>Ga0070658_10002389_pt1 | contig 15762 bp, 10 predicted proteins | sample KBSC13metaG_FD_64664 | JGI IMG/M metagenome (GOLD analysis project Ga0070658, IMG submission 64664) | Corn rhizosphere microbial communities from Kellogg Biological Station, Michigan, USA - KBS C1-3 metaG | ecosystem: Host-associated > Plants > Roots > Rhizosphere > Soil ...
AGGGCTGTCGCGTTGGGTCGATGTGATTGCGGCACGGACCTTCAAGCATGAGACCGTCGTGGAACTTGCGGAGAGTGCGAAGGTACCGGTCATCAATGCGTTGAGCGACCGGGAGCATCCCATCCAGGCGTTCGCCGACCTGCTGACCATCATGGAGGCGAAAGGGGACCTCGGCAATCATCTCAAAGTGGCGTATGTCGGCGACGGCAACAATGTGCTGCACGCCCTGCTGCTCGCCTGCGCCAAAGTCGGGGTAAACTTAACTGCCGCCTGCCCACAGGGATATGAACCGGACGCAGAGTATGTTAGGGAGGCGCAGAAAATCGGTTCCGGGGAGTACGGAACCGGAGCGCACATTGAAGTTCTCACTGATCCTGTAGCGGCAGTCAACGACGCGGATGTCGTCTATACGGATGTCTGGACAAGCATGGGGCAGGAAGAGGAGACGGCGTTGCGGCTGAAGTTCTTCGCGCCCTATCAGATCAACTCCGCGTTGCTGGCACATGCGAAATCGGATGTTATCGTGCTGCACTGCCTGCCTGCCCACCGTGAAGAAGAGATCACAACCGAAGTGATGGATGCCTACAAGACCATCATTCAAGATCAAGCCGAAAACAGACTGCACACGCAAAAAGCCCTCGTCGCCTTGATGCTGGGCCTCTAAAGCGGGTTGAACCGGAATACTATTACCATTCAAGGAAAAAAGAGCCTAAGATGAAGAAGATCGTTCTCGTGTACTCGGGAGGACTCGATACCTCCGTCTGTATCCCGCTGATGCGCGAAGAGTACGGATTTGACCATGTGATCACCGTGACTGTCGATGTTGGACAGCCTGCGGAGGACATCAAACTCGCTGAGGAGCGGGCGGTGCGGCTTGGGACCGAACACTATACAGTGGACGCCAAAGAGATGTTCGTGGAGCATTTCTGCTGGCCCGCGGTGCGCGCCAACGGCGACTATCAGGGCTATCCGATCTCCACCAGCATCGCGCGGCCGCTGATCGCCCTGAAGGCGGTCGAGAAGGCGAAAGAGCTGGGCGTCCACGCGTTTGGGCACGGCTGCACCGGCAAGGGCAATGACCAGTTCCGGATCGAGTATATCATGCGCACGTTGCTGCCGGATGCCCAGATCATCGCCCCGATGCGCGAAGGCAAGCGCATGCCCGATGGCAGCCGCGACACCTGGACCCGCAGCGAAGAGATCGAATATGCCAACGCGCACGGCCTGAACATCCCGCAGACGAAGGACAAGATCTGGAGCGTGGACGAGAACCTCTGGGGCCGCAGTATCGAGGGCGGACGCCTGGAAGAGCCGGACTATGCGCCGCCGGAAGAGATCTTCCACTGGACCCAGGGCATCGCCGACTGCCCCGATACCCCGCGCACGCTCCACATCGGCTTTGAGAACGGCGTTCCGGTCTCCCTCGATGGTCAGCGCATGGGCAGCCTCGACCTGGTCGTCGCTCTGAACAAGATCGCGGGCGAACACGGCGTCGGACGCATCGACATCATGGAAGACCGCATGCTCGGCCTGAAGGTGCGCGAGAACTACGAGTGTCCGGCGGCAGTCGTGCTGATCACCGCGCATAAGGCGCTGGAGGCGCTGGTCTGCACCGCGGGCGAACTCAAGTTTAAGGCGTCAGTCGATCGGGAGTGGGGCGAGTTGGCGTACAAGGGCCTGTGGCTCGATCCGCTGCGGGAGGATCTCGAAGCCTTCATCAATCGCGTGCAGCACCGCGTGACAGGCACGGTCATCATGCGACTTGTCAAAGGCAGCGCCATCGTCATCGGGCGCAGCAGTGAGGCCGCGCTCTACAGCGAAGACCTGGCGTCGTTCGACAGCAAAACCTTCAATCAGGCCGATTCGCTCGGTATGGTGAAGACGCACGGCATGCAGTCGAAGCTCTACTGGCAACTAAAACAGGAAGGCAAGATCCTGACCGGGCGCGACGAGACGATGTTGATCGGCGGTGAGAAGAAGCAGGAACTCGATGCGTAAACTCTGGGGCGGACACTACGACGAGCCGACCGACGCCCTGATCGAACGGCTCAACAACTCTCTGCGCTTCGACGCCCGCCTCTGGCGACACGACATTCAGGGCAGCCTCGCCCATGCCGCCATGCTCGGCACGGTCGGTATTATCTCGGTCGAGGAGGCGGATCAACTCGTCGTCGGCCTGAAGGCGTTGGAGGCGGATCTGGTCGCAGGCACCGTCGAACTGCATCCGGATGCAGAGGATGTGCACACGGCGGTCGAAGGGCTGTTGCGGGATCGACTCGGGGCGGTGGCGGGTAAACTTCACACCGCCCGCAGCCGCAACGACCAGATCGCGACCGATATTCGGCTCTATCTGCGGGAGGTCTGTGACCGGGTCGATCAGGAAGTGGCGATGCTTCAGCAGGCACTCCTGGATCATGCCGACAACGAGATCGAGACGGTACTGCCCGGCTTTACGCATCTCCAGCACGCGCAGCCGGTCGTGCTGGCGCACCACCTGTTGGCCTATTTCTGGATGCTGGACCGGGACCGCGAACGTCTGGCCGATACACGCCGGCGCATCAATCGGCTGCCGCTCGGGGCGGGGGCGCTGGCAGGCACCGGCTTCCCGATCGATCGCGATCAGGTGGCGGCCTCGCTCGATTTCGCCTCCGTAATACCTAACAGCCTCGATGCCGTCTCCGACCGGGACTTTGCGATCGAGTTTTTGAGCTTCGCGGCGATCACGATGATGCACCTCTCCCGTCTGGCGGAAGAGATCATTCTGTGGAACACTCCCGAGTTCGGTTGGGTCACGCTCCACGACTCAGTGACGACGGGCAGCAGCATCATGCCCCAGAAGAAGAACCCCGATGTCGCAGAACTGGCGCGCGGCAAGACCGGTCGCGTCTATGGCGACCTGATGAGCCTTCTCACCTTGATGAAAGGTCTCCCGCTCGCCTACAACAAAGATATGCAGGAGGACAAGGAGCCGCTGTTCGACGCCATCGACACGCTCTTCCTGGTCGTCCCTGCCATGCGCAAAACGCTGTCCACCGCCAAGTTCCGCGCCGATCGCATGCTCGCCGCCACTCGTGGCGACTTCTCCACCGCTACCGACCTCGCCGACTACCTCGTCCGCCAGGGACTGCCCTTCCGGGACGCTCATGAAGTCGTCGGCAAAGTCGTCCATCACTGCAACGAGCACAAAATCGGCCTGGAAGATCTGGATGCACCGACTCTCGCTGCGTTCTCGCCTCTGCTGAATCAGAATACTGAGGCAGCGCTGGCTGTCCTAACGGTGCAGTCCTGCGTCGCCGCGAGAACTTCGCAAGGAGGAACTGCTCCGACGGCTGTTCGCCAACAGTTGCAGTTGGCTCGATATCGGTTTGAGAACCGATAGGCATTTCGTTGCGCTTCACCGGGCGGCCCACCCCCGGTGAAGCGCGGAGGAATTTCAGAAGTTAAACCGAAACCCCTGGCATCAGTAGACCCTTAGCGTCGCTCCGTTCAGATGACCTTTGTCGCACTTGCGTTCGAGAGAGGAGGGGATCGTGGTGGTCGCTGGATTGCCGTCGCTGATGTAGCGGCCCATTTCGCCTTTCTTGATGCGATCGAGCCAGAAGGTGCTCCCGCTGTTCTCCTCACACGCCTGGATTCGGGGCAGGCGCATGGGATCGAAACGCTTTGAGATCGGCGCCGGGGCCGGGTTCGCGCCTACCAACAGGACCGCCCGATTAGCGTAGGTCTGACCCTGATAGGACCCGGACGCGAGCAGTTTCTTGTTCTTTGGAGAGATGCCCATCGGCAGGGCGACCGTATCGACTTTTGTCCCCGGAGCAAGCTTCTTGATCTCGACGACACAGTCGCCCAGCTCTTTCTCGACGTCGGCGTCCGAGAGCTTTGAGAGTTTGGGATGATTGATAGTATGGTTTCCGAGTTCACAGCCCATCGCGACCAATGCTTGTACCTTCTTGGCTCCATCGGATGTGCCGCAAAAATTGACTGTCGGCAGCAGGTAGAAGGTCGCTTTCACCGGAAAATCCGGGTGTGTTTTGGCAAACTCCTGCCATATTCCGACCACGCAAGTGGGATCGATCTCGCCGTTGGGCAGGTAGCGAATCTGGCTGTTGCGGGCGTCGTCGAAGGTAAAGACGACGGGAGCCATGCCGATGGGGAGATCGATCTTGTTGTCGAGATAGTCGTGAAGCAGCACCGGTCGATAGCCTTCGTCATACAGACGCTGCAGATCGTGTTTGAAGTTGTCGATGCTGCGCACCATGCTGCGCTCTTTCGGCAGCACATCGTGATACTCCAGGATCGGCACTACACCCGCCTCATTTACTTTGGCTTTCTGGAGCTGATCCGTAGGAACGGTGGGTGGAGTTGGCTTTACCTTCTTTATAGGCGGCGCGGCTACTGCTGCGTCGGCTGTCTTGGGAGCGCCCCGATGACAGCCCATGAATGCGCTGATCGCAATCGCGCCCGCGACATAGAATTTTCGTTTACTGTACATTACTTCCTCTGTTCGTGGCCCGTGAAGGGCAATATATCCACAATCCTCTTTCCCTCTTGACGTCCGGATTTCCTGCCGGTTTCACGTTCAGGCAGGGAAAGACCGGCATGACGCCGAACCTACGCTGCAGAGCCTACAAGAACACTCGAAGACGAGGAAGGAGACGGTGGATGACGACGGGAAAAGTGCGATTCGGAGTGATCGGAACTGGAGGTATGGGATCGGGCCATGTGGAGATGCTTCCGCAGATCCCGGAGACGACGCTGGCGGCAGTCTGCGATGTCGATGCGAAGGCGCGGGAGTCCGCGGCAGCGAAGTCCGGTGTTCCGGCGTTCGCGACGCATGAGGAATTGCTGGCGAGCGGCCTGGTAGATGCGGTCGTCATCGCGACACCCCACTACTTTCATCCTCCGATCGCCCTCGCGGCCTTCGAGAAGGGAATCCACGTCCTCTCCGAGAAGCCGTTGGCCGTCACCGTTTCCGCCGCTGATGCGATGATCGCAGGTGCGAAGGCGTCTGGCTGCAAGTTCGGCGTGATGTATCAGATGCGCTCGGAGCCGCCGAATGTCGCCGCCCGCAAAGTCGTGGAGTCTGGAGTGCTGGGGGAGATCTACCGCACTAATCTCGTTATGGGTTGGTACCGCAGTCAGGCCTACTACAACTCCGGCGGGTGGCGCGCCACGTGGGCAGGCGAGGGCGGGGGCGTGCTCATCAACCAGGCGCCGCACTACCTCGACCTCTTTACCTGGCTCGGCGGACTGCCGAAGACGATCACCGGCCAGACCCGCACCCGCCTGCACGATATCGAAGTCGAAGACGAAGCCTTCGCCATTCTGGAGTATGCGAACGGCGCGCACGGCTATCTCTACGCCAGCACCACCGAAGTCCCGAACCACAATCTGCTGGAGATCTGCGGCGACAAGGGCAAACTGGTCCTGGACAACGGCAAACTGCGCGTCTACGGTCTCGAAACGCCGATACGCGAGTTTACCGAGGTCAACGAATCGATGTGGGCCTCTCCGAAATCGAACGCGTCGGCCATCGATCTTCCCTCCGATCCGCCGATCAAGGGCCACGCTGCGATCACCCAGAACTTTGCACGCTCCATCCTGTTTGGCGAACCGCTGATCTCTCCCGGAGAGGACGGACTGAACGCGGTCGAGATGATCAACGGACTGATCCTGTCGGGCAAATCCGGCAAGACCGTCAGCGTTCCCGTGGATCGCGCCGAGTACGATCGTCTGATCACCGAACTCAAAGCCTCCTCCCGTGAGAAGGCCGAAGTCAAAGAACAGCGCGTCACAGATCCGAACTTTAAATGAAACGGTACTTGACTGGAAAGGGACGTGGTTGGCTGAAAAAGAGAGAGTCTCCGGAGTGTTTCCCTCGCAGTGGATTCGTGCGGCGGTGGAGAGCGGAATTATCCGGACGGAGGAGCCGATCCAGGCCGGGCAGATACAGCCGAACAGCCTGGATCTGCGCCTGGCCAAAACAGGATATCGGGTCCAGTGCAGTTTTCTGCCGGGGCGGGAAGGCATCTACCGCAAGCTGGATACCTATGGATGGTATGGGTTTGATATTCCGAACGAAGGCATTGTGCTGGAGAAGAATCAGGCTTATATCTTTCCGCTCAACGAGAGCCTGTATCTGCCGGACGACGTCTACGCCCACGCGAATCCCAAGAGTTCGACCGGACGTCTCGACGTGTTCACGCGACTCGTGACCGAATATGGCACCTCGTTCGACGAGGTGAAACCCGGCCATAACGGCAAACTGTTTATCGAGGTCGTGCCGCGCTCCTTCGCGATCCGGGTGCGGCCCGGCGATTCCCTGTCCCAGATCCGCTTCCAGACCGGCGATCCCTGCCTCACCAGTGCGGAACTCACGGCCTTACTGGACAACGAAGACATCCTTCTGGATCGCGACTTACGGACCCTGCGCTCTCACGAGGTGTCCATCACCTCCAGTATGGTACTCTCGGTGAATCTGCCCATGAAGGGCGATACCGTCGGCTATCAGGCGCGCCGCAATACCGCTCCCATCGATCTGCGCGGCGTCGGTGCGGCCAAAGTACGCCACTTCTGGAATCGCATCTACGGCGACAATCGCCCGGTCGTTTTGGAACCGGACGAGTTCTACATCTTCGCCTCCCGTGAACTCGTGCGTCTGCCCCCCATGTACTGTGCGGAGATGGTCGCCTTCGATGCCAGCAGCGGTGAAGTCCGAACCCACTACGCCGGTTTCTTCGACTCCGGTTTCGGCTATGCCCAGGGAGTCGACCCCAGACGCAGCGCCGCCTCCGTTGTGCTCGAAGTGCGCAGTCGTGACGTGCCCTTCCTGATCGAAGACGGGCAGCCGCTCTTCCGCGTCCATGTCCTGCGCAGCACCGAAGTGCCCGATATGCTCTACGGCTCGGGAACCGGCTCCCACTATCAGTCTCAGCGCCTACGCCTGAGCAAGCAGTTCAACTACACCACCGACAGCGACGAGGAAGAGACGCCCGCCGACCCTCAAGGCAGCCTCGACTTCTCCGCGATGAAGTAAAAGGGCCGCCGCCCCTAAAGACTGCGGCCTGTGGGGACAGTTAAGGCCCATTCATGGGCCTGGGATGGTTGAAAATGAGGTGAATCTCTTAAGCACGGATGGATTGACAGTTTCATTCTTCCATGTTTACACTCGTTTACGGCAAACCCAGCCCCATTTATGGTGGCTCTACCGCATCAGACCGCTCCTTTAGGGGCGGGAAAATGTGAGGAATAAGTGCTTGAGTAAGACGTTGCATTCATTGATAAATAAGCCGATGATGGCCGCAGTACTGACCGCCATTACTGCCTTCTGCTTGACAACCTGTGTGCAGGCACAGACGGTTCGGTTGAGGTGGGTGGAGTCGGGGGCGGCAGGACGGATGAGTGCCGTGTCACCGCGGACGGTCGATCTGAGTGAGCAGAAGCCTCCGCAGGTTCGGCGTCTTCCGGCAAATCTCGCCAATCCGCACTACGGCGCTTTTACCCTCGGCCCGCTAGAGAGTCCTGCGCATGTCTATGTGCTGCTGGATGCGCCGCGCGGGAGACCGCCGCGCCTGTTTGTGGACGCCAATGGCGACGGCGATTTTACCAACGATCCCGCTCCACAGTGGGCGCCGCATTCTTACCAGGGAAATGCGGGCACATTCACCGAGTACCTCGGCGGAGTCACGATTCCCGTATCGTTTGGCCCCGCTAGATTGGCGCTTCACCTCAACCTGCACCGATTTGATCCTGCAGATCCGGCACGCGCAGGACTGAAGGGCGCGATTCTCTATGCACCGGACTATGCTCGGGAAGGGGACATGCAGTTTGGTGCGAAGACGTATCATGTCATGCTGCTGGATGCGTTGACCGGTGGTGATTTCCGGGGACAGCAGGGCGCGGCGGCAGCAGGCGTCTTCCTGCTCATCGATGTCAACGGAAACGGGGTATTCGATGTGCGGGGGGAGTTGTATCCCGCAGGGCAGCCTTTCAATATCGGCGGGACCACCTATGCAATCAACAAACTGACGGCTTCCGGGGAGAGCTTCGATATCGTGAAGTCCCCGATTAAGACGCCCGAAATACTGCCTCCTCCTGATCTGCGGAATGGCAAAGTCGCGCCCGCCTTTACAAAGAAGGCGATGGACGGATCGACGATTCGCTTTCCCTCGGCTTATAGCGGCAAACTTGTCCTGCTCTCCTTCTGGGCGAGCGACTGCGGCACCTGCGCGACGGAGATGCCGGACCTCGTCAAGGCGTACCAGTATTTCCATGACTCCGGGCTGGAGGTTGTGGGTATCAGCCTCGATCCGGCGAACGTCGGGGGACAGGTGACTGCCTTTACGAAACGATTCGGAATGCCTTGGCCGGAGATCTACGACGGCAAGTGGATGCAGGCCGATGTCGCGCAGCTCTACTTTGTACACATCACGCCTACTGTTCTTCTGGTAGAGGGCGGTACCGGCACGGTACTCGCTTCCGGAGCGGATCTGCGCGGCAAGAATCTGCTCAAGACGATCGCTGAGGCGCTGAAGAGCCACCATAAATCGACCGCAAAAAGATAAGGGAATCGCCACGCGTGCAACTGAAGAAACTTCAACTCCTCGGATTCAAGACCTTCGCCGATAAGACCGAGATCGCGATCGATACCGGACTGACGGCGATCGTCGGGCCGAACGGGTCCGGGAAATCGAACATCGTCGATGCGCTTCTGTGGGTATTGGGTGAGCAGAATCCCCGATTGATGCGCGGTAACTCCTCGGTCGATGTCATTTTCGCGGGAACCGACAAGCGCAAGCCACTCGGTATGGCGGAAGTGCGCCTGACGATCGACAACTCGGATGGGGGGCTGCCGATCCAGTTCAGTGAAGTGACGGTGACCCGACGTGTCTATCGCTCCGGTGAGAGCCAGTATATGCTCAACGCCGCGCCGTGCCGCCTCAAGGATATCGTCGAACTGTTTCTCGATACGGGAGTCGGCAAGGGCGCGTATGCGTTTGTCAGCCAGAGCGAGATCGATGCGGTGCTGTCGGCGCGTCCGGAAGACCGTCGCGAGCTGTTTGAAGAGGCGGCGGGCATCAAGAAGTATCGCGTGAAGAAGCGCGAGGCGATGCGCAAGTTGGAGAGCGCCGAGTCCAATCTGCATCGGGTCGGGGATATTCTGCACGAACTGGACGCGCAGCGGGAGCCGATGGAGAAGCAGGCTCAGACGGCGAAGCGCTACATCCTGCTGCAGGAGCGTCTGCATGAGATCGAGGTCGGTCTGCTGGTCGCCGAGGTCCAGAAGGCGGACTATGAGTTGTATGCGGGCAAGACGGAGCGGGACGACGATCAGGCCAATCTGCTCAAATTCGATGCCGAACTGGCGCGCCTGGAGCGCGCCTCCGCGGAGGTAGGCGAGAATCTGGCGCAGACGGAAGGCGAGATGGACGCCGCGCAGATCACGCGTCAGAACGCCGTCACGATGGTCGAGCGCACCCAAAGCCAACTCACCTTAATGACCGAGCGCAGCCAGACCTCCGCGAAGAACCAGGAGCAGTTTGCCCTGGAACTGAAGGATCTGGCGGAGCGTGTGGAGCGTCTGAACGATAGTATTGCCCTGGATCGGCAAGAGCGCGACGATGTGGACAAAGAGGAGAGTGCGCACCAGGAGGAGTGGGGGGCGCAGAAAGCCACGCTTACGGAGCTGGAAGCCGCCGTACAACAGGCCGTGCGGCAGGCAGACGCGCGCCAGGGCGAGCGCACCCGTCGGTTGCAGGAGCGCGCGGCACGCGAAGCCGCGTTGAAGGCGGCCCAGGAGCGTTTGACGGAGCTTACCGCCCGTTCTGAGCGTATGGATCGGGATGCATTGGCGTTGGCCGAGACCCTCAAGGAGGCGCAGACACGCGAGGAGCAGGCGCGAGTCAGGCAAGAAGAACTCACGGGCATGCGCAGCGAACTGGCGGAAAAACGGTCTGCGGTCGAAACGCGGCAGCAGGCGGCGCAAGCGCAACAGGTCTCCGGCAGAACCGCGCTGGATGCGGCCCGACGTTCGCACGCGGAGCAGTCGGCACGGCTCTCGACGCTGACGGAACTCCAGGAGAATCACGAAGGTTTCTATCAAGGCGTGCGCGCCGTCCTGAACGCTGAGAAGCGCGGCCAGTTGCACGGGCATTTCCGGGCGGTTGTCGATCTGCTGCAAGTACCGGAGCCTTACCGCGTTGCGATTGAGGTCGCCCTCGGCGGCAGTTTGCAGGACATCGTGACGCAGACGGAGGCGGAGGCCAAATCCGGTATTCAGTGGCTGAAACAGAACCGCGCCGGTAGGGCGACCTTTCTACCGCTGCCGTTGCTGCGCTCTGGCAACAAGTTTGAACCTGCCTATGCCCGTGGCGATACGAACCAGGTTCAGAATGCGATGGACCTCGTCCACTTTGCGGCGGAGTACGCGCCGGTGGCCCAGATGCTCCTCGGGCGTGTGCTGGTTGTGGACGATATGGAGGCGGCGATCGCGGCCTCCCGGCGCGTCGGCAACGGTTGGAGCAAGATCGTGACGCTGGAGGGCGAACTGCTGACTCCGGGCGGCGCGCTGACGGGCGGATCGCTGCAGGGCAAAGGCGCACATCTGGTCGGGCGCAAGGGGGAGATGGACGACCTGAAATCTGCGCTGCCAAAGACTAAGGCGGAAGTCGAGCGCCTGACGGCGCAGATCGATCAGATCGTACGCACGTTGCAGGAGCTGGAGACGGAGCGACGGCAGGTCGTGCAGCAGGAGGCTGCGGTGCAGGCGGAACTGGCGGCGACCGAGAGCGCCCGCGCGGCGGCGGAGCGGGAGCGATTGCGGCTGACGCGCGAACAGACCGAGCGGGAGGCCAGTCGCGAGGCTGTCGCTGCGCAGCAGACGAATCTGACAGGTGAGATCGGAAAGCTCACGACGACACTGGAGACCGATCGGGTAGAGGAGGACAACGCGGACGAGATGCTGGCGACCCTCACCGAACAGACACGGTCGCTCATCGGTCGGCGGGATGCCTGTCGCCTGAGGGCCATTGCGCTGGAGGTCGAAGTCAGTCGCCTGAAGGAGAAACGCGAGGGGCTGACCCGCAGTCTCGGCGCGGACATCGCCGCGCTGATGGGCGTAGAGCAGCAGATCGAACAGAAACAGCGGCAGCGCGAGCAGGCGCACGTCTCAAGAGAGGATGCGACGGCGGAGTTGCAGCGCCTGACCCTGCTTCGGGCCGACGCCGACCGTAACCTCGTGGCGGCCGAAGCCGAGTATACACGGTGGCGCGATCGTCGGCAGGGGATGCTGGCGCAAAACTTCGAGACCAACAACGCCATCAAAGAGGTTGTCAAGAGGCGCGGCGATGTCACCCGAAACCTGCATGAGACGGAACTGCGCCTCGCCCGACTGGAAGTGCAGATGACGCAGGCCACGGAGCGGCTGGCGGACGAGTACAGCATCACCCGAGAAGAGGCGCTCGCACGCCCCGAAGACACGACCATCGATCGCAACACCGCCATGGAGGTCGGGCGGTTGCGCCGTGAACTGCGCGGCATGGGGCAGGTCAATACCGGGGCCGTGGAAGAGTACGATCGACTGACGGAGCGCCTCGAGTTTTTGACGACACAGCGCGCCGATCTGGAGAAAGGCCGCGAATCGCTGCTCGCCACCATCGCCGAGATCGACGACAGCACGCGCGGCGTCTTTATGGAGACCTTCGAATCGGTGAAAGTCGAATTTGACCGGATCTTTACGCAACTCTTCGACGGCGGCACGACCAAACTGATCCTGACTAACCCCGACGACATTCTCGAAACCGGGATCGAAGTGATTGCGCAGCCTCCCGGCAAGAAGCCCCAACACCTCTCCCTGCTCTCGGGCGGCGAACGCGCGTTGACCGCGACCGCGCTGCTCTTCGCCTTCCTGGCCGTCAAGCCGAGTCCGTTTGTACTGCTGGACGAAGTCGATGCGCCGCTTGACGGCGCGAATGTAGAGAAGTTCACGAAGCTGGTCGCCGAGTTCAGCCAGCGCAGCCAGTTTCTGCTCATCACCCACAACCCGACCACGATGGAGGCCGCGCCGACCTGGTATGGCGTCACCATGCGCGAACCGGGGATCAGCAGCATTCTCTCCTATCGCGTACCCCAACAAGCGACCGTCACCGAAACGGAACAGGCGGTCGTTCTCACCACGTAAACGGCCCTCATTAGAGGGATGGATCACAGCGTAGGCAAGAATCCGGTCGGGATAGCGACAGGAGTGCCGGCGGCATCACCGGGGACATAGAGCTTTTCGTTACCGGTCAGGCCGATCAGGATGAAGCGTGAAGGATCTGTTTTGCGTAAGGTGGTGAGTTGCGCGGCATCAGCGTCGCGGAGTCGCCAAGCAAGAATGCACGGATGCGATCGGTCGCGGAGGAACAGCGCATGGAGTTCACTGAAGGCGGCTTGCGATGATTGCCCCTGACGAGGCCCCTCGACGATGAAGATGCCCACCTCGTCGGCGATGCGTAACAGTTCTGGATGGGGCGCGTCGAGAAAGAGCACGGTGACGCCTGCCTCCTTGAGTCGCTGGAATGAGGTGCGGGCGCGGTCTACATCTTCCGCGGAGGCGACCACGACCGGGAGCGGGAAAGAGGGTGCGACGCTTTTGAGATCGAACGGCAGCCCGTTGAGCGTGATTGCATTGTCTTTCCAACCGACCTCACGAAAACCGAATGTAGTCAGCTGCGTGTCGAGCACATCGGGTCCCTGGCGAAAGACGAACTGTAGATTGTAGAGCGCCGGTGTTTCGAGCGTCCACGGGTGCAGGTTTTTGCCTTTGACGGAGGTGTGCATGGTGGTGATGTTGCGACCGGGCGTCAGGGAGAGATTCTGTTCGGATCGGTGGATTTCCTTATCCGGCTTATCCTGAGCGACTACCCGACCTTCCAGGACTGCTACTCCCGAATTGTCGGAGGTATTGTCCAGTGTGATGGCAGAGGTCAACTGCCCGAGGCCGCCCGTGTGGAGAGAGACTTCGGAGAGATAGGCTTCGTCGTGGGCCATCAAGAGTACGCCCTGCCAGATTCCTGCCCCGCGCTTCGCATCCCCTTCGACTCGCACCGCCACCAGATTCTTGGCTCCCGGATGGAGTTTTTTGGTCACGTTGAACTCAAAAGGGGTGGCGCCGCCTTCATGATCCCCGAGTTTGTCTCCGTTGAGCCAGACGGAGGACTTCTCAGCGACGGCCTCAAAACGGAGCCGTACCGTCTGTGTCTTCCATTTCGGTGATACCTCGAACTCCCGCCAGTACCAGCTCGCCCCCGTGTATCCCGGAGCGGCCTGTGCGATCCACAGCGAGGGAACGACGATCTCCTTCGTCTCCGAAGGGGGAGCGGAGGACCAACTGTTCTGTTCGCCCGTGTTTTGTGGATCGGTCAGGAATCGCCATGTACCGTCGATCACCAGCATTTCGCGGCCCTTGCGCGCCAGAGGATCGGTCCCTTTCTTGGGAGGCGCAGCGGCGCGAGCGACCTGCTTACCGGGCGTATCGGGAGGTACAGGCGCCTGGGCGCGCAGGTCGTTAGCCAGAACCGTACTGCCAAGTGTCAATGACAGGAGGATACAGAACTTTGGAAGCGATATCATGATGGCGAGGCCTTTCCTACAAAAGGATTCCAAAGAGAAAGCGGCGCGAGGCTTCGCGCCGCATATCCTTATAGACGAGTTCAAGGCTCGATATGTAACCGAAACTATCCCAGTTCTTTAGAACGCTGCGCCGCCTTCCCGATGGCGTCGATCAGAGCGGCGCGCAGACCGGAGTGTTCCAGCGCGGCGATCGCTTCGATCGTCGTGCCGGCGGGGGTCGTGACCATGTCTCGGAGCTGCGCCGGATGCATGCCGGTTTCGATGACCATCTGGGCAGCGCCAAGCACGGTTTGTGAGGCCAGTTGCGAGGCGACGTCTCGGGGGAGTCCTGCGCGAACGCCTCCGTCGATGAGGGCTTCGATCATGAGGTAGATATAGGCGGGACCGGAGCCGGAGAGGGCCGTGACCGCATCCATCTGCGATTCCGGCACTTCGACCCCGATACCGACGGATTGGAAGATGGCGTTTGCCTGGGCGATATGGTCGTCGTTGGTATGGGTGCCGCGGCAGTAGGCGCACGCGCCTTTCAGCACCTGGGCGGGGGTATTGGGCATCGCGCGCACCACCGGGATCGGGTCCTCCAGGAGAGACTCGATTTTGGCGATCCGAACGCCTGCGGCGATACAGATCACCAGGGGGAGCGGCTTGTCGGCATCGCGTTTCAGGCTCTCTCGGATCTCTTCCAGCACCGCCGGAATCGTGAAGGGCTTTATCGCCAGCACGATGATGTCGGTATGGAGGGCGACCTGCGCGTTGTTCTTCGCCACCTTGATATTCAAGGTGTTTTTCAGGTTTTCAACATGTTCCGTATGCGGATCACTGACCAGGATGCGGGTGGGCAGCGCGGCCTGTGCATGGACGAGTCCCCTGCACAGTGCGCCGCCCATCGCGCCTGCTCCGATAATGCCGATACGTTTGTCGGTAAGCATAGAGTTCTCTCATGAGGGGGCTCGCGCCCCCGTCAGTCTCCGTAGTTTGTGCGCCGTGCGGTACTGGCAGCGGTTGCACCCTGATCCACATCCACCGCGACATTGGCAGGGACGAACATATAGACGCGCTCACCGACACGCTCGACCGTTCCGTCCAGCGCGTAGCAGACGCCGTTCATGAAGTCGATGATCCGTTCCGCCATCTGCGGGGTCGCTTTTTCGAGGTTGACGATCTGCTGCTCGCCTCCCTTGAGGCCATCAGCAGCGATCTTCGCGTCTTCGAAGACCTGCGCGTTCAGACGGATCGCGACGCGGCCTCCCTTGGCCATCTGAAGCCGCAGTGTCTGCGCCTGTTTGCCGGCAGCGGGCGCCGTCGTCGAAACAGGGGCATGCGTCTCCTCGTCATCCGGCTCTTCGACTCCCACGATCATGTCCTTACATTTCGCCCAGAAAGATCGGCGTGGATACTCTTCGTCCGACAATGGTTCTGCGTTCACCGTAGCGTTTCCTCCCCACATTCGTGGTTGCGATTCTTGACCCGTGATGTGATAATATGTCGGTTCCGCATACGGATGCAGGTACACATCGTACGGGGGGATCGGAGCCGAGGGTAGACGAGTATCAGTCCGGCGGCGGTCGTTTTCCAAAGAGCGCCGTTCCGATGCGTACCAGGGTTGCCCCTTCTTCGATGGCGACCTCGAAATCTGAGGACATGCCCATCGAGAGAATTCGGCGCGCGTCGGGCGGCAGTTGATCGAAAAGGGTTCGCAGGGTTCGGAAGGCAGGTCGGGCGGCTTCCGGATCCGATCCAAAAGGCGCCATCCCCATCAGTCCGCGCAGACGAACTCCCGGTATATCCTGAACGGCTTGCGCCGTTGCCAGTGTCTCTTCCGGCGCGATGCCGAATTTCGTTGCGTTCGGGTCCAGTTTGACTTCCAGAAGCAGATCCGCCGTCGTGCCTGAGTGAGAGGCGCGCCGACCGATCTCCATGGCCAGAGCCTGCGAATCGACGCTATGGATGAGCGCGAATCGCCCGACGATCTCCCGTACTTTGTTGCGCTGCAGATGCCCGATGAAGTGCCAGTGTACGGCGGCGTCCCGGAGTTCCGGATCTCCGACTTTCGTCAGCGCCTCCTGCACATAGTTCTCTCCAAGGTCTCGAACGCCTGCGCGAACAACCGCGTGTATCCGCGGGAGAGGAACGGTTTTGGTGACGGCGATC
>Ga0070658_10002391_pt1 | contig 15745 bp, 13 predicted proteins | sample KBSC13metaG_FD_64664 | JGI IMG/M metagenome (GOLD analysis project Ga0070658, IMG submission 64664) | Corn rhizosphere microbial communities from Kellogg Biological Station, Michigan, USA - KBS C1-3 metaG | ecosystem: Host-associated > Plants > Roots > Rhizosphere > Soil ...
ATAACGCGATTCGCTCCAGATTAGCTTCTCAATTGCAGCCAAAACTGCTGCGATGAGCCGCTTGACGCCCGGGAGATGATGCTCAGGCCAACCGCGACAGTGCAGCGCGGTTCGGACAGAATCGCGTTCAATCAGTCGGGAATAATCAGGAGCGTTGCCGGCTCAGCCGAACCTCTGATCGCTTGCACCATGCGGCCATCGAGATGGACGGCCGCGCCCGCGCCCGCCTCCTGTCGACAGATGTACTGATCGCTTGGCAGCTTACGCACCGGTGGAAGATCAATTGCCTCGGAACGCCCGCCTATACTGGCGAGCAGAGTGGCGCGGTACGCGGTAAGTCCCCTACTCCCTATGCAGAGGGCTTCGGCAGTACCTCCACGGGCAATCTGCGTCGGACGAGACGCCTCGCTCACGACAACATGCGGAGCAATGGTGATGCTGATCGAGACAGTGCCACGCGAGGTCGGCCCGAGAGCACCCGCCTCGGCGCTCATTGGAATGCAGGCAAGGCCAAGCAGGAGCCCGGCACGACACACGCTCAGCCGCTTCATGGCGACCTCCTCTGCACGATCTGGAACGGCAGTGGGTCCAGGAAGTTTCACTCACTGCTAAACGTTGATCCGAACCGGTGTGAAATGATTTCGCTATTTGCGGATCGCCTCGGCGCTCGACGGCGAAGGGCTCCAGGAATTCCGATGCGCCGAAGCGATTGGAACCGATCGACAAGTGTAACCCAAATTAGAGATCGGAAAGAATCTAATGTGTCACGTAGCGCGCAATGCTCTCGAGCCAAATCATCAATCGGAGCCTCGGAAACCGTGGCAGACGAGTCCGCACTGCTCAAACGCGCACAACAATGGCCTCAAGGATCACCGGAAGTAGAAGTCGCCTTGCCGCCCGGAAGTCGAGAGAGCACGAAATCCTCTTCCTGCCGGCGCCGGGTGTTGAACGGGCTGGCTACACGCAAGGAGCGGCCGGTCCCGACCAGGCCAAACTGACGAAGCACAGCAGCAACACCCGCCGTTGCTACCGCGACAATGAAAAGCTGCCGCACAAATGAGAGCAAGTTGTCGAGGCCATTGCGGTGGACATAGAATGCAATCACTGCCCCGACGCAGCACCAAAACACCTTCACCGTGCCGGTCTGGTTGCGGAATTGGCCATCGCAAATCCGAAGCATTATCGGGAGCATGAAGTAGAACAGCGCCGCGCCGAGGATGCCGCCGACAGCATAGCCATGGGCGAGGTAATTTCCGGCCACGCCGAATCCCAGCCTCCCCGACATCGCTGCAGTAACCGTGGTGTTGTAGACGTTGGTGGACACACCAAAGAAGCTGGGCACAAGCAGTAGGTTGCCAAAGATGCTCCACAAAAATTCGACAGGCGGGATCGTGATTCCAGTCCGCATAACGAATTCGATGTGGTTGAATGTGGCAAACGGCTCGAACTGAGACATGAGTTGCTGTGTGTATGTGAGCCCGCGCGTGACGTCCCAACCTTGCCCCGTCAAACCGGACTTAACGTTCAGATAGACAGTCTTACCTAAGAACACGACGGCGGCAGCGAACACCAGTCCGATGATCTGCGGAACTCGCAAACGTTTCCACCATCCCGGGTTCCTATATGAAGCAACAATCACCATCGCAGCGGTGGAGATAGCAACGAGAGTTCGGTCGCCGCGTAGAAAAATCAAAACCAATATCGCACCATTGAGGTATAACAGCCTCGTGTCACGAGCCAGCAATGCGGATACCAACCCAAACATCGCCGCCCACTTCCACAAGGTGGCAAAAGGGCCGGCGTTCTGCTCCATCCTCTCCTGAAGGAAAAATAGGACCGATCCTTGCGAGTACATGAAGTAAATTACTCCGGCCCAGCCGATGATCGCAGATGCGACGGCGACCGACCTCGTGGTAGGATCGATCGCCTGGCGGGTGTCGACGTGTCTAATTCGAGGGAAGGCCGCGGTCGAAAGGAGCAGGCCAGCGAGCAGCCCAAGCCAGGCGACCAATACCACAAAATCGACTTCTGGCGGGACTGACACATAGCCAACTCGCGAAGCAACGCTGCCCAGCGAGACCTGTGTATCGACAAGCGCCGGGACGGTGTACACGGCCGCGCCGAAAATCCCCAGCGTTACGAATGAGCCCAAACCGTTCTTGCTCGATGTGACGAAGAGAGCGACGACAATCACGAGGAGCAGTGGGAGCGTATACATTCCGGCCTACCTCACGATTTCCTGCCCCGCCACGCTGAGCTGGACCACACCTCCCGATACGCATCAACCATCTTGCCGATGTCGAACTGGGACTTGCAATAGGCTCTCGCCGACTCGCAAAGCGAGGCCCATTTGGGTGTACCGCGAAGCGCAAGCGCTTTAGCGATAGCGTCGCCGAGTAGGACGGGAGATTTTATCGGCACGATCCATCCATGATCCCCGATCACGAGTCGCGCATCTCCTACGTCCGTAGCCACGCAGAGTGTTCCACAAGCCATTGCTTCCGCAATAACATTCGGAAATCCCTCGGTCACGCTCGAGGTGACATGAAGATCGAGGGCATTCATGACCGCGGGCAGATCGGCCCGCGGGCCAAGAAGGATGACATGCTTGGCGACGCCATATTTTTCGGCGAGGGCGGCGAGCTGGCCGTCGGCCTCAGTACCGGTTCCGACCAATAAGCATTTCAATTCGGGATAGACCGTGGTCACCTGATTGAGAGCGGCGAACAAGGTCAAATGGTCCTTGTCAGCATGGAATCGGGCAACTGAGCCGATTAGCAGGTCGGAAGATGTAATTCCGAGCTCGGTTCGAACCGCCTGTCGAGCTGACGGCGAGGGCGCGAACGTTTCGGTATCAATCCCATTCTGAATGACCACGACACGATCGGGATCGTACCCGAACTCCACGTGCCATTTCGCTGCGCTGTAGGCACAATAGATGATGGCATCCGGTATAAAATGCGACAGCCAGGCACCAAGGCGAGCAACCGCCTTTGTCGAGGCCGGAAGCGTGTCCTCATGGAAGCCACTTCGGCGAATGTTCCAGCATATGGTGCGCGCCCCGGCGGCTTTTCCGACCAATGCTGACAATAAGTTGGAATGGTACATCCAGGCCTGGACCACATCGGCGCGATCCGTCCGGATAAGGTGCCAAAGGCGCGCAATCGCCTGGGGCGCCGGAACTCGCCGGCGCGGAAGGTGGATCGCGTCAACCCGGATCCCCTTGTCGCGTAAGCGGGGGCCCACGATCCCGTCCTCGTGCAGACAAATGACCCGATGTTCGTTTTCCGGGTCTGCGCAAATGAGGCGCTCGAGCGCGCGTTCCGATCCGCCGAGCTCCAAGCTTGTCGTTATATGCACGATCTTCACCGGCGACCAGCCGCTCGTGACGACACCATCTTGGCGTAGTGGTAGGCCAGTGCGAGTATCGCGCGAGCGGCAGCGACGAGCGAGCGAAATCGGCCGCGCCGGAAACCACTGGCGTGGGTGCGGTACAACGCCACGAGAGGGCCCGGATTGCCTCTCTTCAGCCTTCCAATCTTATCGCTCATCCCATCCTTTTCGTAATGCTTTCGCCCAATTTCGACGTTGCGACAGATAACATCATGTTTCAGCGCGATCGTCCCCCAATAGAGAGACGTTGGTACCCGCCGGCCGAGCGTTCGACTCTCCATGACAATCGGTTTCAGAAGGTCGGTCAAAACCACTTCCTTCTTGTCGCCTCGAACCCCGAAATCGTTTCGAAGCTGCAGGAAATTCGATTTCGTAGTGGGGAAGCCATCGCCCAAGCGCATTCCAGCGTCATCTGACAGATGATATACGTAGCCTGCCACTCCGGACGGCAAGGATCTCGCGCAGTCCGCCAGCACCTGGGAGAGACCCTGCGGGAACAACTCATCATCGTCGTCGAAGAGCATGATGAACTTTCCTGTGGCGCCGGCGACGGCCTCTGCGAGGGCATTGGCCCTGCCCTGGTTAGCCGAAGAGGTCACATGCAATCGAGTGTCCTGAAGGCGAGAGAGCGGCTCCGCGGTGCCGTCGCTGGAGCCGTCGTCGTGGACCCGGATTTCGAAGCTTCCCTGGTTCCGCAAAAGGTCGTTTAAGAGCCTAACGATGAGTTCGCGCCTGTTGTATGTCGGAATGCAAATAGACAGGAGCGGTTGGCCGTCCTGGCCGACTTGCGAATTTCGGCTCATCTACTTGTGCGCGAAAAGGATGTAGCCCTTTCGCCACGTCCGAAATCTGCCACTCAGAATTGCCTCGCATTCCTCAAAAGTTGGCTGACCATGACGCTCAGGCCCGCAATCAATTGCGATCTTGCGGACCCGGTCGAGCACTGGAACTGCCCCTTTCAGGACTTCGGGCTCGAACCCTTCTGCTTCTATCTTCAGGAAGTCGGCGCCGTCCGGCATAAGCGTAGCGATGGTTCGGATAGGAACGACTGCCTTCTTAGAGGACGCATTAATCAACGACGAGTCCGCGCCAGCGGTTGAAAGGTTTATTAGGGCTGTACCGTCGCGATCGCCGACAGCGAGCGCGAGCGCGCTGGCATCGGGAGCATTGCAGACAAGACAATCAAAGGCGTTGGGGTCCGGTTCGGCAGTTGTCACCTTCGCGCCCTTGCGAAGCGCTGCCAATGTAAACTCACCAGCGTTGCCACCAACTTCGAAAACGACGTCTCCAGGCTCTATCTGAACCGGCCCATCTTGGTACTTGGCAAGCATCTGATCGAGGATGTGTTCGAGACCATCGGGATGCATGTAACGGCAGTATCGAAGCTTATGCGGAAAACGGAAGCGCGTGCCATTAGCCCATTCGACCTCGTACGCCGTACCGCGCGTGCGAACAGTGCGCCCTCTTCCTGAGACGCGCTGGTCGAGTCTGGGACGAACGAAGTCTTGAAGAGGAAAATAAAGTGCCGACGGAAGCGCGGCCGCCAGCGCTTTTTCCGACGCTTTCAGGAAAGCTCGCATTAGATTCCGCCAAAAAATACGGGCAAATTCCGATGCTCGCGGAGACGCGTTGCGAAAGGATGGGCAGCCAGCATATCACGTTCCCAGATCAATATTATTGGATCGGGATCTAATCCTGATTTTGGCCCAAGGCAAAGTCAGTCCGTTGACAGCACGTGTTCGCATTCTGTTCGCAAAATCCCGCGCAGCGCGCGACGACGCCGGAGTCAAAAGCGAATCCGCGAGAAGGCTTCCGCGGCGGCGCTCAAACCGTCATCTCACAGACGGCAGCTGCGGCCAGTTGCCTGAATCCCTTCGGTGCTCGACAGGGTCATATCCGCGATGTATCGCACGCAATAATATTTTGGGTAAACACAAGGACCTGCAGCATGTGGGCCGAGCTCCGTTCAGCCCATGCCGCATCCCAAGCACGTGTGGCCCTATGACCTTTCAGTTCACTCGCCCAGGAACCTGACGCGTGGCGAGGTTTCGAGAAGTACTTCGTCTAAATTTCGCATTATTATTTCGAAATGATTTAGCACGAAGCTCAGCGACGATCCTAATAATACGAGCTGTAAACGTTGTAAGCGCAAGCTTGCTATCGATCATACTTGTGCGTGCGCTAGGTCTGCACGGATATGGCTTCTATGCCTTATACATGTCGATATTTGCTCTCGTTTCTCTCCCGATCACTTCTGGAATGCCCACTTTCATCGTGAAAGAGGTCGCTCCGATGTTCGCACAACAAAATGGAAACCAAATACGAAGCATCATCACGTTCGCCCTACGCGCAGCCTCGATTTACATGTGCTTGCTCGCTGCCTGCTTGTTCGTTGCGTGGTATCTACGTCTCGCTTGGGAATATCGCATATTTGGCGTTCTCATGTGGTTCCACGTGGCAATTCAGATAATAAATGCCTGCCGTTCCGCTATTCTTCGCGCAGTCGGACGTATCATCAAAGGTCAACTCATCGATAGACTGATACAGCCTACCCTTGCAGTAAGCTTCACCACGGTATGGTGGGCTCTTTCCGGAAATAGATTTACCGTCCTGGAAGCTTTGTTGGCACTCTTGACATCAAACGCGTTGTGTTTGAGCTTAGGCGCGCATTGGGTTCGACAAACATTACTCGGCCTCAAGTTTGACTCGATCCCTGCCACGACAGGAGTCGGTTACCTAAAAACGCTTCTAAATTTGTCCGGTGTTGGCCTACTCAATTCACTTTTCACTAATGGCGTTACTCTAATTGTCGGCTGGGTAGGTTCAATCGAGTCTGCAGCTATTTATAGAATTGCTGCGTCGGTTGCCATTATATTGAATTATCTCCAAGAGGTGATGATTCAAGTCGTAGCACCAAACGTCGCTCAGTTGTGGTACGAAGGAGAGCGACGCAGGATTGTGACGATCCTTATGGTCGGTGCTGTCATAAATTCCGTGACAATCGGCATGGGAACAGCCGCGCTAGCGGTGTTCGGACATGACGTTCTGAGGATCGCGTTCGGGCCTCAATACCAGGGCGCCTATTTCGCGCTCGTAATCCTATGCTCTTCTAATCTGGCCTATGCGCTTGGCGGGTATAGAGATCTTCTATTGAACATGTCAGGACATGCCAACGAATCGTTTCGAGTATCAGCAGTTCTCGTTCCAATAAGTTTGATCTTTGCGACTGTAGGCGTCCTAGAATATGCTGAAGTCGGTGCAGCAGCAACTGTATTGTTTTTCCAGATAACAGCATCTGTGTGGCTAGCACTTGCTACTAAGAAATTTACGGGTATTGATCCATCGATATTCGGCTTGCTCGGTAATAAACATCTGGACGATTCCGAACGTCGCTCACCAATGGGTCGTAATTCCAAGTGATTTTCGTAGCGAAGATCATACGCAAGTGCGCGGCGGTTGCGCTTGATGCGGTCGATTACGCTTTCCGTTACGGACCGCAGCTGATGCCGCCCGAAGAGGCCCTCCTTGAATGCGATGTTCTGTTAAGGTGGGGAGATGGTGAAAGCAGTCTAGCGATTGGACGGTCGACTTCGTTTCAACAGGCGACCCCGCAGTTGGCTCGGGAGCTGCGTTCGCTGTTGCGCAGGCGCAGTGCCGGCACGATCATATGCTTTCCACCATTCTTGCTGGGCCGCGCTCCCTTTTCCGGGTCAGACGACCGTTTCAGGCGAAATTGGCTTCCTACGGCAGGACTCATGAGAATTTGGATTCGGCATGGGCGCTACAGCGACGCATTCATGTTTAGGCGCGAGGGGCAGATGGGAGGCTTAAACCAGCTTTCAAACCTGCTCTCAGGCGCACAAAGAGTCGCTTTGCTATCGGCAAATCCGGCGGACGCGGAGATCCTCAGGTCGATGCAGACAAATGCTGTCGTCGAGCATGTGAGGGTCCCTGGACAGGATGCTTATTCGGCACGTGATGAGATTTTGAGCGCGCTTCTGCAGATCGAAAAGCCCGACATTTTGCTCCTGTCGGCCGGACCAACGGGCAAGTGTCTCGCCCCGGAGCTCTTCAGAAGGTGGGGTAAAGGAGTCAAAATAATCGACACGGGCCATCTCTTCCATCATCTCGCCGAAGCGCGTTGATCGGCGCAAGACCCTCTTATGTTCACCCTTGGGTCCCACGTAACCACAGCGTGAAGGAGTAGCCTGCCGTCACTCCAGCGAGCCCCATAAGTGTCGCCGGTCTTCGCCTTGAGATTAGGTGAGAATTGGGTCATCCTTCATTGATGAACCGATCCATTATTAAGATCGCAAAACCCGTGGTTGAGCGAGTTCCGCCGATTGCCCGCGCCTATCGAAATATCCGCGATCGCGCACAGCTCAAGCGGCACCCCGTCCAAACTCCCCTTGGATTTCTTCTGGTAGGCAATCGATCGATGGAGGGCGGCGATTTTGAGCCCCAAGAGACTCGGCTGATCGAGTCAATCCTTCCTCTCGTTGACAATGTCGTCGATGTGGGCGCGAATATTGGCTATTATGTCTGCCTAGCGCGATCACGGTCAAAGCACGTCATTGCGTTCGAACCAATCGCGCTCAATGTTCAACTTCTTCTTCGGAACATCGAGCTTAATGGGTGGAAGGACGGCCTCGAGATATATCCTCTTGCGGTGAGCAATCGAGTTGGAATCGCTCGTATGCATGGTGGGGGGACCGGGGCATCATTGGTAACCGGCTGGGCCGGAGTCTCAGAAAATTACGCGAGCTACTTACCGGTGACCACTCTGGATACTACGCTCAACGGGCGCCTGCGTCAGAAGCGCTCGCTTTTCATTGTGGATGTGGAAGGTGCGGAAGCGGATGTCCTTGCAGGCGCCGCGGCTCAGTTGGCGCTTGTGCCAAAGCCCCTCTGGATGGTGGAGATCATATTTTCGCAGCGGGGCGGCATCGGCAAGAACCCCAATTTCAGGCGGTCATTTGAAACGTTTTGGCAAAACGGTTATCAGTGCTGCACAGCCAATGATGACCGTCGTCCGGTTTCTGCTGAAATAATTCGAGACATGGAAGAAAGCGGCATAGATATGTTGAATTGCACGAACTTCCTTTTTGCCGATAAGCGGAGCATTGATTTGCTCAAGTGAAGTGTTGAGGTCCGCTGATTTCAGATCAACTTAGCCTCTATCACCGCTTCTGAATGAAAAATCGTAGTCCCACGTCGAACATTGGCGGCGTTAGCCGATGCACAAACTGCAACAACCGCATCAATGCAAGGCTTCCAAAGTGGTACGACGGAACAGCGGACGTGCTGTAGTGATAAATGTCTGCCGAGTGACCGAAATACCGGCGAATGGCCGATGGGCGGTTGAGGAGATAAGCCGTCGGGAAAACGTCCCCCTCCAGTCGACCGGGCTGGACTCGAGACAAGGCGCGCGAATGCAGCCTGTTCGGGACCAAGCGCGAGGCGAGTGCAACATAGCCCCACTTGTTCGGCGTAACGGCGCAGATCCAGCCGCCCGGCTTCAGCACACGGAGCAATTCTCTAGCCGCCCATTCCGGGTCGGACACGTGCTCAAAGACATAACGCGAGACGATGAGGTCGAACTCCTCGTCTTCGTACGGTAGTGGATCTCCGATCCTGATAGCATCGGCGCTGTCGAGAGTCGGATTCGTGAGCACCACCGGGTCGGGATCGCAGCCGGCAACGTGAGCGCAGCGGCCTTTAAAATTCTGCAACCAAACTCGATAGGCACTCGGGTCATTGTCCACAAACTCCCCGCGGCCCGCCCCGAAGTCGAGCACTTTGTCGGTCGGACGAAGCAGCGCCGCGACCTGGGTGAAGAATGCAACGACCTGATCGTTGTGCGGGAAACCGGAAACGTTTGCTTCGCAATAGGCTCGACGTTCCAGACGGTGCTGCCGCTGCTCCTTGGAACAATCGTAATTGGCGGCACCCGGCGACGGATTTGCACCAGCAGGCTGCTCAGGGCGGTCGGCCGGCCGTGCATTAGAAACCGTCATTTCGCCCCATATCCGGTGAGCATCGTTTTGATCGTGCGCGCTAGAATCAGCAGGTCGAGCCACGGCGAGAAATATTTGATGTAATAAAAGTCGTATTGGAGCTTGCGGCGAACCTCATCAATCTCCGCGACATGTCCCTGGTTCACTTGAGCCCAACCGGAGATGCCCGGCTTGACCACATGCCGGTAGCGATAGAAGGGCAACTCACTGGTATACCATTGCGAAAGAACCTCTGCTTCCGGCCGCGGGCCTATCCAGCTCATCTCAAGCTTCAGGATGTTGAGGATTTGCGGCAACTCGTCCATCCGGAGCTTTCGCAGAACGCGTCCGACCGGCGTTATTCTGTCGTCGCCTGCCTGCGTGATTGCCGACTCGCGGCCACAGTTGGCATCACCAGTTGTCATTGTTCGGAACTTGTAGACTATAATATTCTGCCCCGCATGTCCCACCCGGGTTTGGCGGAATAGTACTGGTCCCTTGCTGTCCAGTAGGATGACGCAAGCAATAATAGCAAAGAACGGGATGAACACTGGCAACAGCAGAACCGCAAATAAGAAGTCCATCAGACTTTTGAGATAGAAGTAGCCGCGCGAAGGGACCAAGGACCCGAAGTTATTCTCTGACAGTTTCTCCAGTTCCACTCTTCCTGTGAGTGATTCGATGAGCTGCTTTTCCTGGTAGACAATGCGGCCAGCGAGTGCGGCCTCCGCGAGGAAAGCCTCCCATTCATCTGGAAGATCGGCCGAAAAATCGGCGACGATCGCATCGCAGTTTCGAGTCTCGTCGAGCTGCGGTCGTGTTAGCCGCTTCCATAATATGGAATCGATTTCAAAAGCCCGCTCGACAGACCCGAACGGCACGACAGCAATGCAACGCTGAACTCGCCGCTCTCCGTAGAAATGGGCAAAATAGAGCCACAAGAGGTGGACTAGAAACCCAATTAGAAGTGCCACGCGGTCGTACGGAAAGCGCGTCATCACAAACCACGCCACGACAATGGCATGTGCAGTCAGGGTCGTTGGAAGGATTACATTCGCGTGCCTGATGCCGGGGAAGGTCTCAACGGAATATCGAATCCAGAATGCGATGGCGATTGCGATGAGATTGCCGCTAAGCGCGTTCAGGCTTCCCGCTGACAGAAGTGTCTGGAACATCGTCCCGCGCACGATCCACGGAAGCACTGCAGCGAATAGAAACGCTCCGGCCAATCGGAATCGGCGTCTCGTCAGCAGGGATCGCTGTTCCCTTCGGCTGGCCGGAGTCGCCTGCACGTAATTCACAGGGCGACTTCATGATCAGCGTAGCGTCCATTGCCAGCAGCGACTTCGCTGATCGCATCGACGTAAAGGTCGACGACTCGGTCTTCAGAAAACTGGCGCTCCGCCTTGTTGCGAGCTCGCCGCCCCATCTCCTGCCGGTCGCTCATCGGCATTGAAGAAAAAGCAAGCATCGCATCGGTAAGCGACTTGGTTGACTTCGGGTCGCAGATAAGGCCCGTCACTCCATTCTCGACAACATCCCTGCAACCTGGGACGTTGGTCGCGATGACCGGCTTTCCCATCGCCGCCGCCTCAAGGAGCACGCGAGGAAGGCCCTCGCGATAAGATGGGAGAACAATGCAGTCAGCAGCCGCAATGAAAGGCTGCACTTCAGCCTGGGTGCCAAGCAGCTCGACATGACCTTGGCTGGCCGATCGTCTGATCGCCTCCGCCGAAGCGGCCCTGGGGTGCCTATCGAGCGAGCCAATCATCTGGAACTTTGCGGCTCTGACCCTTCTGACTGCCGCTGCGGCTTCGAGGAACTCGTGAACGCCCTTGTCCTTCAGGAAGCGGCCGATGAACAGGAATGTCGGATCCTCCCGATACCTGGACGAAGGCCCGGGGGAAAAATCAGATAAGCTGACTCCAGAACCGCTTACGATCGCTGCCTGTTCCTCGCGCAATATCTTGCTGAGGAGAAACAGCTCACGATCGTCGGCATTATGAAAAAAAACCCGATACGATCGCCGCAGACTCCACCGATAGAGCTTCGTCAATATTGCCTCGAGCGAGCGCCCGCTCAAGAATCCGGTTCCAAGCCCCGACACGGTATTGATGGACGGTATGCCGGCCCAGGTCGCGGCCGCTGACCCATAGATGTTCGGCTTGGCGGTAAAGGCCATGAAGACGGTCGGCTTCACCGTCCGAAGGATTCTATAATAACGGAGCAGCAGCACTGAATCAGCCATTGGTGAGACACCGCTAGGATTCATGGCAAGCGGGTGCACCTCCGCGCCCAAACGCTCGAGGGCGGCCGTGAACTCGTCCCGAGGCACCGCCGCGGCGACTCTCCAGCCCAGCTCGATGAGCCTGCAAATTATGGCGCGTCGAAAGTGCAGAAGATTCCAGGCGGAATTGGCCGAAACCAACACCGTTCCCACCGGCGATCCCGTTATCCCATGCATCAGCGAGCTTTCGGCAGCCGAACCGTGGCACCGCGGAATTTCAAAGGGCCGGTGATGTCAGCCAGATATCCGTTCGGGGACCTCCAGCAGCTGCGCTCTTCTGCGGCCATATTCGATGAATCTATTCCTGCTGCGACGGCGCGGTCAGCGACAGCAGATCATGGTTATCCTTGACGACTCCGTACCGGCCCTTGCCGTAACCGTATCGACCATAGCCATAGCCATAACCGTAGCCATAGCCTCCGCGCCGCATTGAACTTTTGGTGAGGGCGACTCCGAGAATGTTTGCGCCAGCGGCGGTAAGGCGATGGATCGCCTCGATCGCTGCGGCAGTCCGGGTTCCGCCGCTCTCAACCACAAGGACAACCGAGTTAACGACGGACGCTATGAGAGGAGTGTCAGCGAGTCCCAGGAGAGGTGGCGAATCCACGATGACGAGGTCGAATTGCGCGCTTGCCTCGGCGATAACCGTCCGGAAGCGCGAACCGCCCAGGAGAGCAGCAGGATTGGGTGGCTCCGGACCGCACTGCACAAGCCACAGATTCGGATATTTCGTCGTCGTGAGGTTCTCCGACAACGGCTCGCCCGTCGTAAGTAAGGTGCTTAAGCCCTTTTGATTGTCCCCTCCTCGGAAGCTTGGCTTCCTCAGATCGGCGTCGATCAGAAGAACTCTCTTCCCGAGCTTCGCGAAATGGTGGCTGAGCGCCAGTGCGCTCGACGACTTGCCTTCAGCCGCCTTCGCACTTGTGACCAAGAGGGCGCGCGGCAGACCTTCGTCAGTCGTGAACCGTAGCGACGTTGCAAGCGTCGCGTAGGATTCCGCCGCTGGCGATGCAGGATCGTCAAGCTCGGCAAGGAGCGCGGTTCGTTTCGAATTGCCAGCCCGTTTCGGAATTGCGCCGAGACAAGCGAGGCCAAGCTTATCGCGGACATCGGACGGTGTCGTGATCGTGTCGTTGAGGATATCCAAGCCAATCGCGACGACAATGCCGGTCAGCAACCCAAGGCTGAGCCCAAGCAGGAGGTTCAAAATCAAATTGGGCTTGAAGGGTTGGTCTGGCACCGTGGCGTTATCGACGATGGAAACCGGAGAAGCTCCAATTCCGCCGGCAACGCCGATTTCCTTGTAGCGCTGCAGAAGCGCGTCATAGAGCGCCCGGTTCGTATCCACGTCGCGCTGCAGGATCGCGTACTGGATGCTGCGCCCACGCAGATTGAGCACGTCCGATTTCAGCTCCCCTACCTTCACTTTCAAAGCCTGCTCAGCGGAAAGAGCCGCCTTGTAATCGACGAGAGCGCTGTTCACACGGCTGGTCTTCGCTGTCACGGTCGCTTGCGAAATCTGCCGCCGGAGTTCGGTAATTTGCGAGCGCAGGCTGATCATATCCGGGTGATCCGGCTTCATGAGAGTGCGCTTCTGCTGGTATTCGGCCTCGAGTCCGGCGAGCGCCTGTCTTAGCTGGAGCGTGCTGTCGGTAACTTCGCTCGTCGGTCCCGTCGCGATGGCCTGACGATATACGCCCTCGGCTGCGATACGCCGAGCCGTGGCTTGGGCCAGCGCATCGTTCAGTGCAACGAGCGACTGACTTTGCGGCGAGGACGCACCGGTACCAGCGCCCTTGTCGTCGGCGGTATCGATAATGCCCTGGGCCTGCGCATATTGCACGAGCTGCCGTTCCGACCTTTCCAGCTCGGCGCGAGTCTTCGCGATCTGCCGCTGCAGGAAATTGCGGGCATAGGAGGATGCCTCATATCGGCGTTGCAGACTGGTGTTGATGAAGGCGTCAGCATAAGCATTGGCGACGCTTGCCGCCATTTGCCGAGATTCCGACATATAGCTGAACTTGATCAGTTCACCGTCAGACTGGGGAGCGACCTCAAGATTGTCAGTGATCTTCTTCGCCGCTTGCTCAACTCTCTTCGCCGGGTCGGCACTCTGGTCAGCAAAACCAGGATTTGAGGCCAGGCCAAGATCCTGAGCGACCTGTTGAGCCAGCTCGTGGCTTTGAAGAAGTCCCACCTGAGTCGCCACAAACTGCCAGACGTCGACACTTGGACCAGTGGCTTCCGCCTTTTCATCGATGACCTGCACCGAAGGCGGGTTGACTTGAAGAACGACCCCCGCCCGATATACCGGAGTCGTAAGCATTGTTATTGCCAGGCTCAGCAAAAATCCGACAGCGACGGCAGCGATAATCAGTTTGAGCCGCTCGCGGAGGATCCGCACGAGGCGGTGAATATCCATGCCCGAGTGCGCTTCTTGGTCTCCCCTGAGAGCCAGCGCCTGGGCATGAGGAGCAACTTCCCAGCTATCGCCACCGGGCGTGAGAGCAAGATCACGATTCACGGGCCAGCGATCCTTGCAATTTGTGGAGAATTGACGAGCCCAAGGCAGACCATATCGCCCATTTGATGCGATGCTTCACAAGACCCCTCTGCGAAATGGATTCGGCGGTCTACTTGCACTCCAATGGAGATGCAACTTCACCCCACCAGGAGCTAACTTCTCGAATTCACGCGAAAAGCCGCCTTCGGAGACAGCGATTGAAGAGTCCTTGCGGGAGGTGGGTTCCCCGGTGTTGCGGAGCGGCCTGTTGGCGTCGACACCACGCAGATAATTGCTAAAACGACTCAAGATGGCCCGGTCGAGACGAAGAGGATCAAAAACGCGCTCGGCTTCGGGCCCAAGGGCGGACGGTGCCGATGTTCATTGGCCCTCTCGGACAAGAATAATGGCCGTGATTGCCGTAGCGATTCTCACTGCGGCCGAAGTTGCACGGATCACCACTGCTCGCGCGGTCGCCGATGACGATCCCGCGTTGGCGAGCCGCCTTGCGCCCTATGACCCGGCAGCGCTTATTTCCACTGCGATGGGTCAGGTTGGGGCCGCAGCGGCCAGCGGAAAAGATGTCGGCCAGCCAACGCTTGTGAACCTGCGAGTCGCGGGCGGCGTCGCCCCGCTAGAGACGGAGCCGTTTCTGGTCGAAGCTGCTATTGCCGAAAGGAAGGGCGATCTCGCGCGCGCGCAGTCGCTTCTTGAGATGGCTCGGCAGCGGGACCCGCGCTCCGCGGCTGCACTCTATCTGCTCGCAGACGTCGAGTTGCGTGAGAACAAGGTCCTCGACGCACTTCGGGAACTCGCACTCCTGGCGCGGATCATGCCGACCGCATCAGTGCAGCTTATTCCTGCTCTTGCCGATTACGCGCGCACACCGGGCGGGCGAGATGGCCTCGCGAGTGTCCTGCGCTCAAATCCCGAGTTGCGCCTGCCGCTCTTGATTGCACTTTCGAACGACCCCGATAATGCCGATCTGGTACTGGCGCTGGCCGGGCCGGAACTGCGCTCTACGGCACCGGAGTTCCAAGCATGGAAATCTAGACTTATCGACGGACTCCTCAAGCGTGGCGATTATGCCCGAGCCTATGCCCTGTGGAGAGTCTTCGCTGGATTGCCTTCGAGTTTTTCAGCACTGCTCTTCAACGGCGAATTCAAAGCTCTCGCGGCGCCCCCGCCGTTCAATTGGACGTTCAATACGGGGAGCGCCGGAATCGCCGAGCCTGCCAACGGCAAGCTTCGAGTCCTCTTCTACGGCAATGCAGAATGGCGGCTCGCCAAACAAGTGCTCCTGCTTACGCCGGGCACGTACCGGTTCGAGGCGCTCGCCAACGGCAATCCGGCAAGCGGAGCCCTGACTTGGGCCGTGACCTGCAGCACTGACCCCAGGACCATCATGGAGCTTCCGGTGAAGGCGGGCGCGACCTCGGCTCGCTTCTCAGTCCCTGAGGGCTGCAATTTGCAGAAGCTTGAGCTGAAGGGGCACCTGCAGGACATCGCGCGCAATTCGGACGTACAGATCGGTCCCGTCAGTCTCGAGAGGGTCGGCACTTGATC
>Ga0070658_10002392_pt1 | contig 15727 bp, 9 predicted proteins | sample KBSC13metaG_FD_64664 | JGI IMG/M metagenome (GOLD analysis project Ga0070658, IMG submission 64664) | Corn rhizosphere microbial communities from Kellogg Biological Station, Michigan, USA - KBS C1-3 metaG | ecosystem: Host-associated > Plants > Roots > Rhizosphere > Soil ...
TGGTCCGTCGCGGATCTGCTTCGCGGTGACTACAAGCAGTCCGAGTACGGCAAGGTCATCCTGCCGTTCACCGTGCTGCGGCGGCTCGACTGCGTGCTGGAGCCGACCAAGTCGGCGGTCCTGGCGGAGCTGGACAAGCGCAAGGCGACCGCCGTCAACCCCGAGCCGTTCCTGCTGCGGAAGTCCGGCCAGCTTTTCTTCAACACGTCGCCGCTGGATCTGAAGAAGCTGATGGGGGACCAGGACCACATCGGCGAGAACCTGCGCGCGTACATGCAGGCCTTCTCGCCCGCGGTGCGCGACATCTTCGAGCGGTTCGAGTTCCACCTGCAGATCGACCGCTTGGCGAAGGCGAACCTGCTGTACCTGGTCACCGAGAAGTTCGCCAACATCGACCTGCACCCCGACGCCGTCAGCAACGCCCAGATGGGCGCGGTGTTCGAGGAGCTGATCCGCAAGTTCGCCGAGCTCTCCAACGAGACGGCGGGAGAGCACTTCACCCCGCGCGAGGTCATTCGCCTGATGGTGAACCTGCTGTTCTTCGAGGACGACGACGCCCTGACCAAGCCGGGCGTCGTCCGCTCGATCTACGACCCCACGGCAGGCACGGGCGGCATGCTGAGCGTGTCCGGCGAGTACCTGGCCAGCCACAACCCCAAGGGCCGGCTGGTGATGTACGGGCAAGAGCTGAACCCCGAGTCCTACGCCATCTGCAAGGCGGACATGCTGATCAAGGGGCAGGACATCGCCAACATCATCTTCGGCAACACGCTGTCCGCCGACGGCCTGTCCGGCCAGGTGTTCGACTACGCGCTGTCCAATCCCCCGTTCGGCGTCGAGTGGAAGAAGATCGAGAAGGAGGTGCGCCGCGAGGCCGAGGAGCGCGGCTTCGACGGTCGGTTCGGCCCCGGCCTGCCCCGCGTCAGCGACGGCTCGCTGCTGTTTCTGCTGCACCTGATCTCGAAGATGCGCCCGGCCGTCGACGGCGGCAGCCGCTTCGGCATCGTGCTGAACGGCTCGCCCCTGTTCACCGGCGGCGCCGGCTCGGGCGAAAGCGAGATTCGCCGCTACGTGCTGGAGAATGACCTGGTCGAGGCGATCATCGGCCTGCCGACCGACATGTTCTACAACACCGGCATCAGCACCTACGTCTGGATCGTCACCAACCGGAAGCCGGCCGCGCGCAAGGGCAAGGTGCAGCTGATCGACGCCAGCGGCTTCTGGCAGAAGATGCGCAAGAGCCTGGGCAGCAAACGGAAAGAGCTGAGCCCCGGGCACATCGAGGACATCACGCAGCTGTTCGGTCAGTTCAAGGAGGTGACCCGCGAGGGCGCGCCCATCAGCCGCATCTTCAAGAACACGGACTTCGGCTACCGCACCATCACCGTCGAGCGCCCCGAGCGCGACGCCCAGGGCGCCGTCGTCCTGGGCAGCAAGGGCAAGGGCAAGGGCCAGCCCGTGCCGGACGCCAGCCTGCGCGACACCGAGAACGTGCCGCTGGACGAGGACGTCGAGACCTACTTCAAGCGTGAGGTGCTGCCCCACGCCCCCGACGCCTGGATCGACCACGACAAGACGAAGGTCGGCTACGAGATCCCCTTCAACCGCCACTTCTACGTGTTCAAGCCGCCGCGCCCGCTGGCCGAGATCGACGCCGAGCTGAAAGAGTGCACGGACCGCATCCTGACCATGATCGCGGGTCTGACGAAATGAGCGAGCCGGGCCCGGCCGACGCCGCGTTCGCCGAGGTGGCCGCGCTGATCGCCTCCTCCCGCGTGCGGGCGGTCCAGGCGGTCAACACGACGCTCATCGAGCTCTACTGGCAGGTGGGCGCCTTCATCAGCCGGAAGATCGAGGCGGCGGAATGGGGCGACGGGGTCGTCCCCCAGCTGGCCGCCTATCTGGCCCGCACCCAGCCCGGCCTGCGCGGCTTCACCCCGCGCAACCTGTTCCGGATGCGGCTGTTCTTCGAGACTTACCGAGCCCAGGCAATTGTGTCAGCGCTGCCGACACAATTGCCGGGAGAGCCGGAACGAGCTGCCGCAGCCTTGGCCCTCCGGGGGGCCGCGCGTCCCTTCCCGGTTGACGCATCTGGCCAACTTGTGCCGGCACTGCTGACACAATTGCCCTGGACCCACCACCTCATCATCCTGGGCCAGTGCAAGCGCCCCGAGGAGCGAGAGTTCTACCTGCGCCTGGCCATCCGGGAGCGATGGAGCAGCCGCGAGCTGGAGCGCCAGCTCCGGGGCGCGCTCTTCGAGCGCTCGGTCCTGCATCCTCCCAAGGTGTCGCAGGTCGTGCAGCAGACACACGCCGACGCGCTGTCCGTGTTCAAGGACGCTTATCTCGTCGAATTCCTGAACCTGCCCGCCGAGCACGCGGAGTCCGAGCTGCATCGCGGCCTGCTGCTGAAGCTGAAGGACTTCCTGATCGAGCTGGGCCGTGACTTCTGCTTCGTCGGCTCCGAGTTCCCCGTGCAGGTGGGCGGTCGCGACTTCGCCCTGGACCTGCTGTTCTTTCACCGGGGCCTGAACTGCCTGGTCGCCATCGAGCTGAAGGTCGGCCGCTTCGAACCCGAGTACCTGGGCAAGCTCAGCTTCTACCTGGAAGCCCTGGACCGCGACGTGAAGAAGCCCCACGAGAACCCCGCCCTGGGCGTGCTCCTGTGCGCCAGCAAAGACGAGGAGGTCGTCGAGTACGCCCTCAGCCGCACCCTCTCCCCCGCCCTCATCGCCCAGTACCAGCCCCAGCTCCCCGACAAGCAACTGCTGCAAGCCAAGCTGCACGAGTTCTACCTGCAGAACGCGCCCGAAGGAGACGGACCGTGAGCTTCCCGCGGTATCCGAAGTACAAGGACAGCGGCGTGGAGTGGCTGGGCCAGGTGCCGGAACACTGGAATACGTGTTCACTTAAGCGCGACCTCGCATTTCTGACGAGCGGATCAAGGGGTTGGGCCGAGAACTATTCCGACGACGGCGACCTTTTTATCCGGATCGCCAATCTGACCCGCGACGGCATCTCGCTTGATCTCTCCGACATTCAACGTGTCTTGGTAGCGGCGGACGTCGAGGGCTCGCGAACCAAGGTGCGAGCCGATGATGTCCTGTTTTCCATCACGGCGTATCTCGGTTCCGTCGCTGTCGTTCCAGAAGGGATTGAAAGCGCGTACGTAAGCCAACACGTCGCGCTCGCCCGTCTGCGATCGGATCTGCTCGTTCCCCGCTGGGCAGGCTATGTAGCGTTGTCACTTATTGGGAAGACTTGGTTCTCGATGCAGAGTTATGGAGGAACGAAGATCCAGCTCAGCTTGGACGACGTGCGGAGTCTCCCCGTCACCGTTCCTCCGATCCCCGAGCAACACACCATCGTCGCGTTTTTGGACAGAGAGACACGGCGATTTGATGAACTGGTGGCGGAGCAGCAGCGGCTGATGGGGCTGCTGAAAGAAAAGCGTCAGGCCGTGATCTCCCACGCCGTCACCAAAGGCCTGAACCCCCACGCCCCCATGAAACCCTCCGGCATCGAATGGCTCGGAAACGTGCCAGAGCATTGGGAGTTGCGTAACTTCAAGCACGCTGTTCGCTCGATAGAGCAAGGTTGGAGCCCGCAGTGCGAAGGCTTCCCCGCCGAGGGAACTGAGTGGGGCATTCTGAAGGTCGGCAGCGTGAACGGTGGTACCTTCAATAGTTCGGAGAACAAGCTACTTCCGCCGGATATGGAGCCTGAGCCGATGTTGGCCATCGCCTGCGATGACCTGCTGATATCGAGAGCGAACACCCGTGAACTAGTCGGCAGCGCGGCTGTCGCTGAACGCGACTACCCGACTCTGATGATCTGCGACAAGCTGTATCGCATCCGCTTTCAGCCCAATACATGCTCCCCACGATTCGTGTCGCACTACCTAGGCTCCGGTGCGGTCCGCGGGCAAATCGAGCTTGGCGCCACGGGCGCGAGTTCATCCATGCTCAACATTGGGCAGTCTACGATCTTGGATCTCGCGATTGCTATGCCGCCGTTCCAAGAACAGTTAGACATTGTTGGGTTTATCGCGACCGAAACCATGACACTAGACGTGCTTACGGCCGAAGCCCAGAAAACCATCGATCTCCTCCAGGAACGCCGGACCGCCCTCATCTCCGCCGCCGTCACCGGCCAGATCGACGTGCGCGAACTGGCTGCTTCCTGACCGGGGGCTGTATCCTGGTGGCCTGCCATGGCCACCAGCCTGCACAAGGAGATCAACCTCGAGATCGAGATCTGCCAGCATCTGGGGGCGCACGGGTGGCTGTACGCCGAGGGTGACGCGGCTGCCTATGATCGGGCGCGGGCGCTGTTTCCGGCGGATGTGCTGGCGTGGGTGCAGGGCACGCAGCCCGAGGCGTGGAAGGTGCTGGAGAAGAACCACGGCGCGCAGGCCGGCGAGACCTTGCTGGGACGGCTGCGCGATCAGCTCGATCAGCGGGGCACGCTGGACGTCCTGCGGCGGGGCATCGAGCTGCTGGGCCTGCGGGCGCCCCTGAAGCTGGCGGAGTTCAAGCCGGCGCTCGCCATCAATGCCGACATCCTGGCGCGCTACGGTCTGAACCGCCTGCGCGTCGTGCGGCAGGTGAGGTATTCCGCGCACAACGACAACTCCATCGACCTGGTGCTGTTCCTGAACGGCGTCCCGGTCGCCACGGCCGAGCTGAAGTCCGACTTCACGCAAGGCGTGGGCGATGCCATCGACCAGTATCGCTTCGACCGGCAGCCCCGCCCCAAGGGCCAGGCCCCCGAGCCGCTGCTGGCCTTCCCCGGCGGCGCGCTGGTGCACTTCGCGGTCAGCAACAGCGAGGTCGCCATGGTGACCAAGCTCGACGGGCCGGCGACGCGCTTCCTGCCCTTCAACCGCGGAAACGACGGAGGCGCGGGGAACCCGGTGAACCCGCAGGGCGGCCACCGCACGGCGTACCTGTGGGAAGAGGTCTGGGAACGCGAGAGCTGGCTGGAGATCCTGGGGCGCTACCTCATCTCGAAGCGGGACGACAAGAAGCAGCTCGAGCGGACCATCTTTCCGCGCTTCCACCAGCTGGACGTGACCCGCAAGCTGCAGGCGGCGGTGATGGCGGAGGGGCCGGGCAGCAAGTACCTGGTCCAGCACTCGGCGGGGTCGGGCAAGACCAACTCCATCGCCTGGACGGCGCACTTCCTGGCCGAGCTGCACGACGCCAGCCACAAGAAGGTGTTCGACAGCGTGCTGGTGGTCTCGGACCGCAACGTCATCGACTCGCAGCTTCAGGACGCCCTGTTCGACTTCGAGCGCACCACCGGCGTGGTGGCCAAGATAACGAACAAGGAGGGCAGCAAGAGCGAGAAGCTGGCCCACGCCCTGTCGGGCGACAAGAAGATCGTCGTCTGCACCATCCAGACCTTCCCCTTCGCCATCGAGGCGGTGCGGGAACTGGCCGCCACCCAGGGCAAGCGCTTCGCCGTCATCGCCGACGAGGCGCACAGCTCGCAGTCGGGCGAGGCGGCGGCCCAGCTGAAGGCCGTGCTGAGCCCGGAGGAGCTGGCCGAGCTGAACGACGGCGGCGAGGTCAGCTCGGAGGACATCCTGGCGGCGCAGATGGACGCCCGGGCGAGCGCCCAGGGGATCACCTTCGTCGCCTTCACCGCCACGCCCAAGGCCAAGACGATGGAGCTGTTCGGCACGCGGCCGGATCCCACGCGGCCCGCGGGCCCCGACAACCTGCCCGTGCCGTTCCACGTCTATTCCATGCGCCAGGCCATCGAGGAGGGGTTCATCCTCGACGTCCTGCAGAACTACACGCCGTACCGTCTGGCGTTCAAGCTGGCGCATCAGGGCAAGGACTACGACGAGGCCGCCGTCGAGCGCAGCGCCGCCATGAAGAGCATCATGGGGTGGGTCCGCCTGCACCCGTACAACATCGCCCAGAAGGTGCAGATCGTCGTCGAGCACTTCCGTGAGCACGTGGCCCCGCTGCTGGGCGGCAAGGCCAAGGCGATGGTGGTGGTGGGCAGCCGCGTCGAGGCGGTGCGCTGGCAGCTTGCCATCGACAAGTTCATCAAGTCGCGCGGCTACACGATCGGCACCCTGGTCGCGTTCTCGGGCGAGGTGAACGACAAGGACTCTGGCCCCGACCCCTTCACCGAGAACAGCCGCGTGCTGAACCCGCGCCTGAATGGGCGGGACATCCGCAACGCCTTCCAGGGCGCCGAGTACCAGATCCTGCTGGTCGCGAACAAGTTCCAGACCGGCTTCGACCAGCCCTTGCTGTGCGGCATGTACGTCGACCGCCGGCTGGCGGGCATCCAGGCCGTGCAGACGCTGTCCCGCCTGAACCGCGCCCACAAGGACAAGACGACGACCTACGTGGTCGACTTCGTGAACGACACCGACGAGATCCTGGCGGCGTTCAGGACCTACTACGCCACCGCCCAGCTATCGGCGGCCACCGACCCGAACATCATCTTCGACCTGCGCGCGAAGCTGGACGCCGCGGGACACTACGACAGCTTCGAGGTGGACCGTGTCGTGGCGGCCGAGCTGAAGCCCGGCGCGACCCAGGGCGACCTGCTACGGGCCATCGAGCCGATCGTCGACCGGCTGATGAAGCGCTACCAGGCGGCGCAGGAAGGCCTGCGCATGGCCCGCGAAAGGCAGGACGAGGCGGCGACGAAGGCGGCGCGGGACACCCAGGACGCGCTGACCCTGTTCAGGTCCGACATGCAGACGTTCATCCGGCTGTACACGTTCCTGTCGCAGATCTTCAACTACGGGAACACGGACATCGAGAAGCGCGCCATCTTCTACAAGCGCCTGGTGCCCCTGCTGGAGTTCGGGCGCGAGCGCGAGGGCATCGACCTGTCGAAGGTGGTGCTGACCCATCACAACCTGCGCGACCTGGGCAAACGCACGCTGCCCCTGGGCGGGGGCGACGCTCCCCTGCTGGATCCCCTGTCGGAATCGGGCAGCGGCATGCTGCACGAGCCGCAGGCGGTCTACATGAGCGAGCTGATCCAGAAGCTGAACGAGCTGTTCGGCGGCGAGACCACCGACCAGGACCAGCTGGTCTACGTGAACCAGGTCATCAAGGGCAAGCTGATGGAGTCGGCGACGCTGAAGGAGCAGGCGGCCAACAACAGCAAGGAGCAGTTCGGGAACTCGCCCGACCTGGACGCCGAGCTGTCGAACGCCATCATCGACGCGCTGGACGCGCACACGTCCATGAGCACCCAGGCGCTGAACTCGGCCGCCGTCCGCAACGGCATCAAGCAGATCTTGCTGAACCACGCGCACCTGTGGGAGGCGCTGCGCGGGAATCCAGGCCCGTAGCCCGGTGCAGATAGTGGCGGTGTTCGCGCGCGGGGCGTGATATCGAGTGCGGATGCCTGACGCCTGCCGGCTTCGCCTCGGTGCCGCCACAGGACTGGTGGGCCTGGGCCTGCTGGTGGCCTGCGCGGGCGCCCAGTCGCAGTCGGACTATCAACAACAGCAGCAGGCGGCGTTCTACGCGGAGATGCTGCAGCAGCAGGCGGCCGCCCAGCAGGCGGCGCAGGCCCAGCAGGCGGCGCAAGCGCAGCAGGCCGCGACGGCGCAGGCGGCGGCCCAGGCGCCGGCGGTGGTGCAGGCCCAGCAGCAGGCCCTGACGGCGGTCGTGGCACGGCCCGTGGCCGCGCCGGCGGTCGAACTCCCCGCGGCGCGCATCGACGGCCAGCCCCTGACCAGCGCGGAGCTGGCGGCGCACCAGAGCGCGACCGGGCTGGCCCGCGCGGACGCGCTGACCGACCTGATCGACGTGACGCTGCTGAAAGAGACGGCGACCCGGCAGCACCTGCCCGTGCCGGCCGGCGAGCTGACCGCCGAGGCGCGCACCGCTCTCGAGCGCGCGCTGGCGGACAAGCTGGGCCTTGGCTTGCCAACCGACACGCCGGCCACCGTTCACAAGGCGGTCCGCGCGCACCTGCTCGAAGGCAGGATCATCGAGATCCTGGACCTGCCAGCGCTGCCATAGCCCCCCTGGCTGCCGGATCGGCCCAGGGTGGCAGCTGCCCCGCGCAACTTTCGCCAGGTCTCGACGATACCGGTCGCGTTCGGAGCGATTGAACGCCTCCCTTCAGCGAAAGGTTCGTCATGATCTCGTTTCCTTCGACCCAGCGGCTCGTCTTCGGTGCGACGGTTCTCTTCTCCATGTTTGCGCTCGCGCCACCGGTGGCCTTGGCCGCGAACAAGGTGAAGGTTGCCTCGGTCGCCGACTATGCGAAGTGCGTGGACCACGATGACGTCGATCCCCAGCTGTGCCTCGATGGCCTGCGGGATTTCGTGAAGGCTCACCCGGAGCAAGCCTTCGCGGCCGGGAAGGCCGTGCGGGCCAGCGCCAATCACGCCGCTGCGATTCCCTTCTTTGCCACGGCGCTGTCTTCCAAGGCGTCTGCCAGGAGGGACCCGAAGGTCCTGTGCGCCGATCCGGACGTCGCGATGGCGTTGATCTCCGGGTTGTCGCTGCCCGGCGGCGACGGGTCGGTGGCGGCGGTCGCGCAGGGCATCCTCTTCAAGACGTGCTGGAACGAGACCCACGACGCCGTCCTGAAGGCGCTGACCGAGGCGGGGGGCAGCGGGTACCTGGCAAGCAATCTGTGCCCCACGCTGGCCGAGAAGAAGCAGGCGAACGCCGCCTGCGAGACCAAGCCCGCGACCCCACCGGCGCCGGCGGCGTCGCCGTGGAAGGACGTCGAACGCAAGGGCCTGCGTGCGGAAGGTCCCGCCAGGACCTTCAAGGGTACGGAGGGACGGACAGTGACCCTGGTGAAGCTGAGCGGCCAGGGGGAGGCCTACCTGCTGCGATTCGATGGCTTCCGCGGCGAGTGGAACGGGCGCACCATCTTGCACCGGGCGGTGCCGGCGGGCTCGGGATACAACTACGTCACGCAGGCCGGCGGCGGCTCGTGGACCGGCTTCGTCGTGCGCGACGGCGTCCATGAAGCGTATCCGCTGGGCGACAAGGGTCCGTTCGAGGTCTGGTACGACGACAGCTTGTCGAAGGCGACCAACCCCCAGGCCGTCGTCGATCAGTTCATGAAGCAGCCCAGGTGACGGGACCCATCCGCCGGGTGTGCCGGGCGCTCCACCTCGACCACATCAGGGCTGGTAGGGCCGCGCCGGCACCCGAGGCGTCACCCCCTCGACCCACGCAGGTGTCCCCTGCGACGTGATCGTCACGGTCGAGCTGGTCAGCCCTGCCGACGTGGCTTCCAGGACGGACGTGCCGGAGTAATACGTGCGGAACTCGATCGCGGCCTGGCCGTCGCGGATGGCGATGTCGGACGCGGACCCGCCTCCCGGCGGCGTGAACGTGATGTTCGGTCCCGTGGGAAGCTCGCCGGGGCCCGACTTGATCGTGATTGTCACGGGGACGTTGTTGCTGATCGCCTTGCCACTGGCATCGACGACCGTGACCAGCAGCCAGGCATCCTCCGTTCCGTCCACGGTGGAGAGGGCCGTCGTGCTCGCCGTCAGCTTCAACCCCGCCGGCGTCCCAGCGGCCGGGAAGGTCGGTGGCGGCACCTTCGCGTAGGCGTTGCGATACCAGTAGTACGACCGCTTCGGGATGCGGAAGTTGTCGATGATGCCCGAGTTGGTGTACGTCGTGCCCATCTGGCTGCCGTAGTCGAACATGCACCAGCGGGAGATTCCGCTTCGCCACGCCGGTTGCGCCGCCATCCCGTTCGATACCGTCAAGTTCCCCCAGCCCGGATCGTAGCTGCCCGGCCGGGTCGAGCTCACGTCGGCGCCGTATTCGGACACCATGTTGGGGATGCCGGGGTCGTTGTAGCCGACGCCGTCTCCGTTGTAGCCGGCCACGTCGCCCAGCGTGCCAGGCTCGATGCCACCCAGCTTCGACTGCGCCCCGCCGATCGCGGCAGGTCGACCGGCCGGCAAGGGGTCTAGCTGGTGGGTCAGGGCCACTGACTTCTTCAGCAACGCGATCACCCGGTCGGCCGGACCGCCGTTGAAGAAGTCCTCGTTGCCCATGCTCCAGACGACGATGCTGGGGTGATTGCGATGAATCCGGATCATCTCGGTCAGGCTGGCCAGCACATTGGCGTCGTACTTGTCGAAGTCGCCCGAGCTGCTGGGGTAGGCCCCGTTGTACGACCAGCCGCCGGGCCCGCCGCCGAAGCCGCCCCAGAAGCAGTTCTCGGACCACAGCAGGACGCCGAGCTGATCGCAGGCGTCGGCGAAGGCCGGCGCCTTCGGGTAGTGGGATCCGCGGATGAAGTTCATGCCCGCGTCCTTGACCATCTTCACGTCGCGGTACAGCGCCGAGTCGGCCACGCCGCTGCCCCACCCGGCGTGATCTTGGTGAACGTTCCCTCCTTGAATCCAGTAGTGCGCGCCGTTCAGGAAGAACCCCTTGTCAGCGGTCCAGCTGAACCAGCGGAATCCGAACGGCGTGGTGAAGGTGTCCGCGGTCCCGCTGTCGTCCGAGAGGTAAGAAAGCGCCTGGTACATCGTCGGGTGATCCGGGTGCCACAGCGAGGGGCTGGTGATCGCGGGGGTGGTCTGGTCGAAGGTCACCGTCGTCTTCGGGGCGATCATCTGCTGCGAGCTGATGGTCGCGACCACCTTGCCGCCCTGGTCCACGATGTCGGTCTTCAGGGTGGCGCTGACCGCCGACGCGCGGTTGTTCTGCACCTCGGTCTTGATGGACACCGTGCTGGACGCGCCCGCGTTCGTCGCCAGCGTGGGGGTCGTGACCCAGGTGCCGTACCAGGTGATGTGCAGCGGGTCCGTCACCACCAGGTTGACGTCGCGATACAGTCCGCCCTGGAACGTGTGATCGCCGGTGATGGGCGGCAGCTGGGCGTTCCAGTTGTTGTTCAAGCGGACGGCGACGACGTTGTCGCCCGCCTTGATGGCGGACGTCACGTCGATCGAGAACCCGTTGTATCCGCCCAGGTGCTCTCCGACAGCCGTGCCGTTGACGTAGATCTGCGCCTGGTCGAACGCGGCCTGGAACTCGAGGAACACGTTCTTGCCGGTCCACGTCTGGGGCACGCTGAAGTGCTTCCTGTACCAGCCGTACCCCGCGTAGAACTTGGCGTTCACGAAATACGGCAGGTTGAACGAGTGCGGCAGGCCGATGTCGCTCCACGACGAATCGTCGAAGGTCGTCGCCTCCGCGCCGGACACGTCGGCTCTCTTGAACTTCCACGACTGATTGAAGTTCTGGGTCAGACGAACGGTGTCGGGCTGGCCCCCGTCGGGGTTCGACGTTCCGCCGGCCCCGCTCTGCCCGCCGCTGGACGGGACGCCGCCCGAACCTGCGCCGGCAATGCCCCCCGTGGCGGTGCGCCCCCCGGTGCCCATCGCGCCGCCGGTGCCTGCGCCGCCGGTCGAGGTCCCGCCCGAACCCGGTGAACCGCCGGAACCGACGCCGCCGGTGGCGTGGCCTCCGCTGCCGCTGGCCATGTTGCCGCCCGTGCCGCCCGTGTCCGCGTTCCCCCCCGACCCGGACTGGCCGGCATCATGTCCACCGGAGCCCGAAGGATTGCCGCCTGTGCCCGTCGTCCCACCACCCCCCTTGCCACACCCGCCCAGGGGCGTGACACCCAGTCCGATCAGGGTGAGGCCAAAGATGAGCTGTCGAACGACCGGCCGGTTCGCCCTCGCCATGGTTGCCCGTAACGCCATGGCCCCTTGGTTCCCGGCCGCCGTCGGATTCGTTGGTCATTTCTTGGCGCCGCCTCTCCCAGGCGGCCGGCACCGCTCAGTAGGCTGCGAACTCGGCGATGGCGGGGCTGCCCCGCGCGCCATCGATCACCAGCGCCACCGCATCCGCCGTCGTGGGCGCCAGCTGCCACAGCTGCCGCTGCCCGATGACGGTCCCCGCGATCGTCGTGCCCGACACGTCGACCGGCGCCCTGTTCCAGATGCCGTTCTGCCTCACCTCGACGTGGTAGGCGGTGGCGCGCTCGCCCGACTCGATTGGCTCGCGGATGCTGATGACCGTGAACGTGATCGGCGATCGCGGCGTCACCTCCAGCCGCGCGGAGGTGGCGGCGCCGTCTGCCGCCCAGGTGGTGCAGAGGTCATCATCCAGGGCCTGGCTCGCCTCGAACCCCGCGGTGGTCCAGGTGGTGTCGGCCGCCACGGGTTGACCGCGCAGCAGATTCGTCCGGTACAGGTCCCTGTACCAGCTCCCGAACTGTCGCAGCAGGTCGAGCTCCTGCTGGTCCAGCAAGCCGCTGGTCGCCGGAGCGATGTTGAACATCAACGTCGCGTTCCTGCCCACCGACGTGAAATAGATCGATTGCATCTGGCTGAGCGGGATGACCGAGCTGTCGGCGTTCCAGAACCACAGACCGGCAGAACGGTCGGGCACCTCGGTGTCCACCGGGTACCAGACGTTCGAGGGGCCGCCGTTCGGGACATCGGCGATGCTCGACGTGGTGGGAGGCGCCACACCGGTCTGATTTCCGACATAGCGAAGGTCCGCGCCCGACGTGGCGATCTCCGGGCCCATCCACACCAGCGTTTCCGGTTGTAGCTGGTGGGCAAGTTGCGCCACGCCGGCCCAGTCGACGTTCGCCGGCGCGATATTTCCCGGGAACTTGATCTCGGCGACGGGACCGTAGTTCGACAGCAGCTCGGTCAGCTGGTTCCGCAGGTACGGCTCGTAGTCGCCGCTGGTGCTGGGAAAGTTCTCATCCCACGGCGACAGGTACAGCCCGACGCGCATACCTGCCGCGCGCGCCGCGTCCGTGAACTCTCTCACCAGGTCCCCGCGGCCGCCCCGCCACGGGCTGGCTTTGACCGAGAAGTCCGTATAGGCGGAGGGCCACAGACAGAATCCGTCGTAGTGCTTGGCCACCAGCACCACCATGCGGAAGCCGGCGGCCGCCAGGGCGCTGACCCATTGGTGGACGTCGACGTTGCTCGGAGCGAACTCCGCGGCCGTGGCGGCGGCGCTCTGGTCGAAGGTCGCCAGACCAAAATGAACGTAGGCGACCAGCTCCCATCGCTGAAACTCCAGCTGCTTGGCGGTGCCGACAGGTGCCACCACGGGCGGTGCTCCGGGCGGGGCGGGGCAAATCCGCGCGCCAATGACAACGGGATCACCGCTGCATGCGCTCGACGGCAGGAGCAGCGCGCACGCCGCCAGCAACGCGCTGCGGACCGCTCGCCTCGTCTGTCGCGCTACGACCATCAGCAGGGGGCTCGAAGCAATTGCCCGACTACGGGGACTGTTTGCCTGACGGCTGGCAGGCCGACTTCACGCGGGCAGCGAGGGGAGACTCCGGCGAGCGGCGCAGGAACTCGCCGGCGCGGGCCTGCGCCGCACGGCCCGGTTGCGCCTGACAGAGCGCGATCGCCGTCAGCGCGTTTCGCTCCTGCGTCAGCATCCCCCCCGGGCTGTGGCGGTCGTAGCTGTCCAGGCGACTGTAAGCGCTCGCCGGACGGCCCGCGCGCAGATCGTCTCGCGCCTCGCGCAACACGCGCAGCTCGGGTTCGGCATCCCCTGCTTCGACACGGGCCACGGCAGGGGTCGGGTTCTCCGGCAGGGCGGCGACAGAGCGGTCGTCACTCGCCTTTGGATGCTCGACCGGCCCCGGAGCGGCCAGCAAAGGACCGGCCGGAACCGCGGAGCCCGCTGGCGACGTCGTCGGGCGCAGCGAGAAAGGCCTGGGGCCGGCAGCGACGGTCCGCCTGCTGGCCGGGCGCGGCGACGGAGCGCCGGGGGAAGCAGCGGCGCTCCCGGCGGACCTCGCGCTCCCCGGCGACGCGGGCGCCACCGTCGGAGCAGCCGCCGCCATGGGTCTGGTTGCCGCCTCCGGCAGGGGAGCCGGCGTGCCGACCTCCGTCGCCGGCCGTACCACGACTTGCGAAGCCGTCACCGGCGCCGGGCCTCGCGACCGCAACGCCCAAACCGAGACCGACCCCGCTCCCACGACACCGGCCACCCCCAGCGCCAGCAGCACCGCCTTGGAGGCCAGTGACATTCCCGCGGCCGTGCCGGCGGCCGCCGTGGTCGTCGCCATCGCCGCCACGCGTGTCATCAGCTTCTGCTTGATGCGCGCCTTGGCGGCATCATTCAATGCCTTGCTGTTCCGGTGCGAATCCACCAGCTCTCGCGCGGCAGGGCCGAGATCTCTCATCGTCCTCTCCTCCCCAGCTCGCGCGCCTGGAAGCGGGCCAGCGCCTTCTCGAAGGCTTGCCGGGCCGCGCGCAATCGCGTCGCGACGGTGTTCGCGTTCGCGCCCACGACCTCGCCGATCTCGGACAGCGTCATCTCTTCCAGCTCCGCCAGCACGAAGACCAGGCGCTTCGCGTCGTCCAGCTCATCCAGCACCCGGTCCAGGGCATCGTACCTCTCCATGCGCTCGACCTGACTGGCCGGCCCGTTTTCCCGCTGGTCCGCCAGCACGTGGACCTCGGTCCCCTTCCCCGTGGCGCGGTCGCCGGGCCTGCGCACATGCGTTCGAAAATAGTGCTGCACCAGATGGACCGCGATGCTGAAGACCCACGTCTTCAGCTGGGCGCGCCCCTCGAACTCGCCCAGCCGGCGGTACACCGTCACGAACACTTCCTGCACGACGTCCTCGGCGTCGGACGGCCGCACCCCCATGCGACAGACGACGTTCCAGACGTAGCCGACCATCTGGTCGTACAGGGCATCGAAGCCGGCCAGGTCCTGCTTCACGGGCTGCTCTTCGGCAGGCAGACCCATGTTCCGGGCTGGGGAGGGCATCAACGACTCCGTTCCCGGAGCCGCGGGGATTCTTTGCCTAAAATGCCCATGAAAGCTCGAATACCGCCCGTCCCCCCACCACCGGCGCCTTGAAGACCACGCCCGGCATGTCCAGGAACACGAAGTCTGGCCGGTAAAGCGGCGCCAGGACATCCACCTCGACCGAGGTGTGAAGGTGCTTCGACAGGGCCAGCGACGAGAAGACCCCCGCGCCGGCGGCCAACCACAGGACATCCCTCGAAAATCCAGCGGTCGTGCCGTAGCCGGTCGCAGTCACCCTGCCCACCTCGGCGACGGCGCATGGCCCCAGCGCCAAGGGGAGATGGCCGAGGTCGGCGCATCCGGTGAGCGAGCCCGCGGCGATGTTGAATCGACCGGCCGGCCCCGAAGGCAGCGCGGCGACCTGGTCTCGCCGTAGCCCGTACGTCCACCTCAGCTCGGCGCGCCAGCGCGCGCCGGCCAAGCCGATGCCAGCGCCAACACCGACGTCGGTCCCCGGCAGGGTGCCGGCGCGCCCCTGCGCATGGATGCTGGCGAGGATGCGCAGCTGTCGCGGGTGGGTCACCGGCGTGTCCGGAACGGCCGCGGTCGCGACGGTGGCAGCCCGACCTGTGGTGGGGAGGGCCTCCGGATCGATCGACAGCGCGATGATCAGGGCGACCGCAGCGGCCGCCGCCTGGCACGACGGGGCTTCGATGCTCCGGTGTCCGATCCGCCCCGCCTGGTGCGTGGTCAGCTCTGCGGACCACAGCCGGCCTTGTGACACCGTCACCTCCGCCTGCAGATCACGGCCTTCGTGCGGCCGCGGGGCGTCCCCGACCAGCCGCGCGATGTCCGCCTCGACCTGTTCCTGCGACGGACAGCCCGCGGGCGCCGACCAGGCGAACGTAATCAAACCCGGCGTGGCCGCGCGCGCCTGACCGGTCGAGCGGAGATAGATCACCGTGACGATGGCGAGATGAATCGCTCGCGGGCTG
>Ga0070658_10002393_pt1 | contig 15721 bp, 16 predicted proteins | sample KBSC13metaG_FD_64664 | JGI IMG/M metagenome (GOLD analysis project Ga0070658, IMG submission 64664) | Corn rhizosphere microbial communities from Kellogg Biological Station, Michigan, USA - KBS C1-3 metaG | ecosystem: Host-associated > Plants > Roots > Rhizosphere > Soil ...
AGATGCCCGCCGCACGACTTGCACCATTTGCGCGTGCTGCGCGGCGTCTTGTTGTACGCCCCGATGTGCTGCTCGCCGCGGGTCACGTTCAGCGCGGCCGGCTTCCAGAGCGTGAACGCATTCACAGGGCCCGCCGACCATTGGCGGCAGGACTCGCAGTGGCAGTAGCCCATCGCCTCGGGTTCGCCCTGCAGGCGGAAGTGCACGGAGCCGCAGAAACACTCGCCCTCGTAAGCCTTCATGTCGCTGCCCTCAGGCATAAAGCACCATGATCCTGGAATGGCCGCGCTCCTGGAGAAGCAGCGCCGCCAGCATCGACTGCTCGAGCGAGCGCGATACGAGGATCACCGCCTGCCCTTGCGCCATGTGTGCCGCGCGCATCGCGTCCTCGGCGTCGTTCGCGAACGGGACGCGGAACTCCCCGTGCTGCATGAATGCGACGTGCGCATCGCACTTCACGTGCGGTACCAGCGTCGGCGGCTCGTCGACGGCGGCGACATCGAGCACGAAAGCGCCCAGCTCGCGCTGCATCCACGATGCCTGCCCGGACGTAATGAATTGCTTCGGCGAGAGGCACTCCGCCGCGCGGCAATCGGCGATGACATGGCGTTTCCAGGCCGGATCGTCCGAAGGTCCCGTCGCGAGCGCGCCCATGACGACCAGCACGAGCGCGAACCCCGCGGCGGCGAGGATCACCAGGCGCAGCAGCAGCGGGTCCGCGGTGCGCATCGGAAAGTCGTCGTCGATCTGTTGCTGCGTTGCCATCTGCTTCCTTTCGGTATGCGAAATGAACCTGAAATGAATTGACGAGCGAAGTATTCGCGCCTACGGTGAAAGTCGTAAATGACCAATTTCCAACGTTTCCGGACATAGCCCCTCCATGCGCACCATCGCGTTCTTCGTGTTCCCGGACTTCAACATCCTCGATCTCGCGGGACCGCTCGCGGCGTTCGACGTCCCGCGCCACGAGGTGTCGCCAGTGCCGTATCGGCTGGTCGTCTATTCGCTGCAAGGCGGGCCGGTGATGAGCTCGTGCGGCATCTCCATGAACTCGCTCGCGCTCAACCAGCACTCGCCGGACACGTTCGTCGTGTGCGGAGGCCGAGGTGCGATCGCCGCGAGCCAATGCGGCAAGACGATCTCGCTCGTGCAGCGCACGGCGCGGCGCGCGCGGCGCATCGCGAGCGTCTGCTCGGGCGCGTTCGTGCTCGCGAAGGCGGGGCTGTTATCCGGACGCCGCGCCACCACGCACTGGGAATACGCCGCGCGGCTCAAGCAGGAGCATCCCGACATCAAGGTGGAGAGCGACCAGATCTTCACGCGCGACGCGGAGCTCTGGACCTCGGGCGGCGTGACCGCCGGCATCGACCTCTCGCTCGCGATCATCGAGGAAGACCTGGGCCTGGGCATCGCGCAGCGCACCGCGCGCGTGCTCGTGGTCTATCACCGCCGCATCGGCGGGCAGTCGCAGTTCTCGGCGATGCTGGAGATGGAGCCCGCGACGGACCGCTTGCGCCGCGCGCTCCAGTTCGCGCGCGAGCACCTGCACGAGCCGCTGCCCGTCGAGCGGCTGGCGGAATCCGTCCACGTCGGCGCGCGGCAGCTGAGCCGCCTCTTCCTCAAGGAGACGGGCGAGACGCCCGCGAAGGCGGTCGAGCGCCTGCGCACGGAAGCGGCACACGCGCACCTCACGGACACCACCGCGTCGATCGCGGCCATCGCGCGGCAGGTGGGCTTCGAGAATGCGGAGCGCATGCGGCGCGCCTTCGTGAGGATCTACGGGAATCCGCCGCAGGCCGTGCGGCGAATCGCCACGGCCGCCTGAATCGGGGACAGTCCCCGGGTCTGTCCCCGGTCTAACGCGCGCCGCGCTGGCGCACGGCCTCGAAGAGCGCGATGGATCCGGCGGTCGCCGCGTTGAGCGATTCGATGCGTCCCGGCATCGGGATGCGCGCGCGCACCGTGGCCGCCTCGAGCACCGATGCGGAAAGTCCCACGCCCTCGTTCCCGACGAGCAGCGCGGTCGGCCCGGACAGGTCGATCTCGTACACGGAGCGCGCGCCCTCCGCGGTGAGCGCCACGGCCTGCCCGCGATAACGCAACAGGAATTCCGCGAGATCCGCGCGCTCCACGATGTTGGTGGAGAAATGCGCGCCCATCGCCGCACGCACGACCTTGGGCGACCACGCGAACGCACACTGCGGTGAAAGCAGCACGTGATCCGCACCGGCCGCGGCCGCCGAGCGCAACAACGTTCCCACGTTGCCCGGATCCTGGATGTCCTCCAGCAGCAGGGCGAGCTTCGCGTCGATGCCGGGCGCCTTCGACGGCGGCGTGCGGATCGATGCGATGACGCCGGTGGGCGACTCGACCGTCGAGAGCGAGTCGTAGAGCGCATCGGAAACCTGCGTCACGCGTGCGCCTTTCGCGCGCGAGAGCAGGCGCGCGATCTCCTTGTCGGCAAGGCCCGCGCCGCTCACCATGATCTCCTCGGGTTTCCCGCCCGAGTCGAGGTACGCCGCCAGCAGGTGCGCGCCGTCGAGAACCGTCATGCCCGTCTTGCGGCGCTCCGCGGCGCTCGCGACCAGCTTCGCCATCGCCTTGTAGCCCGCGTTGTCGCGCGAGGCGACGATTTTCAAAACGGAAGCTCCGGCTGCAGCAGCATCGTCTGGACCGGCTCGAAGGTGCGGCGATGGATCTCGCAGGGCCCGTGCTCGCGCAGCGCCGCGAGATGCTCGGGCGACGCGTAGCCCTTGTGCTCGGCGAACCCGTATCCCGGGTAGCGCTCGTGCAGCACGGCCATCTCGGCATCGCGCGCGACCTTGGCGAGGATGGAGGCCGCGGAGATGGCGGCCACCAGGCGATCTCCCTTCACGATGGCGCGGCAGCGATAGCGCACGGCGGGCACGTAGAGACCGTCGACGCAGACTTCGTCGGGCTCGATGCCGAGCGCCTCGATCGCTCGGCGCATCGCGAGCAGCGACGCCTCGAGGATGTTGATGCGGTCGATCTCCTCCACGCTCGCCGAGGCGATGGCCCAGGCGATGGCGCGCTCCTTGATCTCGCCGGCGATGCGCTCGCGCGCGCCCGGTGCCAGGAGCTTCGAGTCGTTCAGCTTCTCGATGGGCCGCGCCGGGTCCAGCACGACGGCCGCGGCGAAGACCGCACCGGCGAGCGGACCGCGCCCCGCCTCGTCAACTCCGCACAGCCGCGTGATGGCGGCTGTCGGGATCGGGAGAGGGGCGGCCATGGCGGGAGGTGCGTTCGAGGTAAGGAGTGAGTGCGTCGACGATGCGTTGCGAGTGGCCGCAGGCGAGCTCCGCATGCATGCGCGCGAAGCGCTCCCGCAGCCGCTCCCTCGCGCCCTTGTGGTCGAGCCAGTTTCCCAGGGCCTGCGCGAGATTGGCAGGAGTCGCCTCGTCCTGCAAGAGCTCCGGCACGATGAACTCGCCGGCGAGGATGTTGGGCAGGCCCGCGTACGGCAGGAGCGCCTTGCGCTTGACCAGCCGGTAGGTGAGCGCCGAGAGCTTGTAGGTGATGACCATCGGGCAGCGCGCGAGCGCCGCTTCCAACGTAGCGGTGCCGCTCGCGATGATGGCGGCCTCCGCGGCGTGCAGCGCCAGCGAGGCGTGCCCGAAGAGGATCTGGATCGGAAGCTCGCGCGCCTCCTTCACGTAGAGCCGCGTCTCGAAGTATTCGCGGGTCTCGCGCGTGGCGAGCGGCACGAAGAAGCGCAGCTCCGGGCGGCGCTTGTGCAGCTCGGCCACGGTGTCGATGAAGAGGTCGGCGTGCAGCTCGAGCTCGCTCATCCGGCTGCCGGGCAGCAACGCCACGGGCACACCGCCACCCGCGAGGCGCAGCTGCGTGCGCGCCTCGATGCGCCGCGGCTGCATCGGCATCGCGTCGGCGAGCGGATGGCCCACGTAGCTCACCGGCACCTTCGCCTTGCGATAGATCGGCTCCTCGAAGGGAAACATGACGAGCATGCGGTCCACGGAGCGCGCGATCGAATGGATGCGCTCCGGCCGCCAGGCCCAGAGCGACGGGCTCACGTAATGGATGGTGGGAATGCCGTGCGACTTGAGCTTTGCTTCGAGGCGCAGGTTGAAATCCGGCGCGTCCACGCCGATGAAGAGGTCCGGCGGCTCGCGCAGCAGCTCGCGCGCGAGGTCCCGGCGGATCGCGAGGATCTCGCGCACGTGCTTGATCACTTCCACGTAGCCGCGCACCGCGAGCTTCTCCATCGGGAAGAGCGTGCGCGCGCCCTCGCCGATCATGCGGGGCCCGCAGATGCCGTAGAACTCGGCGTCGGGCCAGCGCTCCTTCACGGCGGCGATGAGCGATGCGCCGAGAAGATCTCCCGACGCTTCGCCCGCGACGATCGCGATACGCATGCGGCGGCCTAGCGCAGGATGCCGCGCGTCGAGGACGCGAGGAAGGCCGCGAGCGGCCGTACCTCGGGCGTCTCGGCGGCGAGGCGCTCGAGCTCGGCGCGGGCGTCGGCGAGCGTGAGGCCCGACTTGTAGAGCGTGCGGTAGGCGCGCTTCAGGCCCGCGATGGCTTCGGCCGTGAAGCCGCGGCGCTTCAGGCCCTCGCTGTTGATCCCGAAGGGCGCGGCCGGGTTGCCCGCGATGGTCATGTACGGCGGCACGTCCTGCGTGATCACCGCGGCGATGCCGAGCATGGCGTGCGCGCCGACCTTCACGAACTGGTGCACGCCGACGAAGCCGCCCAGGATCGTGTAATCGCCGATCTCCACGTGCCCCGCGAGCGTGGCATGGTTCGCGAACACGGTGTGGTCGCCCACGATGCAGTCGTGCGCGACGTGGCAGTACGCCATGATCCAGTTGTCGCTGCCGATGGTGGTGACCGCCTTGTCCTGCGCCGTGCCCCGGTTGAGCGTGCAGTACTCGCGGATGGTGTTGCCGTCGCCGATGACGAGCCGCGTCGGCTCGCCCTTGTACTTCTTGTCCTGGTTGGCCTCGCCGATCGAGCAGAAATGGAAGATGCGGTTGTTCGCGCCGATCTGCGTGTGGCCGGTGATGACGTTGTGCGCGCCGATCGTGGTGCCCGCGCCGATCTCCACGTCCCCGTCGATGACCGTGTACGGGCCCACGGCGACGTCGCTGGCGAGCTCCGCACGCGGGTCGATGATGGCGGTGGGGTGGATGTTAGACATGCGGGGGCTAACGAGGGCAAAAATCTTTGGAAACGCCGATGGCCGCCGATGGCCGCCGATAGCCGCCGACAAAACCAATACCGGGTGTAGTCGTGCTCATTCGGGTATTCCCAAGGGCACGAACATATTCATCGCGGTTTTCATCGGCGGTCATCGGCGGCCATCGGCGATTCGCTTTTGCCTTGCTCCGCGTCACTCCCCGATCTTCCTCAACGCGCACAGCAGCTCCGCCTCGGCAGCCACTTGATCGCCAACGCGAGCGACGGCGGTGTACTTGGCGATGCCGCGCTTGACGATGCCCTGCGCCACCTCGATGCGAAGCTGGTCGCCGGGCGTGACGGGGCGCTTGAAGCGTGCGCCGTCGATGCCCACGAAGTAGTACACCCACTTGGCGTCGTTCTTCTGGCCCAGGCTGCGAAGCGAGAGCACGGCGGCGGCCTGCGCCATCGCCTCCACGATCAGCACGCCGGGCATCACGTGCAGGTGCGGGAAGTGCCCCGGGAAGAACGGCTCGTTCACCGTGACGCACTTGATCGCCACGATCCGCTTGTCCTTCTCGAACTCCACGACGCGGTCGATGAGCAGGAACGGGTACCGGTGCGGCAGGTATTCCTTGATCTGCTCGATGGTCATCTCACTCATCGTCTTCGTCTCCAGCCTTTTTTCCCTTCGCGGCGCGCGCGATGCGATCCAGGCGGCGCAGGTGCGCGGCATTGCGCAGCCATTCGTCGTGGGGCATGAGGGGCATCCCCGAAGTGTACGTGCCCGGCTTCGCGATCGACTTGGCCACGAGCGAGAAGCCGGAGATCACGACGTTGTCGCAGATGCTCACGTGGCCCACGATGCCCACGCCGCCGCCGATCATGCAGTTGCGGCCCACCGTCGTGCTTCCGGAGATGCCGGTGCATCCCGCGATCACCGTGTGCGCGCCGATCACGCAGTTGTGCGCGATCTGGATCAGGTTGTCGAGCTTCACGCCCTCCTCGATCACCGTGTCGTCGAGCGCGCCGCGGTCGATGGTGGTGTTGGCCCCGATCTCCACGTCGTCGCCGATGCGCACCGCGCCCACCTGCGGGATCTTCACCCAGTGGTCGCCCTCCCGCGCCATGCCGAAGCCGTCGGCGCCGATGACCGCGCCCGAGTGCACCACGCAACGCGCACCGATCCGGCAGCCGTCGTAGATGGCCACGCGCGGATGCAGCCGCGTGCCTTGGCCGATGGTGACATTGGCGCCGATCGCACTGCCCGCGCCGATGCGCACGCCCGCGGCGATTCGCGCGCCCGCGCCGATGCTCACGAAGGGCCCGATCTCGGCTCCCGTGTCCACGATCGCGGTGCCGTCGACCTGCGCGGACGCATGGACGCCCGGGCTGGCGGGCGGCTCGGGATGGAAGAGCGCCACCGCCTTCGCGTAATACGCGTACGGATTGTCGGAAATGATGCGCGGGGTAGTCGCCGCATCGCGGTCGCGCGGCGAGAGGATCACCGCGCCGGCGCGCGTGCCGGCGAGGCGCGAGCGATATTTCGGGTTCGCGAGGAAGGTGAGATGCGAAGGACCGGCCGAATCGAGAGTCGCCACGCCGGTGAGCGGTGCGGCTACCTCGCCGACGGCTTCACCGCCGAGGCGGGCAACGATCTCGCGTAGGGTCAGTGAAGGCCGTGGCACGGCCCGTCACTTGTCCGCCAGGGCCTTGATGACCTTGTCGGTGATGTCGATGCGCGAGCTGGCGAAGACCGCCTCCTGGATGATGAGGTCGAACTTCTCCTGCTCGGCGATCTGGTTGATGACGCGGGTAGCCCGCTCCTGCACGCCGGCGAGCTCCTCGTTGCGGCGCAGGTTGAGGTCCTCGCGGATCTCGCGCTGGATGCGCTGGAAGTTGCGGCTGATGTCCGCGAGCTGGCGTTCCTTCTCGCGGCGGGTGCCCTCGGGCATCGTGACGTTCTCGCGCTCGAGCTCCGATTGCAGGTCCCGCCCCTGCTTCTCGATCTTGCCCAGCTCCGCGTTGCGCGCGGCGAACTCGCGCTCGAGCTTCTGCTGCGCGCGCTTGGCCGGTGCCGCCTCGCGGAACACGCGCTCCGTATTAACGAAGCCGATCTTCAGCTGCGCGGCCGCCGGAAAGGCGGCGGCGGCGAGGAGAAGCAGCAACAACGCGAATCTTTTCATGGCGTCGTCAGAAAATCTTGCCCAGCTGGAATTGGAACCGCTCGACCTTGTCCTCGGGCCGGCTCTTCACCGGGTAGCCGAGCGAGAAGCGCAGCGGGCCGACCGGAGAATCCCAGCTTACCGAAAAGCCGACCGAGGCGCGCAGGTCCCGCGGCTGCATCTTCTCTTCCTGCCCCCAGACGTTGCCCACGTCCACGAACGTGCCCAGGCGCAGGTTCTTCTCCTTGTAGCCCGGCATCGGGAAGAGCGCCTCGAAGCTGCCGACGATGCGCCGGTTGCCGCCGAGCACGTCCCCGTTCGTGTCCCGCGGGCCGAGGGTCGCGGTCTCGAAGCCGCGCACCGAGCCCACGCCGCCGGCGTAGAAATTCTTGAAGAACGGCAGGTCGTGCCCGCGATATCCCGCGCCGTAGCCGAACTCCGCGTTCGCCATGAAGGTGAGCCAGGAGAAGCGGTCGAACGTGTAGAAGAACTGGCTCTGGTAGTTGAGGCGGTAGTACGTGAGGTCGCCCGGCGGCACGCCGACCTCGGCGCCGATCTCGTTCAGCCACCCCTTGGTGGGCCACGTGAGGCTGTCGCGCGTGTCCTTCGAGAACGAGGTGTTGATGCGCAGCGTGTTGGTCGTCTCGCCGAACTCGTTCACGAAATCCTGGTAGCGCGCCGGCGCCGTGGGATCGACGTGCAGCTTGGTGCGCTCGACGGTGGCGCCGATGTTCACGGTGTTGTATTCGCTCACCGGGATGCCGAAGCGCATGCCCGCGCCGGTCGAGTACGTGTGGTACGCCGCCACGTCCGTGAGCGAGGAGGTGTCCACGTCCCGGCGGAAGATGTCGAAGCCGCGCGAGATGCCCTCGGGGGTCCAGTACGGATTCACGTAGCTGAACGAATACACCTTGTTCACCGAGCCGCTGTTCACCTGGAAGGCGACGAGGTTGCCGGTGCCGAGGATGTTCGCCTGCGAGATCGACGCCTGCACCGTGAGGTGCTCGGCGGCCGAGTAGCCCAGCCCGAAGTTGAGCGTGCCGGTGTTGCGCTCCGTCACGGTCACGTTGATGTCCACCTGGTCCGAGGTACCCGCCACCGCCGGCGTCTCGATGTTCACGTCCGAGAAGAAGCCGGTGCGCTGCAGGCGCTCCTTGGAGCGCGCGATCTTCTCCAGCGAGTACCACGAGCTCTCGAGCTGGCGCAGCTCGCGGCGGATGACCTCGTCCTGCGTCTTGGTGTTGCCGGAGATGTTGATGTGGCGCACGTACACGCGGCGGCCCGGGTCCACGAAGATGGTGAAGCCCGCGATGCGCTTCTCGCGATCCAGGTCGGGCACGGGGTTCACGTTCGCGAACGAATACCCGTCGTTGCCCAGGCGGTCGGTGATGCGCTTGGTGGCGTCGACGATCTTCTCGCGCGAGAACACGTCTCCCGGCTTCATGCGCAGGAAGGAGCGCAGCTCGGCCTCGGACACGATGAGGTCGCCGCTGAACTTGATCTCGCCAAGGCGATAGACCGGGCCCTCGGTGATCGCGATGGTGATGTAGATCTTCTCGCGGTCCGCGGTGATGGAGACCTGCGTCGACTCGATGTTGAACTCGAGGTGGCCGCGGTTGAGATAGAACGAACGCAGGCTCTCGAGATCCGCGGTCAGCTGCTGCTTGGAGTACTGGTCGTCCTTCGTGAACCAGGTGAACCAGCCCGGCGTGGTGAGCTTCATCTGGCGCAGCAGCTCGCGCTCGGAGAAGGCCTTGGCGCCGATGATGTTGATGTCCGCGATCTTGGTGACCGCGCCTTCCTCGATGTCGAAGCGCAGCGCCACGCGGTTGCGCTCGAGCGGCGTGACCGTGGTCTTCACCACCGCGCTGTAGAAGCCGCGGCTCGTGTACTGGCGCTTCAGCTCCTTCTCCGCGCGGTCCAGGAGCGACTTGTCGTAGATCTTCGACTCGGCGATGCCCGCCTGCTTCAGGCCGTCCTTGAGGTTCTCTTTCGTGAATTCCTTCGCGCCCTCGATGTCGATCGAGGCGATGGCGGGGCGCTCCTGCACGAAGACGATGAGCACGTCCCCGTCGCTCTCCAGGCGCACGTCCGAATAGAAGCCCGTGGCGTAGAGGGCCTTGATGGCCGCGGCGGCCTTCTCGTCGTCGATGCGCTCGCCCACCTTCACGGGCAGGTAGGTGAAGACCGTGCCCGCCTCGGTGCGCTGCACGCCCTCGACGCGGATGTCCTTCACCACGAAGGGCTGGATCGCGAATGCCGCGCCCGACAGCAGCGCGGCGCAGACGAGCATGCAAAGACGGAAGAGGCCCATCCACATCGTGCGGCGGGACCGGTTGGATGCTCGAGTCAAGGATTCAGCCCGTGAACAGGCGGTTTATGTCGTTGTAGAACGCGAAGAAGGTCAATCCGAGCAGCAGCGCGAGACCGAGGCGCTGCCCGATCTCCATCGTTCTTTCGGAGACCGGACTTCCCTTCACGATTTCGGCGAAATAATACACCAGGTGCCCCCCATCCAGCAGGGGAATCGGGAGCAGGTTGAGCACTCCGAGGCTCACGCTCACGAGCGCGAGGAAGCCCAGGTACGCGAGCCAGCCGAGCTGCGCGGACTGCCCGGCGTAGTCGGCGATGGTGATCGGGCCCGAGAGGTTCTTCCACGAGACGTCGCCGATCACCATGCGCCCCAGCATCTTCACGCTGAAGAGCGAGAGGTCGTACACCTTGTGCACCGCGCGGCCGATCGCCTCCACCGGCCCGTAGCGCACCGTGGTGGTCATGCGGTCGTATTCCTGCTTCAGCCGCGGCCCGGCCTCCACGCCCAGGCGGCCGATGCGCGCATCGCCCTCGGCGGGCACGGCATCGGGGGTGGCCTTGAGCTCCACGCGATGGCCCTGGCGGTCGACGACGACCGCAAGCGTGCGGCCCGGATTCGCGGAAACCTCCTGCGTGAAGTCGAACCACGTCGCGACGTCCTTGTCGCCCACGCGCAGCACGTGATCGCCCTGCGCGAGCCCGGCGCGCTCCGCGGCACTTCCCGGCAGCACGCGCCCCAGCTCCGCGGGCACATTGGGGCGGAAGGGACGAATGCCCAGCTTGCCGAGGAAGTCGCGATCGAGATCGTCCTTGGTGAGGCCCGAAAGATCGAGGCTGCGGGTGGCACTCGTGCCGCCGGAAGACTCCACCTCGACGGCCACGGTGCCGCGACGCACCGCTTCCTTCAGCAGGAGCCAGCGCACGTCGTTCCAGGTATGCGCGGCCTCGTCGCCGATCGCGCGGATCGTCTCGCCGTCGCGAAATCCCGCCACGGCCGCGGCCGACTCGCGCGCCGGAGGACCGAGCACGGGCTTCATGCCCGGCAGGCCCGTGAGGAAGAGCGCCCAGTACAGCACGATGGCGAGCAGGAAATTGGCGAGAGGGCCCGCGAGCACGATGAGGATGCGCGCGCCCACGCCCTGGCGGTTGAACGCACGATCGCGCTCGCCCGCCGGCACGTCGCCCTCACGCTCGTCCAGCATCTTCACGAAACCGCCGAGCGGCACCGCGGCGATCGCCCATTCCGTCTGGTCGCGGCCGAAGCGGCGCACCCAGATCGCGCGGCCGAAGCCCACCGAGAAGCGCAGGATCTTCACGCCGACGATTCGCGCGACGGCGTAGTGGCCGAGCTCGTGGATGACCACCAGGACGCCGAGCGTCACGATGAAGGAGAGGATGGTGATGACGGCGTTGTTCATGCGCTGAGCGTCCGTTCGGAGCGCAGGCGCGAGACGAAGCGCGCGGCGAGAGCCCGCGCCTCCACGTCGACCGCGTAGACCTGCTCCAGGGTTTGCAGGGGTTCGACCGGCAGCTCGGCCAGCACGTTCTCGATCACGTGCGCGATGCCCGTGAAGCCGAGGCGCCCGTCGAGGAACGCTTCCACCGCGATCTCGTTCGCGGCATTGAGCACCGCAGGTGCGGTGCCGCCACGCCGAATCGCTTCCGCGGCGAGGCCCACGCAGGGAAAGCGCGCGGGCTCCACGCGCCCGAACTCGAGCGTGCCCAGGGTGGTGAAGTCGAGCGCGCCGACGCCCGACTCGATGCGCTCGGGCCACGCGAGGGCGCAGGCGATCGGCGTACGCATGTCCGGCTGGCCCAGCTGCGCCATCACCGACCCATCCGAATACTCGACCATCGAGTGGATCACGCTCTGCGGATGGATCACGATCTCGATGCGCTCGAGGGGCGCGCCGAAGAGCCAATGGGCCTCGATCACCTCGAGGCCCTTGTTCATCATGGTGGCGGAATCCACCGAGATCTTGCGGCCCATCACCCAGTTGGGGTGGGCCACGGCCTGCTCCGGCGTCACGCGTGCGAGCCGCTCGAGGGGGGTCGTGCGAAACGGGCCGCCCGAGGCGGTGAGCAGGATGCGCCGCACGCCGGCGCGGTCCGCTTCACCTTCGCGCCCGCAGACGAAGCCGCGCGGCAACGACTGGAATACCGCCGAGTGCTCGCTGTCGATGGGCAACAATGCGCCGCCGCCCCTGGCCACCGCGTCCATGAAAAGCTCGCCCGACATGACGAGCGCTTCCTTGTTGGCGAGCAGCACGTCCTTGCCCGCGCGTGCCGCGGCGAGCGTCGCCGGCAGCCCCGCGGCGCCGACGATGGCCGCCATCACCGTGGTCACGTCCGGATGGCTCGCGACCTGCTCGAGCGCCTCGGCGCCGCCGAGCACTTCGGTTCGCAGGCCCTCGCGCTTCACGGCCGTGCGCAGCATCTGCGCCGCTTCGAGGTCGGCGAGCACCGCGAAGCGCGGGCGGTGCTTCATGCACTGCGCGAGCATCTCCTCGTGGCTGCGGCACGCGGCGAGCGCCACGACCTCGAAGCGCTCCGGATGCCGCGACACGACATCGAGCGTGCTCGTGCCGATGGAGCCGGTGGATCCCAGAATGGCGACGCGCTTCATGCGCGCCCGCCCAGCGAAAGCGCCAGCGCGGCGAGCGGAAGGGCCGCGGTGAGCGCATCGATGCGATCGAGCACCCCGCCGTGGCCCGGCAACAGGTTGCTCGAATCCTTGAGCCCCGCGCCGCGCTTCATCCACGATTCGAAGAGGTCGCCCACGACGCTGACCGCGGCGAGCAGAAGCATCACGACGATGGCGGGAATTCCGTTGCCCGCGGCGAAGATCGGGGACAGAGGCGATGGATGCGCGTTGGCGAAAATCGCAAGCGCGATGCCGTAGAGCGCCACGCCGGCCAGAGCGCCGTACACGCCCTCCCACGTCTTGCCCGGGCTCACCGCGGGGGCGAGCTTGCGCTTGCCGAACCGCCGGCCCGCGAAATACGCCGCGATATCCGCGATCCAGACGATGGCCGCGATCGCGAGCAGGATCCAGGGGCTCGCATCCCGCAGCAGGACGAATGCGAGCCACGTGGGCCAGACCACGACCCAGCCGGCGGCCGCGCAGGTGGACGGCGAGGGGCGCCATCCGCGCGCGAGCCACATGGGCGCCACGAAGATCCACAACACGAGCGAGACGATGAAGCCGGTGATCGCGGCGGCGGCGAAGTTGAGCGAGCCGTAGCCCATGTACGAGAGCCACAGGAACGCGCCGATCGCGCCGGAGGCCACGAGGTACGCGGTCTGCGCCGTGCCCGAGAGCTGGCTCATGCGCGACCATTCCCAGCAACCGATGAGCGCGATGGTGAGGACGAAGGCCGCCCACAGGCCGCGCGGGGCGAAGAACAACATCCCCACGACGAGGACGAGGATGACGACCGCGGTGAGCACGCGCGTGCGCAGCATGTCGCTCGCGGCTCGCGAGCCGGCCTCAGCCGGCCTGCGTCGCCGTCTCCGTGGCGTTGAGCTGCTCGCTCGTGCGGCCGAAGCGGCGCTCGCGGCGCCGGAACGAGGCGAATGCTTCCTCGAGCGCAGCCGCGCCGAAGTCCGGCCAGAGGGCGTCGGTGAAATAGAGCTCCGTGTACGCGAGCTGCCACAGCAGGAAGTTGGAGACGCGCTGCTCGCCGCCGGTGCGGATGAACAGGTCCGGCTCCGGCGCGTATGCCATGGAGAGCTTTGCCGCGAGGCGCTCCTCGGTGATCGCGGCGCCCGGATCTTCCTCGCGGCAGCGGTTGGCCGCCTGCAGCATGTCCCAGCGCCCGCCATAGTTGGCGGCCACCGTGAGCGTGAGGCCGGTGTTCTTCGCGGTGAGCTCCTCGCCGCGGCGGATGAGCTCGATGATGCGGTCGTCGAACGCGGCGATGTCACCCACCACGCGGAAGCGGATGCCGTTGGAATCGAGCTTGGTGACTTCCTGCTCGAGCGCGCGGATGAAGAGCTGCATGAGCAGCGACACTTCCTCGGCGGGGCGGCGCCAGTTCTCGCTCGAGAACGCGAAGAGCGTGAGGAATTCCACGCCCTGCTCCGCGCAGGCCTTCACGGTCGCGCGCACCGACTCCACGCCGCGCTTGTGGCCCGCCACGCGCGGCAGCAGGCGCTTCTTCGCCCATCGCCCGTTGCCGTCCATGATGATCGCGACGTGGCGCGGCACCTCGCGGTTCCTGGGGATGGCTACGGTGGACGACACAAACTCGCTCATACGGCCAGCAGGTCCCTTTCCTTCTCGGCGACGAGGCGGTCGATCTCGGCGATGGCCTTGTCGGTCATCTTCTGGACCTCGTCCTGCGCGCGCTTCTCCTCGTCCTCGCCGATCTCGCTCTTCTTGAGGAGATCCTTCAGGTGCTGGATCGCATCCCGGCGGATGTTGCGCACCGCGACCTTCGCGTTCTCGCCCTCGTGCTTCACGATCTTGGTCATCTCGCGGCGGCGCTCCTCGGTGAGCGGGGGCATGGGCACACGAATGACATCGCCGGAGGTGGCAGGGTTCACGCCGAGGTCCGAATCGCGGATGGCCTTCTCGACCACCTGGACCATCTTCTTCTCGAACGGCTGGATCTGGATGGTGCGCGCGTCCGAGAGGGTGACGTTCGCGACCTGGTTGATCGGCATGTCGGTGCCGTAGTAATCGACGCGGATGTGGTCGATGAGGCCGGTATGCGCGCGGCCGGTACGCACCTTCGAGAGGTCGTTCTTCAGCGTCTCGACCGACTTGCCCATCTTCTCGGTCGCGGTTTTACGGATGTCCTGGATGCTCATTGCGCTCCCCGGTCGGCTGTTGAACGGCGTTGCGTCCGTTCCAACAGCCTATTCTAGTTATGAACTAATGTTCCCTCGTCTTCACCCATCACGACACGCTTCAAGGCGCCTTCCTTGAAGATGGAAAACACGTTGATGGGGAGCTTCTGGTCGCGGCAAAGTGCCAGCGCGGTGGCGTCCATCACCTTCAGGTTCTTCACGAACGCCTCGTCGAACGTGATGCGCTGGTAACGCGTCGCCGTCTTGTCCTTCATGGGATCGGCCGTGTACACGCCATCGACCTTCGTGGCCTTCAGCACGATGTTGGCCTCGATCTCGCGGCCGCGAAGCGCGGCAGCCGTGTCGGTGGTGAAGAACGGATTACCCGTCCCCGCCGCGAAGATCACGACCTTGCCTTCCTCGAGATAGCGCATCGCCTTGCCGCGGATGTACGGCTCCACGACGGGCTCGATGCTGAGCGCCGATTGCACGCGTGCGACCAGCCCTGCGCGATTCATGGCATCGCCCAGCGCCAGCGCGTTGATGACGGTGGCCAGCATGCCCATGTAGTCGGCCGTCGCGCGGTCCATGCCCGCGGCGCCCTGGGACACGCCGCGAAAGATGTTGCCGCCGCCGATGACCACGCCGATCTGCACGCCGAGCTCGGTGATGTCCTTCACCTCGCCCACGATGCGGTCCACCACATCCCGGTTGATGCCGAAGGAATCGTCGCCCATCAGCGCTTCCCCCGAGAGCTTCAGGAGGATGCGCGGATAGGCGGGGCCGCTGGGAGGATTGGCCGTCGTGGCGTCTGTCATCGCGCGACGGTCAGGCCGCGTTCTTCGTCATCGCCGCCACTTCGGCGGCGAAGTCGCTCTGCTTCTTCTCGATGCCCTCGCCCACCACCAGCAGGCGATAGCCGCGCAGCTTCGACTTCTTCGCCGCGAGCATCTTCTCGACCGTGAGCTTGTCGTCCTTCACGAACGGCTGGCCCATCAGCGTGATCTCGGCGAGGTACTTGTTGATGCCGCCCTCGACCATCTTCGCCACGATCTCCGGCGGCTTGCCGGACTCGGCGGCGCGCGCTTCCAGGATCTTGCGCTCGGAGGCGATCGCGTCCTGCGCGACCTGGTCCTTCGACATGTACCGGGGCTTCGCGAAAGCGATGTGCATGGCGACGTCCTTCGCCACAGCCTCGTCGCCCTCGAAATCCACCATCACGCCGATCTTGCCCGGCGGGTGGACGTAGGTCGCGAGCTTGCCGTCCGTCTGGATGCGCTCGAAGCGGCGGA
>Ga0070658_10002394_pt1 | contig 15719 bp, 15 predicted proteins | sample KBSC13metaG_FD_64664 | JGI IMG/M metagenome (GOLD analysis project Ga0070658, IMG submission 64664) | Corn rhizosphere microbial communities from Kellogg Biological Station, Michigan, USA - KBS C1-3 metaG | ecosystem: Host-associated > Plants > Roots > Rhizosphere > Soil ...
CGGCGCCCAGTTCACGCCGTCTGATGACGTTTTGAAGTACACCGAGCACGCGGTGTCGGGGTCGTAACCGGCTTTGCAGTCTTCGAATGTCATGCCGTAGCTGCCGTTCGGTAGCCGTACGACGGTGGTCATGCCCGGACGCTGGACGCCGTCCTGCACCGCGACGTCATAAATTTCGGCTCCCCAGCTTGCGCCGCCATCGCTCGATTCGACGTGCGCGAGCACCTGGTTATAGCCGTTCACCGATGGGCGTTCATCGGAGAAATAGCAGACGAGGTGTCCGTTGCCGGCGATGGCGAAGTCAGGCTCCCAAATTCCGTGGCCTTGGGTATTCGCCATGCCGGATTCGGAGGTACACGAGCTGCGGTAGCTCCACGACGCGCCGTGGTCGGTGCTGACGAAAACCTCGATCGATTGCTGCGTGTAGTTGTTGCGGCTCCACGCGGTGCCTGAGGCCAATAGCGTTCCTGCCGGCAGCGATCCTTCGGCCTGCGGAAGTTCGAAAAGCGTTGGGCCGTCGAGATCCCAACCGTGCACAGTGTCAGTAACCGTGCTGATTTGCGACCACGTTTGGCCGCCGTCGGTTGAACGGAAAACCGGGAAGTTCGCCTTCGTCGAACCCACGCCCGAATGCGAGAAAGTCGCGAGCAGCGTACCGTTCGAAGTACCGCTGTGCGCTAGACGAATTACGCGCGGATAACTGGCGTCTTCATTCGGGTTCGCCGAAATGTTGGGCGCGTAAAGAACGCCGGTGGAAGCAGCACCGGCCGGCCCAGCGAGGACGGCGGAGCCGACCATCCCTGATACCGAACCAATGGTGAGTGCGAGAGCCACTCCTGCGCGTACCGCCCATTGCCTGTGTCTTGGCATGCGAGGTCGTTGCATTGAACCTCCAATGATCGGGAGCCGAAGCGATCGGGGTTGTGCACGTGCAACGTTGCAGGGATCATCCTGAGTCACTGCTCTGCATCGATGCAATAGATCAGCGCCGGAACTTTCGGGCAATCCGCGCTTGCCGTGTTCGGCCGACCCGCCGCCTACCGCCGTGACACACGGCCGGACCTACCCGCGGCCGAGCGAGCTCTCGCGTGCCTCGAGCCGATGCGGGGCCCACAACTCGTGGGGTAGCTCGCGATCGACGTCGGGCTCCTCGTCGAGCCGTGCGACGAGGCGTTCGACCGCGAGGTGTGCGATCTGTTGCTTGTCGGGAGCCACGGTGCTGAGCGACGGCGTGTGGTACCGGCCGTCTTCGATGTCGTCGAAGCCCACGATCGCGACGTCGTCAGGCACTCGAATTCCTTGTGACATAAGGGTTCTCAGTGCACCGAGTGCAAGCAGGTCGTTGTAGCAGAAGACTGCATCGGGCCTGCCATCGGGATGGTTCAGCAGTTGCTGCATCGCCTCGGCGCCGTCAGCTCGGTGGAATCGCGGCCGCGGCACGATCAACGACTCGTCAACTGGCCGGCCGGCCGCCTCGTGGGCTGCTCGATACCCACGGGTTCGCAATTGCGCGGTCTCGCCCGTCTCGTAGGGCTGGTCACCGATCGCGGCAACCCGTCGTCGTCCGATCGAGAAGAGGTGTTCGGTGGCCTCGCGCGCGGCGGACACATTGTCGATGGCGACGTGGTCGAATCCGCCGTCGGCAATCCGTTCTCCCAGCAATACCAAGGGGATTCGCGAGTCGCGTTCGGCGAGTTCGGCCTGTGAGAGCGCGAGCGGGCTGAGGATCACGCCGTCGAACAGAGCCCCTCGCGAGCCTTGCATGATCATCTCGCGTTCGCGCTCGGGCTCGCCGTCGGTTTGATCGAGGACGACCGTGTAGCCGTGCGGGCGGGCCTGGGTGATGACGGCGCGCGCTAGCTCGGCGAAATACGGGACGTCGAGTTCGGGGACGACGAGCGCCAGCACGCCGGAGCGGCCGCGCTTGAGGTTGCGGGCGAGCAGGTTGGGCCGGTAACCGAGTTCGGCCACGGCCGCTTCGACCCGCTCACGAGTGTGGACGGCGACCGGCGCGTAGCCGTTGACGACGTTCGATACCGTGCGGATCGAGACACCCGCCCGCTCGGCAACGTCACGCAGCCGGGAGGTCGCCACGGTGCTCCTTCGCTCTTCGCTGATCTTCAGGTGCCCGCACAGTCAACCGCGCTCGCAACCAAAGTGTGATGTGGCTAAGTATTGCAACGTAGCAATCGTTCCCGCTACCGTCTTGCAACGTTGCATCCGGGGTGTAATCCTGGGATCGGAGCTTGGCGGGCCACCGCGAGCCGACCCGGTGGTCGCACCGGTGAAGCCGGCGGCCGCAACCGCGGCCGCCGATGATGCGACGCGTGCGATGAGACGACGGACGAAAGCTGAGGTAGCAATGAATCGGTCCGGAAGGCGCGGGTTCCGCGGCAGGCTCGCGACAAGCGCCGCTGTGGTAGCCGTGAGTGCGCTGGCGGTATCGGCGCTCGGTGCCTGCAGTTCGAGCTCGAAGCCGGCCGCCCAAGGCGGGTCTGCTTCGGCCAGCGACACCACCGCAAGCAGCACGACACCTGCCGGCTCGGCCTCCGCGCCCGCGCCGGCCAGCGCGGCCGCGTCGAGCGGTGCCCCCAAGTACAAGTGCAGTGACAGCGCCACCAAGCTCACCATGTGGGGTTGGGCCGCGGGCTACGACCTCGCAGTCGACGCGTTCAACCGCAGTCACCCCGACATCTGCGTCACCCTGCAGAACAACGGTGCCGCCAACGACGAATACACCAAAATCGGCAACACGCTGAAGGCCGGAAACGGTGCTCCCGATCTCGCAGAAGTCGAGTACTTCGCCCTTCCGTCGTTCGAGATCACCAAGAGTCTCGTCGATCTCACGAAGTACGGCGCGAACGACCATAAGGGCGATATCGCGCCGGTCGCGTGGGCGCAGGTGAGCCAGGGCAGCGCCGTTTACGCAATGCCGGTAGACCTCGGTCCGCTGGTGCAGTACTACAACTCCACACTGCTGTCGAAGTACAGCATCGACGTGCCGCAGACGTGGAGTGAGTTCAGCGCAGCCGCTCAGAAATTGCACGCCGCAGACCCGAAAGCTGCGATCACGAACCTCGATCCCACGAACGCGCAGGCCGTGCTCGCGATGATGCAGCAGAACAATGCGTTTCCGTTCAAGTACTCCGGTGGCAGCAATCTGACGATCGATTTCACCGGCAGCGCGCAGATGGCATTCGCGAACTACTGGCAGAAGCTGCTTGACGCGAAGCAAGTCACGACCGCCGCTGACTTCTCGCCCGAGCAGTGGACCGACTTCGACAGCGGTGTAGACGCCGTGCGGTTCAGCCCAGCGTGGGGCCCGGTCGGAATGCAGCTCAACATGAAGGCGAGCATCGGCTCGTGGCGCGCAGCGCCGATGCCGCAAACCACTGCTGGACAGAAGCTCTCGGGCAACTGGGGTGGTTCTACGATCGCGGTCTTCACGCAGAGCAAGCACCCTAAGGAAGCCGCCGAATTCGCCGAGTGGTTCGGCGGAAGCGCCGACTCGTGGAAGATCCTCAGCGGCCCGGTCGCCGGTGCTTTCCCGGCCTACCTGCCATTGCTCAACGATTCGGCATTCCAATCCACGACGTTGCCGATTTCGGGGAACTCGCAGCCGAACAAGGTTTTCGCCGAAGCTGCGCAGAACATGATTGCTCCGCAGTGGCCGCCGATCATGACGGCTGCACTCACCCAGTGGACCGACACATTCGGTGGGGTTGCGAAAGGCACCGAGACTCTCCCCGATGCGTTCAAGGCCTACCAAGCTGCCATGGTGAAATATGCCAAGGCGCAAGGTTTCACGGTCTCGACGTCGTAACGCCGAGCGAGACGGCACGCGGTGAGCAACACTCGAATCCTGGGCTCGGGGAACGCTGTTCCCCGAGCCCAGGAGACCAGCACCACGTCGCTCGCAAGAACAGGAGCCACCGTGGACGACGAGATCGCGGTACGCGCGCGCCCGTCGACGTCCGCCCGCTCGTTCGAAAGCCCGCCAGCAGTCGCGCCGGGTCGTAAGCGGCGCCGGCGGGCAGTGCGTCGCGACGGCTACGGCGCCGTCTTCATCTCGCCGTTCGTGCTCGCGTTGACGCTGTTCATGTTGGTACCGATCGGTTACGCCGTTTATCAAAGCCTCTACACGACAAAGTTGATCGGCGGCACGTCGTACTCCGGACTCGCCAACTACCACGAGGTCTTGACTTCGGCCCAATTCTGAGACGGCGCAAAGCGGGTCGCCGTCTTCGCCGTAGTGCAGGTGCCGCTCACCATCGGAATAGCGGCGTTCTTCGCGGCCGTTTTCGACGCAGGAGTCTGCAGATTCGGCAAGGTGCTGCGCACGATCTACTTCATGCCGTTCGCTGTGCCCGCAGTCGTCGCCTCGGTGATGTGGTCGTTCTTGTTGCTACCGCACATCGGCCCGTTCAGCAGGTTGTTCGATGCGATCGGGCTGCACAACACCAACTTCTTCTCGAGCAAGCTGATCGTGCCGACAATCGTCGTGATGGTCATCTGGGAGTGGACCGGCTACAACATGACGATCCTCTTCACGTCGCTGCGTGCAGTGCCGCGGTCGGTAACCGAGGCGGCGCTGCTTGATGGTGCGTCGTTGTGGACCATCATCTGGCGGGTCAAAATCCCGATGGTGCGGCCGGCGATCGTGATGCTCTGTTTCGTCAATGCGGTAGGGGCATTACAGCTCTTCACCGAACCGCAGATTCTCGCCGCGTTTCAACCGCAGTCGGTGTCGTTCGGTTTCACTCCGTCGCTATACGTCTACAACACCGCCATCGGCAGCGCGCAATACAACCTCGGCGCGGCAGCGGCAGTCGTGCTCGGACTGTTGATCGGCGCGGTGTCGATCGGGTCGATGGCCCTGCGCAAGCGAGGCGGTGAGTTCGCATGACGACGATGCAGGTGCGCTCGGCTGGCCGTTCCCGGAAGGGGCGGATCGACGAAGACACCGTGCCGTTGCATTTGTACGGTTTGCGGCGCGGCACGACCACGCTCGTCACCGCCGTTGCAGTGTTGTTCGCGTTGTTCATCCTGGCGCCGCTCGTATGGCTCGTCATCAACGCTACGAAGACCCAGGCGAACGTCTATCAGACCTTCGGATTCTGGTTCGCGCGCCCGTTCAGGCTTTTCGACAACCTTTCGTTGCTGTTCAAGAACGCAAGCGGCGCAGGGGTTTATGCCAAGTGGCTTGCAAACACCACGATCTACGCGCTGGTCGGAGGCATCGGGGCAACCGCCCTTTCGGCTTTCGCCGGGTACGGCTTCGCGCGCTTCGCGTTCCGCGGCTCGAAGGCGATGTTCTACCTGGTGATGTCGACACTGCTGGTGCCCATCACTGCCGTCGCGTTGCCGCTCTACCTGGTCTACGCGAAGGTGCATCTCATCAACTCCATCTGGGGCATGGTGTTGCCGAGCATGGTGGCGCCGGTCGGCGTGTATCTGATGCGCACGTACATCGACGCCACGGTTCCGCGTGAACTGATCGAGGCCGCGCGCATCGATGGGTCGAGCGAGTTCGGCGTCTTCTTTAAGATTGCATTGCCGTTGATGGTGCCGGGCCTGGTGACTGTGTTGTTGCTGAGCGTCGTCGCGGTGTGGAACAACTACTTCCTGCCGCTGATCATCTTCAGCCGCAACAGTTCGTACCCTCTGACGGTCGGTCTGGCGTCGCTGTCACATGCGGCTGAGACGGGTAGTAAGGCAGAGCTCGTGCCTGTTCTCATCGCTGGCGGGTTGGTCACGATCACGCCGCTCATTTTGCTTTTTTTCCTGCTGGAGAAGTACTTCCGGCGTGGCGCACTGCAAGGAAGTCTTACCGGTTGATCAATGCGCCAACCCACGGCGCGGGCTCTATTGGTCAATCGTCAAGCGACTACAACGTTATTCGTTCAATAGCAAGGGATCACAATGACTGGCACACCTCGAGGCGAATATCCTCGGCCGCACTTCGACCGCTCGCACTCGTGGCAGTCGCTCAATGGCACTTGGGATTTCACGCCAGACCCCGAGTCGGCAGGCGTCACGCGCGGACTCTCATCCGACACGCAGCCTTGGCCAGATCAGATCGTGGTGCCGTTCGCGTGGGAGACGGCTGCTTCCGGCGTCGGCCAGCATTGGTTGCCGTGCGGCTGGTACCGGCGGCACGTTGAGGTGCCGGCTGGATGGATCGGCCAGCGAGTGGTGCTGCACTTCGGTGCCGTGCATCATTTCGCAACGGTGTGGGTCAATGGCACAGAGGTGGGCACCCACGAGGGCGGCTACACGCCGTTCGAGATCGACATCACCGACGCGGTGGACGGCGGCGAAGGCACGCTCACCGTTCGGGTCGATGCGCCGGTCGACAAGCGGCACATTGTGCATGGCAAGCAACGCAGCGTTCCGCGCGACGATTACGACGGTTGCTCGTTTACGCCGTCCAGCGGCATCTGGCAATCGGTGTGGCTCGAGGCCCGACCGGCTACCCACATCAGCCGAGTTGCCCTGCGCGCCAACGACACTCTCGACGCAATTGAAGCGACCGTCGAATCACGTGGCGCGCACGCGATCGGCGCCTCACTGCGAGTGCGGTTCGGCAACGAAGCGACTCAGGCGGTCTCGGTGGTGGTCGATGCGCCATCGACCCGGGTGATCCTGCCGATCGCCGACCCGGTGCTGTGGTCGCCGGAGAATCCGAAGTTGTACGAGGTGCTGGTTGATCTCGAGAGCAACGACGGGCTGGATCGGGTTACGGCGACTACCGGATTGCGCCAAGTGACGGTTGCTGACGGACAGATCCTGCTGAACGGTTCGCGGCTTTACGTGCGTGGAGTTCTCGACCAGGGATACTGGCCGCACTCCGGAATAACTGCGCCGACCGACGACTCGTTCGTCACCGATCTCGAACTCGCCCGCGACGCCGGCTACAACGTCGTCCGAAAGCATTTGAAGCTTGAAGACCCGCGTTTTCTTTATCACGCCGACCGGCTCGGCATGTTGGTGTGGGCAGAGCCTGCGAGCACCGGGGTCTTCAATGCAGCTGCCGTCGCCCGCTTCGAGGCGCAGATCGAACCCATGGTCGAGCGCGACGGTAACCATCCGAGCATCGTGATTTGGGGCCTCTACAACGAAGAATGGGGTCTCGACTGGGATGTGCCGGGCGACGAGGCGAAGAAGCAGGCCGTGCGCGACGCCGTGCGGCTATTGAAGGATCTCGACACCACGCGGCCGATCGTCGACAACTCCGGATGGACGCACGTCGACACCGATCTCGTCGATTGGCACATCTACGACGAAAAGCCGGCCGGTTGGGCAACAAAAGTGGCAGCACTGTTGTCGGGTCAGGTCGACCGATTCCCGGTGAGCATCGCTGTCGACAAGGTCGTCGACAAGCTGCTCATGGCCGAGGGCGGTGCGCCGCCTGCAGCGTTGCCGAATCTGAATTCCGAATACGGCGGCGGCTACACCAGCGTCGAACGCGGCTGGAACATGCGCTGGCAAACCCAAGAACTTCGGCGTTACGACGCGCTTTCCGGCTACATCTGGACCGAGCTCTACGACATCGAGCACGAGACTGCGGGCATCTACGCCTTTGACCGGACGTCGAAGGATCTCGGCGGCAACGATCCGCGATCGGCCAATGCCGAGACGGTCATCGTGGCCGAGGTGTCACCGATCGAGCCCGGGCGTGATCTGGTCGTGGAAGGTGCCGACGTTGAGGTTCGGGTGCAGATCTCACATCACGGCACCGCGCCGTGCGAACTCCACATTGCATCGGCGTGGAGCCCGCGACTCGCGCCGCTTTCCGCAGCGCAACTGGCGAGCGCGCGCGACGCGGCGCTCGTGCAGGTGAAGCCGTTCATGTTGTCGGAGGAGGTCATCGTGTCGAACCCGATGCCTGACGGGATGTCTGCCGGGCGGCTGCATATTTTTGCACTGCTCGACGATGTGACCGTCGCATCGACATGTGTCGACGTTGAACGCGCCCGTGGTGATCGGTAATGCCTGCAGGAACGGACATCAGGTGGCACGTCGCTGAGCAACGCCGTCGCCTCGTCGCCGAATACATCGAGAGCAGGCAATGGGTTACCGTTCGCGAGCTCACCGAGAAGTTCGCCATCAGTGAAGCGACGGCACGGCGCGACCTTGGTGAGCTGGCGAAGTTGCGTTATGTCGTGCGCGTGCACGGCGGCGCAGGTTCCAATCGCACGTAGTGCACTGGGCGGGGTCGCGCCGAGCACGGCGGGCGTCGAGCTGTATGCGCCGCATTACCAGCGGTCGTGAACGTGCTCTTTGATGTCGCGATCGTAGATGGCACTCAGCTGGTCGAGCAGCTCGTTCTGTAACGGTGGGAGCTCAGCGGATGCTGCGTTGGCACGGGCCTGCGCGGGATTGCGCGCTCCGGGAATCACTGTTGAGACGCCGGGCTGATCGATAATCCAGCGAAGTGCGAGTTGCGCGGTGGTCTGATTATGGGGGGTGAGGGCGGCAACCTTGCGCGCGGCGGCAACGCCGACATCGAACGGCACGCCGCTGAACGTCTCGCCGACGTCGAACGCCTCACCGTGCCGGTTGTACGTGCGGTGGTCGTCGGCGCCGAATTGCGTGTGTTCGTCGTACTTTCCGGTTAGCAAACCGCTCGCCAGCGGCACCCGCACGATGATCCCAACCCCGGCTTCCGCTGCTTTCGGTAGCACCGACTCGAGTGGCTTGCGCCGGAAGATGTTCAGAATGATCTGCACCGTTGCCACGTTGGGCCGCGCGATCGCACGTAGTGCTTCGTCGCACGTCTCTACCGAAACGCCATACGCCGCAATGCTTTTCTCATCGACGAGCGTGTCGAGTGCGTCGAACACGCGGTCATCGGAATAGACGGACGACGGCGGGCAGTGCAGTTGCACAAGGTCGAGAGTGTCGACGCCGAGATTCTTGCGGCTGCGGTCGACCCAACTGCGAAATGCGTCGAGGGTGAAGGCGCCGGCGACGAAGGGGTTTGCCCGGCGTCCGATCTTGGTGGCGACCATCACGTCGGCGCGTTGCTTGAGGAACTGGCCGATCAGGCTTTCGCTGCGGCCGTCGCCGTAAACGTCGGCAGTGTCGAGGAACTTCACGCCGGCATCAGTGGCCGCGTGCAGTACGTCGAGGGCGTCGCTTTCGCTGACGTCTCCCCAGTCGGCGCCGAGTTGCCAGCAGCCGAGCCCGATCACCGAAATCGGGCGGGCGGTGCGTCCGAGAATTCGCGTTTCCATGGCGCCAACGCTACGGCAGGCGTATTTGACGCACATTTCGGCTCGGTCGTGTGTCAGGCTATGGCGGTGACTTGGTCGCTGCCTTCTGCGCCGCCCCCGCCGATGCCCGGACAGTCAGTGGCGCAGGCACCACCACCGCCGGCGCGACTGCGTCGAGTCGTGGTCCTGCTCGCCATAAACCTGGGCCTGTCGCTGCTGCTGACCGCGCTCACCATAATGGCGAAAAACAGCATCATCGATTATCAGCTCGACCATCGGCACATCATTGATCCCGCGGTGCGCGAGACACTGCGCCACAGTTATGGATTCACCATCGTCGGTCGGGTGATCGGCAACATTGTGGTGAGCATCGTGTACGTGTTCTTGGTGCGAGCGCTTTTTCGTGGACGACGTTGGGCGTATCGCCGCGTGATTTGGCTTGCGGCTGCGGGAATTTTCGGCTTGCTGGCCATTCAGGCGAGTCCGTATCCGGCATGGATGCGGGTCGAACAGCTCGCGCAGGCCGTAGTTCTCGCGGGCCTGCTGTACGCCGTGACCCGGCCCGAGATGCGGGCGCATTTCGCGAAGGGTCTTCCCGGGCGCGACGTGCGCCGATTCCGTCGAGGCTAGCCACAGCGTCGCCGTCCTGCTTGCTGTTTGATCCCGGATACCGCCTTGCGCTCGACATGTCAGCGATATATCTTCGACGTATCGCAACGACGATTGGAGCGATGATCATGTCAAGCACACACGCTTTTGACGGCGCCTGGTTCAGGCCGGAACGCCTGCTGCACGAGCACCGCGAACGCCACGAGCACCACGAGCATGGCCACGATCGCGGGCGCGGCCGGTTCGAACGCGGTGGACCGTTCGAACGCGGTGGTCGGGGCGGGCCGGGCGAGCCCGGGTTCGGACCTGGTGGCCCAGGTGGTCCGTTCGGCTTCGGCCCATTCGGACCGTTCGGGCCAGGCCGCGGGCGCCGCGGTTCACGAGCTCGCCGCGGTGACATTCGCGCGGCCGCTTTGGTGCTGATTGCCGAGGAGCCGCGCAATGGCTACCAGATCATTCAGGCGCTCGCAGATCGCAGTAACGGCGCTTGGCGCGCGAGTCCCGGTTCGGTTTATCCGGCATTGCAGCAACTTGAAGACGAGGGGTTGATTACAGCCACCTCGGACGACGGCCAGCGCCGCTGGCAACTTACTGACGCCGGACGCACGTACGTCGACGAAAATCGCGAAAAGCTCGGCGCGCCTTGGGAATCTGTCGGTGTCGCCATGCCGAGCGGTGCTCGCGAACTCGCCGAACTCGGCATTCAAGTCGGCTCGGCGCTGCATCAAGTGGTGCGCGCCGGTAACGATGCACAGCTCGCTCAAGCGGCCAAAATCCTGAAGGATACGAGGCGTTCGCTGTACCGCATCCTTGCTGAGGACGACGAAAACCCGACCTAGCCGCAACCGCCCGACGGGGTCGGTGAACTGCGCCGCCCCGGCTCAGACACAATGTGGCGATGTGACCGCCCGAAGCACCCCGACGCGAGGCGCGGCACGGTGAGCCGGTTGCAGTTGGCGCCGCTGCGCACGCGGATCAGAGCGTTCACCACATGGGCGTCGCAACACATTCGTACGGCGCCGTACCTGCGCAAGTGGCTGATTCTCGGTTGCCTCGTCGGCATCATTGCCGGCCTCGGCGCCGTGGCGTTTTATCAAACGCTCTTGCTCGCCACGCACCTCTTTCTCACCGACCTGGCCGGCTACCAGGTGCCGACGTCGGCGGCAGAAGGATTTCTGGCCGGCTCGAGCAGCTTTCATCGGCCGTGGCTGATCCCACTGATTGTGGGCGGCGGCGGCTTACTGTCGGGTGGCCTCGTCATTGCGCTCGCTCCGGAAGCGGAAGGCCACGGCACCGACGCCGCGATCGACGCCGTCCATCAAAACCCTCGTGGTGTGCGGCTTCTCACGGTGGCCGTGAAGATCGTGGCATCGGCGATCACCATCGGGTCGGGCGGTTCGGGCGGTCGTGAAGGCCCGACCGCACAAATCAGCGCCGGATTCGGTTCGTATCTCGCGCGTGCGCTCGACCTCTCCCCCGCCGATGGCCGCATCGCGGTCGCCGCAGGTATCGGGTCGGGCATCGGTTCCATTTTCGGTGCGCCACTCGGCGGTGCGCTGCTGTCGGCCGAAATCCTCTACCGCGACGACATGGAGGTCGAAGCGATCATCCCGTCAATGATCGCGTCGATCATCGGTTACGCGGTCTCGTCGGCATTCATGGGATTTCAGCCGCTCTTCGGCGTCACCCGCGCCTTCCAGTTCGACCCTGCACAACTCGGCTGGTTCGCGCTCATCGGTATCGTTGGCGGGTTCATCGGGTTGACTTACTCGACGACTTTTTACAGCGTGGCAGGCTTTTTCGGGCGGCTGAGCTTGCCCCGCTGGGTGCGGCCCGCGATCGGCGGGGTCATCGTCGGTGCCATTGCGCTCGAGATCCCGCAGGTTCTCGGTACCGGCTACGGCTGGGTGCAAAAAGGTCTCGGAGACCAGCTACTCGGTATTCCGTTGTGGATCGTTCTGGTGCTGCCGTTCGCCAAGATTTTGGCCACCTCGCTGTCGATCGGATCAGGTGGTTCAGGGGGCATTTTCGGCCCGGGCATGGTGGTGGGCGCCTTTGTCGGAGCCGCCGTCTGGCGGCTGCTCGAACCAATTGCGCCCGGCGTGCCCACGAACCCAGCGCCTTTCGTCATCGTCGGAATGATGGCCACGTTCGGCTCGATCTGCCGCGCGCCACTTGCCGTCATGTTGATGGTTGCCGAGATGACCGGCTCGGTCACCGCGCTCGCGCCGGCGATGATCGCGGTCGGTCTCGCGACCCTCATCGTGCGGCATTTCGACCGCACGATTTACACCAGCCAACTGAAGAGCCGGGCCGATTCTCCGGCGCACCGGTTGCAGCGCGGTATGCCTTTGCTCGGTGCGCTTGACGTCGTCGACTTCATGAACCCGCCCCGAGTGGTGTTCGACCACCGCGAACCGCTCTCGGCGGCAGTCTCTCGACTCGACGACGAGGACGTTGCCGGCGCGCCCGTCGTCGACGAACGCGGCGCCTTCATCGGTGTGGTGCAAAGACAATCAATGCCGGACGACGCGGATGTCGATGAGCTGGCGAACATCGGCCGGTACGCCGACCCGGCGGCACCGACTACGACATCGGGCGAACATCTCGACTCCGCACTCGAATCGCTGCTGCAAGCTCGGGCGAATTGGATACCCGTACTCGACAACGCCCGGCGCGTCGTTGGCATCATGACCACGTCGGCGATCGTGCGCGGCTACCGTCGCGGGTTGCGTACGCACCTGCGCCGGGTAGGCGAGATCGCACCGAACACGGTGGTGATCGACCGCGATGTAGCGCCCCGTTCGGCACTTGCCGATATCGCGGTGCGAGACGCGAACTTCCCGCCGGGCACGATCGTGATGACCCTGCAGCGCGGCAACGAACTGGTGCTCTGTCGCGGCGACACGGTGCTTCGGGTCGGCGACCAGGTCGGCATTCTCACCCATTCCGACGACGCCGCCTACGTGGCCAATCTTCTGAAGGGTAACGACTGAGGCTCACGCGGTTGGGGCGACCTCATGCGGTGCAGATCCGGAAGGAATCAAGAACACGGTAACAATTTCCCGATCACGGTCGGAATTGCTCCGTCGTCACAGCAGTGCTTTGTCGCGGAACGAGGCACAAAGGCGGAACGCGCGTGGTACTTTTGCTGCCCGCCAGCCTGAAATGGCGATCGGACGACGAAACGCGGGGAGCCACATGAGCACGCCTACCGGTACGCCGCAGTACAGCGCCGACGGTAAGTGGTGGTGGGACGGGCAGCAATGGTTGCCCGTGACGGCGCAGGCGCAGGCGCAGCAACCGCTTGCCGCACAAGGTGGTCCAGCCCCGTACGGTTACGGCGCCGCGCCGTATCCGGGCGTAGGCATGGCACCCATTCCACCGCAGACCGGTACCGACGGCAAAGCAGTTGCGAGTCTCGTGCTGGGCATCGTGTGGCTCGGTGGTCTCGGCAGCATCATCGCCGTGATACTCGGCCACGTTTCGCGTTCAGCGAGCCGTAAGCAGGGCCGCCGGCCGAGTGGAGTGGCGCTCGCCGGTCTCATCCTCGGCTATATCGGTATTGCTGGGATTACATCGATCGTGCTCCTGTCTACCCTTGCATTTCATACCGTGAAAACGGCAAGCCAGCAGTTCATCGTGAAGTCCGACTTGCGCGACGCTTCGGTCGCTGAGGAGGTCTTCAACGTCGATCACTCGACCTATACAAATTCAGTGTCAGACCTGCAGCAATACGGCTTCGAGCCCGACTCCGACGTAACGGTGTCGATCGTCAGGGCCGATGCGAGCGGCTACTGCCTTGTTGGCGCACTTGCGAACGGGAACGATCGCTTCTATTACAGCAGCGAGCAGCGCGACGTCTCGACCGTTCCGTGCACGTGATTTCGGTGCGGTAAGAGTTAGGGCGTCCATTCGGCGACGACTGTCAGGTCGATGAACTCCGGGGGGCCGGCAAGGATCTTAGACATCAGTTCGCCCATTGCGTGATGGCCTTCCGAGCGGGCAGGGTTCTGCTCGCGCTCGCGTGCTTGTTCTTCGCTCTCGAACAGCGTGAGGACGTATCCCACATTCGGGTTCTTCTGGTCCTGCATAAAGATTTCCCGGATCAGTCCTGAGCCGGGCTGTTCGAAGGTCTTCAGCACGTCGGCCGCAGCCGCTAGATCCGTGCCTGGCCTCAACGGCGCGGTAATGAGTTGTGCCCACATATGCGGTCTCCTTCGTCGGTCGGGGTGAAGTTACGGCGCACCCGGCGGAGCGCGCCGGGTGCGGCCCAAACTAGTTCAGGCTTCGACGTAGGTCTGGATGGTGTGGGGGCGAACTCCGTCGTCCTTGAGTGCGGCGGCGCCTTCAGGCGTTTGCACAGCTTGTACAAGCGGGTCGAGCCCAGGGCCTTCGACGATCAACCCGACGCGCTGGTCGTTGGTGGGATCGACGAACGTTCGCACGGTGTAGCCGAGCGATCCAAAGAACTTCGCGCGATTCGGTGAGGCCAGCCACTGCTGGGCGTCGTCGACTTCGTGGGTGATGAGCATGGTGGCCATTTCTCTTCTCCTTGGGTCCGTTCGGGAACGCCGATGGTGTAATGCCATTACAGTGTGGGACTCTGGGATGGGACTCTAGTAAGGTAGAATCCTCCGTGTCAAGAGGAGTGGTTCATGGCTGCGGGTTCGCGAACGAAGAGCCGTCTGACGAAGGCGGAGCAGGCCCGGCAGACCCGACTGCGGGTCATAGCGGCGGCGACGACGCTGTTCGTCAGGGATGGCTTCCTGAACGCCACCATGGCGGCGATTGCCGGCGAGGCCGGTGTCGCCGTCCAGACTTTGTATCTCTCGTTTGGCAACAAGAGTGCGATCCTCAAAGCCACGTTCGATCTCGCGCTCGCCGGTGACGACGAGCCGATCCCGGTGGCCGAGCGGCCGTGGGTGCAGGAAACGCGCGATCAGCCCGATGCGCTCGCTGCGTTGGGAATAGTGGTCGACGGGCTGACCCAGATTCAGCGCCGAACGAGCCCGCTTTACGAGGTCATTCGAGGTGCGGCAGCCGACCCCGAAATCAGGGAGTTGCTCGCGACGGAGAAGCGGGCTCGCCATGCGGGTGTCGCACTCATAGCGCAGCTGCTGTCGACCAAGCGAGGGTTCGACACGAGCCTGTCAGTTGATAATGCGACCGGTGTCTTGTACGGGGTGCTCAGCGAAGACCTGTACGGCTTGCTCGTCGTCGAACACGGGTGGACGTTTGAGCAGTGGCGGGCGTGGGTGCTCACGACCCTGAGCGAGCAACTGATTAGCCCGAAGCATCGCCGCGCTAAGCGGGTCTAACGGTCTCGCCGAGGCTATTGGCGTTACTGCCACGGCGCCGCTGGGTGGCCGGCGCACCGATGTTGGCGCGTGTTGGCCGTAAATCACGCAACTCCCGCGACTCCAGGCCAATTCCGCTTGGTAGCTAAGAATTGTTCTGTCGGCGCGGGAGCGCGGTGACCGACTAGCGACGCGCAGCTAGCCTGTCCGTCTCAGTCGCCGTCTTGCCCGACGGTTCGACTTTCACCGTTGTCGTCAAGGTGCCGCTGGCGTGTGAACTGATGGTGCCGAATATCGCGAGCGACCGGTGGTGGCCTGGGCGCAGCGGGAGCAGCAGTCTGCAGGTGACCACGTGTCCGTTCGCCCTGCATTGCCAGCCGAATGCCAGCTCGAGTCTCGGCGTCACAGTCGACGGCAAGGTGACAGTCACAGTCGAGCCGGCCGGTGCGATCGTGTGCCCGGTGTTCTTGACGGTGACCCGGTAGATCGCAAGCCCGCCGGGCCGCAAAGTTCCGTAGTGGCCGAGGGAAGCCGACAGATTCGCGGACGGCGCCGGCGCCGGCGGAGGTGCGGGGTGCGACGTGTGCGTCGG
>Ga0070658_10002395_pt1 | contig 15714 bp, 10 predicted proteins | sample KBSC13metaG_FD_64664 | JGI IMG/M metagenome (GOLD analysis project Ga0070658, IMG submission 64664) | Corn rhizosphere microbial communities from Kellogg Biological Station, Michigan, USA - KBS C1-3 metaG | ecosystem: Host-associated > Plants > Roots > Rhizosphere > Soil ...
CCGCCCGAGAAGGCGATCACGCCCGGACGGCCCGTCGCGGCGCGGGCGATCTTCACGGCGTTCTCGACGGCTTCGGCGCCCGTGGTGAAGAACGCGGTTTTCTTCGGATACGCGCCGGGGGCGCGTGCATTGATTTTTTCGGCAAGCTCGACGTACGATGCGTACGGCACGATTTGATAAGCCGTGTGCGTAAAGCGGTCCAACTGGTCACGAATGGCGGCGACAATGCGCGGATGACGGTGCCCCGTGTTCACGACGGCAATGCCCGCGGCGAAGTCGATGAAGCGGCGGCCCTCGATGTCCCAAAGCTCGGCGTTCTCGGCACGGGCCGCGTAGAAATCGCACATGACGCCAACGCCGCGCGGGGTGGCGGCGTTCTTGCGGGCTTGCAGGTCAGAATTCTTCACGGTGTGCTCCTCGTTTTGCCGGATCGATGGTGGCGGGGGGCCGGCGGGCGCACCGCCGATTCGATACGACGACTATAGCCAGCTTTGGCTCTTCGTTTCAGAGCCATTTTCGCTAGAACAAGGGAGCCATTTGGGCGGTGGGGGCGCTGTAGCGCATGCCGCCGCTTGCGAGCAAGGTTTCGTGCCGGTTATGGCTTGGACCGCACCTTTCGTGGCGTTGTAGACCGCCATGCCGGGCGACGTGATGCGGGCGGCAATCACACCGATATCGACGTGACTGCGGCCTGCGCCGATGTGCATTCGCGCCGCTTGCGTGACGATGGACAATGCTATCGGGCGCCGGCAGGCAGACACAACTGCCGCGCCGGCGCAGCAACAGGACGTTTAGACCGGCTTGAAGCAATATACGGCAAGTTTGTTACCGTCCATATCGCGCACATAGGCCGCATATGCGTTGGGTGCCCACCCGCGCGGACCGGCCGCGCCTTCGTCACGAGCACCGGCATCGAGGGCCGTGGTGTAGAACGCATCCACAGCGGATCGATCGGGCGCTTCGAAGGAAACAGTAACGCCGTTACCCACGGTCGCTGGATTCCCATCGGCCGGCTTCACTATAAAAAAGGACGGAGTTTCCTTGCCCCAGATTGATCCCTTATCGCCGAGATCGGCAATACGCTTTAGTCCGATCTTGCTGAGCACGCTGTCATAAAACGAACGTGCTTTGTCGAGATCGTTTGTTCCTAAAGTCAAGTGAGTAAAGACTGCCATATACATCTCCTTTCAGAGTGGATTGAGTTTGATCAAAAACGATTGCGAACCTGTTTCTATTCTTTATGCTGAACAGCACAATGCTCTCGAGAAGATTTTCGCGTGGTGCGCGATGTGATCCTCGATGGACGGCGAGATGAAGTAGCACCTCTGGTCGCTTGCAAGGCCTGCGGCGGCAAATAGACCGAGACGTGCATCGGCAGACCGATGGGGCGCCAGTCGTGGCGGTAGATCCGCTGCTAGCCGCCATGACACGCATGCGATGACAGGTAGTAGTTCAAGCATGGCGACGCTCCCGCATCAGTACAGCACGACCGAGCGGATCGACTCGCCGTTTTTCATCAGGTCGAAGCCTTCGTTGATGCGCTCCAGCGGCAGACGGTGCGTGATCAGGTCGTCGATATTGAGCTTGCCTTCCATATACCAGTCGACGATCTTGGGCACGTCCGTGCGCCCGCGTGCGCCGCCGAATGCCGAGCCCTTCCACTCGCGGCCCGTCACCAGTTGGAACGGTCGCGTGCTGATCTGCGCGCCCGCCGCCGCCACGCCGATGATGAACGACTGCCCCCAGCCTTTGTGCGTGCACTCCAGCGCCTGGCGCATCACCTTCGTATTGCCGATGCATTCGAACGAATAGTCCGCGCCGCCGCCGGTGAGTTGCACGATGGCGTCGACCATGTTCTCGACGTCGTTCGGGTTGATAAAGTGGGTCATGCCGAACTTCTTCGCTAGTTCAATGCGCCCCGGATTGAGGTCGACACCGATTATCTTGTCCGCGCCCACCATCTTCGCGCCCTGGATCACATTCAGGCCGATGCCGCCGAGACCGAACACCACTACATTCGCGCCCGCCTCGACCTTCGCCGAATACACGACCGCGCCGACGCCTGTCGTCACGCCGCAGCCGATGTAGCAGATCTTGTCGAACGGCGCGTCTTCGCGTACCTTCGCCACCGCGATTTCCGGCACGACGATGTAGTTCGAAAACGTGGACGTGCCCATGTAGTGAAACAGCGGCTTGCCGTCCCAGGAAAAGCGCGACGTGGCGTCGGGCATTAGACCCTTGCCTTGCGTTGCACGAATCGCCTGGCAGAGATTGGTCTTGCGCGACAGGCAGAATTTGCACTGACGACATTCCGGCGTGTACAGCGGAATCACGTGGTCGCCTTTTTTCAGCGTACCCACCCCCGGCCCGACATCGACGATCACGCCAGCGCCTTCGTGGCCCAGAACCGCCGGGAAGATGCCTTCCGGATCGGCGCCGGAGAGCGTGTAGTAGTCGGTATGGCAAATGCCCGTGGCCTTCACCTCGATCAGAACTTCACCGGCGCGTGGCCCTTCCAGATCCACTTCCTCGATCGTCAATGGGGCGCCGGCTTTCCATGCGATTGCTGCTTTGGTTTTCATTGGGTACCTCTAAGAAGCGGGCGCGTTAGCGCTCGCTCATGTACGCGAGTATTCGCGATTTGAGTCCAGGGCGCGACGCGGACCGAACCAGATCGGCGAGATCCTGATCCGGCTGCTCCCTTTCCAGTACGCGATACAGGTGCTGTTGCGTCGTCGGGTCAAGCAATGTGGCAACCTGCAGCGCGTCGGCGACTGCCTCGGCGCATCCATCTGCTTCAACCAGTTTCGTCACGAGGCCAATATCCGCCGCCTCCGTCGCGCTTATCTGACGCGTCTGTTCGAGAATTTCGCGAGCCTTTGCATACCCGACGACGTTGCCAAAACGTCGTGCGCCCAGCACAAGGCCAAAGCGCAAGCCCGGCATCCGGAAACTCGCATCGGCCGTGCTATAACGATGCCGGCATGCCGCAAAGAGATCGACACCAGCGCCGAAGTTGCGTCCATGGGCGAACGCGACCGTCAGGCAAGGGGACGACGCGACGAGATGAAGCAATGTCTCGATCCGCACCAGTCGCAATAGCAGGTCTGCGTCGCTCTGGCTATTCAGGTCACCCTGATCGAAACCCGCACTGAAGTTCCTTCCCTCGCCCTGAAATACGAGCATTCTGGCGCCACTCGCATGCGCGTCGCCCACGCCCTGCAACAGCGCTTCGACAAGCGGCGGGTTCAACGCATTCATCTTGTCGGGACGGTTTAACGTGAACGTCCAGGACTGCGCGCTTCTCTCGATTTGGAGCGGGCCCGTCATTGTTTCGCCTCTGCCTCGCGCGCGGTGATACCGGCAATGATCTCTTCCGAGTGTTCGCCGAGCCCCGGTGGTGCACGGCGTATTGGCAAGCCGTGCCCCGACAGGTTGATCGGCGATCCAAAAGTACGCGTCTTGACGCCGTTGGGCAACGTGAGCGGCTGGACCCACTGCATGTGCTTCACCTGCGGATCGGCGAGCACATCCGAATAATTGTTGATCGGCGCGCAAGGAACGCCGGCCGCTCGAAACTGCTCGAGCCAGAAGGGCGCGGGCTCGTCGGCAAAGATTGTCTCAAGCATGACTCTGAGCGGGTCCTGATGACGCGCACGATGGCTCGGCGTGGCGAAGCGGTCATCGTCGTACCACTCGGGATGACCGAGCACCCGGCACACAGCGGCCCATAGCGCGTTGTTGCCGGCGGCCATGCCAAAGTAGCCATCACGGCAACGAAACACCTGGTACGGCGCATTGCGCGGATGAGCCGAGCCCATTTTTACCGGATCGCGGCCGCTGCCGAAATACTCCGACGTCTGCAACGCGGCAATGCCGAGCGTCGCCCCGAGCATCGAGATGTCGATATGCGAGCCCCGACCCGACTGCGCGACGCGCCGCAACTCAGCCGCAATCGAAAAGGCGGCATACAAACCCGCAGAAAAATCGGCTAGAGGCACCCCGCATTTGACCGGCGCACCGCCCGGCTCGCCAGTGATACTCATGATGCCGCTCATCGCCTGCAAGGTAAGATCGAAGCCGCCTTCCTGAGATCGCGGCCCACTCTGTCCGTACGCAGAAATGGAGCAATACAGCAGGCGAGGATTGATACCCGAAAATGCGGTATAGCCCAGGCCTAACCGGTCCATAACGCCCGGACGGTTGTTCTCGATCAGCACATCGGCGTCACCTATCAGCGCTTTGGCGAGACGGACGTCTTCTGCGTCTTTAAGGTTCAGCGTAATCGAACGCTTGTTGCGATTCAAAGCAGCGAAGTTCTCGCTGAATCCGTCCGTGATCGGCGGCCATGAACGCAACGAGTCTCCGCCTTCGGGATGCTCAATCTTGACAACGTCTGCGCCCATGTCGGCCAACAACATGCCGCAGAACGGTCCCGCTGCCACGTTGCATATCTCGATGACTCTCACGCCCTCGAGTGCGAGCTGGTTAGTCATTACTATTCCCATGGAATGTCAGTAGGCGCTCGTGCGCAGAGTCACGTACCGGAGAAAACCGGCACGATGAACAGATAGACGAATCCGATAAAGCTCCCGGCCGTCAGAAAGATCACCAGTGTGAAGCCAAGCACCCGCTGTACACCGACACCCGCGATCGCTACTACGGGAATCGCCCAGAATGGTTGGAGCAGGCTGCCCGCCATCTCGCCCGCGGCGATCGCCATGGACGTGCCGGGCAACGATGCGCCTAGATGCATGGCCGCAGGAATAGTGAAAGGCCCTTGGACCGCCCAGTGGCCGCCGCCGCTCGGGATAAACAGCGTAATCAATCCCGACGCGAGATAGCTAAGGAACGGCAGTGTAGTCGTCGACGCGATATGGATGTAGGCATGAGCGATCACTTCCGCGAGTCCGGTTGCGGCCATGATTCCCATGATTCCGCCATAAAACGGATACTGAAGCAGCATTGGACCGGTCACTTTCGCTGCCTCGGTCACCGCGCCGACATAGCGACGTGGGCTTCCATGCAGACACAAGCCCGCCAGCAGAAAAATGAAAATCACTGTGTTGATATCGAGGCTGACGCCATGACGTGTCCACTCAATGGCGAGGTACGTCGCGCCCGCCACGACGAACACCAAGGCACACAGACGAGAGCCTTCGAGCATGCCGGCGAATGAGCCTGCTCGCGACGAGTCGCCGAGATCAGAGGTTTTTTCAGCGGCTGCCAGCGCGTCTTGCCCGGCCGCGATGATGTCGCCCTCCGCGGGCCGCATCAGAATGAAGATGACGGGGATTAGCACCATCGCCGCAAAGCCAGTCAGCAGATTCCACGTTGAAAAAACCGTATGAGACAAAGGCACGACGCTGTGCGTATGCTGCTCAACCAGATTCAGAGGATTGCCCGGAGAAGCAATCGACAACGCGATCGAGCTGGACATACCGGTGAACGCCCACAGCACCCAGGAACTGTAGCCTGCTGCGACGAGCCAGGCGAAGTCCACGCGTACATGCTTTGCCACCTGCTTCGAGAGCATGGCGCCGACCACGAGGCCGAAGCCCCAGTTCAGGAACGTCGCAATCGCCCCGACGGTAAACACCAGAATGACAGCCGAACACGGTCCGACCGCAAGCCGGCTAATGCGTTCTAGACCGGATTTAATGATCGGAGCACTCGCTAACGCATAACCGGTCACAAGGACTAGCACCATCTGGAACGCAAACGTGAAGATGCCAAAAATTCCCTTGTACCAGCCGCTTAGAATGACATCGGGTGTGCCTTTCGGCGCGAACGCTATCGCAAACAGCGCGGTCATGACGGTCAGTAGGATAACGATCACGAAGGGATCGGGCATCAGTCGTTCGAAAAGGTAAACGCACGAACCGACCGCCCTTTGCATCAACGACTTTCCCCCAGGCCGAACATGCGATGACGGTGGCGATGCGACACCTAGCGGCGCCGAGGTTTCATGAATTTTCACGGTTTGTCTCCAGGCATTGAGCCAAATAGTTATGGTGTGCCGGACGTTCGCTCGCACGCGGCGGGAGCCGGCACCCGCCGCGCCGTTCACGTGGGATAGCGATTCAGGTCGTGACCGGCTCGTCGACGGCGGTCGGCTTATCTGCCGGCACGATTTGCAACGCGCGCTCTTTACGCTGAAGGCCCATCAGGATCTGGCGGGCACGCCGCAAAGCCTTATCAGTCTTGAGGAAGAGTTCGGAATAACCATCATCCGGAAACTCCATCATTGCTTGTTGGCGTTCGAGCGCCCACTGATCCTGTGCGACGACTTCCGGGAACATTTCCGCGACCCGTTGCGCCGTTGGCATCGTCGGGTCGCTCAACGTTCTGTGCCAGTTCTTGCACGACACGGACCAACGCCAGACCAGATTGCGCTCGTCGACCGGATAATGGAGATGCAACAGTGTGTAGCCGCGCTCCTTGTCTGTTCCGAGTTCGCCAGGCGGCGCAACGCGCATCACGACTCGCGTGAGTCCCGGGGTCACCATGCAATGCGTATGAGTCCGCTCTACCGTGTCATACAGAAACCATTCCTTCAGATATGGCGGTTGCTGGTAGCTGTCGACGTGTCGAGTGGTTTTTACATACGTATATCCTTCGCTTTCGCCTTCTTCCAGTTCCACCGGAATCTTGCTGTTCTCCTTGTCGCCGATATTGCCGTCGTGCAATGGATAGAAATGAGTGATGTCGAGCAGATTTTCGATCAGCAGAAGATAATTGGCGGGAACGCGCAGTGGGGCGGGAGAACCGATTGAAAGATTCTCGGGATCAAGAATCTCCGGCGTGCGCGGTGGCGCCACGCGTTGCGCCGCTGCGGGGTTGCCCGGCCAGATCCACACCACGCCGTCCTGTTCCTTCACCGGGACCACGCTGAGACGCGCCTGCGCAGGAATTGCCTTATCCGGCTGGGAAGGAATCGCAATACATTGTCCGCTCGTGTCGTAGCACAATCCGTGGTACGCGCACTCCAAACGTCCGCCGTCGAGCAGCTTGCTCTGCGAGAGCGGGAAGCGCTTATGACAGCACCGGTCGTCGAATGCGACGACTGCGCCTTTATCGGAGCGCCATATCACGATCGGCCGTCCGACTATCTTGTGTCCTTGCAATTCACCCTCGGGAAACTCAGAAGAGAAACCAAGGGGATACCAGCAATCCTTGACGTATTCGAACGTGCTCATGACAAAACCATCTCCTGTGGGATTTTTTTGAGCCAGCGCATTACACTGCGCCGCCTGAATGGGGAAAACCAGATGCTTGAACTAAAGGTCGAGAACAATTGATGCGCTCTTTGCGCGACTGCAGCAGATCATGATGAATTCTTCCCGATCGTCTTCATCGAGCACCGAGTCGCGGTGAAGCGGGTCACCCGAGAGGTAGCGGGTCATGCATGTGCCGCAATAGCCTGCGCAGCACGAGGTGTCGACTTGGACTCCTTGGAGTTTCAGCGCATCGACGATCGTCTCACCCGGATGCACGGTAAGGCGCTTCTTCGAGCGGGCGAGTTCGACTTCGAACGGCGTGTCGGGACCGTCGCCGGCAGTCCGCAACGGCGAGCCCGTTGAGGAGAAGCGCTCGCAATGGACGGCGTCGCGCGGCCAATGTGCACTTGCCGCTTCGATAGCGTCCATAAGTCCTGCTGGGCCGCAGTAGTACAAATGCGCACCCTCTGGACGGCTTTGCAGGGTCGCATTCAGATCGAGTCCCTTGCTGGGGTCGCCGTTGTCATAGTGGATCGACGCTAGCCCGCTGGCGACAAGACCGCACAATTCACGCGTGAAAGCGGTGCGTTGCGGCGTGCGGGCGCAATAGTGCAGATGAAACGCTTCGCCGTGACGCTGAACCTCGACGATCATCGACATGAGCGGCGTGATTCCAATCCCGCCGGCGATAAAGATATGTCGGGTAGCTGATTTCGAGAGTGCAAAATGATTACGGGGCGCGGACACCGTGACAATCTGCCCGGCTCGTAACATATCGTGCATCGCCATCGATCCGCCGCGGCCGAGCGGATCACGCAGTACGGCAATGACATAACGATGACGCTCTGTGGATGGATTGCACAGTGAATACTGGCGAATCGCGCCGTTGGGTAAATGAACGTCAATATGCGAACCCGGGGTAAACGCAGGCAACGTGTCGCTGTCCACGCTAACAAATTCGAACGCATTGATGTCATCCGCCAGATAGGAGACCGACTGCACACGCACCTGGAGTTTCAAGGGCGCAACAGGATTCTGGCGCACGAGTGGGGCTTCGTGCAGTGCGACTGCATTCATGTCTTCCTCCATATGCTGCTCTGGATGGCAACTTCGGTGCCTCGGATCGTATCGATCAGCGCGCCGTTGCTTTAGAGAAAGAGTAGATGCGTCGACTTATAAGGACAAACGAGTAATTTTCGAGTGCATACATCAACTTTCTTGAACTGATTTGACGCAATGCAGCATAGGCAGGCTTATTCTATGGTCTGTCGAAAGTGCTCACCTCGCGGGCGAGTTCAGCCACCGTCCGGGCCAGCGAGAAGGAATGTCCTTGGGGAAAAACGGCGACAAACTGGACCGGTTCGAGTCGCGGAGACGTTGTGACGATTTTAAGCTTGCCGCTTTCTATTTCGCCCGCGTAATGTTTTGCCGGCAGGTACGCGACGCCCATACCCGCCATCGTCATTGAAGCCGCTACTGCCACGCTTTTGCAGCGCGCGAGATAACGGCCGCGTACATGTTCATTCTGAAACCAGTCCTCGATCGCGGAATAGTGAAACGACTTCGGCTTCATCCCGATGATCGGGTAGCGTGCCAGCTCTGCTGGACCGTATACGCGATCCCCAAGTCCCAACGCGGGGCTCGCCATCCACTCGAAGGCAACCGCACCGAGCGACAACGTAGAGAGTTCTTGCGCGCGTGAATGACCGGGCGCAAGAACAAGCTCAAGTTCGGCTTGGGCAAGGCTTTCCATCAGCTCTGCTGTGAGAGCTTCCTCAATTTCAAGGCGCACGTTGGGATAGCGCTCCGCGATGATGCGTATCAGTTCAGGCAACCACGTTGTCGTAATGACTTCGGCGACACCAAAACGCACGGTGCCGAACATCGATTCAGGCGCAGCGATCCGATGCTCGAGTTCTGTCGACAAATCGAGAATTCGGCCCGCGTATTCCATCAGCTCCCGTCCCTTCGGCGTGAGCCGTGCCGTTCTGTGGGTGCGGTCGAATAGCTCAACGCCAAGCGTACGCTCGAGTTCCCGCACGCGCATGGACACCGCGGACTGTGTTGCATACAACCTCTCGGCCGCTGCCGAGAAACTGCCTAGCGTTACCGTCCAGAAAAAGGTCTCCAGTTGTTGCAAAGTCACGTTTGCCTCCGCATGCTCGTATTGAGGAAGGTCAGCCAGATCATTGCTGGTCAGTGTACGCAGTGGCGGGGCATCCGTAAGCAATGGAAAATCCTGGTGTTTTGCTAAGGCTGCGTAAGGGTTGCATGCTCGACGGACACGTGGATGTCGGACATCTTCGACGCCAGCTCATTGAGAGACGATACGTGTCCCGCTAAGGCATGCCGCGGTAGCCGAAGTCAATGCCGGCATTTTACAAACCGTCGCCGGCAAGCTTGAATACCGAAACGGAGGACTTGAGCTTCATCGCCTGCTCTTCGAGCGACTGCGCTGCGGCTGAGGCCTGCTCGACGAGGGCCGCGTTTTGCTGTGTCACCGCGTCCATCTGACTGACGGACCCGTTGACCTGCTCAATGCCACGGCTCTGCTCCTCGGAGGCTGCAGCGATTTCGGCGACGATGTTTGACACCCGCTTGATCGCATGCATTACCTGCCCCATCGTTTCGCCCACCTCGCCCGCGCGATGCGCGCCATCTTGGATGGTGGCGACAGAGGAATTAATCAGTTCCTTGATCTCTTTTGCCGCGGCGGCCGAACGCTGCGCCAGGCTGCGCACCTCGCTCGCCACCACCGCAAAGCCTCGTCCCTGCTCGCCTGCGCGTGCCGCTTCCACCGCCGCGTTCAACGCAAGGATGTTCGTCTGGAATGCGATGCCTTCGATGGTGCCCGTGATCTCGGAGATTTTGCTCGAACTGCCACTGATTTCTCCGATCGTCCGCACCATCCCCTGCACGGCATCGTTGCCAGCATCAGCCAGGTCGGTAGCCCGCGAAGCCAGCGCACTGGCCTGACTCGCGTTGTCCGCGTTGTGCTTCACTGTTTTGGTCAACTGAACCATGTTCGCGGCCGTTTCCTCCAGCGACGCCGCCTGCTCCTCCGTGCGAGCCGAGAGGTCGGAGTTGCCTGCCGATATTTGCCTTGCAGCAGTCGTGACATTTTCGGTGCCCAACCGCACTTCCGCTGCGATGCGCGCGAGGCTGTCCCGCATCGTCTGCATTGTCGATATCAAACTGTGCGAATCTCCCGATGCGGCGCCGATCGCTACCGTCAAATCCCCGGCTGCAATCCGGCTGGCAACGTTAGTTGCCAAAACCGGCTCGCCGCCAAGTTGCGCGCGAAGGCGGCGGGCAATGAAACGAGAAATGGCCACACTGCTGATCAGTGCGACAAAGAAGATCGCGAGGAGTGCCCAACTTCCTGACTGCGTGCGCTCCTGCGCTTCCGCTTCCACAGCCTTCGAATCCTTCGTCGCAAGTCGGACAACCTGATCGATCGCCTTCCGGTGAATTTCGTACTGCTGGGAGATGCGGGACAGTGCGTCGAGCGCGGCAGCCTTGTCCGCCCGCTGCAGGGCGGGAATGAAGTCGGCGAATACGATCTGGTAAAACGCAAGCGCCGCGGGGTGCGCGCCGTCCATGAGCGCACTGCGAGTCGCGGGATTCAGAGGTTGCCCGGCCCAGTATTGATGGCGATCGTCGTAATCCGCCTTGAGCGCCTTCAGCCGGTCGATCAGGCCCGGCTGTTCCGCCGATTGCGCGTTGGCAAGCTGGAAGCATGCGAGGTACGACTCGATCACGTACTCCGGCGGGGGAAGAATATCCGCTACCAGATCCTTGTTCTGGACGATCTTGTCGTATAACGGTCCGTTCACGCGCAGTTCCTTGATGACGAAAAGCGAGCACAGGCCGTACAGTAGGAAACAACTTGCAAAGCTCACCATCAATAGAACCATTTGGGCTCTAAAAGAAAGCTTTTTGCCAATATTCGATTTCACGGTCACTCCTCGGCGGTTGAAGCAAGTCGGACATGTTGTTGAAACGAGCCATCGAGGCGAAATGAGAACGCACAGCGCGTAGGGGATGGAGGTCCGATCAAGGGCGGACGTGGGGAGGGGGCGCAGGGTTCACACTGAAGGGGGCGCGCCTGACATTGCCTGCGCATGTTGGCATGTTGTTCACCACCTGCCCCCTTTTTGGCCAGTGCCGTAAAGCGTTAAACGGCATTGGTCTCCGTCTACTGAAGGACTATTTGACGTAGGGGTTTCCCGAGTCGCCCCTCGGCCGTGCCCCCGCCAACCCACCGCGACGAGCGCATAATCCCCCTCACGGTCAACCAGGCCGAGCCTTTGCAGGTAAAACTTAAAGCATCGTCATCCGCCGCGGAGCGCACCATGCTAGCGAACCAAGAAGAAGCCGTCGCCCATCTGCTCGCTGATGTCGTCGAGCATGCCCGAGGACGATGGTCCGAAGCCGCATTCGTACCGCTCGAATCGTTTCTGAGCTTTTACTACGAGCTCGTCGACGCGCAAGACTTACAAAGCCGCAGCATTGCCGACCTGTACGGCGCGGCACTGGCTCACTGGCAGACCGCACAGCGATTCGTGCCGGGCGCCCAGGTGCTGCGCGTCTACAACCCCGTGCTCGACGAGCATGGTTGGCACTCCGATCACACCATCATCGAGATCGTCAACGACGACATGCCGTTTCTCGTCGATTCAGTGACGATGGAAGTGAATCGCTGCGGGCTCACGCTGCACTCGGCGATTCACCCGGTCTATCGCGTTTGGCGCGACGCCCAAGGTGCGATCGCGCGCATCGAGCCGGGCGGGGCGATCAGCGCGGACGAAGCTGCCATCCAGGGTTCGCACTTGGAGTCGTTCATTCACTTCGAGATCGATCGCTGCAGCGAGGCGGCAAAACTGGCTGAGCTGCGCACCAACATTGCGCGCGTGCTGGGCGACGTGCGGGCCGCCGTCGAGGATTGGCCGAAGATGCAGGCGGTTGCGCAAGAGACGATTAAGACGCTGGCCGCGCGCGAAGCGGGCGGCGAGGCGGCCGAAGCACGTGCATTCGTCGAATGGATGGTGGCCGATCACTTCACGTTCCTCGGATTGCGCGACTACGAACTCGTGCCGTACGACGGTGATTTCGCGCTGCGCGGCGTGCCCGGCACAGGCACCGGCATCTTGCGCGAGAACCTGCGGCTTGCCGATGCCCCCGACCTGACGCCGCTGCCCCATGCGGCAGGGGCGATCATCGATGACGGCATGCCGATTTTCCTGACGAAGGCCAACTCGCGCGCGACCGTGCATCGGCCCGGCTATCTCGACTACGTCGGCGTCAAGCTCTTGAGCCCCGATGGCAAACTCATCGGCGAGCGGCGCATGCTCGGCTTGTACACGTCGACGGCCTATACGTGCTCGATCAACGATATTCCAATCGTGCGGCGCAAATGCGCGAACGTCGTCCAGCGCCCGGGCTTTCTCGCGAAAGGGCATTTGCATAAGTCGCTCGTGACGGTACTCGAGCAATATCCGCGCGACGAGCTATTTCAAACGAGCGAAGACGAGTTGTACGACGTCGCGCTCGGCATCCTGCGTTTGCAGGAGCACCAGCGCACGCGGCTGTTCGTGAGGCGCGACCGGTTCGAACGATTCGTCTCGTGCCTGATTTTTGTCGCACGCGAGAAGTACAACACCGACTTGAGAAGGCGCATCGCGAAGTTGCTTGCGGATGCGTTCAACGGAACGAGTGTCGAATTCACGCCGCTGCTGTCCGAGTCGCCGCTCGCGCGCATCCACATCGTCGTGCGCACGAATACGGGCGTGCTGCCCGAAGTCGACACCCAAGAGCTCGAAGCGCGGCTCGTGCACGCGACGCGCCGCTGGCAGGACGATCTCGCCGGCGCACTGCTCGAGCGTTTCGGCGAAGAAGAGGGCAACCGTCTGCTGCAACGCTACGGCGATTCGTTTCCGGCTGGGTATCGCGAAGATTACGCTGCGCGGACGGCCGTACGCGATATCGAGCTCATGGAAGCCGCCCGTCGTAGCGAAACGCTTTCGATGAACCTATACCGGCCCATCGAAGCGGCGCCGCGCGCATGTCGATTCAAGGTCTATCGGGTCGGCCAATCGATCGCACTCTCGCGCAGCCTGCCGATGCTCGAGCACCTTGGGGTGCGCGTAGACGAGGAGCGTCCGTATCTGATCGAGCCGCCCGGTGCGGCGCCCGCATGGGTGCACGACTTCGGCCTGGAATTGACCGACGACGTGGAGTTCGACATCGAGCGCGTGAAGGCGCTGTTCGAAGAAGCGTTCGCGCAGGTTTGGGCCGGCGATGTCGAGAACGACGACTTCAATCGGCTCGTACTGCGGGCCCAGCTTGCAGCGCGCGAAGTATCGATTCTGCGCGCATACGCGAAGTACTTGCGGCAGGTGGGTTCGACCTTCAGCGACGCGTATATCGAACGCGCGGTGACGGGCAATCCCGCGCTTGCGCGCGGGCTCGTCGATCTGTTCCTCACGCGCTTCGATCCGGTGCTCGGAGCGGCCCGTGCCACGCGCGCGGAGCAATTGCAGCAAGGCATCGCAGCCGCGCTCGATCAAGTGCCCAATCTCGACGAAGACCGGATCCTGCGGCAGTTTCTGGGCGTCATCGATGCCACGGTCCGCACGAACTATTTCCGCCGAGATGCCGCGGGCGCGCCGTATCCGTACATTTCGTTCAAGCTCGATCCGTCGCGCGTGCCGGGGCTGCCCGAGCCGAAGCCGATGTTCGAGATTTGGGTGTATGCGCCGCGCGTTGAGGGCGTGCATCTGCGAGGCGGGCGCGTCGCACGCGGCGGGTTGCGCTGGTCGGACCGGCGCGAGGATTTCCGCACCGAAGTGCTCGGGCTCATGAAGGCGCAGATGGTCAAAAATACGGTCATCGTGCCGGTCGGGTCGAAGGGCGGCTTCGTCGTCAAGAATCCGCCCGTGGGCGGCGATCGCGAAGCCACCCTGCGCGAGGGCATCGCGTGCTATCAGACGTTTTTGCGAGGCTTGCTCGACGTCACCGACAACCGCGAAGGCGGTGCGATCGTCGGGCCGCCCGACGTCGTGCGCCATGACGGCGACGATCCCTATCTCGTCGTCGCGGCCGACAAGGGTACCGCCACGTTCTCCGACTACGCGAATGCGATCGCGCGCCAGTACGGTTTCTGGCTCGACGATGCATTCGCCTCCGGCGGATCGGTCGGCTACGATCACAAGAAGATGGGCATCACGGCGCGCGGCGCCTGGGAATCCGTGAAGCGCCATTTCCGGGAGATCGGCGTCGATACGCAGACGACCGATTTCACGGTAGTGGGCATCGGCGACATGTCGGGCGACGTATTCGGCAACGGCATGCTGCTTTCGCGCCATATCCGGCTCGTGGCCGCGTTCGATCATCGACACATCTTTCTCGATCCCGATCCGAATCCGGAAACGACCTTTGTCGAACGCGAGCGCCTGTTCGCGCTGCCGCGCTCGAGCTGGGCCGACTACGACGCCGGGAAGATCTCGGCCGGCGGCGGTATCTTTCCCCGCACGGCCAAGGCGATTCCGATCTCGCCCGCGGTCCAGGCCGTGCTCGGCATTCAAGCGACGGCGCTTGCACCGAACGAGCTCATTCGCGCGATCTTACTGGCCCCGGTCGATCTGCTTTACAACGGTGGAATCGGCACCTATGTGAAGGCGACACGCGAGACGCACGCGCAAGTGGGCGATCGGGCCAGCGACGGCGTGCGCGTAAACGGCGCGCAATTGCGCGTGAAAGTGGTCGCGGAGGGTGGCAATTTGGGCCTCACGCAACTGGGCCGCATCGAATATGCGCAAAAAGGCGGGCGCATCAACACGGATGCGATCGATAATTCGGCCGGCGTCGATTGTTCCGACCATGAAGTCAACATCAAGATTTTGCTCGGGCTCGTCGTGGCCGAAGGCGAGATGACCGAAAAGCAGCGCAACGCGCTGCTCGCGGAGATGACCGACGAGGTGGGGCTGCTGGTCTTACGCGACAACTATCAGCAAACGCAGGCGCTATCGATCGCGGGACGCTACGCCCCCGAGTTGCTCGAGGCGGAGGCCCGGCTCATGCGTTCGCTGGAGCATATCGGACGCTTGAATCGAGCGATCGAATTCCTGCCGAACGACGAAGAAATCGCCGAACGGCAAGCAGCGAAGCTCGGTCTGACTTCACCGGAACGGGCCGTACTGCTCGCTTACAGCAAGATGTGGCTTTACGACGAACTGCTCGATTCGGACCTGCCGGAGGACCCGCTCGTTGCCGATATGCTGCGCGACTACTTCCCGAAGCCATTGCAAACGCGCTTTGCCGATGCCGCCGGGCGACACCCGCTGAAGCGGGAAATTCTCGCGACGCATGTGGCCAATGCGCTCATCAACCGCGTGGGCAGCACGTTCGTGCATCGGTTGCAGGAAGAGACCGATGCAAAGGCCAGCGATATCATCCGCGCATGCATCATGGCGCGCGACGTCTTCGGCATCGA
>Ga0070658_10002396_pt1 | contig 15714 bp, 11 predicted proteins | sample KBSC13metaG_FD_64664 | JGI IMG/M metagenome (GOLD analysis project Ga0070658, IMG submission 64664) | Corn rhizosphere microbial communities from Kellogg Biological Station, Michigan, USA - KBS C1-3 metaG | ecosystem: Host-associated > Plants > Roots > Rhizosphere > Soil ...
GATGGCCGCAATCCGCGACCTCGGCCTGCCGCACGAGAAGGTGAACGTGCACGGCGGCGCGGTCGCGCTCGGCCATCCGATCGGCGCCAGCGGCGCGCGAACCCTTGTCACTCTCGTCAACGCCCTGCAGCACCGCGGCGGGCGCATCGGGATCACGGCCCTATGCATCGGCGGCGGCGAGGCGGTGGCGATGGCGGTGGAGTTGGTGTCGTGACGCGAGTTGCTTCTTATCCCTCCCCCTCCGGGGGACGTTCGGTGGGGGCGGCGAGCGTGGAATTGCAAGCGTTCGCGGTTAGACGCTCCCCGGCCCCACCCAGCCTCCCCCGGAGGGGGAGGGGTAAGAGGGTCTGTCTTCAAGTAGACGGCCTGCCACGTCGCGGAGGGTTTGCCGCGCCCGCAAGACGCACTACGATGGCTCGCCCTATGTCCAACAGCGAATCCACCGGTCAAGCGTCTTCTCCCCTTCGCATTGGCGTCATCGGCTGCGGCGCGATCGCGCAGCGCCGCCACATCTGCGAGGCGGCGGCGAACAAGAATGCCAAGATCGTCGCGCTGTGCGATATCAACCTCGATCGCGCCAAGGAAATCGCCGCCAAGTATGGCGTCGCCAACACCTACGCCGATTACAAAGACCTGCTGAAGAACGAGAAGCTAGACCTGGTCGTTGTCGCGACGCCGAATGCGCTCCACGCCGAGCAGACGATCGCCGCCCTGCAGGCCGGCAACCACGTGCTGGTCGAAAAGCCGATGGCTACCACCCTCGCCGACGCCGACGCGATGATCGCCGCGGCCGACAAGGCGGGGAAGAAGCTGATGGTGGGCATGAACCAGCGGCTGATGCCCGCGCACGTGAAGGCCAAGAAAATTCTCGACAGTGGCGTGCTCGGCAAAGTGCTGAACTTCGAAACCAGCTTCAAGCACGGCGGCCCGGACGGCTGGAGCGTCGACGGCGCCAAGAGCTGGTTCTTCAAGAAGCCCCTCGCCGCCATGGGGGTCTGCGGCGACCTGGGCGTGCACAAGGTCGACCTGATCAACTATCTGCTCGGCCAGCGCATCACCAGCGTTACCGGCTTCATCGGGACGCTGAGCAAGAAGCTGCCCGGCGCGACGTCGCTAATCGAAGTGGATGACACCGCCTTCCTGACGGTGAAGACCGAAGGCGGAGCGATCGGTGCGGTCGACATCTCGTGGACCCACTACGGCCACGCCGAAGACAACGGCACGACGATCTACTGCGAGAACGGCGTGATCGAAATGGGCCGGCATCCCGACTACACGGTCGTCGTTCACCACGGCGACGGCACGAAGGAATTCCACAAGACCGGCGCTGCTTCGACGAACACGAGCCAGAAGAGCAGCGGCGTGATCGACAGCTTTATCGACGCGATCCAGAACGGTCGCGAGCCGCTCATCACCGGCCGCGACGGCAAACGGGCGTTGGGCGTGATCCTGGCCGCGTTCGAGGCGGCCGCCAGCGGGCGGACGAGCCAGCTGACGGAGTAGTCGAAGCCGGGCGCGGCGGCCGGATTTTTTCCGCCGCCGCCGGGATCGTTCGTTCGCGTCTAAAGCGGGGCTGGTACTCGACATCGACCGCCGCGCCGCCGCCCTGCGCGGGGCGATTAAGTTTTGTTCATCCAATTTGCTGATTGAATTTCAGTGCCTCTACGCATTATCCGTCAACGTAATGAACCGGTTTGAGTGTTTGAGCTCATCCCGTCACGTTCGGAGTCGTTTTTGGAGATGCACATGAAATCGCTGATGCCCAACGCCGCGAGCAAGCGCCGCCGTGGCGCGACACCCCCGGTGTTCAAGTCCATCCCGCAACCCACCCCCGTCGCCTGCGACCGCCCACCGCGGCCGGAAGCCCTTAAGCGATTGGCTGACGACCGCCTGAGGCATTTCGCGTCCTTCCGGTAACCCGCGGCAGACTATCGTCTTGCACGTCCGTCTCGGTTCGTCGAAAGGCCTCACGGTTGGGGCCTGTTTTTGCATGGCATTTAACAGGAAGTAAAAAATGTCCGTAGCCGATCTGTCCCCAGGCGATCTCTCAAATCGGCCCTCCGCCGGCTCAAAGCCGAGCCAATCGTCCGAAAGCTTCGTCAACACGCCGTTCGCCTGGGGCGTGGGCGTGGAATGCTCCTTCCTGCCGCACATCAACGTCGACCAGTTCGAGTGGACCCAGCACGACCGCTTCTGGCGCGGCGACCTGAAAAAGGTCCGCGAAACCCTCGGCGTCACCACCATGCGCTACGCGCTGCCGTGGCACAAGATCGAACTCGAACCCGGCAAGTTCGACTGGTCGATGGCCGACGAGCGCATCAATTACTGCCGCGATCTGGGCATCAACCTGATGATGGACGTGATGCACTTCGGCACGCCGAAGTGGCTGCCGCAGGCCGTCGGCGATCCGCTCTTCCCTGAAGCGCTGGAGCGCTTCACGACGGCGATGGTCGAGCGCTACCGCGATCGCATCAGCACCTGGTGCCCGTTCAACGAGCCGCTTGTCAGCGCCCTGTTCAGCGGCGACTTCGGCTTCTGGCCCCCGTACGCCCGCAAGTGGCGCGGGTACATGCCGGTGCTGAGCCGCATCGTGCAGGCCGTCAGCCGCAGCATCGCGGCCATTCGCCGCGCGCAGCCCGAAGCGACGGTGATGCTGTGCGACGCGTTCGAGAACTTCCAGAGCAAGTCGCCGCAGCTGCAGAACGAAGTGAAGATGCGGAACCTTCGCCGCTTCCTCGTGCTCGATTTGATCAGCGGCAAGATGGATCACCACCACCCGCTGTTCCAGTGGATCACCAGCTTCGGCTTCAGCGAACTGGATCTGGGCTATCTGAAGAACAACCCGCAGCTGCCCGACCTGATCGGCATCGACTACTACCCGCACAGTGATTGGCAGATCGAGCTGAAGGGCGGTGCGGTCCGCCAACGTCGCGCCGACGCGCCGCTGGGCATCTACGAGCTCGGCCGGGCGATTTATGACCGGTATGCGCTGCCGATGATGGTCACCGAGACCAGCGTCGACGGCCCGCCCATCAGCCGCGAGATCTGGCTGCAGACGATGACCGACGGCATCAAGCAGCTGCGCGAGGAAGGCATCCCGCTCACCGGCCTGATCTGGTGGCCGGTATTCGATCAGATTGACTGGGACGGGGCGTTGCTGCACCGCATCGGCAAACTGCACCGGGTCGGCCTGTTCACGCTCGATCGCCAGCCGGACGGCACGTTGAAGCGCACCGAGACGCCGCTGGCGAAGGCCTATCGCAGCCTCGTCGAGAGCGGCGATGAGCATGTCGGTAAGCTTGAATTCATCGCCCTGCCGGTGCAGAGCGAAGATCCGCAGCTGCCGCCGCTGCTGACGGACGCATCGCAGTGGATTAACGCCCAGATCGCCCCGGCAGCGCGTCAGAACGACGGCCACGCGAACGGCCACACCAACGGCAATGGCAAAGCGGCGGTCGAAGCGGTCGTGAACCGCATCAGCGCCGAGCCTGCCCCGGGTCTATCAACGGCCGCCGAAAAATCGACCGCCGGTGAAGCGGGCTTGAACGCTCCTACCACCAAGGCCACCGACAAATACGGAATCGTCGTCTTCAGCCACCTGCGCTGGGGCTTCGTCTGGCAACGGCCGCAGCAGTTCTTGAGCCGGTTCGCGCGGTTCCACCCCGTGCTGTTCGTCGAAGAGCCATTCTTTGACCTCGCCCCCGGCTCGACGCCGCGCTACGACCTGCACCGCGTGCTGCCCAACGTCACCGTTTTCTGCCCGCACGCCCCGCCCGAGTCCGCCCGCGATCCGAAGCTGCTGCCCAGCATCCGCGGGTGGGTGAAAGAGGCGATGGACACCCTCAACACCCGCGGCGAATTCGATCAGCCGCTGCTCTGGTATTACTCGCCGATGGACAGCAGCTGGTCGCTCGGCCACTTCGCCAATCGCGGCATCGTGTACGACAGCATGGACGAGCTCAGCCAGTTCACCGGCGCGCCCAAAGAACTGATCGATAACGAAAAGCGCCTGATGAAGCACGCCGACGTCGTCTTCACCGGCGGCTACGAACTGTGGCTCAAGAAGAGCGCCCAGCACCCCAACGCGCACTTCTACGGCTGCGGCGTCGAGTTCGATCACTTCAACAAGGCATCGGATCCGGCCACCAGCGTGCCGCCCGATGTCGATTTCCTAACCCGGCCGATAATCGGCTGGTTCGGCGTGGTCGATGAGCGCGTCGACTACCACCTGCTGGCCGAAGTCGCCCGCATGCGGCCCGATTGGACGCTCGCCGTCGTCGGCCCGGTGGTGAAGGTCGACCCGAACCTGCTCCCCCACTCGCCCAATCTCCACTGGCTCGGCGGGCGTGATTACTCGGTGCTGCCGAACTACTGCAAGGCGTTCGACGTCTGCATGATGGCCTTCGCCATCAACAAGGCCACCGAGTTCATCAACCCGACCAAGGCCCTGGAATACATGGCCACCGGCAAGCCGGTGATCAGCACGCCCGTCAAAGACGTGCTGCGCCAGTACACCGACATCGTTGAAATCGCCGCAACGCCGGCCGAATTTGTCGAGAAGGTGGAGAAAATGCTCGAGAGCCCCGATCAGAAGAAGATCGAGGCGGGCCTGGCCTTGGCGAAGAAGAACAGCTGGGAAGGCACCGTCGCCGCGATGCGCGGCAACATCAAGGAAGCGATCACGGGCAGCACCCGCCGCTCGAGCAAGATCACACCGCTTCCGGATCCGGAACCCGGCTTCTTCTTTAAACATACACCTGGTTCGTAACACCAGCCGGCCCGAAAGGGCCGGCTGATTTTTTGGCTTAAGGCTGTTTCATAAAAACCAAGGATCGAGAATCATGGAACCCAAAATCATCATCCTCGGCGCCGGCCCGACGGGCCTCGGTGCTGCTTACAGACTTAAAGAAGTCGGCTACACCAACTTCGCCATCTACGACCGCCTCGATCACGCCGGCGGCCTCGCCAGCAGCTACAAGGACGAGGCCGGCTTCACCTGGGACGTCGGCGGGCACGTGATGTTCAGCCACTACAAGTACTACGACGACGTCTTCGACAAGTTGATGGGCGCCGATTACCAGATGAACATGCGCGAGTGCTGGCTGCGCATGTTCGACAACTGGGTGCCCTACCCGTTCCAGAACAACATCCGCTACCTGCCCAAGCAGGCCACCTACGAATGCCTCGCCGGCCTGGTCGAGGCGCAGACGAAGCGCGATCATAAGAACGCCCGCAACTTCAAGGAGTTCATCGACGCCGTCTTCGGCGACGGCATCGCGAAATACTTCATGATCCCCTACAACTTCAAAGTCTGGGCCCACCCGGCCGAGATGATGAACAAGGAATGGATCGGCGAACGCGTGGCTGTTCTCGATTACAACCGGGCGATCAAGAACGTCGTCCTCGGCACCGACGATTTCGGCTGGGGCCCGAACAACCAGTTTAAGTTCCCGCTCTTCGGCGGCACGGGCGAGTTCTATCGGCGCTTTGAACCCGTCCTCGGCGATCACCTGAAGCTGGGCCGCACGGTCGATTTCATCAATGCCGAGCGGAAGGAAATCTGCTTCAAGGACGGCGAGATCGTCAAGTACGACATCCTCGTCACCACCATGCCGCTCGACCGTCTGTGCAACGACATGCTCAACGGCGTCGTCCCACAGCACATCAAGAAGGCGGCCGCCAGCCTGAAGCACAGCGGCGGGTACATGGTGGGCATCGGCATCAAGCAGCCGTGCCCGAGTACCAAGTCGTGGATGTACTTCCCCGAGAGCAACTGCCCCTTCTATCGCGTCACGTACCTCAGCAACTACAGCCCGTACATGACGCCGGACAAGGATCGGTATTACTCGCTTCTGACCGAAACCAGCTACAGCGAGTTCAAGCCGGAAGACAAAGACACCATTGTCGAACGCACGATTCAGGGATTGGTCAACGCAGGTTTGCTTAAAGAGGAAGATCGCAAGGATATCGTCAGCACGTGGGTATTTGATGCGAAGTACAGCTACCCGACGCCGACGGTCGATCGCGACGCGATTTTGAGCCTGGTGATCCCCTACCTGGAAAACGAGCTCAGCATCTACAGCCGCGGCCGATTCGGGATGTGGAAGTATGAGGTGGCGAATACCGACCATTCGCTGATGCAGGGCGTGGAACTGGTGAACCGCCTGGTGCTGGGCGAAGCGGAACAGACGATCGGCATCAAGTACGAGAGCACCCTCGACGGCCGAAATGCCGCGAAGCACGAGCGCAGCCACCTCGCCGGCAGCGGCGATCCGGTGAAGAAAGCCGGAAAGGCGGCCGAGCGGCTGTCGATCGAAATCGACCGTCCGGTCCCGGCCAAGGCGGCGGTCGGCGATCTGGAAGAGGCGGACGTCTCGGAAGAAGAACTCGGCGTGACAACTCCGCGGGTAATCTCGCCGACGTCTGAAACGTAGTCGTGTCTGAAGCGGCATTGATGTCCCTCTCCCAGTAATCCGGGAGAGGGTTAGCGTGAGGGGGAACCTTTCCGCGTCCAGAAGCGTTTGGGCAGCAGAGAGATTCGCCATCGTCGGGCCGAGCGGCGGCGGGAAGTCCACGCTCGTTTCGCTGCTGCCGCGCCTGTACGACGTCACGGCGGGCAAAATCTGCGTCGACGGCGTCGAACTTCGCGATTACCTCCTCAGCGCGCTGCGCGGGGCGATCGCGATCGTCTCGCAGGATTCGTTCGTCTTCACCGGCACGATCCGCGACACCTCGCCTACCGCCGGCCGAAGTGAACCGACGCTGAGGTGGTTTCCGCCGCGATGGCGGCCAACGCGCATGACTTCATCATGAGCCTGCCGCAAGGATACCGGACGCTGCTCGGCGAGCGCGGCGTGAACCTGCCGGCGCGCAGCGCCAGCGACTGTCGATCGCGCCGGCCCTGTTAAAGAACCCTCGGATCCTGATCCTCGACGAAACCACCAGCGCCCTCGAGACCGAAAGCGAAGCATTGGTGCAGGCCGCCCTCGACCGGCTGATGGCGGGTCGGACGCGTCTGATCATTGCGCACGGGTTGAGCACTGTGCGCAGCGCGAACCGGGTCGTCGTGCTTGAAAAAGGTCGCATTGCCGAAGAGGGATCGCACGAAGACCTGTTGCGGCAGAACGGGCTCTACGCGCGTCTGGTCCGACGGCAGTTCGGGCGAATGCCCCATGAACCCATGCGGCCGGTCGAAGTGCCCGAATCGGCCGTGGCGACGGCCTGATTTTTCGGCCGACAACGCCTGGCGGCGGCGGTAGGATCACACCGAAGCCGATGCCGCGCAGCGGCAAGGCATTAGCCTCTCCCCGTGGGAGAGGTTAGGTGAGGGCGGGCTGAAACGGGGGACAAATGGACGGCTTCTGGTGCGATGAGAAGAAAGGCCTTGCGCCCGACGAGTCTCCCCACGCTCCAATGTCTCTAGCTTCGGCGTGCCCTCGCCAAACCTCTCCCACAGGGAGAGGCTTAGCGTCTCGCCGCTGTGCGGCATCGGAAAGGAGGGAGGCGCATCCACCTAACGTGTTCTGAAAAAACAAACCCAATTTTGGGGCCAAGTTCGATCGCGGCCAGCACTTAAATTCGCTCACGCCGTCAAAAGCAGCATCTTCGAACTGCTGATCGGCAGCTGGCTATAGGTCTCCACGATCTTCTTAAATTCCCGCGCCAACTTCCTCGGCCGACGGTCCAGAGTAAACAGGCCGACGTTGCAAACGTGGCCTCGCAACCGCGTCAACGCCGAATCCCAGTCGTGCATGTCCACCAGCCCGTACCAGGTGAAGCCGACGATCGGCACGCCGTCTTCGCGAAGGCGGAGCAGGTTCATCCATTCCTTGTACAGCCACTCGACCGCGTGCTTGCCGGTGCGATTGGTTTCGGTGTGCATGACCGGCATCTTGTACCGGTCGAAATATTGCTTGGTGATGACGTAATAGCCGTACACGTCACCGGCGGCCATGGTGTGGCCGTCGTCTTTGAGGATGTGCTCGTTGGTGATGTAGTAATCGGTGCCCATCACGCAGTGGGCACGCAGGTTGGCGTGGGACGGCTGGCGGAACCAGGAATATTCGTCGGCCGTCATGCCACTGGAGGTCAGGTAGCGGTACATGCCCGCCGAGACGTCATGGCCCATCAGCAGGTCGAGCGACAGGAACCGCCGCTCGTTCATGAAGATGGCCTTTTCGACCATGTTCGGGCTGCCGGGGTGGACGTATTCGGTGCTCTCGCTGAAGACGAACAGGGCGTCCGGTCGGTTGGCGAGGATTGCCTGCATGGCCATCAGGCTGGCCTGGCAGCAGTGCTTGAGGTTGGCGACGAAGGCGGCATCGTTCATCTGCCGCTCGTTCCACCAGCCGAACAGGCCGCTGAAGACGGCGGTGACGTAAATCTCGTTCACGGGGGTGTAATACTTCACCCACGGGTACCGCCGGCTGAAGGCGTCGGCGTAGGCGGCCAGGTAGCGCGGCCAATCGGCATTCTGAAAATCGCCGAGCCAGTCGGGCAGGCCGAAATGGACCAGGTCGATCAGTGGCCGCAGCCCCTGCCGCTGCATCTCGTTCATCACCTGGTCGCAGAACGTCCAGTCGTACTGGTCGGGCCCGAGATAAATCGTGTGGATCGGCGGGCCGTAACGGAGGTACTTCACGCCGAGGCTGACGACGTTGGAAAAATCCTTCTTCCAATACTCGTAGTGCCCTGTCGACTGGAGTTGATCGACGCGAACCCCATTGGTGGTGATCGGGTTGGAGCACTCGATGCCGACGCTGAACATGAAGCGCAAGTTGTCTCCCCCATTACCGTTACCGTTGATGGGCGGCGCCGTCGGGGCAGGAGCACGTTGGAACGTTGGCGAGGACATCATAAGCGATGAGGGGCTAGAGGTTTCGCAAGGGAAGACAACTAGCCCTTTCATCGGCAAAGTACGGAAAGACCGATAACTGCGTTCGAAAAATCTTAGGCAGTTCTCAGGTGCGGACGGAAAATATCACACCGTTGCGGGTGCTTTGCGTTTTTTGCCTTTACCGCCGGCTCCGGTAAGTGACCGGATCAGGTCTACTTCCTCCTCCTGGTAGGGTGTGCCGTCGCCGCGGAAGATGTCGTGGAACCACGGATCCGGCTCCTGCTCGTACGGACGCTGCCATGAATCCCAAGGGTAATTTGTCTGTGTCTTGCCAGCGACACAACCCCAGTTGTATGCCCCGACGTTGTACCGCTTCAGCACCGGCAGAACCGTATCGAACGTGCTGCCGCTGCCACGGGACATGTATTCGGTGCACAGCAGCGGCCGCTTGTACCGCTGCAGCTGTTTGATCCGTCGTTCCATATCGGCGGCGTCGCCGTAGCAGTGGAAGCTGATCAGGTCGGATTGTTCTAACTGGATCTTTTCATGAGGCTTAAGCGTCTGATCGCTGGTCCAATCGCCCGCCCAGATGCCGCTGGTCAGCGGCTGCGTGGGGTTGGCGGACCGGACCCATTCGAAGACGCGCGCCAGGTATTTGGTGGCAAAATCCGGCTTTTCGCGCCCGACATCGCGCGGGCCGTACGACATGGCGTTGGAGTTATCCGGTTCGTTCCAGACGTCCCAGATCTGCACCCGCGGGTCGTCCCGGAAGTGCCCGACCACGCTGACGATGTACGACTCAAGCCCGTTGAACCGGTTCTCGTCCCGCAGCACGGCAATGCCCGGCGACTGGAGCCAGCCGCTGTTGTGCACGCCCGGCTCGGGATCGGGCTGCTGGCCAACATGCGGGAACGGGTGCCAGCAGCTGTCGAAAAAGACCGGCATGGTCCCGATCCCCTGCTTGTCGGCCAGCTTCAGCACCTTGTCGAGGCGCTTCAGGAAGCCCTTGGAATCCTGCTGCCAGGCCAGGTCGTGGAGGAAGACGCGGATCGTGTTAAAGCCCAGGCCGGCGATCCACTTGAGCTCTTCCTTGATGACGTCGGGCGAGAAGGTCTCCTTCTGCCACATCTCCAGCTGGTTGATCGCGTTGCGAGGCGAGTAGTTGCACCCGATGAGCCATCCGTGCTCGCGGCCCCAGTCGGCCGCCTGCTTTTGAGACCAGCGCTTGACCATGATCCTTCCTTGAACGCGCCCCACCGCCAGGGCCGGCGGAGTTTAGGCGGGAGGATCCCCCAAAAAAGGGTGCGGAGGCGAAAAAATCGTGACGGACCAGAGTTGGAGGCCGTGTACGACCCCGGCGGACCGCTACCGTCGCCTGCCGCCACCGCCCGCCCGTCCGCCGCCAGCACGGCCGGTCGAACGGGTGGGCCTGGATTGATAACTCTCCATCCGCCGCTGGCCGGTGTCGCGGCTTTGTCGCTGCGCGTTCAGATCAGACGACTGGGTGCGGTTGAAGTTCTGATCCCGCGTCGTGTCGTTCCAGTTTCCGTTCCCGTTGTCGTATTTCTGCCAGCCGTTGTCGTTGTTGTAGCGGTAGACGTTTCCGTCGCGGCCGGCGTAGACGTTGTCATCTTTTACTCCGACGCCGGTGTTCGTGCGCGGGTTGTACCTGAAGCTGTTGCGATCGACGCTGCCGCTGCCGGGGTCACCCAGTTCGCCCTCGGCCTTGACTGCCCCTCCGCGGACGACGCCCGTGCGGGGGTTGTACGTCGCGCCGGCGGCTTTACCTGAGAAATCGCCGTTCCAGGCGTTGTACTCTGTCTCATACGCCCCGACACTCCGACGGCCGCTGTAGGGGTTGAATGACCGACCGTAACCGGATCGATCTATCTCGCCTTCCCACGCGTTGTACGAGTACGACCGATTAGCGTAGGTCACCCCGCCGCCCCGCCAGTTGCGATAGACGCTGGAGGTGTTGATATCGACGTTGCCGTAACCCCACGTCGGCCCCCAATACGGCCGACCCCAGCAATCGCCGAGAATCGCCCCCGCCGCAAAGCCGAAGGCGAAGCCCGTGGCAGCCCCATAGGCGAAACTCGCGCCGTAGCCGTAGGTGGGCGTGTAGCCGACCCACACGCTCGTGCTGACGTACGGCGGGTAGTAATAACCGGTGCCGTAGACCACCACGCCATCGCTCGCGACGACCGTCCCCATGTACCCGGGCGTGTAGCCGACGTAAACGACGCCCGGCGCCGTGCCATAGATCCGAACGTAGGTGACGTAGTGAACGGGGCTGCTGACCGGGATGGTGTAGATCACATCGGGCACGGTGGTCGCAACCACCCACGGCCCGGTCGGCAGCGACGAGGTGAACCAGACGCCGTTTTGCACGCACCAGTAGGTTTTGGCGGAAGAGACGTAGATCACCGGCAGCGGCGTATTGGTGGCGTACATCAGCCCTTCGGCGCCGGTCACGACGGCGAACTTGGGCTCGCCGTCGTAATCGACGTTCAGCTTCGCATCAGCGACCGTCACCGTTGCCGTCTGCGGGACGGTGTTGGCGATGGCCGCCTCATTCGCCTGCGGCGTGCCGGGGACGGAGACCAGGACGTTGGCCTTGGGGCTGTTCGGCGGGATCTTCGCGAAATCGCCCGGCAGCGCCTTGCCATCGACAAACGCCCACGGCCCCTGCAGCGATTTGCTGGTGAACCAGCGGCCGGAGATCAGCACGTAATACTGCGAGCTGACCGACTCCATGAACAGGGCCGAATCAGTATTTGTCACGTACAGCAGCTTTGTATCGGGGATCGGCGTGTACTGCGCATCGCCCACGAGCTGAATCAGTTCCGTCGGCTTGGTAGCAGTGATGATCTGCGGCGTCTGCTTCGGCATATCGGCCGGGTCGGCGGGGACCAGCGCGTCGACGGTGCCCGCCTTCGCCAGTTTTGTCTTGATCGTTTCGAAGCCATCCGGCACCACCCCCACCGGCGTCCACGGCCCGTTCGGTGTGGCCGCGGTGAACCAGACATTCAGCGCGCTGAGGTAGTAATGGCTTGGCGACTGCTGCAGCAGGATCAGCGCGCGGGTGTTGATCACGCGCATCACCCCTTGAACGCCTTCAACGGGCCGCAGTGCGGGCGAACCGTCGATCATGACCAGCAGTGACGGCTGCGTCGCGATCACGATCTCGGGCACGGGATTTTGCACGGGCTGCTTCTGTGCTTCGGCGATTTTGACGGCATTGGCGAGTTCGGCCTCGAGGTGGTCGAGCGAGATGACGCGCACGACGTCCGCCAGTTTCGAGCGGAACATCGCCGTCAGCTCGGCCTCGCGGCTCGGCTGCGCCGGCAACGTCAGTTTCGTCACCTCGATATCGGAAAGCGTGACCAGCCGGCTCTCTTTATCGACCTCCGCGCGGGCGGCGAGCCACACGATGCCGAAGGACTGCTTCTTCGGGTCGATATCCGCGCTCACGCCGAACGCCGAACGCACGGACAGACGGTCGCCGGTCCACTCTTCGATCTGCGGCTGGTACACCGTGATCGTGTTTCCACCCACCAGCAGCATGCGCGGCCATCTCAGGGCCTGCACCACTTCGTTCGGCTCGGTGGTCGGTGCCGTGGCCGGTTCGGTGGCGGGCAAAGTCTGAGCAACAGCGAGCGCGCTCAGCAGCAAAGGCAGAATCGAAATTTGAACGCATTTGAGCATTGGGCCCCCGCAATGCGATCGGCACGCCGTCACTCGGACTCGGAGCAGATGCACGACCGCCTACTCCCCCCTCCCTGCCAACAAAAAGCATACCGCTACATCGGGCTGAACAGCTTAAATTTCCATTCATCCTTAACTGCGTCGATGGCTCGATCGTCAAGCCCGGGAAAATGCCGAGCGAGTTGGAGGCCCATGGTCACGGCGGCTCCCGCAGCCAGCTCGTTGGGTCGGCCCCCATCCGCTCGCCGAGGTCCGCCAGCGCGTTCATCGTCTCTTTCTTGAACACCCCCGACGCCGGTGGCCGCCACTCTTCCGGGATGGCCATCACCCGCACCTCGACCTTCGTTCCGTACCTCAACTCGGCCAGTTGCGCGATCGTGAACAGGTGACGAATGCCGTTGACCGTTGCGCTTTGCGTCGCCATCGCCATCGCGCGCGACATCACGTCGGGCCAACGCCGCTGGATAATCTCCGGCGGGAAGCGAAACTGGTTGTTGAGGATCAACCAATAACGCAATCGCGGAACGGGCGTGGTTGGATAAGCGTTCTGCCAACGGGCCCAGAAACTGGCGGCGTTGGTGAGGCGAGCGCCGTACAAAATATTTCCCGTGACCCCGCCGTCGGCATACAGGCTGCCGCTTACGACGCGGGCCGGGAAGGCACCGGGTATGGCCGAGCTCGCAAGCATTATCTTGCGGGCGAATTCGCCGTCCTGGTGCTCGGCCGAGTAATGCGCGGCGGCACCGAGATCCCAGGCCCGCATTTCCCCGAAATCCAGGTTAGAGGAATTCAGCAGCAGCAGCCGGCCACGCGCACTCTCACGGGCGATGCGCTCGAGCATCGGCGCGTCGACCTCCTTTTCCAAAGCGCGCTCGAGCCCGGGCAATTCGAACAACGATTCGTTGTTCGGCCAGAAGAACAAGAGCCCGCGCTTGAGTGCCCAGTCAGACTTTGGATTTCGATAGAGCGTATTGATTCTTTCGATCGACTGTGGATCGCCAAGGAACGCGAATGGGGCGATGAGTGCCCCGGTGCTGACGCCGGTCACGGCGTCGAACTGCGGCAACGCCCCATCGCCACGGGCGTTTTGCCAGCCTTTGAGCACGCCGGCACCGAAAGCGCCCCAGTCACCGCCGCCGGAAATGATCAGCACGTCAACCGTTGCGGGTTGCGTCGACGGCCGCGTTGCGGCTTCATCGACCTTCGTCTTGGCATGGCTGACCAGTGCATTGATCAGCCGCTCGTTCTGCGCGGCCTCTTCGGCATCGTCCGCGGCGCGGCGACTCAGCAAGACGTCCGGCGCCACGCTCGCCCTCGGCAGCACGGATTCACAGCCGCCACCCCAAAGCAACACAATGAATGCCAGCCCACCGGCCTGACGGAGAGATCTTGCGCATGGTCCCTTCATAAACACGACCCTCTCCCTCAATGCCAAAGCAGGCCGAGTTTCCAACGCATGCGTGACGCCACCCTTGCCAGGCAAGCCGATCGGAATCCCATTCAGGCACCGGCTGAGCCTATCGGTGCCCGAATGCGGCTCCAATGAGGCTTTGGTCGCATTTCGAATCTATCGCGCAGGGAACAGGCAAAGTTGAAGTGGTGTCGCCAGGAGCGTCGAGCCCCTCCGCCGAAACAGACGCGACCGCACCAATATTCAGAATAAAAACTGAGGCAGCTTTTTATCGCAAATAGACGGCCACTCTCACGATGAAAGTATTAATCTGTTCCTCGGCTTGTGGTTCGGCTTGGGAAACGAATGGCGCGATCCGCCGTTCTTTTGGGAAGGTATCGGCGAGGAGTGGTTCGGAAATTTTTTGATTCGGGGCGTATCACGCTCTGCAAGATGCTTCGTGCGCGCGGCGTTTCATCGTGCGTTGCTAAGCCAGAGATCGGTGTCGGGCAAATCCGGAGCCGCTGAAGAAGGGGTGAGGTTGACGGCATCGCGGCGGACCGCTTCCGATGCAGCGTCGACCGGTGTCTGTGTTCACCATTCCGGGGAGACAATGATGTCATCGCGTTCTAATGTGCACCCGCATTCTGTCATCGGGCGTGCCAAACTCCAGGCAGCCGTGCAGCGTCTTTTCTCGTCCGAACCCCTGGAATCGCGGCGCCTGATGGCGCTGTCGACGCCGTTTTATGGCTCGGCCACACAAGTTTCCAATGCCTCGCTCACGTCGGTGTATTCACTCTTTTACGACCGCGGCGGCGAAGGCGTGGCGTACCACGATTCGCAAACAGCGCCGGTGAGCAGCCAGGGCCAATCGCTCCGCGGCACCACGCCGCCCGACGACATCGGGGTGATGCGCGACACGCAATCGCGCATCGGCTACGCGGTCGGCAACGTCACCGGCGGCGATTGGGAAGGGTACAGCATCCACAACAACACGGCCGGGCAGATCGCGATCAAGCCGTCGGTCAAGGGCGTGGGGACGTTCCATCTGGAGTTCGGGCCCGCTGGAAACGTCGGCACGAATTTGGTCCTCAGCACACCGGAGTTCACCGCCACCGACGCCACGGCGTACAACCAGCCGCCCGCGGCTGGCGGCGCCGCCTACTACACCCTGCCAGCGGGTGACATGTGGATGCGCGTAGTCGGCGATTCGGGCACGCTCGCCTTTGACCGCGTCGATTTCGGCCCCGCCATCGTCCCGTTCGGGGGAACGACGCCGACCATCGCCGCCAGCGGCACCACGACGATTGAAGCGGAGAAGTACGACACCGGCGGGCTCAACTACGCCTACTACGACACCACGGCCGCCAAGGCCACGGCCTACCGCAACAACGTGGCCGATGACATTGGCATCTTCTCGAGCAGTAGAGCATCGAACGGCCTCGGCCTCTCTGGTGCGGCGGCGGGCGAGTGGCAGGGGTATTCGATCAACGTGGCCCAGGCCGGCGTCTACGACATCGGCATCTCGTCGGCCTATAAGACCGGCCAAGTCGCGCTGCAGTTCGGGCCGGTGGGCCAAGTGGGCGGCAGCGGCACGACGCAGACGCTAACGGTCACGCTACCGGCGACCGCTGGCTCGACCACGTTCGCGACGACGTACCTGCGCGGCGTCACCTTGCCGGCCGGCACACAGTGGATGCGGGTGCTTCACCTCAACGGCGGCGGCACGTACGACCACCGTATCGACGACTTCACCTTCACACGCCAAGCCACCCCCGCC
>Ga0070658_10002397_pt1 | contig 15711 bp, 18 predicted proteins | sample KBSC13metaG_FD_64664 | JGI IMG/M metagenome (GOLD analysis project Ga0070658, IMG submission 64664) | Corn rhizosphere microbial communities from Kellogg Biological Station, Michigan, USA - KBS C1-3 metaG | ecosystem: Host-associated > Plants > Roots > Rhizosphere > Soil ...
TCGACGAACGTCGAGAGAGAGGCGCTCCTCAAGTCCGTGATTCGGGTCACGAAGTCAGCGGCGTCACGCGCGGATTGCTTCCCGAGTTCCTTCAGTCGAGCCTCCTCGTTCACCTGCCAGCAGGCAAGCCCCGCCATGAAGGCGAGCGAAAAGGTAGTCAGCAATAACAGTATGCGGAATCGTATTGTGTTCATTTGGATTCTTGCGGCAATTGGCGGCAAGGCAGGTGATCGTTATGACATTTGTCGGTAAATTTCGTCACAATCCTTACCTATTGAAGCCCACCCGATCGCGTTGACTCGTCAACCGGCAATCGGATATACTAGCGGCTGGAAAGCGTGGCGGGCTTCCGCATTCCTCGCCATGTCTGAAAGGTCTTTATCGTGGTTATTACGTGGAACCAGCGCCCGGAGGAACTCGATCCTTCCATCACTATTGTCGATCCCGTGCAGAGATTGGTCGCGGACCATCAGCTCTCCAGCTACGCCGCCGAGGAACGATCTCAGGAACACGAGTTTCCGGACTCCAACATTCGTATGCTTGGCGCCGAGGGGCTGCTCGGGATGCGCATTCCGAAGAAGTATGGCGGCCTGGAACTCGACCCGCTGAACACCACCTATGTGATCGAGCAGATCGCCCGCATTGCCCCCGCCACCGCCTTCGTCCTCTTGCTTCACACGCTGACTGCCAATCGGATTGCCATCGGCGGGACCGAGGAGCAGCGGCAGAAGTACTTGCCCAAAATCGTTGACGGCTATCTCGGCGCATCGGCTTGGTCGGAGAGCGGAGTCGGCGCGGACAAGGCGGTCCTCAACACCAAAGCCTTCCGCGAGGGCGACATGTGGCACTTGAACGGCGCTAAGGCATTCTGCACCGGCGCGGGCCATGCCGCAGTCTACATGGTCATGACCGATACCACCGAAGGCAAGGGCTTCTTCCTGGTCGACAGCGAGAACCCCGGTCTGCGTATCGGTGAGCCAATGGACTCCATGGGGCTACAAGGCACCCACAGCGGCGCACTGTCGCTTGACAACGCCCTCGTCCCGGATATCGACCGCGTCGGCGAGCCCGGCAAGATCGGCCCGATCATCGACATCGACATGCAGACGGGCCTGCACTCAGGGATCGTTGCCACAGGTATCGCGCTGGGGGCCTTTGAGCGACTGGTCGACATCGTCAAGCTGAACGGTTCGTTCGAGAAGTTCGAGAGCGTTCGCGTTCGAGTGTCGCAGCTCGCCGCGACACTCAGCGTCATGCGGACTCACATGTACGCCATCGCGAAGATGGCCTCGCAGCCGGCCGACACGCGTCCACCGATCGAAGCCGCCACGATGACCGCCAAGCTGTTCCTGTCCGAGAACGCGCTTCAGATGACCACCGACGCCATCGCGATCGCAGGCAAGGCCGGCTACTTGCGCGAGAACGGCCTGGAGCGTCTCCACCGCGACGCCCTCGGCATCGTCATCGCGGCGCCCATCAACGGCCAGATCCTCGGCAGCATCGGCGAATCGCTCCGGCGAGCGGACCGCACATCGCACTTGTATAAAGTCTAAGAGAGAGGAAAGAAGGAATTTAACCGCAGATTACGCAGATGACCGCAGATTTAGGAGTGGAAGGATGCTAGTTTCTTTCTTTACATCTGCGGTCATCTGCGACATCTGCGGTTAAATTCTTATCCTGAATGTCTAAGAAGATCCTCGGGGTTATCCCCGCCCGCCTCAATTCGACCCGACTGCCCGGCAAGGCCCTGCGCGAGATTGCCGGCAAGCCGATGATCCATTGGGTCTATCAGAACGCCAAGCGGTCGACCGTGCTGTCGGACCTCGTGGTCGCCACCGACAGTCCGGAGATCCAGGCGTCTTGCGAAGGCGCGGGTATTCCAGTCTTCCTGACGGGTGAGCATCCATCTGGCGGCGACCGACTGCACGAGGTGCTGACGAAGACCGATGCCGATATCTACGTCAACATTCAGGGCGACGAGCCAACATTGAAGCCGGAGCATTTGGAGCTACTGCTTAAGCCGCTGATCGACAACGTGGACGCGCGGGTGTCGACGCTGAAGGTTCGCATCTCCGCCGAGGCGGCCGCCGATCCGAACAATGTCAAAGTGGTGACGACTCTCGACGGTCGCGCGCTCTACTTCTCGCGGCACGCCGTGCCGTACGATCGCGACGGTTCGGGCAATAGCGCCTACTACAAGCACATTGGCCTATACGCCTACACCCGCGACGCGCTGTCGCTGTTCCACAAGCTGCCGCAATCGTCGCTGGAGCTGTCGGAAAAGCTGGAGCAGCTTCGGTATCTCGAGAACGGTGTCGACATCTGGGTCGCGGAGACGGAGTTCGACACGGTGGGTGTCGACACGGAGGCGGACCTACAGCAAGTGATCGCGCTCTTTGGCGGGAGCGCGTAAGAGCCCACATGTACGCTCTCTACAGTTTCCTATTTTCAATTTGGGTCATCGTGATGACCCCCTATTTCCTCTATAACGCCTGGCGGCACAAGAAGTACCTGCCGGCGCTCAAGCAGCGTCTCGGCAATTTGCCGGAGACCCTCAAGTCCGACGGCCGGCCTACCATCTGGATACACGCCTGCTCCGTCGGCGAAACGCTTAGCGTCCAGCCACTCGCCAAGCTTCTGCACGAGCGCTTCCCCGATTCGCGCCTGGTCTTCAGCGCCATCACCAAGACCGGCTACGCAATCGCCAACGAGCGGTTCGCGATCTATGGCGAGGGCAATGCGTTCTACTTCCCGATCGACCTCGCAGTCATCGCCAATCGCGTGCTCGACTGGATCAAGCCGTCGCTGTTCATCACTATCGACACGGAGATCTGGCCCAACGTCCTGAGACAGGCAAGAGCTCGCAAGATCCCCATCGTCCTGGTAAACGGACGTATCTCCGCCAAATCGTTCAAGTCGTACATCAAAGTGCGCGGGATCATGAACAAGGTGTTCGACAACTACTCGGAACTGTTGATGAAGGCGCAGGAAGATGCGGAGCGGATCCAATTCCTGGGGGCGTCGCCGTCGAAGGTGCGCGTGATCGGTAACATCAAGTACGACCGGGGGTCATCGGAGGCGCAGGTCATCGAGGAGAAGACGCGCGCTATCGACGAGGCGTTCGGCATCACCAAGTTCGGCACCCCGCTCATCGTCGCCGGCAGCACGCACGACGACGAAGAGAAGACGCTCCTCGACGTCTTCCGCCGCATCCGATCCGACGCCCGCTTTGCCGACGCCCGCCTTATGATCGTGCCGCGCCATCCCGAGCGCTTCGGCCCGGTCGCTCATCTGGCTGAACACGAGGGCTTCACCGTGCAGCGTCGATCGGAAGGAAAGCCGGCCGATCCCAATGCGCAGGTGCTCATCCTCGACACCCTCGGCGAACTCGGCGCGGCCTATCAATTCGGCACCGTCACCTTCGTCGGCGGCACGCTTATCCCCCACGGCGGCCAGAGCATCATGGAGCCGGCGGCATGGTCGAGGGCGATCGTCATCGGCCCGAGCATGAAGAACTTTCCCGGCATCATCGACGACTTCAACGCGCGCGGCGCGGTCGCGCAGATCTCGGCGACAGAGGTCTACAAGGACGCCCAAAAGGATCAGTTGACCGCAGAGATCTTGCGGCTGTTGGCCGATCCTGAATTGCGGGAGCGGATGGGCAAAGCGGCGCTGTCGATCTTCGAGGAGAGCCAGGGGGCGACGGCGCGGGCGGTCGATAGGATCGAGCAGATTTACAGAGAGGCGGTTGCGGTATGAGTACCTTACCTAAGATCAGGGTGACTGAGAAGCATGGGATGAGGCGGTTTCTCTATCCACTGGAGACCATTCTTACCGCCGACCTCGACACCGATTTCAGCCGACTCAGCCTGAGAACGAACAGCGGCGTCGACGTCCCCTATTGCATTGCCGAACGCGCCGGCGACGTCGCCCGGGTCCGGTTCGCGGTGTCACTTTCGCCGCTTGAGTCGGTCACACTTACCTTCGTTGAAGCCTCGCCGGCAGCTGTTCCGGATGGCTTGCAACTTGACGCCACCGTCGAGGGCCTGGCGGTCAGGACCACCCAGCAGCGCCTGGTGATGGAAATCGACGATCAGGCGAACCTGTCGAGAGTCTTCTACGACAATGTCGACCATCTGCGAGGGCCGGTTCAGATCGCGCGAAACGAGGTACGTTTCCGCGCGCGACCTGTCAGCAACGACGGCGTCGCCCTGTTGTCGGAAATCGGAGCTTCGGTTAAGACTGTCGGCGCGTTTGCCAACGGTCCAAGTGCGCATCTGTCGACCGAGCTTACGGCCTGCAAGTCATGGGCGCATGTGCGGATGGCTGTCGAGGATCTACCGGCGGGGGACGTGATCACATTCACGCTGCCGTTCGCGGTGAAGGGCGAAGATCTGCTCTGCGACTTCGGCGCGGGTGGTGGGATCTATACCCGGCTGAGCCGGAAGCCGGGGGCATCGGTCATCTGGTCGGTCGACCGCGAGTTGATCTGGAAGCTCAGCAACGGAGATCGGCTGGACTATCAAGGCAGGCTGGCGGCACGGGAGCAGTTGTGGTTCCACGTGGTGGATGCCGAGAAGTCGATCGCGGTGGCCATCACCGACATTCCCGATGACCTCGCAGCCATTACCGCCGGCATCGACACGGACGGTGACATTGTCATCGCCTTCGTCGCCGGGGCGACCGGCCCGTCGACTCGCTACGGCGTCTGCTACCACTTCCTCAACAACGTCCCCGCCATCGCGGCCGCGACCTGTCCGCAGTCGATCCTGCTGCCGCCGGTCGTCGAGTAGGTGATGAAGAGAATTGAACATGGATGAAGGGATGAATGGGATTTCAGAAAGAGATCAAAATTCTTAAATCCTGTTCATCCCCTTCATCCATGTTAATATTCTGCTCTTAAAACGTCCCCAGAATGGTCGCGATGTAGTTGATCTGGCCCTCGTGGTAACACATGTTCCAGTAAGGATAGGAGAGGATCTGGGTCATCTTCATCGTGCCGAAGGGCGTCTCTATGGGGTTACCGAGGGCGTCGGTGCCGAAGGCGCGGACGGCGGCGGCGGCCTTTTCGACATTCGCCTTGAACAGGGGCTCGATATACCCCCACCCCTTCTCCACCGCCTCGGCCTTCGCGGCAAAGTATCCCTCCATGCCGCCGGTGTTGGTCCACTCCCTGGTCGTGATCGTTTCGGCGGTGTAGCCGTTCAAGATGGCGCATTCGGCCATCTGGTCGATGGCGCTCCGAGAGGACTCACCGGGAGACCATGTGCGCTTGTCTTCCGGTATTCGGGCGAAGGCGGCCTCAAGGTCTGCTGCCGCTTTGACGATTCCCTCAGCTAAGAATGTTTGCAGTTCTTCCGCCATATTGCCTCCGTTTGTCTAGCTGGCTTAACCGTCCTGGTGCTTCCCGGAACGTTCGGCCACACGCATCTTTTCCAGGGCGCTCTTTTGCGCCTCACCCAGTTTCTTGAGAGCCTTCGTCCAATCCTTCTTGTACGGGCGCAAAGCATCGACGATTTCGCGCGCAATAATGAGATTGCGCGACCATTTGTGGTTCGCCGGCACAATGTACCAGGGAGCGTCCTTAGCCGCCGTGGCGCCAATGGCGTCCTCGTAAGCCTCCGTATAGTTCTTCCACAGCTTTCGTTCGGCCCAGTCGCCGGGGTTCAGTTTCCACGCCTTCTCCGCATCCTGCTCTCGCTCGAGAAGTCGGCGCTCCTGTTCTGCTTTACTGATGTGCAGAAAGAACTTGAGGACGATTGTTCTGTTCGATGTCAGCAGCGCCTCAAAGCTGCGGATCTGGTCGTACCGGTCGACGCAGGTGTCCTTGTCGATGATCTTGTGCACGCGCGTCACGAGAACGTCCTCGTAATGCGAGCGGTTGAAGATCGTGATCATGCCCTTCGCCGGCGTCTGCCTATGCACGCGCCACAGGAAGTCGTGGGACAATTCTTCCTCCGTCGGCACCTTGAACGATGCCACCGCACACCCCTGCGGGTTCACCGACTGCATCACGTGCGCAATAGTGCCGTCTTTTCCGCTGGTGTCCATGCCCTGGAGAACCACGAGCAGGCTGTGCATCCTGGCGGCATACATCCATTCCTGGAGTTCCGCGAGCTCCTCTTGAAGCTCCGTCATCTCCGCGTCGCAATCTTCCTTCGATTTCTTGCACGTATCGTCCGGGTCGATTTTGCCAAGGTCCAGTTTGGCCGGCTTATCGAACTTGAGCTGAGTTGGCATAGCAATCTCCTTGCAGCTATTATGCGACACCTGTTTTGGAATCTAGCATTCTGACGTCGTAAATCGATAGGGAAATTACAAACAAAAAACTGTTGACACACGACGACTTTTGTCGTACAATCAACTAAGACGAACATTGTCGTCTCAATGCACGTTTTTAGCGCAGCATCAGACTGCGAGGGAGGATCTTAAAATGTCGAGAGGTATCGTTCGGTGGTTTAACAACGGTTTTGGATACGGCTTCATACAAGATAAAGCAGGCGTTGACGTTTTCGTGCACTATTCCGTGATTCAGGCCGAGGGTTACCGAACGTTGCACGATGGTCAGGAAGTCGATTTCGAGGCCGTCGCAGGGCCGAAGGGCCAGCACGCGACTGTCGTGGTAGTCCCAGCTATAGCGGTTGCCGCCGTCGTAGCCGCCGCATGAGTATTAGCAGACTGAAACAGGCCCGATGGCAATCGCCGTCGGGCCTTGCTGCATTTGGCCTATCTGGAGGGTACCATTGACGTCATCCTCTCAACTCGGAAGGCAGTCATGGAATCACCCGCGTCACTCTACGACACCGTCGGAGGCTTCGACAAGATCCTGCAGCTTACCCGCCGGTGGCACGAACTGTGCCTTCAAGATCCAGACGCAGCCCATCCGTTTGAGCATCCGTTGCACCCGCAGCACGACGAACGCCTCGCCGCCTACCTGGCCGAGGCGCTCGGTGGGCCGAAGCTGTACACCGGTGGTTACGGCGACGAAAGCTATGTTCAGCGCATCCATGCCGGCAACGGAGTGCACGTCGACCTCGACGAGGCGTGTCTGAGAGCTTTCGACCAGGCGCTAGCGGATGTTGGTATTGAGGGCGAGGCGAGCGAACGCTTCTCCGCCTACTTTCGACGCGTCACTGAGGAGATGCGTCAGTATGGCGCGAAGGACGCGGTCGTGCCGGACGGCCTGCCGTTGAATACGGCATTGTGACTTCCGTGCCATGCCCAGAGCCCTGGATGGGCATGTCGCACCAGTTCCGCCTATATCGGAGCCGTGGTGACTGGAACTGGTCCTTCACCGTGGCCTAGATAGTGGGCTGCACTCGAATAATTCCATTCCGCTGGTGAATGACATAGCTCGCGTTTAACAGGGTTATTGTGCATGTATTCCAATACTTCTCTCGCATGATCCGGGCCAGCCACATTTACGTCATAGCCGCTCCCACGCTGCCAGAATCGAAAGTAGACTCTTCCGCTTGGCTGGAGATCCAGAAATGCGTCCCACGTCGTGCGAGGCTTGTCGGAAGACTTAGCAAACGCGCGAGCTTTGTTCGTTACTGATTGCTTTACAAAATGCAAGAACGAGGATACATCGTATTCGTCATTATTCGCTGAGATCAGCAAGTGGACGTGCTCAGGCATAAACACGTAACCCCATAGAGCGAACTGCCGTTCAATACATGCTTTCGTGACGCTTTCACTTAACCATTCGAGCGGTCGCCGGCTCTTAAGAAACTGCTGACGTCGAAAGCAAGAAAATGTTAGAAAATGTGCATCATGCGGCGTGTTAAAGTGCCTTACAGACTTTCGAAATTGAACTTGCTTGGCATTTTCCATAGCACGTAGTTCGATCCGGCTTGGTATGAGGCGTTTGCACTCACTTCGCTAGCGAGACAAGCGTCGGCATGCCCATCCAGGGCTCTGGGCATGGCACAATCAACGCGTACCTAATATAGACTGTACCTCAACAAGATCGAAGCCCGACGGCAATTGCCATCGGGCTTCGATCGGATGCCTGGCACGCGCTGCGACCGCGCGATCGAGCCATAACCGCTCCTCTCGCGCTGGACGCCGCAACATTAGCGGTTTAGTACATGCCGCCCATGCCACCCATGCCAGGCATTCCGCCACCGCCGCCGGCCGGAGCGGGCGGGTTCTTCTCGGGGCGCTCGGCCACGAGGGTTTCGGTGGTGAGGATCATGCCGGCGATGCTGGCCGCGTTCTGAAGGGCGGAGCGGGTGACCTTGGCCGGGTCGACAATACCCTGCGCCGCGAGATCGCCGAACTCGCCGGTGGCGGCGTTGTAGCCCTGACCGCTGGACTTGATCTTCTCGACGATGACCGAGCCCTCGACGCCCGCGTTGTTCGCGATCTGCCGGGCCGGCTCTTCGAGGGCGCGGCGGATGATGTTGACGCCGACCTGCTCGTCGCCGGTGAGGCTGAGGCCGTCGAGCGCGGAGATCGCCGCGATCAGCGCGGTGCCGCCGCCAGGGACGATGCCCTCTTCGACCGCCGCGCGGGTGGCCGAAAGAGCGTCCTCGATGCGGTGCTTCTTCTCTTTGAGCTCGGTCTCGGTGCTCGCGCCGACCTGAATGACGGCAACGCCACCCGAAAGCTTCGCCAGCCGCTCCTGCAGCTTCTCGCGATCGTAGTCGCTGTCCGACTTGTCGATCTGAGCCTTGATCTGGGCGATGCGGCCCTGAATGGCTTGCGCGGTGCCCCTACCCTCGACGATGGTCGTGTTGTCCTTGGTGACGACGACGCGCTTGGCGGAGCCGAGGAAGGTCTCATCGACATTGTCGAGCTTGATGCCGAGGTCCTCGGTGACGAACTTGCCTTCGGTCAGAACCGCGATGTCCTCAAGCATGGCCTTGCGGCGATCGCCAAAGCCGGGCGCCTTGACGGCGACCACGTTCAGCGTGCCACGGAGCTTGTTGACGACGAGGGTGGCGAGGGCTTCGGCCTCGATGTCCTCGGCGATGATGAGGAGCGGGCGGCTCGAGCGGACGACCTTCTCCAGCACCGGAACCAGGTCCTGAACACTGCCGATCTTCTTCTCGTAGATGAGGATCAGCGGCTCGTCTAGGACGGCTTCCAGGCGCTCGGCGTCGGTGACGAAGTAGGGGGAGATGTAGCCCTTGTCGAACTGCATGCCTTCGACGAGCTCCAGGGTTGTCTGCGTGCCCTTCGACTCCTCGACCGTGATGACGCCGTCCTTGCCGACCTTGTCCATGGCGTCGGCGATGAGATCACCAATGACGGTGTTCTTGGCTGAGTTGGTGGCGACCTTGGTGATGGCGTCCTTGCTGTCGACCTTCACCGCGGTCTTGGTGATGTGGGCGACGCACGCCTCGACGGCCTTGTCGATACCGCGCTTGACGGCCAGCGGGTTGGAGCCGGCGGCGACATTCTTCAAGCCTTCGCGAACGATGGCCTGGGCAAGAACGGTCGCGGTGGTGGTTCCGTCACCGGCGACGTCGTTGGTCTTGCTGGCGACTTCGCGAACGAGTTGTGCGCCCATGTTCTCGAACTTGTCCTCGACCTCGATCTCCTTGGCAATGGTGACGCCATCGTCGACCAGGCTCGGGGAGCCGAACTTCTTCTCAAGAACGACATAGCGGCCGCGCGGTCCAAGGGTAACCTTCACGGCATCGGCGAGGATGTTGACACCGCGCTCAAGCGCCCGGCGGGCGGCTTCGTCAAAAAGCAGATCTTTTGCTGCCATATTTTCTATTCTCCTAAACAAACAATCGTCGCGCAGCGACACCGGCAGGAATCCGCGAACGCGGATTTATCACCGAAGGTGATCCTGATAGCCGCGAATTCATTCGCCGGGATCCGGCTGCGATGGTTTCCGAAATTCGTTACGAAAGGACGCCGAGGACATCGTCGGCGCGGAGGATGATGACCTCTTCGCCGCCGACCTTGATCTCGGTGCCGCCATACTTCGAGTAGACGACCTTGTCGCCCACCTTGACATCGACGGCGCTGACCTTGCCGTTATCGAGCGTCTTGCCCGGACCGACAGCCAGAACCTCACCGCGCTGCGGCTTCTCCTTGGCAGTCTCCGGCAGGATGATTCCGCCGGCGGACTGCTGCTCCGCCTCAAGCGCCTTCACGACGATCCGATCGCCCAGTGGCTTCAACATAGGATATTGACCTCCCTCAATGGTGTCTATTTGCGAAATTCGTTGGTTCGACGACTTAATTCTCGTCGATCATTCCGGGCAATATTATACTTTGGTGTTAGCACTCATGTCAACGGAGTGCTAATAGAATTCTTGGAAATTTTATTCGGAAACTTGAGCGCGTCGTTATAAAGAAACGTAACAGATGAGTTTATGGCTATCGTCAGTTCGACGTCACCCATGCCCAAAGCCGCCATCGCCCGCTTGTTGACAACAGGCGAGCCATATGATATCATCGTTAGGCTTTGACATGACTAATCGTTTATTCATTTAAGTACTTGAATGCAGTACCGGTTATCCATTGCTCCAATTCAATTGCGATTGCGATTATCCGATTGGTCACTGCGAGGCACAATGACTCTCGTGTGCACGACGTAAGGAGAACCAAAATGCAAAGAAGATTCAGCGGAAGCGCGGCCGTATTGACGGCCGTATTGGCGACGTTCGTTCACACGCCGGCGAACGCCACCACCTACACCATCAAGGACCTCGGATCACTGGGTGGTACACCAGCCCTCGGAACTAACGCCGCCGCCATCAGCAACAATGGCCAGATCGTCGGGTCGTCCGCTGCGTCGAACGGCCATACACATGCCTTTCTATGGTCGAACGGCGTCATCACCGACATGACCCCGGGCTCGACCAACGACACCTATGCCACCAGCATCAACGCGCTGGGCGACTTCTGCGGCTACATGCTCACCCCCAACGTTCCAACACCAACCGGATTTCTCATCTTGCACGGCGCGGGACCGGGCAACTTCCGCTACCAGTTCCCCGGCTACGCCCTCGGCGTCAACCGGTACGACACCATCGTGGGCAGGGATGAGAACGGTTATGCGGCCGAGTGGCCTCTCAGCGCGCCGAAGAAAGTGTTATCACCCACTGTAAGCCAGGCCGACAGCATCAACATCTACGGCGACGTCGTCGGGTCGATCGGGGCAACGGCCGCCGAATGGAAGAACGGGGTCCACTATCTCACTGGTGGTGTCGAGGCCCGCGCCATTAGTAACTTCGGCGTGATCGTCGGATTGCTGTACGACCAATACAATAACCCTCACGCGGCTCAGTACCTCAATGGCGCCTGGGTAGCCATGGCTGCGCCCACAGGCCCCAGTCTGTACAGCGCCGCGTTCGCGGTCAACAATAATGGCGTCATGGGCGGCTACATCACGTGGTACGGCCAGCCGCACGCCTGCCTGTGGACGTCGGCCAGCGTCTTCCCGCAGATGGTCGACCTCGCCGTCTCCAACCCGATTCCCGGCATGTCACTACAATACGTCGCCGGCATCAATGATAACGGCGTCCTGGCGGTCGCCGGCACCGTCAATGGAGCCGTGCACTCGTTCGTGCTGACGCCTCAATAAGACAAAGATCGAGATTTTAACATGGATGAGGGGGATGAACGGGATTTCTACAATCTTAATCCTGTCCATCCCCTTTAGCCATGTTAAGGCTCTTCCTCCGAGCCCACCGAGCGGATGCCTGTGTCATAATGGGTGAAATTCGGGGGTGAACAGATGAGGTTGACAAAGCCGGAAGCCGAGGACAAGGAGACAGCGCGCATCGAGGCGTTCAGCGACGGCGTATATGCCATCGCGGTGACGCTGCTGGTGCTGGAGATCCACGTGCCGAAACTGGAGGACCTGGACAAAGTAGGCGGTCTAGCCGCCGCACTCGTGCATCAGTGGCCGGGGTACGTTTCCTACGCGATCAGCTTTCTGTCGATCCTGATCATGTGGATCAACCACCACAAACTATTCCAACTGGTCCGCAAGAAGGATCATAACCTGATGGTCCTGAACGGGTTGCTCTTGATGGGCATCACCATCATTCCGTGGCCGACCGCACTGCTCGCCGACTACCTGTTGACACCCTACGCCAAGACCGCCGCCGTGGTCTACGCCGGCAGCTACCTGCTGATCGCCGTCCTCTACAACCTGCTCTGGCGACACATCTGCGCGCATCTGCTGCGGCACGATCACGACATCCTGAACACCAACGCCATGGACCGCCAATACAATATCGGGCTGTGTATCTACGCCGTGGTGTTTGTGATTGCCTTCTTCTCGCCGATGGCGAGCGTGATCGTCAACCTGATGCTGGCGATGTTCTTTGCCCTTCCGGAACACTTGGTGGCCAAAGTCACCGGGCATTCGAGCGGCTAGCGCGGGGCCCGCATCTATCAACGACGCCGCAAATCCCAGGTGACGGTTCGACTCATCGACTCCCCCGCCTTCAGATTACGACCGGCACTGTGGGCCTCGATCTCGATGTACATTGGGTTGTCATTCGCATAGACCTGCGCGTCGGTGCCGCAGTCGAGGTACGGGCCGCCAGGAGTGTAGTCGAACTTCTCCGTAAACACCACCCCATGCGAGTCGGTGTCGGTGACGATGCCTAGCGTATCGTCGACGCCCACCTTGTTCCCGCGCTTCAGCCCCTTCGCGTTAATCCAGAGGTCGTGCGCGCCTATCGTCCAGTTCGTGCCGCGGAAGCTCGGATTCGGCGTCCCCTCGTCTATGCCCACAAAGCCACCGGGTACGGCGATCGATTTCGGATCGAACGGCAAATCGGCGGTTTCGTCGCCTTTGGTCTGGGTGACGCTCCAGATCCCCAGCGGCAGATCATCCGCGCCGCCTGCCGCGTCCGCGGAACGGACGAAGCTGTCGGTAATCGTCACCTGGGTCTGTCCGGGCTTCAAGACGATATTGCGGTTGATTGAAATAGCAAAGGCCTTGCTCGGCGTTCCTGTCAGGCGAACGCCATTGTCTATGCGGGAGATCGTGAACGAACCGGGATCGATGGCAGGGTCGGGCGGCCAGTTGCGGTCCTGATGCATGTGCTTGCCCCAATCGCCCTGCGGCGCCGGCCACACCTTGTCCCCCCCGAAGTTGCGCCAGCCGTCCCCTGCCCCCTTGCCCATCTCGTCCGGATTAACCCAGATCGGGCTCGTCTCCGGGTGGCCGGTGAAGTTGTACGACATGATGCGCCCGATGCTCGGCACCACGACGACGTCGACGATGCCGTTACTGATGGAGTACGCATTCGTCCAACCGTCGAAGTTGACGAGTTCGACAGTGGTGTTGTGCTTTCGAGCATTGGCGGCGACAGGAGTCAGCAGCGTCGCGCCCAGGCAAAGCGCGATAAGTCGAGGGCGGAATGTCATCTACGAGATCCCTTTCATGTAGCCAATCGGTTGGGGACTCATAAGGCGACCCCCAAGTTCCACATACAGCAGCGACTAAAGCAATTGCCAACCGTCCGTGGAAGGCGGTGTAGATTGAAGCGAGAAAATGTCTTGCAGACTCCCCCTATAAGGAATCGGGGTCAGGGAGTGGCGTTCACTCCACTGTCGCTGTTTATAAGCCATCATCGAAGCGTCTACAATCTTGCCGATTGCCCGAATTGCAGCATCGATTTCCGGCACACGGTCAGCGTAAGTGTCGACGTGAAACGCAAATACAAACCCGTCCCGCCATAGACTAAGATAAAAGTCGGGAGCGGCGTCGTCAGTTACACATTTGCTTCGGGATGGTAACCAAACCTCAGTTCTAGCGAAGTACCATGAGGAACTCCCACCAGCTGACGATGGCGAACCGTGCGTCCACTTCTGATGCGAGACATCGTTCCATGTCATGCGACCGAAGGAGACTGCGTCATTTTTGTTCTGTGTTTGCGTTGAGACAATAGACGCCTTACCACGCTTCGATTCAACAAATGGATCAAGCTCAAGAGCAACCTGTCGCCACGAATTCCAAGAATACGGCTGGTCCGTGGGTGCACCTGTTCTGATCAGGAAGACGTAGTAGTTGCGATCGGAGAATCCCATCTGTCCTCTGCTCAGCTTACTAAATCGCGTTCGCGAGCGCTGCTTCGCGCACGCTCGATCGTCTCGGCGGTGACCGGCTTCTCGAAGCTGCGATAACCGGCGAGCTTAAAGCCGTGCTTCTTGGCGAGTGGAACGATCTCACGGACCTGCTGTACGGAGACGTCCTTACCCAGCGTGAAGTTCTCGTAGCGACCTTCGAGCGCGAGCATCATCGTTTCCGACATACAGGCGTAGGCGGTCTTGGGTTCGAAGCCAAAGTTGAAGTTGAAGTCGACATTCGCCCCCGGCACGCTGATGACGCCACCTTCGATGACGAGGACGTCCTTGCGCTCCTTGGAGACGCGCACGGAGACGTCGCGCGGGCGGGCGACATCGCACACGACCGCGCCGGAAGTCAGGTCTTCGGGTTGGATTACCGAGTCGACTGCACTGGTGACCGTGATGACGACGAGCGCGTCGCGAAGTCCGGCCCGCACGCTGTCGTACACAGAAGTGTTCCCGGTGCCGATCTCGTCAGCGACCCGGTCGAGCTTGCCGAGGTCGCGTCCGATCAACGCGATTTCGCGAACGTCGGAGGCGAGCAGATGGGCGCAGGTTCTGCCAATGGCGCCGGTTGCGCCGACGATCGCCACCTTGGACTGACTGAGCGCGATTCCCATCCTGCCGGCCGCGTCGACGGCGGCCTCGACGGCAGTCGCCACGGTGTAGGAGTTTCCGGTCGTCACCGCAATGTTCTTGAGATTTTTCGCGACCGTCACGCCGCCATCGCCGGCTACGGACGTGAAAGCTCCCAGACCGATGATCTTCGCGCCCTCGGCCGCGGCGAGTTCGCCGCACTGGACCAGGCGCTCGACCACGAAGTCGTCGGGAAGCGTAATCAGCTGGCGCGGCGTCAACGGGCAGGCAATAAACCAGCCCTCCGCCTCCACGCCGGTGAGAGATTTGACACCGGTGATATGAGATATCACGATCGGTTTCTTGAGCTTGATGAGGTTTTCGACCCAGCTCTCGGGCAAATGGGCCGCGGCGCGGTAGATCCCGCCCTTGCGGGAAACATCCCGCCTAACGTCGATGGGGTGAATGATGAAAGCGAATTTTTCCAAAACGATCCCTTGGTACGCCGCGTTCGATCGACATCGACTGCACCACGCGGAGGCGCAACAACGTCTCCAGCACGTTCAGTTTACGTAATTGATCCGCGCTCGATTGGTCGCCTATGTAGTACCCGATTTTATCTCAAATTGCCGATGACTACGGCAATTGAACAACCGAAGCAACCTATCTGGTTCCTGTATGAATTGTACCTTGATGGGGCGTAATATCAAGGAATTCCTTCTGTGGCTGGTCAATTTAGCAGGCAAGCATAAGGCCGGCAGGTCTTGCTTTTTCATGTTTTATGCGATATGATATGTTTCCGATAGAAAGCAAACGATCGTCGTTATTATAGCAGAAATCGAATGCGCCATCTGTCGCAATACGCACTATCCTCGCTTTGTAGGTGTGCATGGTGTAGGTTTGGTACCTCATCCCAACCCTCCTCCTTTGAAAGGAGAAGGGGGAAAAAATAGTACCAGCCTGCGCAATCGCTAACGCATCCCAAGCGGGTCGCGTGATACTCCCAGCGTCGGGCGCATTCTAATTAATATATGACCGGTCAAGCGCGCGGAGCGATTCCGCATGCACCGGATCAAGATC
>Ga0070658_10002398_pt1 | contig 15705 bp, 12 predicted proteins | sample KBSC13metaG_FD_64664 | JGI IMG/M metagenome (GOLD analysis project Ga0070658, IMG submission 64664) | Corn rhizosphere microbial communities from Kellogg Biological Station, Michigan, USA - KBS C1-3 metaG | ecosystem: Host-associated > Plants > Roots > Rhizosphere > Soil ...
TTGGTCAAGGAAGGCAACGGCGCCAGCGTCTGTGCTTACGTCATGCGCCCCAAGAAGGCCCTACCGCTGCCAACGCTGCTTGAGTTCACGATCTACGCCTCCTCCCCCGAAGCCATTCGTGGAAGAGCGCGCCTCTCGGCGGCGAAAAACTATGTCGGCGTTGTCGGCTTTACGCGCGGCAAGGTGTGCAGTCCCGGCAAAGCGTCGGCTTACCTGACGGACGCAGACGATGCCAGCGCCCTGATCGACTGGGTCAGTACCCAGCCATGGAGCGACGGCCGCGTGGCTATGTACGGCGGCAGTTACAACGGCTTTACCCAATGGGCCGCCGCCAAGCGCATGCCCAAAGCCTTGAAAGCCATCATGCCCAGCGCCCCTGTTGCCCCCGGCATCGACGTTCCCATGGAAGGTAATGTGTTCTGGAACTTCGTCTATCCGTGGCCGTTCTTCACGCTCGACGGAAAACTCAACGATCAGGCGGTCTACGGCGATACGAAGCGCTGGCGGCAGCTGGACCAGACCTGGTATGCGAGCGGCCGGGCCTACCGCGACCTGGAGAAGATCGACGGGTCGCCCAATCCCACGTTCAACCAATGGCTTTCGCACCCGTCGTACGACAGCTACTGGCAGGGGATGATTCCGTACCGGAAGGAATTCTCGCGCGTCACGATTCCCGTGCTGCTGGTGGCCGGCTACTACTACGGCGGCCCGGGCGCCGCGACCTACTACTTCCAGCAGTTGGAGAAATATGCGCCAACGTCTGAACACTATCTGCTGATCGGGCCCTATCACCACCTGGGTGCCCAGTACGGTGTCCTGGACGAGCAGGGCAACCTGATCGACACGCTTGCCGGACTGAGCGTCGACCCCGTAGCGCAACTGGACCTATACGAAGTCCGCTACCAATGGTTCGACTATGTATTCAAGCGGGCGCCCAGGCCTGCTTTGCTCGGGGACAAGGTCAACTATGAAGTGACCGGCGCCAATGTCTGGAAACATGCGCCATCCTTGTCGACCATGGGTAATGCCAGGCTGCGTTTCTATCTTGCCAACAGCGCGGCGGATGGCCGTGGCCTCGTGCTCGATGAAAAGGCGCCTTCCGCGCAGGGCGATGCCATGCCCCTTACCGTGAACCTTGCCGACCGAAGCGATCTGCAACAGCCGCCGATCGGAGGCGGCGTGGTGGATACCGCCATCGACACGCGCAACGGCCTTGCATTCGTCAGCCAGCCATTGGAAACGCCGACCGAACTGAGCGGGCTGTTTTCCGGCCGGCTCGACTTCATCACCAACAAAAAGGACTTTGACTTCGAAGTCGATCTGTACGAGCTGACCTCACAAGGCCGTTACGTGCAACTCAGCCAGTACTGGACACGCGCGAGCTATGCGGCGGATCGCACGCATCGGGAGCTTCTGATACCCGGACGCGAGCAACATCTCATGGTAGAGGGCAATCGCTTGATGAGCCGCCAACTCCAGGCGGGTAGCCGTCTGGTAATGGTGTTGAGTGTCATAAAGGACAGCGGCCGACAGATCAACTACGGCACCGGTCAGGACGTCAGCGATGAAACCGTCCGGGATGCCGGCGCGCCGCTTTCCATTCGCTGGTTGACTACCAGCTACGTGGAACTGCCGATGCGAAACAAATGAGTGTCCCGGGCAGTGGCTAGTAAACCTTCAGCACCTGCCCGGTTCCCGCACCCTCGATGCTGCGGCTGTAAGCCAACCCCACGCGAAACGCCGGGGCGGGCTCGAAGCCGCGGAAGAAGGGTCCGTACTGGTCCATCGATTCCACCAGTACGGTCGGGCTTACCACGTTGATGCGGATGCCGCGCGGAAGCTCGATCGCCGCCGCGCGCACGAAGCCTTCCAGGGCCGCGTTCACCATGCTCGCCGACGCGCCGGCAATGATCGGGTGCTCCGACAGGATGCCGCCGATCAGGGTGAACGAGCCTCCATCAGCCAGATGCGCGACACCCTGCTGGACCAGGTTCACCTGCCCCATCAATTTGTCGTTGAGGCCCACGGCGAATGCCGCGGCGTCGAGCTTGGCCAGGGGAGCGAAGGTGACATGGCCCGCGGTGCTGGCAATGGCGTCGACCGTGCCGACCTTGTCCAGCATGGCCTTGATGCTCGCCTCGTCGGTGAGATCCACCCGAACATCGCCGGATGAGCGACCGGCCGCAATGATCTCGTGCCGGTTGCCCAGTTCCTTGCGTACCGCCATGCCCAGGGTGCCGCTTGCACCTACCAGCAGGATTTTCATGAGTGCTCCTTCAACCCACGGAGAAAAACCAAGGCGTCTATCCTGACACCAGGCAAGTTGCGCTGCTACCCGGAGGCTTTCTGCCCGTCGTCGTGGCGCATGTAACGCGCGGCGAATCCCGCCGCCAGCAACAGCATCGCCACCGACACGATCGATGACTGGCGCAGGCCGCCGACCAGGTGTTCGCTGCCCGATCCCGCCAGAGCGCCGAACATGGCTACACCCATTGCTCCACCGGTTTGCCGGACGGCATTAAGCACCCCGCCGCCAACACCCGCGGAAGCCGCATCGACCGCCTCCAAAACGCTGGTGGTCATGGCCGGCACCGCCAGCCCCATGCCGGCAGGCAGAAGCAGGAAGCCCGGCAACATGGCCCAATAGCTGCTGTCGCCGGTAAGCAGTGCCAGCATCACGAAGCCCGCGGCATCGAGAAGCGCTCCCACGGTCAGCAGCACGCGTGGACCCAACGACGAAATCAGCCATCCGCTGACGATATTCACCACGCCAAAGGTACCGGTGAGGGGCAGATAGGCCAGGCCCGCGCGCACCGGGCTGTAGCCATGGATGCGCTGCAGGTAGAGGCTGAGGATGAACACCATGCCGTAGTAGGTCAGGTTCACCACGAAGCCGAAGGCGATCGCCGTGTTGAACTGCGCACGCTTGAACAGCGACGGCGGCAACATCGGTTCCTTCGCGCGACGCTCGACATGGACGAAGATGCCGCCGCACACCACGGCCACCACCGCGCAGCCCAACACCAGCGGATCGAGCACACCGCGTGGCCGCGACTCGATGATCGCGGTGATCGCCGCGGTAAGCGTGATGATCGATAGCCATTGTCCTTTCAGGTCGATGCCACGCGATCCATTTCCCGACACGGCCGGAACGCGCCATGTAAGCCATGCCCCAAGCAGGCAGAACGGCAGGTTCACCAGGAAAATCGCGCGCCAGCCCACGGTACCCACCAGCAAGCCGCCTGCCAGGGGGCCGGCGGCAATGGCCACCGCGCCGGCCGCCGTCCAGAACGCCACGCCCTTGGCGCGCGCCCTGCGATCTCCGGCTGCCGCGTGATTCACCATGCTGAGCGACGTGGGCAGCATCGCTGCGGCGCCGATGCCCTGCAGCGCGCGTCCCGCCACCAGCCATGCCAGGGTGGGCGCCAGCGCGCAGGCCATCGACGCAACGGCGAACACCGCCAGCCCGATCAGGTACACCTTTCGTGCGCCCGCGCGATCACCGAGCAAACCCATCGTCAGCAGGAAGGCGGCGAAGGGCAGGGCATAAGCATCCACGACCCACTGCAGGCCGGCATTCGACGCCGAAAGATCTTGGGCCATGTGTGGCAGCGCCACGTTGACGATGGAGACGTCCAGCTGCACCAGGGCGAAGCCGAAGCTCGCCGCGGTGGTCACCCATCCCATCGAAACCTGCCTGTCCGTCATGCCGTTCGCCTTTCCTGGCGACGGCATCGCTCAATGCACCGTATCGCCTTTGGTCCAGTCCACCAACGATTGAACAACCATCGCGCGCCGCAGCGCGTCAACGTTTTCATTACCTGAAACGCGGACGTCCACGCTTTCGCCAGGCAGTAAATCGAATGCGTTGTCTGACAGTCGTGAATCAAGGCTGCCGAAATCTATCCACACCCCGCGTGCCAGCCGCTTGGCGCGCACGGTAACGACGATCGATCCGTCTTCGCTGCGCAGCGTTGCTTCGATGTCCGGCTTGGGCAACGACAAGCTGCGCGCCGCACCGAAGTACAACAAGTGGTGTGCGACCACCGCGCCATGCTCGATCAGATCGAAGGACACCACGGTGCGTGCGGGATCGGCCTTGCCCAGGAAGCCTGCATCGGGGGTCGTCGCTACCGGCGTACTGGCCAGCTTCTCGACGTGTACGGGCCGCGTGTTGTCATGCAGCACGTGGCCGTCGAAGTCCATCACGCGCGTGCGAAGTTGTGCATCGAAGGGCTCCGTGCGGTCGGAAACCACCGATACTTGGGTACTTCCGTCACGACGGATGGGAACCACGTCCACGGGTGCATAGAAATGCCGGGCACGGTATTGCAGCGCCTTCCAGCGGCCGAAGTAATCGACGCTTGCCCACGACGCCCCGGGCCATACGTCGTTGAGCTGCCAATACAGCGAACCCATGCTCTGCGGCCGTGCACTGCGCAGGTGCTCGGCGGCGAGCTCGATGCCTTCGGCCTGCATCAGCTGGCTCAAATGCACGAAGGAGGGAAAATCCTTCGGCTCGCCATACTCCTGGCGGATATAAAGAAGGAGACGCTGGTTGCCGTTGCCCTTGTCGAACTTCTGGTGCGCGCGCATCACGGTGGATTCGGCGGCCATGTCGTCGGGCTTGGCGAAACTTTCAAGCGTGGCCATCACGGGGAACGACTGCAGGCCGTACTCGGACTGGAAACGGGGCGTACTGTCCAGGTAGTGGGCAATGGGCTTCGAGCCCGACCACACTTCCCAGGAGTGGAAATCGCCGTCGGTCTCGACGTTGGCCTTGCCTTCGTAGTCGGTGCTGGGGGAGCTCGCCCAGTACGGCACGTCCGGGCTCAAATCCTTCACCACACTGCGCAACGTACGGTCGAAGAGCTCGCGCATGCCGTCCTCGATGCGTGCGGTTTCTTCCTTGGTAATGGCCTTGCGCAGTTCCTCGCGGTCAGGCCACGACTCCCAGCCGGTCTGTACTTCGTTATTACCGGCCCACAGCACGATGGAGGGATGATCGCGCAGGCGCCGTACCTGTTCGGTAGCCTCGATGCGAACGTTGTCGCGGAAGGCCTTGTCGTAGGGCGGAATGGCGCCGCCGAACATGAAGTCCTGCCAGATCATCAGGCCCATGCGGTCAGCCATCGCGTAGAAGGCGTCGCTTTGGTAGGTGCCGCCGCCCCACATGCGCAACATGTTCATGTTGGCGTCGACGGCTGACTGCAAGATCGACTGCATGCGTGCGTCGGTGACGCGGCTGGGGAAACTGTCGAACGGAATAAGGTTAGCGCCCTTGGCAAAGATGGGCACGCCGTTCACCACGAAGGCGAAGCCACGTCCCCACTTGTCCTTGTCGCGCCGCAGTTCGATCGAGCGCAGGCCTGTGTCGCGCGACACGGAGGCGACATCCTTGCCGTTGGCCGACACGGTGGCATCGAAGTGATAAAGATTCGGTGCGCCATAGCCTACCGGCCACCAGCGTTGCGGATGGTCGATGTGCACGGGCACGGACAGATGGTTCTGGCCAGCTACGAGCGTTACTTGCTGGCTTTTGTCGCCCTTGGTGCCGTCCGGTGCCGTCCATGCCACATGCACTTTGGCAGGCCCTGCCTTGTCGGCGCGGACTTCAAGCTGGGCCTGGAGCTCGGCAACGTCCGCATCCACCCGGGATTGCGCCACGTGGAAGTCTTCAAGCTTCCATCCCTGCCACCGTTCCAGCCACACCGGTTGCCAGATGCCCAATGTCACATAGCGTGGACCCCAATCCCAGCCGTACTGGTAGTTGGCCTTGCGAACGTAGTTGGAGGTCTGCTTGCCCTTCGGCTCGTCACCGAAGGCGGAGTCGAATTCCCCTGGGAGGGCATAAGGCTGCTTCAGCAGCCAGGGCAGCAGGCGTGCGATCGGCGAATGCAGGTGCACTACCAGCGTGTTCGACCCGGGGTGCAGGGATTTTTCCACTGGTGCCCGCCATTGGCGGAACATGTTGTCGGCCTTCAATAGCGGCTTGCCATTGAGTTCGACGTCGGCAAACGTATCCAGCCCGTCGAACACCAGTTCCACGTGCGCGCCGGCCACGGGCTTCGCGCCGGCGTCGAAGGTTAGACGGTAATCCCAATCGGCCAGCCCCACCCATTGCAGGGCGGCTTCGTTGTCGCGGTAGTTAGGATCAGGCACCTTGCCCAAGGCAAGCAGATCCGTCTGCGCGCTGCCGGGAACCTGCGCCGGCATCCAGCTGCCGGCATCGGCATGGTCCTTGGCGGCCTTCGAGCCGGTGGCCAGACGAAACTGCCAGCCCTGGTCCAGTGGCTGGCGTGTCACCCCGTCGGCAAGGGCCGGTCCCCCGACCAGCCCCATGCACGCCAGCAGCAGCGTCCCCCTGTGGGATCTCATAGCTTGAAGCCAAGGCTCAGCATATAGGTCCGTCCATTCTTGTACGCGTTAAGCGGTTGGGCTGGCGTGTTGTTGTACACGAAGTAGGTTTCGTCTAGCAGGTTCGTGCCGTCCAGCGACACGCGCATGTGGTCGTTTACCTGGTAGCCGATGGAGGCGTCCAGTTCACGGAAGATGCCCGTGATCTGCTGCGACTGCAACTGGGCGATCTGGGTGAAGTACGACGAGCGCCAGCTGTAGGTCACCCGCGCGCTCCATGGGCCCTGTTCGAAATATGGGCTCAGGTTGAACGAGTTCTTCGAGTTGTACGGTAGCGGGAAGTCGTTGCTGGTGCTGGCATCGGAATAGGTGTAGTTGGCCAGCATGCCGAAACCGCCGCCGAAATTCCCCTGGTAGGTAAGCGACACGCCCTTCACCTTGGCCACCCCAGCGTTCACCGGGATCTCCATCTGGTAGGTGTCGTTGACGTTCTCGGTATGGTTGAAGAACACCTGCGGCACATTGGTGTTCAGGATGTACCCGGAAATCCGACGGAAGAAGAATTCAGCCGACAACAGGCTGTTCTCCGAGAAATACCATTCGGCCGACGCGTCGTAGTTGGTCGATTTATAGGGCTTCAGGTCCGTGTTGCCGCCCGACCCCGTGAGCGTGCGGTCGTCCAGAGCCACATACGGCGTCATCTCCTGGTAGCGCGGCCGGGCGATCGCCTTGGAGGCGGCAAAACGCAGGGTGAGGTCCTCGATCGGATCGTAAGCAATGTTGAACGAGGGCAACCAGCCGTTGTACGCGCTGTGCTTGTCCACCGGGGCGTAGGCGTTGTCGCCGATGCTGTTGTAACCATTCACCGTGTCACGCGTGTGGTAGTAGCGCACGCCGAGGTTGCCGCGATAGTTGTCGCCGGCGAAGTCACCTTGCAGGTAGAAGGCGCGGTTCTGCTCCTGGATGCTATAGGTGGCCTTCGGGTCCATCGGTGCATCGGTGCCCAGGCTTTGCACGTAATGCTTCAGGCCCAGCTTGCTGATGGTGGTCCAGTCCTTCATGGTGGGGGTGCCATCCAGGCCGTCCAGGAACCCATCGGGCGTACCACTGCCCGCCACGTCGCCCAGGGTTACGCCGCTGCCGTCGGGCGAAGGAATGGTGGCGGCATAGCCGGTCTGGCCGTTGTAGTGGTTGGACGCTTTCACGCCCACCTCGACCTGGTTCATCGGCCCCCAGGATACGTCGTGACTGAAATCGGCCTGGAAATAGCGTTCGCGATCGTAGCTGGGCGCATAACTGAAGCCCGCGCCATGCGCGAGCATTGCGTTCGCATCGGTCGGTGGCGTGTTGTAGTTGATCTGCGGGTGCTCGCCGTCGAGGTTCCAGTTGTAACCGCCCATCCCCTGGAACTGCACGTTATAGATACCCTGCGACCCGCCCGTGGATCCGGTGTAGCCCACCTGGCTCGACGCCGTCCAGCCATCGCCGTACCAGTCCGCGCGCAGTTGCGCGGTGCCAGTGTTCACCTTCGACTCGCGCTCGTAGCCGTCCAGATAGGTGGGCGCGGTGGCGCCGTAGGTGCCGCTAGTGGCCACGCCGTTCTCGATGCCCAGCGCCGTGGCAGCAGGCGCGCTTCCGGACCAATCGCCGTAGCGACTCTGGTTGTAGTTATTGAATTTCTCGGTGACATAGAGGCCGGTGAAATTCAGTTCGAAGCCTTCGTTGGGCTTCCACTGGATACCGGTGGATACGCCATCGCGCTTGCGCTCCTGCTGGAACCAGGCGCTGTTGATCGCCGTGGGATAGACGCCGGTAGCGCCGGGCGCCACCACGCCGGGTGCGAACTGGTGGTCGGGGTTGGTATCGGTGGGATCGTTGACCTTCTGGTAGCCGAATACCTCGGTGCCTTGGCGATCGATGATGCGGTCCGAATGCATCACCGAGCCCAGGATGCCGAAGGTTTTCTCGTCGTTGTGCCAGCTGTAGAGCGCCGACGCATTCGGCTTGCCGGTGTCGGCGCGGTCGTTGTAGCCGTAGCTCACGGTGCCGGTGAGCGTGTCGGGCTTGAGGTCCAGGGGCTTGCGCGTGTTCACGATCACCGTGCCGCCGATGCTGCCTTCGTCGATCTTCGCCTGCGGTGTCTTGTAGACCTGCGCGTTGCCGATGATTTCCGAGGTAAGCAGGCTGTAGTCGAAGCTGCGGCTGTCCGGGTTGTTCGGATCGCTCGTCCAGTTGGTGGAAGCAAGCGTCTGGCCATTCAGCAACAGGCGGTTCAACGCGGGGTCCGTGCCCAGGATGCTTACCTTGTCGCCTTCACCGAAATTCCTGTCCACGCTAATTCCGGGAAGGTGCGATAGCGATTCGGCCACGTTGGTGTCGGGGAATTTGCCCACGTCCTCGGCGGAGATGGCGTCGACGATGGAATCGGCGTTGCGCTTGAGGTCCAGCGACTTCTGCAGGCTTGCGCGGATGCCGGTGACGGTGACGGTGGAAAGCGTCTGTGCCTGGCCGGGGGTGGCGTCCTTGGCGGCGTTCGGATCCTGGCTGGTCGCGGGGGGAACGGGAGCGGTGCTGGACGAGGCGGGCGCCGGGACCGGCTGGCTGGTGGCGTCCTGGGCAAACGAGGCGCCCGAGGCGAGGAAGCCAGCGACGGCGAGGGAAAGGGCGTTGTAGCGAAGGCGCATGTGGTTCTCCATTTTTCAGGCCGAACGAAAGCGCACCGGCTGAGGTCGCCCGTGATCGCGTCGATCGGTGCTGCGTGATTTGTTCTTGTCCTGCTGTCCGGTGGTGGGGACACCGACGAAACAGGCACCTGGAGCCCCTTATCGGCCACCCCATGGCTCGATTCTTCCGGTCCGCTGACAACGATGTCAACGATTTTTTGCCACGAGTTAAACTAAATGTGACGTAGTCAGGTTATTGATTTTCGGCATATATACATGCGGTTCACATGTTGCGCTGCGACATCATCGAATCGAAGCTTAGATCGATCTAGTGGTGGACCTAGGCACGCACCGTCTGTCGCGCCGTAATTCCCCTGACGTCCAAGGCACAGGTCAGCAAAACAAGACGGCGACGGTTGATCACAACCGTATGGGCAGGCATGGAGGTCTCCCTTATCTTTGCAACAACGATATGGGGAACAGGCCTACATGCAGATGCTGGCGTTTGTAATGTCCGCAGCGGTCGGGTTCGCCGGCTTGAATGGACCAGATCAGGCTAGGGATGACTTCCTGAGGGAAATCCGGAATACGTTGAATGCAACGCCATTGTCTGAAAGGAGATCAGGATGCCTGCAGTCGCTATCGGTCTTATCGGCTGACCGGATACGTTCAGAACTTCGTGCGCGTGTTTCGCCTCGCGCTACCGTGAAAATGGCATTCCTGCAGCTGGGTAACGACTATATCGTTTCGAGCTACACGATAGTCGCGGAAGACGGCGACAGGTACCTCGTTTATGACGACGATAGCAAGGGATTGGATAGCCTTTCGGAAGGCGACTATCGGGGCCTCGCCGCATCGGTGAGTAAGGTGGCCAGTCGCGAGGTTCGCGCCACACAAGGTAGTCCGATCGGGCAACAACATTCCACTTGCGATTTCGTCGCTGCGTGGTCGGGCTCTAGATGGATCGTCTTGAAGCGGTATTCCGACCAGACCGGCTTTGACAGTGCGGACGTAATTGCCATTAACGAAGTACTGGATCACAGGCGAAGCCGAAAACAGCCAGGGGGGCAGCATTGAGCGCACGATGGAATAGAACACCATGGTCACGTGCGCTGTGGGCAAAGACAATGTTGCTCACAGCTTTATGCTGTGGCGCGGTGTCTGGCCAGGCAATGGGTGGCGATGAGACGGCCGCCAAGTCCCATCGCCAGGAGTTTTGCAACGGTGCAAGCTTTGTTCCGCTAGATAGGCTTATGGTGAATCGAAGTCAGTTCCTCGACAAACGCGTCCAAACGCACGCTGTCCTAAGGACAGATGGGAAGGAATACACTCGAATCTCTCTTGAAGAGAATTCCGGATTTTCTATGTTGCTGACGGCCGATGCTGAATCGACTGCCTATTTTCATGCGCATCCCGACATCGTCAGCCATTACGTCAACGTAGTAGACGATCTCTTTTCGAAAATGCAATCAATGGGTGTGCCGAAAGCCGAAAGAGAAATGAGCAAGATCAGCTTCTATCGACAAGAGGTGACGGTCTGTGGCCGTCTCGTCGGAGATCAGAATGAAGTGCAGTTTGCCGTCGACGACCAGCGGGTCGAGCGGACGTACATGCTGCCGTGGAGAAACAGCGGAAAGCGTTGAAATATTGGAGCGTATCGCATGCTGTCCTCCCTATCCGAGATAAAACGAATCAATAGTGGATTGCAACGAATCAGGCGAATGAACGTACCTGGCATTTGCACCCATGCCCCTGGTGTCGAACATTACCTATGGTGCGGGGCATGCAAGCGCACGCCAGGCGCGTCCATTCGCCCTCAATGGCTCGCCACGCATTTGCCTGCTTTAGGGTGAGGGCGGCGGGCGAGCCAGGGTAGAAAACCGCACCAAGTCCGGCCGGGCTTACGCCCGCCTGGTCGCCCGCCAAAATGACGGAAAGATCGAACACCGCAACCGAAGTTGCGGGGCCCGACTTGGTGATGGGTTTCTACACCCGGTTGCCGATGTCTTGGCAACCCACGAATGATCCCAGAAACATCAGGCAGACTTCCATCCGAATGGTCTCAAAGTTGGATGGCAAAGCCGAGCGAACGATGCTCAAAGTAGCCGGTGCCCTCGTTACGGAGCAGATAATGACTCTGACCCCTAGTGGCCTTTCGTCGAGCGTGTCGCGCTACTAAGCCGGAACGTACGTCAGCCGGATCACGTTCTCGACGATCAATTCGTTGGCCACGAGGCGGAGCGGTGGCCGGGGGCCTGCAAAGTACGGCTTGCCGCTGCCGATCACGACAGGGTGCAGGTAGATTTGATATTCATCGATGAGTCCAAGGTCGCCCAGGCTTCGCGCCAGGCCGGAGCCGGCGACTTCGATTTCCCCGGGGAGCTCGGCCTTCAGCCGTCGAATTACCGCTTCGATGTCATCGGAGACGAGGGTAGCGTTCGGGCCGACTGACGTAAGCGAGCGCGACACTACCCACTTCGGTTTGCTGCGCCACGCCTGGGCGAACTCGCGGTCCTGCGCGTCCCAATCGGGAAGGTCATCGTCCCAATAACGCATGACTTCGTACATGCCGCGGCCGTACACCATGCCTGTCTGGCGGTGTATTAGTTCCATGAAGTGGCGGAAGAGCGCCGGAGGAGGAGCAAATGCCTGATGGTCGATGTAGCCATCCAAGGACTGGTTCAATCCATAGACAAACTTAGCCATGAAGTTCTCCTATTCACTCTGACCCCTAGTCATGCGGGCGTGTAGATGGCTCCCACGATGCCCGTGCTGTACGTGGTCATGCTGATCAGTTTCAGATCGACGGGGCTGTGCGGTGTGGAGAACAGCGGCAGGCCCTGGCCCAGCAAGATCGGATGGATGGCCAGTCGATATTCGTCAATCAGGCCGGAAGCGACAAGGCTTTTCGCGAAGCGGGCGCCGCCATGGGCAAGGATGAAATTGCCGGGTTGTTCCTTCAGTCGGCGAATTTCCTCGGCAAGATCGCCGCGCGCCACCGTGGGATCGGTCCACGACTTGAGGACAGCCTCCGTCGGCGCAGCGCCGTGCTGCTCCGCACGGCGCGCCTTGGCTTCGGCGAAGGCCTTCGTTACCCGGTCCCTCAGTGCGCCGTCCTTAATTCCCGACTTGGAGAAGACCACCTTGGGGATGTCGTTCATCGGACCCGCCATCGGTGTTTCCGCGTAAGGCCAGAACGCCGCCATGTCGCCATAGCTCTGGCTTCCCATGATGTGCACGCCGGCTTCGTTGAGCGTATTGATCACCGATGCCCTGGAGTCGGGGGCCGATGAACGAAAAATCCAGTCAAGCTCACCGTTCAGGCCGGCGACAAAGCCGTCCACGGAAATGGACATCTTCAGCACTAACTTTCTCATGGTCGTCTCCGTGATGGGTTATCGGGGTTTGCATCAATGTGCGGATATCTCGGCGAGCAGCGTCCTGGTCGCCTGGCATGTTTCCAGGGCGCGCTGGTAGCCCGCGCGTGCGCTCATTCGGGCCATATAGGACTGCTCCGCCTCACCGAGGGTGACGCCCCCGTTTCTTCGGGCCAACGACAGGGCATAGGCCACCGATATGTCAGCTGCGGTGAACGCTTCGCCAGCGAGATAGGGTGAGCGCGCAAGCCGTCGCGTCACCAACGTCAGCCGGCTCTGGAAAGTGTCCAGCGCCTGGCCGGCGCTCCAGTTCTGTCGCTCGGATTCCGGCGCGAAAAGGCGGGCGCCAACGACGAAGTAGATCGAGGCGGCGAGACCTGCTTCGCCCAGGTGCAGGAACTGCTGGTAAGCGGGAAAGGCAGGATCGTGCGGGCCGGGTGCAAGCGGCGTCGGCCCGTAGCGAGCCATCAGGTATTCCATGATCGCAATGGACTCGACCATCGTGACGTCGCCATCCCGAATCGCTGGAATGAAACCCGCGGGATTGATGGCCAGGAATTCGGGGTCGTTCTCGACGCCGGCCAACAGGTCCACGGGCCTCAGGCGGTACGGAAGGCCCATCTCTTCCAGCAGCCAGACGACGCGGAATCCCCTTCCTTCGCCGAAGACGGTGATCTTTTCGCTATGCCTTGTCGACACGGCCCGATTCAATGACTCACTTTGCGACATATGCCCATCTCCAGTCTGAAGTCGGCGGTTGTCACCTCCGCATGCTCCATAACTGGAGTGCGGGTTCTGTCCTTGCGTCGAGCGGCGGATGGCCAGATCGACAGCACAAAGCAGAAATATTTGTGACGTCGAAGTCCCGAGGCCCGGGGACGCGCTTCTTCGGGTGCGGGGGTCAGAGGGTGCGGGGGTCAGAGTATTCACTCTGACCCCTAACAAGCTTGAAAATCGGACCCTAAACGAGAATAATTCTCGTTATGCTTATCTTCGCCATCCTCCTGGCCGCCGCGGCCGCCGCCTTCTGGTACTTCGCCAGCACCCAGCAGCGCCTGCTGGCCCGGCGCGCCGGGCGGGCTGCGCGCATCGCCGGCTGGGTTCTAGCCGTGGCGGCGCTGGCGCTGGCGATCGCCTCCATCGACACCCTTCCCGGCATCTTTGGCGCGCTGTCGGCGCTGATGCTCGGCGCGATCACCCTCCCCTATGTGGCGTGGTGGCTCAAACCCACCTCCGTCCGGGAGCCGCGGTCATGATCGGCCGCAGCCTCGCCGGCGTCCTGCTGGGCCTGACCCTGGCCATCGCGCTTACCGGCCTCGCTGTGCTTTGCTGGCCCGGCGGCAGCGTCCGAGTGCTGGTGCCGGCGGTGGTCGTTTTCTTTCCTCTTTATATGGTGCTGATCCTGGCCGCCTTCCTGTATCGCACCGCCTCCCGCGCCTGGGGCTGGATGGCCTTGGCCAACCTGCTGGCCTTCGCAGCGTTATGGATCGCCCAGCGCACGCTGCAGGGCCTGCCTTCGTGAAGGCTGAAACGCGCCGTCGCCTGACGGAGCTGCATACCTGGACCGGCCTGATCGCTGGCTTCGCACTGTTCATCGCGTTCTATGCCGGTGCATTGAGCGTGTTCCACGACGAGATCGATACCTGGGCGGTGCCGCATCCGCCGGCAGTGTCCACCGACCTGATAGCGCGCGGCGATGCGCTGATGGCGAAGATCGTGGAGGAACACCCGGCCGCGCGCGCGCAGATCGGCATGACCTTGCCCGGCGACCATCCGTCGCACGAAGTGGCGGTGTACTGGTTCGACAAGGACTGGCACATCCAGGGGCTGGACGACGCCAAGCCGCGTGGTGAAGATGATGAGCGCGAGGGACTGGCCGACTTCGTCTATTCGTTGCACTACACACTGGGCATTCCGGAGCTGGGCATCTACCTGATGGGCCTGGTGTCCATCGCCTATGGCGTGGCGCTGCTGAGCGGCGTGCTTATCCACCTGCCGCACCTGGTGCAGGATCTGTTCGCATTGCGCCCGGGCAGGAACCTCAAGCGCCTGTGGCAGGACGCCCACAACGTGATCGGTATCCTCAGCCTCCCCTTCCATGTGATCTTCGCCATCACCGGTGCGTTGATCTGCCTGATGACCGTCGCCATGGTGGCCTTCAACGTGATGGCCTTCGACGGCAAGCTCGTGCCGCTGGAGGATTCGCTCACCGGTGCAAGCCCCACGGTTACCGCCAGCAAGGTGCAAGCGCCGATGCTGCCGCCGCACGTGGCGGTAGAGAAGGCGCGCGCCGTGGCGCTGGCCTCGGGCGCCGATGGCTTCGATCCCGACTACATGCGTTACCTCCAGTACGGCGACCGCAATGCCGCGGTGGAAGTACGCGGTCGCTCGGGCAAAACACTAGGGGAATACGGAAGCGTGGCCCTGAGCGCGGTGGACGGACGCGTGCTGGGCGTACAGGTGACCGGCGCGCGCGACGCCAACCATGCAACCTATGCGGCGATCTTCGGCCTGCACTTCGGCACCTTCGGCGGCACCGCGGTGAAGTGGCTGTACTTCCTGCTGGGGCTGGCCGGAGCTTTCCTTTTCTACTCGGGCAACCTTCTGTATATCGAATCGCGGCGCAAGCGCCGGTCGGCGGACCAGCCGCTGAAGGTGCGCGCGATGGCGACGGCCACGGTCGGGTTGTGCCTGGGCTCGTGCGCGGCCATCGCGGTGACGTTCTGCGCCAACCTGGTGGCGGCGGCTTCGGGCTTCGACGCCACGATGATCGTCAAGCCGGTGTTCTTCGTGGCACTGGCCGCCGCGTTCGGCTGGACGCTGTGGCGACGACCCGCACGCGCGGCAGTGGATCTGCTTTGGCTGACGGCGGCCCTGAGCCTGGCCGTGGCCATCGCCGATATCGCCTTGCATGGCCTGCGCGTGGATAGCGGTGGGGCGGCTCTGGCGGTAAACATCACCTGCATCGGCATGGCCGTGGGTTTCGCAAGCCTTGCCCGGGCCACTGCGCGTCGGGTGCAAAGCGGCGACACCAACAGTGTTTGGGCTGTCGCCGGCTAAGATTTCGCGCTGCAGCGCAGCATGCTTTTCACGCGCCCTGTACATCAGGCGAATCATGGGGTTATCGCCAAACCGATAAGTTCCCGAAGGTCCATGTAAGCGTTTACGTGGCAACGCACCAACAGCCATTTTTCACTTGCTTTACAAACCCCTATGAAAACGTTTACGTTCCGCGCCACAGCACCCGGATAGGGTCGCATCGGGGTTTCGAACGCGTGAGTGTGACGATCAAAGATGTCGCCCGAATG
>Ga0070658_10002399_pt1 | contig 15697 bp, 11 predicted proteins | sample KBSC13metaG_FD_64664 | JGI IMG/M metagenome (GOLD analysis project Ga0070658, IMG submission 64664) | Corn rhizosphere microbial communities from Kellogg Biological Station, Michigan, USA - KBS C1-3 metaG | ecosystem: Host-associated > Plants > Roots > Rhizosphere > Soil ...
CTGCGCGAGAAGCTGCGGCCGTTCCTGCTGCGACGGCTGAAGCGCGAGGTCGCGCCCGAGCTGCCGCCGCGCACGGACGCCGTGCTGCACGTGAACCTGGACGAGCGCGAGCGCGGGGTCTACGACGCCGTCCGCGCCGCCACGCGCGCCGACGTGATCGCGCTGCTGGACGGCGGCGGCAGCGTGATGGCGGCGCTGGAGGCGTTGCTGCGCCTGCGCCAGGCCGCCTGCCACCCCGCCCTGGTGCCGGGCCAGCAGGCACCGTCCTCGTCGAAGCTGGAGACGCTGGTCGACGCGCTGGAGAACGCGGCCGCCGACGGGCACAAGGCGCTGGTGTTCTCGCAGTGGACGTCGATGCTGGATCTGATCGAGCCGGCGCTGAAGACGGCGGACATCGCGTTCACGCGGCTCGACGGCACCACGCGTGACCGCGGCGGCGTGGTGGCGGCGTTCCAGGCCAGCGCCGGCCCGCCGGTGATGCTGCTGTCGCTGAAGGCGGGCGGCGTGGGGCTGAACCTGACCGCGGCCGATCACGTGTTCATGGTCGATCCCTGGTGGAACCCGGCCACGGAAGATCAGGCCGCCGATCGGGCCCACCGCATCGGGCAGGATCGCCCGGTGATGGTGTACCGCCTGGTCGCCACCGACACCGTCGAGGAGCGCATCCTGGCGCTGCAGGAGCGCAAGCGCACGCTGGCGGCGGCCGCGCTGGGCGGCGCGGACGTGGGCGCGCCGTTGACGAAGGCCGATCTGCTGGAATTGCTGGGCTGACTCGCGGCGGAGGGGGCGACGGAGCAGTAGGTCGCCCTCACCCGCCGAGCCTCCGGCTCGGCGGCCTCTCCCGGGCAGCGGGAGAGGCTAGAATTGGGGGCCCATGTCGGCCACCGAACACGTGTTCCAGGCGGTCGCCTTCGTCGAGAACCTGTCGTTGAAGGATCTGGCCGGGGCGTTCGAGAGCGGCCGGCGCGCCGGGTACGAGCTGGCGGTGCCGCTGGCGGAGGGCGGTACTGCCTTCATGTATCCCTTCGGCGCGGTGGTGTTTCACCGGGCCTCGGCGGCCGCGCGGGCAGAGATCCTGGAGCGGCTGCGCACCGCCCGGCCAGGCCTGACCACCGCGGTCATCAACGAAGAGCTGACGGTGCGCGAGGATCCCGAGCACCCGGCGGGCGTGGCGCAGGGGGTGCTGTACATCGACAAGCTGACGCCGGCGCGGGCGGGCGTGATCGCGCTGACCGTGGGGCAGAGCGCCTCGATGGAGTACTACGAGAACATCGTCGAGCAGATGTTCGCGCGCACCGGGCAGCTGGTCGATCGGCTGGAGAAGTCGGGCACCGTCTCGCTGCGCACGAAGCCCCTGCACCGGTTCATCGGCGAGGCGGTGTCCACGCGCAGCGAGGTGCTGTCGGTGCTGCACCTGCTGGACAAGCCGGACGGCGCCTGGGACGACCCGGCCATGAACGAGATCTACGCCGACCTGCGCGCCGAGTTCGACCTGCTGGATCGCTACGGCGCGCTGGAGTCGAAGCTGCGCAGCGTGCAGGAGGGGCTGGAGCTGGTGCTGGACGTGGCCCGGGATCGACGGATCGTGCTGCTGGAAGGGACGGTGGTGCTGCTGATCCTGACGGAGCTGGCGCTGAGTCTGCTGCGGCGGTGACCGCCGTCGGTATTTGACTGACCTGTCAATAATGGATATGAAAGGCAGGTGTCCGGGCGGCCCCGCCAGTTCGATCCCGACGCGGTGCTGGACGCCGCCATGGCGGTGTTCTGGAAAAAGGGCTACGCGGGCACGGCGCTGGCCGAGCTGGAAGCGGCCACCAAGCTGGGGCGGCAGAGCCTGTACGGGGCGTTCGGCGACAAGCGGGCGCTGTTCGCGCGGGTGGTGGAGCGGTACTTCGAGGTCGTGCTGCGGCCGTACATCATCGACGTGCTGGACGCGCCTGGCTCGCCGCGCGCGAACGTCGAGCAGGTGATCCGGGCCTGGGAGAGCGCGGCGGCGGCGCCGGAGTTCAACGGCTGCCTGGTGGGAAACTCCTCGTCGGAGATGGGGTTGCACGATCCCGAGATGGCCGAGCTGCTGCGCCGCAAGCTGGAGCTGCTGGAGGCGGCCTTTCACCGGGCCCTGACCCGCGCCCAGCGAGCCGGCGAGATCAACGCGGGGGCGGACGTCCGCGCGCTGGCGCGGTCCTTCGTCGTCACGGCGCAGGGGCTCTCGATCGTCTGTCGGGTGAACCGCGATCGCGCGTTCGTGCGCGCCGTGGCGCGCGACGCGCTGGCGCGCCTGGACTGACGGGACGCCCGGGAAATGTTCTTCGCGCATCCATTTATTGACCAATCAGTCAACAATGAGACGACCACACCCACGACAAGGAGCCCCACATGCAAAGCACGGAATCGCTTCGACGAATGTTCCCCAGCCCGAACCCGGCCGGCGACTTCCACGAGAAGGTCGTCCTGGTCACCGGCGGCACCACGGGGATCGGCCGGGCGGCGGCCGCGCTGTTTCACGCGCGGGGCGCGCGCGTGATCGTCACCGGCCACAATCCCGCCACGCTGCAGGCGGCGCGCGACAGCCTGCCCCCCGGGATCGACGTCATCGCGGCGGACGTGCGCTCGGCCGACGCGGCGGCACAGGTCGTGAACGCCATCCAGGCGCGCGGCGGCCGGCTGGACGTCGCCGTGCTGAACGCGGGCATCGCCCGCCTGGCCCCGTTCGAGGCCGTCGACGCGGCCGCCTACGGCGAGCACATGGACGTGAACGTCAAGGGCGTGGTGCTGACGCTGCAGAAGGTGCTGCCCTTCATGCGGGCCGGCGCCTCGGTGGTCATGACCACGTCGATCGCGAACGAGAAGGGCTCGCCGAACCTCAGCATCTACGCGGCGTCGAAGGGCGCGGTGCTGTCGCTGGTGCGCTCGCTGGCGGTCGAGCTGGCGCCGCGCCGGATCCGCGTCAACGCCGTGTCGCCCGGGCCGACCCACACGGACATCCAGGAAAAGTTCGGCCTGCCCCCCGAAATCCGCGCCGCCGTCGAGAAGGACTTCAGCGCCCGCATCCCGCTGGGGCGCTTCGGCGAGGCGGAAGAGACCGCCCAGGTGGTGCTGTTCCTCGCGTCGTCCGCGGCGTCGTTCGTGACCGGCGTCGAGGTGCCCGTGGACGGTGGCCTGTCCGTGGCCTGAGGTCAGCCACGCGACCGGCGCTTTTGCGACGATTCGGGGTCGCGCCCTAAGATGAGGGCGTGGCCGCGGATCCGATCCTACGCAAGCTGACCGCCCTGCTGTCGCACCCGGCGCCGGAGCGTCAGATCGCGGCCGCGATCGTGCTCGGCGAGCTGGGGGTGGCAGACGCGGCCGTGGTGGCGGGCCTGATCGAGGCCGCCACCGGCGAGCACCCAGCCATCCAGCGCCACGCCGTCGAGGCGCTGGGCCGCCTGCGCGCGCCCAGGGCGCTGCCTGCCATCCTGGCGGCGCTGGGCGCGCGCGACGAGTCCCTGCGCCGCACCGCCATCGTCGCGGCCATCGCCTTCGAGGACGCCGCCGTGGGTCCCGTGCGCGAGCGCCTGAGCATCACCACGGAGCCGCTGGAACGGCGGGCGCTGGAGGAGATCTTGGGACGCGTCGGGGGCAAGGACGCCTTCTCGGCGCTGCTGGGGGCGCTGGACACGACGGACGCCGCGGCCTCGCGCGCGGCCGCGCTGGCCGTGCGCCAGCGGATCAAGGCGGCCAGCGCCCGCGAACGCGCCGGCTACCTGGCCCAGGTCACGAAGCTGCTGGATCGCCAGAACACCAGGTCGGCCCAGGGCAAGGCGACCAAGGACCAGTCGGCCACGGCCAGGACAGACGCGAGCAACGGCAAGGGCGTGGGCCTGACCACGGCGGCGCTGAAGATCCTGGGATACCTGGAGGATCCGGCGGCCGTGCCGCTGCTGCTGGGGTACGCGAAGGATTCCCGCGCCGACGAGGCCGTGCGGCAGGAGGCGGTGGTGGCCCTGCGCTTCACCTCGGCCGGCGCCGCCGCCGCGCGGGTGGCGCCCGCCCTGCTGGACCTCGCCGAGGAGGCCCCGCTGTCGCTGGCGCGAACGGCGCTGTACTCGCTGGCCAGCCTGGACGTGCCGCCGGCGCTGGCAAAGCGGCTGGGCGCGCTGGCCGCGGGCGCCGAGCCCGATCGGGCGCTGCTGGCGCTGGAACGGCTGGGCCAGATGGCGCAGCCGGAGGCGGGGCACGAGCTGGCGCGCCTGCTCGCCACGACGCCGGACCGCGCCCGCGCCGAGGCCGCCGCGGGGGCCCTGGTCAACCACCCCGAGGCGACCTCCGCCCTCGCCTCTGCCTTGCTGGAGACGACGGACGGCGCCCGCGTGACGCTACTGGCGAAGCTGCTGCTACCGCGCGCGCCCGCGCTGGCCAGCGGCAACGCCGCCGGGAAGAAGCTGGCCCGCGCGCTGCTTCAGCTGGCCGTCGAGCGGGCCGCCCACCCGGGCCCCGAAGGCCAGGCGTTGCTGCCGCTGGCGCGCGCGCTGGACCCAGCCGCGCTGGCCGACGGCTTGCGCGCCGCCGCCGACCGCGCGGCCCGCGCGCGCGTGTTGCCGCGCGCGCGCAGCAAGGGGGGCGCGGCCCAGCCCGCCGAGGTGGCGCTGGCCTTGCGCCGCCGCCTGGGCCACAGCGCCGAGGCGTCACCGCAGGACGGCTACGCGCTGGCGGTGGCCGAGCTGGGCGCGGGCCATCGCGACGAGGCGCTGGCCATCTTTCGCCAGCTCCTCGACCGCGGCTTCGATCTGGCCGCGTCGCTGCGGCGCGACCGGCAGCTGGAGGCCGAGACGCGCTACCAGATCGGCTTCCACCTGGCCGACCAGCGCCATCCTGCCGCGGAGGAGATCCTGGGCGACGTCGCGAAGGCGGGCCGCGGCAAGGCGGCGCAGATGGCGAAGGCGAAGCTGAGGTCCGCGGGCTACGGCTGACGTCGATCGAACTTTCGGGTCATCGCAGCCGAGCCCGACCCCGCTGCTCGGCGACGGAGCTTCCAGGGTCGATCACGGGAACAGCAGGGTCGCGCCCGGCGCCATGACGAAGGTCTGCAGGTGTCCCGACGCCTGGTTGTGCGGCAACACGACGTGGGCGTGCAGGCGCTTGTGCGCGTGGTTGAAGGCCGCCCCGTCCTTGGGCGAGTAGAAGCCCACCACCGTTCCGTCCACTTCGCGCAGGGCCTGCAGCAAGTTCGTCTTTTCGATGGCGGCCTCGCCCCGCGCGTCGGGCGCCAGGCGATGCCCGTCGACGATGGCGACGGTGACCAGGCGGAAGTGGCCCTCGACGCGGAAGGGGAACGGGCGCGCCCCCTTCTTCTTTCGCGCGGGCGGCAGCAGCCGTTCGATCGTCGCCTGCAGATCCTCCGACGTGAGCGCGCCATCCAGCCCGAAGGCGTGCCACGCCCCCGGCGGCACGTGGCTGATGGCCAGGAAGGCGGCGGTCTCGCTGCTTTGCAGGGAGGAGAGCACGCGCGGCGCCTCGCTGGAGCCGGCGGCCGGGGCGTAGGCCAGCCACGCCACGCCGTCCAGGAAGGTGACCTCGCCGCGCAGGTCGCTGAGCGAGCCCAGCCCGTACGCGTTGGAGGACCGCTGCACGTCGCTCAGCGTGACCTTGGGCGCGAGGTCGTGCTGCTGCGTCAGCCCGCGGATCGTCCCGAACATCTCGATGGGCGGCGGTGGGGCCATCGGACCGTCGGAGCTGGACGCGCCGACGGCGGCCCCCGTGTACAGGAGCCGCAACAGCGAGACGACGGCCAGCGAGCCCGAGAAGGTCATGCGGATATCATGGGTCCCCGTCGCGATCAGCGAAAGAAAGCCGATCGCCAGGCGGCGGCGCGCGACGGTGCAACCATTCGCCGGACGAGACAGGGCCTGTCCGGCGTGGGATATTGTCGCGCATCATGCTCGACTCCAGTCTGACATTGGCGGTCATCGGCTCCGGCACGATGGGCGAGGCCATCCTGCGCGGCCTGCTCGCGTCCGGAAAGCTGAAGCCGAACCAGATCGTCGCCACCGACCGCCGCGCCCAGGTGGTCGACCACGTGCGCGCCACCCACGGGGTGCGCGCCACCACCAGCAACGTCGAGGCGTGCCGCGACGCCGGCATCGTGCTGCTGGCCGTGAAGCCGCACGAGGTGTCGGCGGTCGTCGACAGCGACGAGATGCGCAAGCTGCTGAGTGGCAAGGTCGTCATCAGCATCGCGGCTGGCGTGCGGCTGAACCAGCTGGCCGGCTGGCTGCCCGGCAGCGCCGTCATCCGCGCCATGCCGAACACCCCCTGTCTGATCGGCGAGGGGATGACCGTCATCGCGCGCGGCGCGGGCGTCACCGACGTCCAGGCGGGCGCGGCGCTGGAGATCTTCCGCGCCGTCGGCCGCTGCATCGAGATGGACGACAAGCTGATGGACGCGGTGACCAGCCTGAACGGCAGCGGTCCGGCGTTCGCGTACGTGTTCCTCGAGGCGATGTGCGACGGCGCCGTGCGCATGGGCCTGCGTCGCGACGCCGCCATGGAGATCGCCGCGCAGATGTTCCAGGGGGCGGCGCGCATGGTGCTGCAGACGGGGCAGCACCCCGCGGCGCTGAAGGACCAGGTCACCACGCCCGCGGGCTGTACCATCGCCGGCCTGCTGGCGATGGAGGACGGGCGCATCCGCTCGGTCATCGCGCGCGCCGTCGAGGAAGCCGCGGTCGTCGCCGGCAAGCTGGGACAAAGCTGAGCGCGGTGTTCGACTTTCGCCCGCTGCTGACCGCCGAGGGGCTGATCAGCCTGGTCAGCCTGGTGGCGCTGGAGATCGTCCTCGGCGTCGACAACATCGTCTTCATCGCCATCGTGTCCGAGCGCGTGGCGCCCGAGCGGCGGCCTGCGCTGCGGCGACTGGGCGTGGGACTGGCGCTGATCATGCGCCTGGTGCTGCTGGGCTCGCTGTCGTGGCTGATGGGCCTGACCCGCCCCCTGTTCGGCGTGGCCGGGGTCGAGCTGTCGGGCCGCGATCTGGTGCTGCTGGCGGGCGGCCTGTTCCTGGTGGCGAAGTCCGCCCACGAGATGTTCCAGCGCGTCGAGGACCACGCGCCCGGCGCCGGGTCGGAAGCGTCAGGGGTGACGCGGAGGTCGGGCAACTTCGGCCTGCTGCTGGCGCAGATCCTGACCCTGGACATCGTCTTCTCGCTGGACTCGGTGATCACGGCGGTGGGCATGGCCCGCCAGCTTTCGATCATGGCCACCGCCGTGGTGATCGCGGTGGCGATCATGCTGCTGGCGGCGAACGCCGTCAGCGAGTTCATCACCCGCCACCCCAGCCTGAAGGTGCTGGCGCTGTCGTTCCTGCTGATGGTGGGCGTGCTGCTGATCGCGGACGCCTTCGGCAAGCACATCCCCAAGGGCTACGTCTACTTCGCGATGGCGTACGCACTGGGCGTCGAGCTGATCAACATCCGCCGGCATCGCAAGCGCGCCTGATCCGGCGAGGAAACGGTCCGCTCCGGCCGCCGGGCGATGAAGAGGCTGCTGGCGACCGCGCCGGTTCGGGTCAGCGCCGCCTGCGGCGGAACACGGCGCCCGAGGTCGCCAGCAGCAGCAGGGCCAGCGTCGAGGTCGAGCCGGCGTCGCCCCCCACCATGCATCCGCCCGAACCACCGCCCGTGGCCGACGACGGCGCGCCGCCGCTGCCCGAACCGCTGGACGATGAGCCACCGCTGCCGACGGAACCGCCCGTGCCACTGCCGCCGCTGCCGGCATGGGTGCCGCCGCTGGCCGCGCCGCCCGTGGCGACGGCCGGGCTGCCGCCCGTGGCGCTGACACCGCCCGTGCCCGCCCTGGCGCCGCCGGTTCCCAGGACGCCGCCCGAGCCGGTCGCGATGGTGCCCCCGCTGCCAAGGGCGCCCCCGCTGCCCGAAGAGGACGCGTCGCTGACCCCGCCATCGAGGGCGGCGTCCATTCCGCCATCGCGCGCGCCGCTCGCGCCACCGGCCGCGCCCGTGCCGCCACCAGCGCCGTGGGCGCCCGCCGCGCCGCTGCTGCCGCCCGCGCCGCTGCTACCGCCCGCGCCGCTGCTACCGCCCGCGCCGCTGCAGTCGGGCTCGGGATCCATCGTGCTGGACGTGCCGAGGCCGAAGAACGCCAGCATGGCCGCCTCCTCGTAGCTCATCGAGTGGCCCTGGCCCGGCGCCGACCACGCCTCGAGCACCTGATAGCCGCAGCCGTTCTTCCAGAACTGCCGGTCCCAGGTGGCGGCGGCGCCCTTGTACGACTTGTCCGTCGACGTCGGCGTCATCGGCAACCCCAGCACGTTCGTCCATTCCTTGATCGACTCGCCGGTGTTGTTGTAGCTGATGGTGCTGTCGCTCTCGCCCTGCATCAACTGGATGCGCGGCCGATGACCGCTGTAGCCGGGATCCATCTTCCGGACCATGTCGCCCCACTCCATCGCCGTGTGGCTGACAGTCCCGTTCGCGCAGGGATCGCTCCACTGCATGCTGGGGTCGTAGCTGGCGTTCCAGCATCCCGCGGGCACGCCGGCCCGCGCGGCGCCGGCGCGAAACAGGTCGGGGTAGACCGCCAGCATGGCCTGCGTCAGCATCGCGCCCGACGACCCGCCCATGATGTACACGCGCGCCGGATCGCCGCCGTACTTCATCAGCGCGTACTTCACCATCTGGGCGATGCCCTGGGTGTCACCACCGCCGTCGTGCTTCAGCGACTGGTCCGAGCCGACGTCCCAGCAGTTCTGGTTCGGGTTGTCGGGCAGGACCAGGATGAACCCCTGCGTGTCGGCCGCCGACTTGAACATCGGAATGTTGCCGATCTGGCCGGTCGCCGTCGAGCCGCACGAGTGCGCCGAGACGACGATGGGGGGCTTGGGCGCCATCTTGTCCGGCACGTAGATGTACATCTGCAGGTAGCTGGGCAGCGTCACGCCGTTCGTCCACGTCGAGCGGGACACCATCGTCAACGAGGCGGCCCGCGCGGGCCGCGCCGACCACCCTGAATAGGTCAGCAGCCCCGAGGCCGCGAAGGCGAGCGAGAGGGCGAGCTTTCGATGACGGTTCATGCCGGGGTCCTCTGGTGAAGTGGGGGGAACGGCGCGCGCGCGTCCGGACCCCGGGGGACGGTCCGGACGCGTCGACGCCGCCCCTGTTATTCCCGGCCGCGACAAAAGTGAGCCGTGAAATTTCGCGTCGTGGCGCAGAACACGCTGCTGCGGTCCGACCGCCCTGGTCGCAGCGAGGCGCGTCAGACCGCGTCGCGCAAGCGGAAGGCCAGGCGCGACCCGCGTAGCGCCACGTCGGCGTTACGCACGGCTATCCCCAGCGCCTTGCGCGTCCCCACCAGCACCACCAGCTGCCGCGCCCGCGTGACCGCCGTGTACAGCAGGTTCCGTTGCAGCATCACGAAGTGCTGCGTGTGGACGGGGATCACCACGGCCGGATACTCCGAACCTTGGGACTTGTGTACCGTGGCCGCGTACGCCAGCTGCAGCTCGTCCAGGTCCTCCGGCGAATAGGGGACCTCGCGCTCGTCGAAGCGGACGATGACCGACTGCTCGCCCGGGTCCTCCGCGTCGGCGCCGGTGACGATCCGCTCGACGCGACCGATGTCGCCGTTGAAGACGTCCTTGTCGTAGTCGTTGCGGATCTGCATCACCTTGTCGCCGGCGCGGAACAGCCGGTTGCCGCGCGTCACGCCCGGCGCCCCGGCGGTCAGCGACTCCTGCAATAGCTGGTTCAGGTTGCCCGCGCCCAGCTCGCCCCGGTGCATGGGCGACAGCACCTGGATGTCGTGCGGGTGCAGCCCGTACTTGCGCGGCAGGCGGGTCACCACCAGATCGCGGATCAGCAACGCCGCCCGGCCCGGGTCCTCCTCCTCCATCACGAAGAAGTCGCGCTTGATCTCTTCCGTCGAGACCGCCGCGCCCTCGCCCTGCCGGGGGCCCAGCTCGGGCATCTCGCCGTCGTGGATGCGGTGGGCGTTGCGCACGATCAGGCTCTGTCCCGCCTGGCGGAAGATCTCCGTCAGGCGCACCGTGGGCACCACGCCGGACTTGATCAGATCGGCCAGCACCGTGCCTGGCCCCACCGACGGCAGCTGATCGACGTCGCCCACCAGCACCAGGCGGGTGCCGGGCGCCAGCGCGGCGACCAGATCGGCGGCCAGCCGCACGTCCAGCATCGACGCCTCGTCGACCACCAGCAGATCGGCGTCCAGCGGACGCGCGGCCGTACGCCCGAAGCCGGCCTGGGCGGGCCGCCACTCCAGCAGGCGGTGCAGCGTGGTCGCTGGTTGCCCGGTCGCCTCGGACAGGCGCTTGGCGGCCCGGCCCGTCGGCGCCGCGAGCGCGATCTGACAGCCGCGGCGCGCCAGGATCGACACGATCCCGCGCACGATGGTGGTCTTGCCGACGCCCGGTCCGCCCGTCACCACCAGCGCACGCGCCTCCAGCGCCCGCGTGATCGCCTGGGCCTGCTGCCGGGCCAGCTTGATGTGCGCCTCGGATTCGTACCAGGCCACGGCCTGCGCCGGATCGCGGGGAGGCTCGGCCCCGCCGCCCTTGATCCGCTTCGCCGCCGCCAGGTTGGCGGCGCCGTCACCGTCGGCGCGCAGCAGCGCCAGCAGCCCCTGCGCCAGCGCTACCTCGGCGCGATGCAGGGCCGTCGTGTAGACAGCCTCCCCGCCCTCCAGCGGCCCCGCCTCGGGTCGCGCCTCGACGACGACCTCGCCCGCGCGCGCCAGCGCGTCGATCGCCTGGTGCACCAGGGTCTCGTCAGCGCCCAGAAGCGCCGCCGCCTCGCGGGTCAGGCGCTCCCGCGCCACGAACACGTCGCCGCTGGTGGAGGCGTTCTCCAGCACGTGGCGCACCCCGGCCTCGATGCGGGCCGGCGCCTCGCGACCGATCCCCAGCGCCGCGGCCAGCTTGTCGGCCGACAGGAAGCCGATGCCCCACACGTCGAAGGCCAGGCGGTAGGGGTTCTCGCGCAGCAGCGCCACTGCCGCCACGCCGTACCGCTTGAAGATGCGGGCCGCGAACGCCGGCGACACGCCGTAGCCCTGCAGGAACACCATCACCTTGCGCACCTCGCGCTGCGCGCTCCAGGTGTCGCGGATGACGCGCGCGCGGGCGGGGCCGATGCCGGACACCTCGCTGATGCGGCCCGGATCGCTGTCCAGCACCTCCAGCGTCTTGATGCCGAAGCGCTCCACGATGCGCGAGGCCAGCTCGGGACCGATCCCCTTCATCAGGCCCGAGCCCAGGTACTTGCGGATGCCCTCCAGGGTGGCCTGCGCCAGCTCGGTGAAGCCGGTGACGCGGAACTGCGGGCCGAAGCGGGGCGTGTTCTCGCGCCGTCCCGTCACCCGCAGGCGCGCCCCCACGGGCACCCCCAGCAGGCCCCCCACGATGGTCAGCGGCTCGGCGGCGCCGTCGACGGTCAGGCGCGCCACGGTGAACGCGCCGTCCGAGCCGGCGAACACGATCCGCTCGACCGTGCCCTGCACCGTCTCCTCGGGCGCGCCGTCGGTGCCGTTCCGGGCGCGCGTGCGATCGAACAGATCCATGTGACGAGGCGGGAGCTGGCCCTAGCTGTCGTCGCTCTTGCTGTCGTCGCTCTCGCTGGATCGCTGCTCTTCCAGCCGGCGATAGATGGTGCGGGTGGCGATCCCCAGCAGCTGCGCGCACAGCCGCTTGTCGCCGCCCGTGTGGGCCAGCGTCGCGTGAATCACCCGCCGCTCGATCTCCTCCAGCGGTGTTCCGACCGCGAAGGTCAGCGACTTGCCGTCACCCAGCGCGCTGGATCCGGTGCGCACCTCGGGCGGCAGATCGTCCGCCTCGATGGCGGACCCGCGCGACAGCACCACCGCCCGCTCGACCGTGTTCTCCAGCTCGCGCACGTTGCCGGGCCAGTCGTAGCGGGCCATGGCCTCGGCGGCGGCGCGCGAGAAGCCGGCCAGGCGCCGCCCGTTGCGGTCGGCGTAGAACTGCAGGAAGTGCTCGGCCAGCAGCGGCACGTCCTCGCGGCGATCGCGCAGCGGCGGGATGGGCACCGCGATGACGTTCAGGCGGTAGTACAGATCCTCGCGGAACCGCCCCTCGCGCACCGCGGCCCGCAGGTCCTGGTTCGTGGCGGCCACCAGGCGCAGGTCGACCTTCACGGTGCGGCCCCCCAGGCGCTCGACCTCCCCCTCTTGCAACACGCGCAGCAGCTTCACCTGCACATGGGTGGGGATCTCGCCGATCTCGTCCAGGAACAGCGTCCCGCCGTCGGCCTGCAGGAAGCGCCCGTCGTGGCGCTGCACGGCGCCCGTGAACGCCCCCTTCTCGTAGCCGAACAGCTCCGCCTCCAGGATGCTCTCGGGCAGGGCGGCGCAGTTCACGGGCACGAACGGCCCGCGGGCGCGCGACGAGTACTCGTGGATGGCGCGCGCCAGCAGCTCCTTGCCCGTTCCCGACTCGCCCAGCAACAGCACCGTCGCCACCGAGGGCGCCGCCTGCATCACGATGTCCATGGTGCGCCGCCAGGGCAGCGACTGGCCGATGGGCGTGCGCTTCTTCTGCGCCGCCAGCTGCGCCCGCAGGGAGCGGTTCTCCTCGACCAGCGAGCGCTTCTCGAGCGCCTTGCCCACCACCCGCAACAGGTGGGCGCGCTTCAACGGCTTGGTGACGAAGTCGTACGCGCCCTGCTTCATCGCCTCGACGGCGTTCTCGACCGTGCCGTAGGCGGTCATCAGCACGGTCTCCGTCTCGGGCGAGAGGCTGCGGCTTGCCTTCAACAGATCCATGCCCGACATGCCCGCCATCATCAGGTCGGTGATCATCACCGACACGGGCTCACGCCTGACGATCTCCAGCGCCTCCGCCCCCGACGTGGCTGTCAGGACGCGCAGGTGCTCGCGCTCGAACACCTTCTGCAGCGAATCGACGATGCCGGGCTCGTCATCGACCACCAGCAAGGTGGGCGGCGGCGATCCCGGATTCACAGGCAGCTCGGTCTGCGGTGCTGACATGGTTTCAGTCTACGCCACAATGTCGCAAACCCATGATTTGCGTCTACGTGACAAGATCACTGTCAATTTGGCGCGCGTACGCCCGGCAGTTCTGCAGAAGCGGCACGACGGTTCAGATTCGCAACTTCGTCTTCGATTCGTAACTCTTCGTTACTGCCTGGTAGCGGCGATGACGCCCCATCCGCGAAATGTCCGCCTGTCCGCCCGGGTTGGCGACCGCACCGTTCCTGGCAAAGGACCTGCAACGGGGCGTAGAAAAATACGGCATTCAACCGTCCAACCCCTCACCACCAAAACCCCATGCCTCACACGCACGAACGAAGGTCCAACACGGAGAAACTTGCCTCCACGGGTATCGCGGGACTGGACGAGGTGGTCGGCGGCGGACTACCCGCCGGCCGGCTGTATCTGGTCCAGGGTGATCCCGGCGTCGGCAAGACGACGATGGCCTTGCAGTTCCTGATGGCGGGCCGGGACCGCGGTGAGACGCCGCTCTACGTGACGCTCTCCGAAACGATCGAGGAGCTGAAGGTGGTCGCCGACTCGCACGGGTGGTGCCTGGACGGCATCGCTCTGTTCGAGCTTCCGACATGGGATAGCGTCGCTGGCCAGGACGAGAACACGCTGTTCCATCCCGCCGAGATCGAGCTGGCCGAGACGATCAAGCTGCTGCTCGAGCACATCGACAAGGTGAAGCCGAGCCGGGTGGTGCTCGATTCCCTGTCCGAGATCAGGCTGCTCTCGCAGGGGCACCTCCGTTACCGGCGCGAGGTCCTGGCCTTGAAGCAATTCTTCTCCGGGCGCGGCTGCACGGTGCTCCTGCTGGACGATCGCACCTCCGAGCCGGGTGATCTGCACCTGCAGAGCATCGCCCACGGCGTGTTCTCGCTGGAGCAACTGTCCCCGCTTTACGGCGCGGAGCGGCGGCGCCTGCACGTGGTGAAGCTGCGGGGCGCGAAGTTCCGCGGCGGCTATCACGACTTCGTGCTGGAGACCGGCGGCATCCGGGTGTTCCCGCGCCTGATCGCGGCCGAGCACACGGCGACGTTCCCGGCGACGGGCGTCAGCTGTGGCATCGAGCAGCTCGACCAGCTGGTCGGGGGCGGACTGGACCGGGGCACCAGCACGCTGTTGATGGGGCCGGCCGGCGCAGGCAAGTCGACCGTCGCCTGTCAGTATGTCAAGGCGATGGCCAAGCAAGGCGAGCGAAGCGCCATCTTCGCCTTCGACGAGTCCGCCAAGACGTTGCTGATGCGCTCGACCTCCCTGGGCCAGGATCTGCAACCCGAGCTGGCGTCAGGGAACGTCGAATTTCGTCAGATTGATCCCGCCGAGCTGGCCCCGGGCGAGTTCACGTCGCTGGTGCGTCAGGCGGTCGAGCAGCGCAACGTGCGCCTGGTTGTGATCGACAGCCTGAACGGTTACCTGCACGCCATGCCCGAAGAGAGCTTCCTGATCCTGCAACTGCACGAGCTGCTGACCTACCTGGGACAGATGGGCGTGGTGACGCTGATGGTGGTGGCGCAGCACGGCCTGGTCGGCCAGATGGATGCCCCGCTGGACGTGAGCTACCTGGCGGATGCGGTGATGGTGTTCCGGCACTTCGAGATGGACGGCCGACTGCGCAAGGCCATCTCCATGTTGAAGCGGCGCTCGGGACCGCACGAGACCACCATCCGCGAGCTGTCGATGGGGCCGGGGGGCCTGGCCGTCAGCGCCCCGGTCTCCGAGCTGCGGGGAATCCTGTCCGGCCTGCCAGAACACGACAAGCAGCCGCGCTGGGACGGTCCCGGCACGCGATGACCCCGCCGACGGAGACGCCTGGGGCCGTGCTGATCCTGGCGCCCGCCGGGCGAGACGCCCGGCTGGCGGCGTCCGTCCTGGAACAGGCGGCGATACCGGCACGCGTCTGCCAGAACGTCGACCAGCTGCTGGTGGGGCTGGACGACGAGATCGCCGCCGTGCTGTTGACCGAGCACGCCCTGACCTCCGAGCTACGCGACCGACTGAGGGGGTGGCTGGCGGGGCAGCCGTTGTGGTCGGACCTGCCGGTGGTCGTGCTGGCGGGACATCCCCCCGACTCCGACAAGAAGCGGCTGCTGGCGGCCACGCTGGCCGAGCTGGGAAATGTCACCGTGATCGATCGTCCCATGCATCGCGAGGTGCTGATCACGACCGTGCGCGCAGCCCTGCGCGCGCGCGGCCGGCAGCACCAGGCGCGCGAGCTGCTTGCCCGCCTGGAGGACGCCATCCGCGAGCGCGACAGGTTCCTGGCCACGCTGAGCCACGAGCTTCGCAATCCCCTGGGGGCCATTCGCAACGCGACGGAGGTGCTGGCGCGACAGGCCCCCGCGCCGCCCGAGGTCAGGGGCCCCCTGGCGATCGTGGACCGCCAGGCGAAGCACCTGGGCAGGCTGGTGGACGATCTGCTGGACGTCTCGCGCGTGACGTCCGGAAAGATCGCGCTGCAGAAGGTCCCGTGCGAGCTGGGCGAGGTGGTCGAACGCGCCACCCGCCAGCTGGAGGGGGCCATGAGGCAGGGGAAGCTGCACCTCGAGCTGAAGCGGGGACCGGGGCCGGTGATGGTGGACGCCGACCCGGTCCGCGTGGAGCAGATCATCAGCAACCTGCTGACCAATGCCGTGAAATACACGCCCGCGGGCGGCCGGGTCCAGGTGTCGGTCGA
>Ga0070658_10002401_pt1 | contig 15694 bp, 16 predicted proteins | sample KBSC13metaG_FD_64664 | JGI IMG/M metagenome (GOLD analysis project Ga0070658, IMG submission 64664) | Corn rhizosphere microbial communities from Kellogg Biological Station, Michigan, USA - KBS C1-3 metaG | ecosystem: Host-associated > Plants > Roots > Rhizosphere > Soil ...
CTCGTCGTGCTGGGCGCGGTGTTCCCGCTCATGGGAGCGACGCTCGTTGCGGTGTGGGTGCTCGATCGCGTGCTGTTCGCGCGACGCGCCGCACGGCAGGATGATAGACGCGGTGCGGCGAAGGTCTGAGTCACGGTGAGGCCCCCGATAGTATCGAAGTAACTGATGTGGGCTCACCTGTATCCGTCAGATCGAAGGGCAGCAAAGGTCTCGCTTTCGATAGCGCGACCTTCGCTGAATTCGTCCGACCGCGAAAGCATTGCCCTTATCGGAGCGAAAGCGGCCATCGTTGACCGATGGCCGCCTCGATGCAACGAAATAGCAACGAGATACTGCCTATCGTACCGCTACCTTCGCTTGCACAGCTCGGCTCTTTGCCGTCACCGCCGATACTACGACCGTCACGACGATGTTGAGCACCAACGCGATCAAACCGATATAAGTCGGATAGGTCGCTCCGCCGAAATGCAGCGCATACACCGGCTTCAATCCTTGCGCCGCGGCGAGCCCCGTGCCCACTACGATTCCTACGAGCCACCCGAGGAAGACCCCCTGCGTCGTCAGGCGCCGCGTGTACAGCGTGAATACCACCGCCGGGAAGATCTGCAGAATCCACACACCGCCCAGCAACTGCATGTCGATCGCGTACTGCGTCGGCAGAGCGATGATGAACAGCAGCGCGCCGAACTTCACGACGAGCGACACCAGCTTGGCGTTCGCCGCTTCTTTCTCGGGCGTGGCATTCGGCGAAATCAGAGGCTTATAAAGATTGCGCGTAAATAGATTCGCAGCGCCGATCGACATGATGGCCGCCGGCACCAGCGCGCTGATCGCAATCGCTGCCGCCGCGAATCCAACGAACCACGATGGGAACAGCGTGAGAAACAGCGTCGGCACGACGTCGGACGCCGACTTCACATGGACCCCTGCGGCAATCGCCATATAGCCGAGCAGCGCGATCAAACCGAGCAGGATCGTGTAGGCCGGCAGGAAAATGGCGTTCTTCTTGACGGTGGCGGCCGAGCGTGACGAGAGCACCCCTGTCATCGTATGCGGATACATGAACGCCGCGAGCGCGGAGCCGAGTGCGAGCGTCGCATAGGCTGTGAACTGCGACGGCTTCAGGAGGATGCCGGTGGCACCGCCCTTGGCCGCGAAGTACTTGTCGGCCGTGTCGAACAGCGGCCCGTAGCCGCCCAGCTTGGCGGGGATCCAGCACACTGCCACGATCACCACGATGTAGATCATGATGTCTTTGACGAACGCGATCATGGCAGGCGCGCGCAGGCCACTCGCATAAGTGTAAAGCGCGAGGATCACGAACGCGACGATCAGCGGAAGCTCGCCGGTGACCCCGAGGCTCTTGATCACCACCTGCATGCCGACGAGTTGAAGCGCGATATAGGGCATGGTAGCGACGATGCCCGTAATCGCGATCGCGGCGGCCAGCCACTTGCCGCCGAACACGCCTTGTACATAATCGGCTGCGGTGATGTGATTGCCGCGATTGCAGGCTTCCCAGAGCTTGGGCATGACGGCAAACACGAACGGATAGACGATGATCGTGTACGGCAATGCAAAAAAGCCGTAGGCGCCGACCGAATAAACGAGCGCCGGCACGGCGATAACGGTATAGGCGGTATAGAAATCGCCACCCACCAAGAACCAGGAGATGACGGTGCCGAATTGGCGTCCGCCGAGTCCCCATTCATGCAATTGCGTGAGGTCGCCGCGTTTCCAGCGCGCTGCGACGAAGCCAAGCACAGTGATAAATGCAAAGAAAGCGATGAAGATCGCCAGAGCAGTCGTATTGAGCGGAGTCGGCTGGGTCATTTAGCGCTCCGGTAGACGGCGTACATCAGCAGTGAGGTAATCGGTACCCAAAGGAACTGGTACCAGTAGAAGAATGGAAAGCCGAGCAGCGACGGTTGCGCGCCGCTATAGAACGGCAGCCACAGCAACGCGAGATAAGGCAAAACCAAAATCAGCGGTAGCCACGAGCGGCGTGGCGGAGGTGACGTCTCCATGATGCTCCTTAGGGGCCGACGATGAGGTGATGAGTGTCCCGCACGGAGCAGGCACCCACGCTCTGTCTTTATTGAACTATCGTGAGATGAATCGGGCCAAACGCGATGTTTGCTTGCACAAAGCGGGCTTACTGTCTCGCGCAAATCGGTGTGCAATCGGTGTGCGTTTGACGGCCGTAGTATTTGCGCTCCCTATGATGGCCGCAAGCGCATAACTACTTAGGGGTGCTACGTGGAATTACGTAGCGTCCCTAAGCGGCCATCGACGTGCTAGTGAAGACCCTCAGTGCGCAACATGAAAAATGATGAGGAAGAGGCCCGTAGCCATCACGGTCGCCCCAATACCTTGCAGGGTACGCCCGCCCCATGGCGTCCACTGTTCGATGGTCATTGCCACGGTTGCCGCCGCCATCGCGCGCAAATCCATTACGCCTAGCGCGAACAGCGCAGCCATTAAGTTGGCACAGCAACAGCCGCAATGAAGTGCGAGCCGAAGTCCGTGCTTGATTGCCGCGGCTGTGCCGGCGCCAGCCGCGGATACGAGGCCATGCTGAGGCGCGTTTCTGCAGCAAGCGACGCGCCGCGCCTTCCATTCGGTGAACTGCACGGCACCCGCGACCATCACCACGATGCCCGAACAGAGGGGCATGGCACGCGCGAACGCCGTGGACCGCATCGCGCTTACGGCCAGCGCCGCACCGGCAGGAAACACCAACGCGCCCAGTAGTGCCCATGCGGCAAGGTAACTCGCGCTCACCAGCATCGTGGTTCGGCCATATCGCTCGCCGGCGACGCGGCGCGTGCTTTTCCTTTTCCAATGCGCCCACAGGGCCGGCATCAGCGACGGCAGCATCATCGGCACCATCATGCACGTCCACATGCCCGTGAATGCGGCCGCCGCCTCGAGCCACGTTTGGCCGCACATGGGCATCCACATCGCGGACAGCGACCAGCCGCCGGGCATCGGTATGTCGGCCAGGGTCGCCATGGCAACCCTCAGCGCGTCTCGTACTCGTCGTGCCGTTTCCACCAGATGCCCATCTCGTGACGGCCGAGCGGCGCACGATCGAGCCATTGATACATCCCCCACAGTGCATCGAGGCCGCGCGCGTAGGTGGAGTACGTGTGATAAACGACGCCGTCTTCGAGCACGAACGCACTCATGCCCGGCCGATCGCGCGCATAGGTTTTCGCATCGGTCCCGCACGTCTGCGCAAATTGCTTGAGGGGTTCGCGTGGCGGTTCGGTATCCATCGCGTGTTTGCCGCGCTGGTAGTTGTATTCGATTTCGCCGTCGCGCTGCTGCGTCTCGGTGAACGAAACGTTGAAATCGAAATTGAAGTCGCTGCCGTGCGACGAAGCCCAAGGAAACGACCAGCCCATCCGGCGCTTATACGCTTGCAGCTTATCGAGCAATGCGCGTGACACGGCCATCAGCGTGACATCGTGATTCGCGAGATGAACGTGAAAGCCGTTGAACGCGTCCGCGATCGACGAGCAAGACGGGCATCCCGCCTTGTAATCCGGGCCGAACATGAAGTGATACACGATCAGTTGCGAGCGTCCGTCGAACAGATCGGCGAGCGATACGGTCCCTTGCTCCGTCTCGAACCGATAGTCTTTGTCGATACGTACCCACGGCAGTGCTTGCCGTTGCCGCGCGAGTTCGTCGCTGCGCCGCGTCAGTGCCTTTTCCGCCGCAAGCAGGTCCAATCGTGCGGCCAACCATTCGTCGCGGGTTCCGGTTGCGTGTGTCGTCATGATGCCCTCCATTGGATCGGTTCGATTCGGCGCTCGTTCGTCGTACCGGCGTTGCGTTGCGTTGTGTTGCACTGCACCGAGCACCGGCGAGCGGCCAGATGTCGTGACATGTCACGTGCTAGATTAACCACCGGCATCCAACGGTGGGAGTGACAAGTGTGGCGGGATTGGCAACGGACTCGCTGATCGCGGCGGCGGCGCGCGCACTCGCCGCCGGTGATCCGATCGGCGCGCTCAATTGCGTGTCGTTGCGCGAGGACGCACCCGCGCTCGCGCTGCGCGGCATCGCCATGGCGCAACTGGGCGATCTCGTTCGCGCGAAGGCGCTGCTACGGAGCGCGGCGCGTGCGTTCGGGCCGAAGCAGGCACTGGCGCGCGCACGCTGCTTCGTGGCCGAAGCCGAAGTTGCGTTGGCGGCGCGCGATCTACGTTGGCCCGAGAAGTCGTTCGATGCGGCATGCGCGACGCTCGAGGCGCACGGCGATAGGCTGAACGCCGTGCACGCGCGGGCTCTTGCGGCGAGGCGTCTGCTGTTGATGGGGCGTGTGGAGGAAGCGGAGCACCGGATCGCTGCGCACGCGCACCTGTTGCCGGTTGCGCTTCCCCCCGCGTTACGCGCTTCGCATGACTTACTGGTAGCGGGCATTGCCATCCGGCGCCTGGACGCAAAGGCGGCGCGCGCCGCCTTGATCCGCGCGGCACAAGCCGCGCATGAATCGGGCATCGCCTCATTGACGGCGGAAGTCGAGACCGCCGCGCATGCGCTGATCGCGCCGGCGGCGCGTTTGCGGTCGCGGGGCGAAGAACGATTGCTGACGCTGGAGGAAGTGCAGGCATTATCGTCGCCGAAGCGGCTGATCGTCGACGCCTGCCGTCACGCCGTACGCGGTGCGGGTGCGGCCGTTTCGCTCGCCACCCGTCCGGTGCTGTTTGCGCTTGTCCGCATCTTGGCCGAAGCATGGCCCGAGGATGTCCCGAGAGAAGTGCTGATCGCCCGAGCGTTCCGTGGCAAAGTCATCGACGAATCGCACCGCGTGCGGTTGCGCGTCGAGATAGGCCGCCTACGCGCACAGCTGCGGATGCTTGCCGATGTTACGGCAACGCAGCGCGGCTTCGCGCTCATGCCGCTCGGCGCGCACGATGTCGTCGTCCTTGCGCGTCCGCTCGAAGAAAAGCATGCGGCGGTGCTCGCGCTGCTGGCCGACGGCGAGTCATGGTCGAGCTCCGCTTTGGCCCTCGCATTAGGCGCGAGCCAACGATCGGTGCAGCGCGCGCTGGATTCGCTCGCCCGCACAGGCAAGATCCAGTCAGTGGGCGGCGGCCGAGCGCGTCGGTGGATGATGCCGCCTATCGTCGGATTCACGACGACGCTGTTACTCCCCTCACCGTTGCCAAACGACTAGGATGGCAAGCTATGAATCGATCCGATGCCGAAATCCTCTGCGAATATGGGCCCCTGCCGGGTGTCGCCAGTGTCGGCGGCGTGACGTATGACGGCCGGCATGTGTGGTGTGCCGCGGGCGGCAAGCTATGCGCGCTCGATGTTGACAGCGGGCTGGTGCAACGAACGATTTACGTTCCGGGGCAGGCAGGTACCGCGTTCGACGGCAAGCACTTCTACCAGGTCGCCGACGACCTGATTCAAAAGATCGACAGCGAGACGGGCCGTGTACTCGGCACGATTGCCGCCCCACCCGGCGAGGGAAACTCGGGCTTGGCATGGGCCGAAGGCTCGCTGTGGCTAGGGCGCTATCGTGAGCGCAAGATCTTGCAACTCGATCCCGCCACGGGCACGGTGCTGCGCACGATCGAGTCGAATCGGTTCGTCACCGGCGTGACATGGGTCGACGGCGAGCTGTGGCACGGCACCTGGGAAAACGACGAAAGCGAAATCAGGCATGTCGATGCGAACACGGGCGACGTGCTCGAAGCGCTTGTGATGCCGCTCGGTGTCGGCGTTTCGGGGCTTGAATCCGACGGCGCGGAGCGGTTCTTTTGCGGCGGCGGAAATAGCGGAAAAGTGAGGGTCGTACGCCGCCCCGCACGCGGCGTATCGGCCGGCGGCAGATCGCCCACCGGCGACGCGTCGGCCGAGTGACCGTGGCGCGGCGAGCGGGCTGCCGGCGCCGGCAAGCACGCCGCACGGATGGGGACGGCCACGCGGCCGAGGCAACGAACGAACTTGCGCGCTAATTCAATTGCCCGGTCGCGCATCCATGATTCGCTGGACGAGTGCTTGGCGCTGCCCGCTCGTATCGAAGAGGGTGTGCGTTTGCGTATCGATGATTTGCCGAGCCAGTCCATCGCGCTCTTGCCGCACCGCCGGCCAGTGCGGCAACGGGCGAATGCCCGACGCGCGCCCGATACTGCGGAACATCGATTGCCTGTCGGTCACGCCGTTTGGGTTACCGGTTTTGACGAACTGTTCGATATATCCGGAAAAGACCTCGGAGACGGTGTGATCGTCGTTCGTCCACTGATAGCGCCGATCCAGGTCTAAATTGCCGAAGACATAAGCGATCTCCGACCGATGCGGCGCGCCCGTGGCGGGTTGGGGATTTTCGGCTTCCGTCGCTTCGCGCGCGCCCGGCACGGCGGGCGGCCGGCGACGCGTGAACAGATAGAAGTAGACGGGAGCACGCCCGCTGTGCCGGTGCAAATCCATCCAACGCCAGGCGCTGTGGCCCATCGTGATATCCGTTGCCAGCAACGATGCCGACCGCGTGATTTCCTCCGCGTTCTCCCCGGGATAAAACCGGCGTGCTTCGGCCAACTCATTGCGGAAGATGGCGCTGAGGATGACGGTCCAGTTCGCTGGCGTCGGGGCTAACGGACCGTACATGGTTCGGAAGTGGCGCTCTTGCGAATTGGCGCCGACCAGCAATGGAACAGGCGCTTGTCCTCCAGCCTCGAACACGGCGGCCGGCGTCTCGGTCAGGAAATGACCGTCGATGCTCGGCCAGAAGGACGGTGCGCGAGGCTGCCCGCTGTCCATCGCGTGCTGTAGTGTGTCCGCGGAGATCGCCCGCAGTGCCTGAAGCGAGCCCGCACCGACGCGAGTCGCGAAGGATTGCGCGACGCTTTCCGCTTTCTCGCGTTTCCAGAACGCGTTCGGTGCGAATGCCCCACCGCTCTCGCCTATCGCACGCGCAAAGAGACCCCGCGAAGAGCGGGACGCCATGTGCGCGCTGACGGCTATCGCCCCAGTCGTTTCACCGCCGATCGTGACCTGTTTCGGATCGCCGCCAAAGCCTGCGATGTTCGCACGCACCCAGCGCAAGGCCGCTTGCTGATCGAGTAGGCCGTAGTTGCCGGTGGCACCGTTCGCGCTCTCGCGCGCCGCTTCGGCGTGCATCATGAAACCGAACGCGCCGAGGCGATAGTTGACGGTCACGACGATTAGGCCGCGCGCGGCCAAATGCGAGCCGTCATAGCGGGGCTCCGAGCCGTCGCCGGACGCAAAGCCGCCGCCGTGGAAATACACGAGTACGGGGAGCTTGCCGTTCGCCGGGCTCGCTGCCGGCGCCCATACATTGAGATAAAGGCAGTCTTCGCTCATGCTCAGCGAGCGGAACGCCATGCCGGGCGCGTCCGTTTGCATACAGCGCGGCCCAAACAGCTTCACCTCGCGCGTGCCCGCCCACGGCGCCAGCCGCTGCGGCTCGCGCCAGCGGTTCGCGCCTGTCGGTGGCGCAGCGTACGGTATCCCGCGGAACACATGGATGGGATGGATGCCGCTCATCGAGCGATCGCCCGCGACTTCACCGCCTTCGACGAGCACCTGTGGCGCAGGCATGATTGGCAACGCGCGCGCGCCGAACGGTAGACAGAAGAGCGATAAAGCCGTCATGGCGGAAAAGGCCGATGCCGCGATCGCGGCGTGCGACGATGGCCGAATACTGAACGGTAGATTCATGGTTTGCCCCGTTTGATTGATCGATGCGAATCACCGCTCGCCGATCCACGGCGAGCAGGTCGATCTTCGTTATGTGCGGGGGCTTGGGCGACTATTCAGTTAAAACAGGACCTATTCACGGGCCAAATCGGAAAAGCGCCCATAAGCGAGCGCATCGGACAGCGGATCACGGCCCGTTCTTTGCAGCATGTAACGCAGACCCATCGTCCAGGCCTTTAATCGTTGTGCCTACGTCATGAAGCGCTACCGAAATTTGTCCGGTGAATCGGGCGTAGTCGCCTACGAAGTCGGCACCGATTCAATCGCCATCGAGTTCGTCGATGGCCGCACTTATCTCTACACGGCAGCCAGCGCCGGCGCCGATAACATCGCCAGAATGCAACAGTTGGCCCAAGCCGGCCGGGGGCTGTCGACGTTTATCAGCCGTGTCGTCAAGGACCACTATGCGCGGCGATTCTGACGCCGATGTTCGACTGGATCGCCATGACCGCCGCCGCACGCCGTTCATGGCGCCGGCTTTTCTCGCTTCGGCAGCGATTGCAACTGCGTGTAGTGCTTTTCGGCCCAGAGCCAAACGCCACAGAACGCGGCACACAGGCTATGGCCGAGTTCCGTAAGCTGATACTCCACGCGCGGCGGCACTTCGGGATAGACCGTGCGCGTCACGAAGCCGTCCTCCTCCATCTGCCGCAGCGTCTTGGTCAACATGCGCTGGCTGATCCCACCGACGAGCTCGCCGATACGCGTGAAGCGCAGCACGCCCTTTTGCGAGAGGACCTCGAGTACGCACATCGTCCATTTGTCCGCGACGCGGCCGATGACTTGCATCACGACATCATCGATCTCCGGCGTCGACGGCTTTCCCGTCGGCGATTCGAAGACGACGGCGCGCCCGGTCGGTTTCTGCTTTTGCTTTTTGCTTTGTATTGCCACGGCTGCATTCCGGATAGGTTACTTACCGATAGGTGCGTACAGCACAAATTAGTGCCTACTTCCTAAATGAGAGTATTGGTTTTATTCTTGAGCCCGTCAACCCATAGGAGGGACATCATGCAAGTGACAGGAAACACCGTACTCATCACGGGCGGCGGCTCCGGCATCGGTCGCGCGTTGGCGGAGGCGTTCCACCGCCGCGGCAACGAGGTCATTATCGCGGGCCGGCGCGAGGACACGCTGCGCAAGGTCGCCGATGCCAATCCGGGGATGAAAACGGCCGTGCTCGACGTACAGGACCCCGGGGCGATCGAGCGCTTCGCCGCGCACATGGCCGAGGCGTTCCCCAAGCTCAATGCGGTGGTCAACAATGCCGGCATCATGCAGCGGGAAGATTGGCGCACCGATACCGTGGATCTGTCTACGGCGCAGGCCACGATTACGACGAACCTGCTCGCTCCGATTCGCTTGACGGCGGCGTTGCTGCCGCAATTGAAGCGTCAGCCGAAGTCGACGGTGCTCACGGTGTCATCGGGCTTGGCTTTTCTGACGCTCGCCCATACGCCGACGTATAGCGCAACGAAAGCCGCGATGCACGCATTCAGCGATGCGCTGCGTTATCAATTGCGTGAGACGTCCGTCGATGTGATCGAGATCGTGCCGCCTTATGTACGAACCGAACTCATGGGCGAGGAGCAGGCGAACGATCCCAATGCGATGCCGCTGGCCGAGTTCATCGACGAAGTCGTGCACATCCTGGAGACGCAGCCGGCCGCGCGCGAAGTACTCGTCAAGCGCGTTCATCCGTTGCGGTTTGCCGCCGAGCAAGGATACGAGAAGTACATGGAGCAATTCCATCTGTTCAACGATCGCTTCGGCGCAGGGCATCAGGGTTGAACTGTCGCGCACGCGGGCCAAGAGCGTTCCGCGTCATCGTGCGGCGCTCATGGCCTCACGGTGCGCAAAGCGCCCGCGGCGCGGCATGACTGTTTGCGCGATCCTCGGGCGACGGCGTTTGCCCACGCATGACGTCGGCGATGTCGCGCCGATTCATCCTGTGGCTGCTGAGAAACGAGCCGGCGACGATGTGGCACAACGCTTGCGGGCACGCAGCCAATCGCATCTCGCGTTCATCCGCCCATGTCCAGTCCTCGTACTTCCAGCCGTGCATCGCGGCGGGTTCTCGCCGGCCGTGAGCCGGCGCGCGGCGACGAGCCCAGGCCCGGCGCCGAGCCGGTCGAGTTGCCGCGGGACTTGCGCTATGTGGACGACCGTTGCCCTGGCATCACGCGCAAGCTGGTGCGGGGGCACTTCGTCTACTTCGATCCGCAAGGGCGGCGCATTCGCGACGAAGACGAGATTAAACGCATCAACGCGCTGGCCGTCCCGCCGGCTTATACGGACGTCTGGATATGCCCGGACCCGCTAGGCCACCTGCAGGCGACGGGCCGCGATGCGCGCAACCGCAAGCAGTATCGCTATCACGTGCGTTGGCGCGAAATCCGCGATGCAACCAAATACGAGCGGATGGCGGCCTTCGCCGATGCGCTGCCGAAAATCCGTTCGCGGGTCGCACGCGATCTGCGGCTGCCCGGCATGCCGTGGGACAAGGTCGTCGCCACCGTGGTGCGCTTGCTCGACGTTACGCTCGTGCGGGTGGGCAGCGTCGAGTATGCGCGCGAGAACCAATCGTTCGGGCTCACTACGCTGCGCAAGCGTCATGCTGCCGTGCGGGCCGGCCATTTGCGTTTCCGGTTTCGCGGCAAGAGCGGCATCGAGCACGAGGTGGAAGTCGACGATCCGCGCGTGGCGCGCATCGTTCGGCAGTGCATGGAGTTGCCGGGGCGCGAGCTGTTTCAGTATGTCGATGAGGAGGGCGCGCGCCGGCCCGTGGGCTCGTCCGATATCAACGACTACCTGCGCGAGGCGAGCGGCGCGGACTTCACGGCAAAGGACTACCGCACCTGGGCCGGCAGCGTCTTTGCGCTCGCTGCACTACGTGGCATCGAAGCGCGGAGTGCGGCGCATGCGCACAAGCATCTCGTCGAAACGATCAAAAACGTAGCGGCAACGCTGCGCAATACCCCGGCTGTTTGTCGTCGTTGCTACATTCATCCCGCCGTGATCGAGGCGTTCGAAGCGGGCGAGCTAGATGATTTGCCGAAGGTCAAGACACGACGCGGATTGAAGGCCGACGAGGCCTCGTTCGCCGCATTATTGGCGCGCGAGGCCCGACGCGCCAAACGGGAGCAGAAACAGCGCGAGGCTGCCGCAAAGCGGATGACCCGAAACGGAAAGCACGCAAGCGGTACGAGCGGCCGCAACGGGGCGCGCGGGCCCCAAGCGGACAGAGTCGACGAACCGCGGGCAAATGCGCGGCTCGTCAAGCTGCTCGCTAAGTCGAGACGCACGGCAAAAACGCGCAACACGGCGGATCGCGTGACGAAATAAGGCGTTGCTGGCCGAATTGGCGAGCGGCCACGGGTCGCCGCCGCATGGCTTGCACCGTTCGATGGTTCGAGCCGGGGCCGGGTCGAGCCTGGGTTGAGCCCGGGCCACGACGGTTTTCAACGCATCGCGTCGAAGGTTTGCAGCAACAGCACGACGTTGAGCGCGAGGATGACGACGGTTGCGGCGATCGCAGCGATGGTCACCCGCCGGCTGTTGACGAACGCGCCCATGATGTCGCGCCGGCTCGTCACGATGACGAGTGCGATCATCGGAACGGGTAATGCAAAGCTGAGCACCACCTGGCTGTAGAGCAGTGCATCGGTTGCGTTCACCCCGAGCGCTGCCACCACGAACGCCGGCGCCATCGTCAACAGCCGACGCACGCCCACGGGAATATGAAAGCCGACGAAGCCTTGCATCACCATCTGGCCTGCCATCGTTCCGACTACTGAGCTCGAAATGCCCGAGGCCAGCAGCGAGACAAGGAAGATTGCCGCGGCACCGGCACCCAGCAATGGCGTGAGGCTTCGATAGGCTGTTTCGATCTCGGCGATGTCTGAGCGCCCTGCATGGAATGCGCCCGATGCCATGATGACCATCGCCATGTTCACGAGCCCCGCGACCGACAGGGCCGCGATCACCTCGCGATTCGAAAAGCTCAGCAGTTTGCGCCGCGCGGCATCGCCGCCGGCGCGAGGGTTAGCGCTTGCACCAGCGCGGTTTTGCGTGAGGCCCGAATGCAGGTAAATCGCGTGCGGCATGACGGTCGCGCCGAGAATGCCCGCTGCAATCGACAATGCGCCGGGGCCGTCCAACTGCGGTACGAGCGCGCCGTGGGCCGCTGCGCCCCAATCGACATCGACGAGCGCAACTTCGATCACGTACGCAAGCGCCACCGTGCCGATCAGCGCGCCGATGATGAGCTCGAGCGGCCGAAAGCCCTGCTTCTCGGCGGACAAGATCGCGTAGGTGACCATGCCCGTCATCGCCATGCCGACCATGAGCGACACGTGCAGCAGCAGGGACAAGCCGAGTGCGCCGCCGAGGAATTCGGCCAGATCGGTCGCCATTGCCGCGATTTCGCTGATGCCCCACATTGCGTAGACGACGGGCACCGAAAAATGCAAGCGGCTGACTTCGGCGAGATTGCGGTTCGTGACGATGCCGAGCTTAGCGGACAGTGCTTGGAACAGCATCGCGATGAGGTTGGCCGCCAGCACCACCCAGAGCAGGGAGTAGCCGTACTTAGCGCCGGCTTGCAGGTTCGTCGCAAAATTGCCCGGGTCGACATAGGCGATCGACGCGACGACTGCCGGACCGGCGAAGAGCAGCGCTAAACGCACGCGCGCGAACGGGCCGTGCCCGCCGCGCCCGGCGAGCGCATCGCCGATCGCAAGGCTCGTTCGCTCGCTCATTCCCAGTTGCATCTGCGCAGTCGTCATGGCGCACCTCGTCTGTCTTATTCCTGGTGCAAATGATAAAAACTATCGATTTTAAATGCACAATTGAAATAATTAATCGATGCGATGGACGCGCGGTATGTGTCGATCGACGCCAACCGCGTCGAAATCAGCAGCCCATTTGGAGGCAAGCGGCTTCGTGCGCGGCGCGCAATAGTGGCGCAGTTGCAGAGTCTTAGCGTGGAAGCAGGCTTGACCCAAGAGGCGCTCGTGCTGAGCCTCGGAAAGGAGGTCTTCCAAGCCCTGCGGAAATACCACTTCTTGCTACCAGAGGATGCGAGTTCTGCACTTGTGGGTGGACTTTGCCTGCCAGCGCGACAACCCGCGGGCCGGCCTTTGAGCGTGTTCGACATAGACATGCTCCGTGCTGGCGACGTGGCGCTGCTGCACGCCCCGATCCAAAGCACTGCCGGCGGCAGTGTCCAAGTGGCGGCGGGCGGTCAACGGGTGCGCTCACAATTGTCTGAGTGCTTCATGCGTTCTGTTTATGGACGCAGTTCCGATGTCATGATCGATCTCGATTTCGGGACAAAGCTGGAGGAGCGAGATCTACGTCTGTTCGATCTAGGTGACGTGAAGTTCTCTCCCGCGATCGATAGTGCGCGAGAGGTGGGAGAACGTCTGGCCTATGTGTGCCGGCGCGTTGTGCACGTTGGTGGGACGCCGATTGTCTTGGGCGGGGACCACGCGCAAGCCTTCTATACCATCGGCGCGCTCGCAGAGCGCTATCAACGGTTGGGGGTACTGCAGATCGATGCACATCCTGACCTTTATGTACTAGGAGCGCCTTGCGATGCAGAGATGAACCATGCGAACGTCATGCACTGGATCCGCCAAATGAAACATGTGGCGGCTATCTGGCAGGTCGGAATTCGCGATTTTTACCGACAATCCACGCATAACTTACGCTGCGAACGTGACGTGAAAATCCAAACGGTGTCCGCCTTAGAGGCGGAAACAAGAGGCTATGCGCGACTGCTGGCACAGATGGATCGTTCGTTGCCTTGGTTCATCAGCTTCGATGTCGACGCGCTCAGCAACGCGGAATCGCCTCAAACTGCGACACCGGTGCTGGGTGGCCTTAGCTTCTATCCGCTACTGGCATGCTTCGAAGAGTTGATCAGGACTTTCCGAATTGTCGGTATGGAGTTCGTGGAAATCGGTGACGCAGATCAAGGCGCTCACGGCGTGGCTGCGATCGCTGCACGACTGATCAGCCGCTATCTTTTTCATCTCGGTGGCGCGCAGCCTCACGACAGCTTCGTTTACATTGCAAACAGTGGGCGCTAAGTGGGAGGCTACCGGCAACGTAAGCGATAAGCCATGGGCGTTATAGAGTTCGCGTAACGGCAATCGCACAATGCCCCCATTTTTTTCCAACATTGGCTTATCGGGCTACAAGCACGCGCTGGATTGCCGAAGGGCGCTGACACAGGGCGAGCTGTCAAACCTTGGTGAGGTGAGTGAGAGACATGAAGAAAGCCACGCCGTTGGTCATGATTCACGGCCTGATGGGGTCGTTGAATTTCTACGCGCCGCGCGAGCGCATCCGCAGCGTCGCTGTTCATACGCCGGACCTGATTGGCTACGGTCAGATGAAACAATCATGCGATGAGATTACGCTCGTAGGCCAGGCCATGAGCGTAGTCCGATACTTGAAAGAACAGGTCGGCGAGCCGTGCGTACTACTCGGGCATAGCGTCGGCGGGGCGGTCGCGATGCTCGTGGCGGAAGCTGCACCAGAGCACGTGCGCGGCGTCATCAATGTCGAAGGGAACTTCACGCTAGCCGACGCGTTTTGGTGTCGTAAGATTGCCGGTCTATCAGACGAGGACTGGCACGCAGAGCACGAGCGGCTCGTCAACGATCCTGAAGGATGGCTGAGGAATGGCGATATCACGCTCACCGCGCAGCGTGTTGCTTGGGCACGCGAGACGCTCGCCAATCAGCCGCGCGAGACAATTCAAGCGATGGCGCGTGCAGTTGTCGCGGAGACGAGCGACGCCGATTATTTGGCGCGGATTCGATCGGTCACGGAACGCGGAACTGCACTGTTTCTGCTCGCGGGAGAACGATCGGCATCTGGCTGGGACGTACCGGACTGGGTACGAGCGGCCGCACGCGATTACGTCGTGCAGCAGCGCGTCGGCCATATGATGATGCTGGAGGATCCCGACGAATTCTGCCACATCGTCGAAGATATGGTCGACCGGGTCGAGCGCGCTTGACAATCTGGCGCGGCCCGGGCGGCCCGCGCCTTCATTCGCCGACACCGTCCGCCCCGCGCAGTTCGACGACGATGGGTGTCGTATAGACGGGAGAGAGCATGTCCTGTCTGCGCCGAATGAATTTTGAGCCACCGCGCCGATCGAGCTTTGAGCCGGGGTGGAGACCGGCCTGAAGAAGGACCGGTTGTGGATAAGTGTATGGGTTTCCGGAGTGGTTGTCCTCCTTCGTATGAGGATGCAGTGCGCAGTGGAAGCTGCGAAGGGCGTAGCCCGTAGCGGCTTCCACTGGGCGGCAAGCGACGATCAGGCCGATTCGTTCTCGCTCGCACCGTCGGCTCTGCGCGCTGCTTCGCGCGAGCGGATACGCTTCTTTGCACTGGCGCTGCTATGGCGGAAACGGTAGCTTTCGTTGCCGGTTTCCACGATGTGGCAGTGATGCGTCAGCCGGTCCAGCAATGCCGTGGTCATCCTCGCGTCGCCGAACACACTGGACCATTCGGCGAAGTCCAGATTCGTTGTCACCGCAACGCTTGTATGCTCGTACAGGCGTAAGCGGTAAGCCATGGGCGTTATAGAGTTCGCGTAACGGCAATCGCACAATGCCCCCATTGAGTTCGATCAGGAGGGGCAAGCCGTTCCGGCCGGGGGTGTGCTGCATACGGACGGCTACAGTGCATATGCCTGGTACGCGAAGAAGACGGGTATCGCGCATGCTCAGTGGTGGGCGCACAGCAGACGCGCGTTTCTGAAGGCCGAGGCGATCGAACCAGCACGGGTGGCCGAGGCACTGGAGCTGTGTCTGGACGATCCGGGTGTCGAGATCGATACAAACTCATTGGAGCGCGCGCTGCGTGCTATTCCAATGGGCAAGAAGAACTGGATGTTCTGCTGGACCGAGCTCGGCGCCAAGCAGATCGG
>Ga0070658_10002402_pt1 | contig 15686 bp, 18 predicted proteins | sample KBSC13metaG_FD_64664 | JGI IMG/M metagenome (GOLD analysis project Ga0070658, IMG submission 64664) | Corn rhizosphere microbial communities from Kellogg Biological Station, Michigan, USA - KBS C1-3 metaG | ecosystem: Host-associated > Plants > Roots > Rhizosphere > Soil ...
CTCATGCTTGCTCTTGTCATGGTGTGGGCATACTTCAACTTTTCTCAGTTCCTGATCATCTGGTCAGGCAACATCCCTGAAGAAACGGGTTGGTGGCTTGCACGCATGAAGAACGGCTGGGGCTGGGTCGGAGCTGCTCTCATATTGTTCCACTTTGCTTTCCCGTTCGTTGTCCTTCTTCAACAGGACTTCAAGCGGCGGGCACGCTGGATATCTGGTCTCGCTATCTTCATCCTGGTGATGAGGATCGTGGATATGCTGTACCTGATCGGCCCGAGTAATCGGATCACCGGCGGGCAGCAGGGAGTCAGTTGGCTAGACCTCGTCGGTGTGATCGCCGTCGGTGGCATCTGGCTGTGGTGGTTCTTTGGTCAGCTGCTCAGGAGATCGGTATTCCCGGTAAACGATCCATACTTTGAGGGGGCGATCGAGCACGGGAGGGGACATTAGTCATGAAAAAGACTGAGATAGACCCGACATTCAATCTGCCGTATGAGGAGAATGAGATCCGCCTCAAGGGGATCATCTACTTCGCTATCGGCCTCACCGCCTTGATCGTGGTGACATTCGCTCTCATGTGGGCACTGCTGCACGTGCTGCGAGATTACCGTGCAGAGAATTTAGGCCAGCAGAATCCGTTGGCCATGAGCGAAAAAGAGCGTCTCCCCGCGGAACCTCGCCTGCAGATGGCCCCGGGTTTCGGAGTGGATACTGAAAAAGGCCGTGTCAACCTCGAGCTGAGCTACCCTCAGTCGGAGTATCGTGTCCTGCGCGAAGAATGGGACCGCGAGCTTGAAAAGGGCCAGAAGGATGCCGCTACGGGTTCGTATTCGGTACTGCCTATCGATCAGGCGAAAGAGAAGGTGCTGGAGAGCAATCCAAAGGTAAAGGCCGGTTCGGATCCCGCACTTTTGGACCAGTCACGTATGTACATTACGGACGCCAGCTCAGGACGGGTACTGGGAGAGAAGCGAAGGTAGGGAAGTGAAGGACGAGCAGCACATTGCAAATGGTATGAGAGCAGCGGCGGTCGTATACGCGGTCCGTGTGATCCTGCTTTCACTAGTTACCCTGGCCTGTGCCGTTGTTTCGTTCGCGCAGCGAGTCGAGCACTATAACTCGCCGCTCTATTCGCCCAAGGCATACGATCCGGCTGAGTCGGAGGCAAACAACGGCCTCCCGAATGCTCTCAAGACGGTAGGCATCGAACAAAAACTCGGTAATCAACTGCCCCTCGACACGGTGTTAAGGGATGAGGACGGCAGGGACGTCAGGCTCGGTGACTATTTCAAGAGCGGCCGCCCTGTAGTGCTTGCCTTTGTCTACTACGAGTGCCCTATGTTGTGTACGCAGGTGCTCAACGGCCTTACGGGGTCGCTCAAGGGGATCAATTTAGATGCGGGCAAGGATTTCGATGTGGTGGCGATCAGCTTTGACGCCCGCGACAACGATAAGCCTGACCTTGCGAAAAACAAGAAGGCAAGTTACCTGGAGCACTATGGACGTCCCGGAACGGATGCCGGGTGGCATTTCCTAACCGGAACTCCGGAGTCGATCGCTGCGGTCACGGATGCGGCAGGCTACAAGTTCCAGTGGGACGATAAAACACAGCAATTCGCCCACGCGGCCGGAGTGATGGTCGTGACGCCGACGGGCAAGATGTCGAGGTACTTCTACGGCATCGACTACGCCCCAAAGGATATCAAGTTCGGCGTCATGGACTCTGCCCAGGCAAAGGTAGGCACGCCGGCCGAGCAGCTGCTGCTGTATTGCTATCACTACGACCCGGCGAGCGGCAAATATGGGTTTGCCATTCTGCGTGTGATGCGTGTCGCGGGAGTGGCTACGCTTCTCGGATTGGGAGCGATGGCCTTCGTCTTTTGGCGAAAGAACAAGAACAAGGGATCGGAGAATGGACAGTCGACAGCGGTCTAGCCGCCGCTGACAACTGAGCTTATGCAGACTACGAATTGGGTACCATTATTTCCTGAACAGGCCTCGACCTTCGCGTGGCAGGTAGACGCTCTTTATTTCTACCTAGTCGCGGTGAGCATAGCCTTCTCGATCCCGATCGTCCTGGCGATCTTCGTCTTTGGGATGAAGTACCGCGAGCGAGAAAAATACGTCTCCGGAGCCGAGATCCACGGCTCGATGGTGCTTGAGACCACCTGGTCGATCATCCCGTTTATCGTATCGATGACCATCTTTCTCGGCGGAGCCATCGTGTTCTTCAACCAGATGACTCCACCGGACGATGCAATGACAGTGTATGTGGTCGGCAAGCAGTGGATGTGGAAGATGCAGCATGAGACCGGCCAGCGTGAGATCAATGAGCTGCATGTACCCGTAAACCGGACCATTAAGCTGACCATGACGACCGAGGACGTGATCCACGATTTTGGCCTGCCTGAATTCAGGACAAAGGCCGACGTGGTGCCCGGGCGTTACACATATCTTTGGTTCAATGCCACCAAGCCCGGCAAATACCATCTTTTCTGTCAGGAATATTGCGGACTCAATCACTCCGGCATGGGAGGCTGGGTCTATGTGATGGAGCAGCGTGACTACGACAATTGGCTGAGCGGCAACGCCTCAGGTCAGACGCCCGTCGAGATGGGCAAGGACCTGTTTGAGAATAAGCTGGGCTGTGCGTCATGCCACGCGGGCGGGCCGCAGCAGCGAGGCGCCAAGCTTGAGGGCGTTTATGGCACCACCGTCAAACTGACGGGCGGCGGCACGGTGCTCGCCGACGACAATTACATCCGAAATTCGATCTTGAATCCCGCGTCTCAGGTGGTCGAGGGCTATCAGCCGATCATGCCCACCTTCAAGGGCCAGGTCACTGAGGAGCAGCTGAATGCTCTCGTAGCATACGTGAAATCACTGACGCCCGGAGCCGCGACGACCAGTGCGGCACCCGCATCGGCCGCTCCGTCGGCCGCCTCAAACACGATGGGTGGTAATTCAGCGAGCGGCGGGGCGAACAGTATGACGCCGCCGAAGGCGGACCGAGGCAAGCGAGACGCCCCGGGGTCTAACCCGAATACGCCGTCAAACAGCAACACAAGATAAGAGAGCAGTACGAGATCTTATGAACGCGCAAGATGCAGTATTAGAGACCGGTTATAACAGCGGTATCCCGCCGGTCAACTATCTGAATATCAAGACCACGCTTGCATCGTGGCTCCTGACGAAGGACCACAAGCGCATCGCGATCATGTACTTGATCAGCGTCTCGGTATTCTTCATGATCGGCGGCCTCTTTGCGGCAACGATCCGGTTGGAGCTGCTCACTCCGGCAAGCGACCTGCTCGAGACGGGCACCTATAACAAGGTGTTTACCGAGCACGGTATCATGATGATCTTCTTCTTCTTGATACCGTCTATTCCGGCCGTCTTGGGCAATTTCCTGATCCCGATCATGATCGGTGCAAAGGATCTCGCTCTGCCGAGGATCAATCTTCTAAGCCTCTATATCTACTGGACGGCAGGAGCCCTAGCTCTCTACGGTTTGATGGTAGGCGGTGTCGACACGGGCTGGACCTTCTACACGCCGTATTCGACGACCTTCTCAAACACGTATGTGATGATCGTCGGACTTGCGATCTTCATCAACGGATTCTCATCGATCCTCACCGGGCTGAACTTCATCGTTACGATCCACACCATGCGTGCACCGGGAATGACCTGGTTCAGGCTGCCGCTATTCGTCTGGGCACATTACGCTGTGTCGCTCGTGATGATCCTAGGTACTCCTGTCGTGGCTATCACGGTACTGCTTGTGGCGATCGAACGTGTTTCCCGTGTGGGCATCTTTGACCCGTCTATCGGCGGTGATCCGATCCTCTTCCAGCATCTCTTCTGGTTCTACTCTCACCCGGCTGTGTACATCATGGTGCTCCCCGGAATGGGCGTGGTATCGGAGCTGATCTCAAATTTCTCGCGTAAGAAGATCTTTGGATACGAGTTCATCGCCTTCTCATCGATCGCTATCGCCGTCTTTGGCTTCCTCGTCTGGGGTCACCACCTCTTCGTCAGCGGCCAGTCGCCTTACGCAGGTATGGTGTTCTCCTTCCTGACGATGGTCGTGGCGGTCCCGTCAGCGATCAAGATGTTCAACTGGACGGCCACCCTGTACAAGGGATCGGTTTCCTTTGATACCCCGATGCTGTACGGGCTGGGCTTCATGGGGCTCTTCCTGATCGGCGGGCTCACGGGACTGTTCCTCGGCTCGATGGGCCTCGATGTCCACCTGACGGACACCTACTTCGTGGTCGCTCACTTCCACTACGTCATGGTGGGCGGACAGGTGATCGCATACCTCGGCGGTATCCACTACTGGTGGCCCAAGATGACGGGACGCATGTATTCGGAGTTCTGGGGCAAGATATCGGCGATGCTGGTCTTCGTCGGGTTTAACCTCACGTTCTTCCCGCAGTTCCTGCTGGGCTACATGGGTATGCCGAGACGCTATGCCGCCTATCCGCCTGAGTTCCAGGTGTTGAATATCTTTTCGACGGCGGGCGCGTCTGTGCTCGGGATAGGAATGCTGATGCCGGTGATCTATCTGCTTCACTCGCTGAAATTCGGCAAACCCGCGGGCGACAATCCGTGGATGCTGCCCGGGCTGGAGTGGAGGACCACCTCGCCTCCGCCGCTCGAGAACTTTGCTACGCCGCCGGTGGTCACCTGGGAGGCATATGAATTCGGTGAGGGCAGCGGCCTTGACCTTGAGGAGGCACGCAGACGTGCGGCCGCGCCGGCGACTCTCTAGAGACGACGCTAGTATTTGATCCAATAATGTCGACACACGGACACTCAGACAAATTCGTTTACCACGAGCCGGGGCTCCAGCATCAGTTCTCTGACATGGAGCAGCAGGAAGAGAGCGTCTCCATTGGGATGTGGATGTTCCTCGCCCAGGAGATCATGTTCTTCGGCGGGCTTTTCACGGCGTATCTGGTGTTCCGGTCAAAGTATCCGATGGCGTTTGCCGCAGGATCGAATCACCTCGACGCCTTCTGGGGTGGGCTGAATACGATCGTCCTGATCGTCAGTTCGCTCACGATGGCTCTCACTGTGTATTACGCACAGAAGGGCAATCGTAACCTGCAGATGCTCTTCATTGTGCTGACGATGATCTTTGGTGCTACCTTCCTGGGCGTCAAGGCGATCGAGTACAACGACAAGTTTCACCACGGGCTCGTTCCTATCGCAGGTCTGAATAAGCGCGAACGCGGTACCGCGGGTGCGGAACAGCATCCGGAGGGCAAGCCCTGCTGGGAAGTTGCGGAGCATGGCTCCGAGCACGAGTATGTCAATCCCAAGGGTGAATTCGAGTGGGCTGACTGTTCTCTGGCAAAGATGGCCCAGGACGAGGGCTATCTGACCACAGCGGAGAAGACCGGGTATTTCGCTAACGGCGAACTCGACGGGAACAAGTTCCGTGACAAGGTACGCATCTTTTATTACTTGTACTTTGTCATGACGGGGCTGCATGCTCTGCACATGATCATCGGCTTGGGCCTCATGGCATGGCTGCTTTGGACCGCCTATCGCGGCTACTACAACGCCGATTACTATATGCCCGTGGAGATGTCGGGCTTGTACTGGCACTTCGTTGATATTGTCTGGATCTTTCTTTTCCCGCTCTTATACCTGCTTGGGCGGCACTTTACGCACGGGGGGCACTAAGCAAAAATGGCTAAACACGATCCCGAATACGACCACGAGCACATTGCCATACCGGGCTATCTGGGTGTCTTTGCCGTCCTGATAGTCGGCACGATCCTCACGTACTTTGTTGCGACGATCGATCTAGACTGGATATTTCCGGGTGCGAATACGCTTGTTGCACTGCTGATCGCGTTCACTAAGATGGCCTGCGTGATGCTCTTCTTCATGCACGTGCGGTGGAGTCCGCGTCTCATCTGGCTTGCGGTCGCGGCGAGCTTCTTTTGGCTCGCGATCATGTTCGCATACGTGATGCAGGACTACCTGACCCGGGCTACGGGCGTCTTTACTCAGTAAAATACCAGCTGTCAAGGGGGAGCGGGAGGGCATGTAATTCGCCCTCCCGTTTCGCCATTTGTGACGTTTAACACATAGATTTTCGCGTGCTATCATCTTGCATTTAGTGGCTCTAAGACAGCTTTGGCTGCAACACCCACCTACGGAGGCACATCTGACCCCAATGACCCTAGTCTGCAAAAAGGTTTTACTTCTCTCATTGGTTGCAGTGCTATTCTCATCAGCCTGCATCAAGGTCAAGAGGGAAACCAAGACAGACGTCCTACTCAAGGTTGAGGATGCACCACAGGCACAGCTCATAGCGGAGGTAAACCGGTTCGCAAGCGTCGGTTCTATTCACGCGAAGATGGATCTTAAGTTCGAAGACAATTCCTTTGCGGCATTCGGGAGTAAGGAGGTCTATCGACAGGCAGACGGCGAAGTAACAGTTCAGAGGCCGGGTAAGATACTGCTGAAGGTTCAGGTGCCGATCATCAAATCTGATGTCGCCCAGATGACGTCGGACGGCAGCACGTTTCGCGTAGCTGTCCTGCAGGATGGCGGGTCTGGTAAATACAAAAAATTCGTTAAGGGCACGAACGCTGCTGACTATTCAAAGCTGCAAAAGCAGCTATCGGATGCGGAACTGGAGGATCTCAAGGCATCAAAGCAAAGCGTGAACGCTTTTGCTAACATGCGCCCTCAGCACTTTACCGATGCAATGCTCGTGCGTCCGACGGACGCGGACCACGTTTATACGCAGAGCACGATCTACGAGCATGAAGAGGACAGGTCGGTTGACGCGAAATCGCCGATCCGGACAGTAACGCGCGGCTATTACCTGCTGGACGAGTATGCCAGGGCCGCTGATTCGCTCGTGATCTCCCGACGTTTTTGGTTCGACCGCGTGGGAGGCATACGGCTGGCACGGCAGCAGCTTTTCGATAAAAGGGGTGAGCTTGAATCCGACATTGTATATGGAAAGCCCGGCACGCTGGGAGAATCTGCGCAGTTCGCAAACCTGCCGCTCGATATCCAGGTGACGCGCATAAGAGAACGTTATTCTCTCCGGTTGACATACCAGACACCTGAGAGTGTACTGATCGGTCGTGAGTATCCGGAGCAGGCCTTCGTTCTTCAAAACACGTGGGGGCTCGAGGAGGTCGATCTGGACAAGCGTCTAGCCGACCTTGGTATGCCGCAGCCAGACAATAAGGCTGCCGCGACGACCTCACACTGACGCGCATGGCACCCATCGTAGAAACCGTAGAGCTCAAGAAGTCGTACAAGGTCGGCAAGATGGACGTGCCGGCCCTCCGTGGGCTGGACATGGAGATCGAGCCGGGAGAATTCGTCGCTATCATGGGACCGTCCGGCTGCGGCAAGTCCACGCTGCTTCATTTACTCGGAGGGCTTCTCTCGCCGACCAGCGGGTCGATCATCATCGACGGAGAGGACCTTGCGAAAGTTTCGGACGCTCAGCGGACGGATATCCGCCGTCGTAAGATCGGGTTCGTCTTTCAGCGCTTCAACCTATTCCCGACCTTGACCGCAGAGGGCAATCTCAAGCTTGCTGAGAAGATCCACCTAAAGAGCGGTGCGGCTAATTCGGACCGCCGCCGTGAGGTGCTAAAACTTCTGAGGTTGGAGGACAAAATGCATCACAAGCCGCTGGAGCTCTCGGGCGGTCAGCAGCAGCGTGTTGCCCTCGCGCGTGCGGTGGTAAATAATCCGGCCATAATCCTTGCCGATGAGCCTACGGGAAATCTCGATACTGAGAATTCGGAGATAGTCCTGGATATGTTTCGCGATATCAATCAGCGTCTCGGCCAAACTATCGTAATGATCACCCACAATCCCGAGGCAGCCGCACACTGCACACGGACGATCCAGATGCGCGACGGACACATTGTTCACGATTAAATGAGCGTGAAGAGCGTTATCAACTGGTCATATGAACGTGCCTCGTGGCAGTGGGACCTTTTGTGCGTTCTGATCATGTGCTTTATATTTCTGACGCCAAAGGCGTGGTTCGTCAACATCCAAAACGCTGCAACCCAAACGATGACAACGGCCGTCCAAACCGTTGCAGACGATTGCGGCTGCGACACTAACTCTAACGTCGCACCTAAATAGCTCCCGATCGACATTCTCGGTTATGAAGAAAGCCATTCGTATAAGCATTGTTGCGGCCTGCCTCGGGATCATGTTCCTCAGTATCTCGGCAGTACAGTCTCAGGCTCAGGTGATGAGAGAGATCCTTGACCGCATGGACAGATACAACAAGGCCCTGACGTCTATGCAGTCGGATGTCACGATGGTTAAGACGAACACTCAGCTTAATATCCCGGAGACCACGTCAGGGAAACTTAGCTATATCTCGAAAACGAATCCGAAGTCGCGAGGAATGATGTGGGTCCGGATCAACTGGACGAAACCGGTAGAAGAACAAATATTGGTCATCGGAGATGAGTATCAGCTTTACCGACCTCGTCTAAACCAGGTGATTGAAGGAAAGACCGACAAAGCAAAGAACAGCGGCTCCGTCGGAGGAGCACTGGGGTTTATGAGTATGTCGCGCGACCAACTCCGAGCGAACTACGAGGCTGTATTGGTCAGCCCTGATCCTGAGGACCTTGGTGGAACTCGAGCTTGGCATCTGCAGCTGACCCCCAAGACGCAGACCAGCTACAAATCGGCAGAGCTTTGGATCGACGCGAACGGGGCACCGCTCCAAACGAAGATAACGGAGCGTAATGGTGATACGACGGTGGTTCGCCTGACCAACCGCAAGGAGAATGCAAGCGTGAGCACGTCTGAGTTCAAGTTACAATTACCTAAAGGCGTTAAGATTGTCCCAGGCGGTTAGGTAGACGAGAGGTCTGCAACAAGGCTCCGGCAGCGCAAAGGCCGGAGCCTTGCGTACTTTGAAAACAGGGTTTTGCTCCCTATAATTACAGGTTTGGCGCCAGACGCCCTTAATGAGCGAGTCCACTAGCATAAGCAGGTTCCTGAGAGGCGTTAAGCACACGACGCGTGCTTTTGCCTCGACCAAGCACCCCGTTCTCGTGCACATCGTGCCGATGCGGCGGTGCAATCTGTCCTGTACCTACTGCAATGAGTACGACAAGACGAGCGATCCGGTGCCGATCGGGACGATGCTCGAGCGCATCGACAAGCTGGCGGAATTTAATACCTCGGTGGTGACGATCTCAGGCGGGGAGCCGATGATGCACCCGGAGATATACCAGGTCATCGAGCGGATACGCCACCACGGAATGTTTGCCGGTCTCATCTCGAACGGCTATTACTTTCAGCCGGACAAGATCAAGAAGCTCAACGAGGCCGGTCTCGATTACCTTCAGATCTCGATCGACAACGTCACACCCGACGACGTGTCGAAGAAGAGTCTCAAGGTGCTGGACGCGAAGCTGGTCAACCTGCAGCAGCACGCTAAATTCAAGGTCAACATCAATTCAGTCGTAGGCGGCGGCGTAGCAAATCCTGAAGAGGCCCTGCAGATCGCTACCCGTGCAAGGGAACTGGGGTTCTCTTCGTCCGTAGGCGTTATCCACGATGGCGACGGCCTTCTCAAGGGCCTAACGCCTCGCGAGAAAGAGGTCTATAAAGAGATCAAGAGCAAAGGGGCTCGCTCCTATACCCGATGGAATTGGTTTCAGGACAATCTCGTAGACGGCGGGGAGTACGAGTGGCGATGCCGTGCGGGTGCCCGATACCTCTACGTCGATGAGGCCGGGATCGTCTCGTGGTGCTCTCAGCAGCGCGGCACTCCGGGGATCCCGCTCCTTGAGTACACGCACGACGATATGGAGCGCGAGTACTGGACCGAAAAATGGTGTGCACCCAACTGCACCATTCAGTGCGTTCATCAGGTCGGGCATCTCGACGCATGGCGCGACCCCCAGATATCTTTGCCGGAGTTCAACAAGCGCAAGGGTGTCGGGGTCAAGAAGGAAACGGTAGCCGCCATCCTTGATGGTCAATAACCCCTTTCGCGAACTTTCTCACCGGAACATTCGTTCGAAGATCATGGCAAATTTTTGCCTTGGGATCTGAGCCATGAACGAACTGAACCACTCACCTGAATCGCCTCCATTGAGCCGAGACCTTCTTGGTCGTATCGTCAACCGACTCGGCATTCCGGCAAACGTCTCGCACGACCTCGATGGACTGCGTGCCGTCTACGCAGGCTGGTGCTCGAACATTCCCTTCGACAATATTCGCAAAATGATCTCGCTGCGCTCCGGCACGGACGCAAAGCTCGCCGGTCTCGACGCCGAGGACTTCTTTGAGAATTACCTTGCGAACGGCTCCGGCGGCACATGCTGGCCGTCGTCAAACGCTCTCTACGTGCTTGTGCGCGACCTTGGCTTCGACGCGAGGCGGGCCGCCGGATCTATGTTCGAATTACCGGACGTAAATCATGGAACGGTGAAGGTGCGTATCGATGACACTGATTGGATCGTCGATAGCTCGATGCTGACATTTGAGCCTTTCCCGGTCACCGGAGAAACCCTGATACGAAGCGACACGAATCACCCTGTCGAGGTTGAGTCGTACGAGGGCTCGGACGTCATCTGGGTGGATTTTCCACCCTTGCCGGAATTCATTCCATGCCGGCTGCGGCTCGATCATGTGGATGACGCTCTGTACACGGAGCGCTACGAGGTATTCTCGCGGCAGCAGAGTCCGTTCAACGAAAAGCTCTATTTCCGGAAGGGTGGTCGGGACGGCACGACAGTGATCTTTGGCCACACTCGGTTTCGTCGAAAGGGAGAAGGGCTCGATGTTAAGGAGTTCGATCGGGCCGGGCTCCGCAGGTATCTCGTAGACGAAGCGGGAGTGTCAAAGAAGCTTGTGGACGAATGGGTGGCCTCGGGATCTCTGGAGTCAACGTTTGCCGAGAGCGAGCGTCCTCCGTCACCGGAGGTCGGCAGACCACGGCCATCGAGGAGGTAGCGACAAACCTGTTGCCCCAACCTGTATTTCCGCAGTAATATCGGACGATCAAATTACACTTCGGAGGTTCTGCAATGATCTCTCGGATCGTCCTCGTTCTCTCGCTGCTCTCAGCATGCGCGGTGGTGGTCACTGCCCAAAAATGGCCGGACGGCAAGGCTCCGGTCATTGCTAATGCTGACCCGTACGTCGCCATTCCGGGTGCCGCTCTGTCGCCGACGAAGACGACCACCTACAGTGCCGTTTTCGACGCTACCAAGTTTGCCAAGGATCCGCGCAGCCTGGTTCCTGCGATCAACGCCGCGGGCGGGCTGCTCAATGATCTCGCCGTCGGCGGGACGCCTGCGAAAAACACGCATTTTGTCGTTGTATTTCACGGTGGGGCGACTGACGGCATCCTGACTAATGAGAACTACAGAGCCAAGTATGGCGTCGATAATCCAAACCTCCCCGCGATCGCGAAGATGAAGCAGATGGGTGTCGAGTTCTATGTCTGCGGCCAGCATCTCGCCGGCAGCAATATCGACCCGGCGACACTCACCAAGGACGTGACGATCGCCGCTGACGCGTATCTGGTCTTGATCGGTTTTCAGAATAAGGGTTACGGCGTTATGTTCTTCTAATGGCAGACCGAAAGCTGAAAATTCCTGTCCTCCTCGGTACCAATCGGCAGGAACGTCAGAGCGAGCATGTGGCCAAATGGCTGATGACGCGGATCGCTCTTCGTGAGGACGTTGAGTCGCGGCTCTTCGACGTGCGCGATTTCGCCCTGCCGCAGGACCATTACGGGCAGGAGATCAAGGACCAGTTCCCCGAATGGCGGGATGCGATCATCGCTGCCGACGGCCTCATCATCGTGACACCCGAATACAATCACGGCCCGCCCGGGCCGCTCAAGAGTGTCCTAGACCTTTTGCTTCGCGAGTACGTGCACAAGTCGGTGGGTTTCGTGGCCGTGTCAGCTCAGGTATGGGGCGGTACGCGTGTCATAGAGACCATGCTTCACATCGTTCGTGAGCTTGGACTTGTTCCCACATTCACCGATCTCAACTTCCCGCGAGTGCAGGATAAGTTTGACGCAGAAGGGAATTTGCTTGACGAGGCGTACAACGGCCGAGCCGATGCCTTTCTGGACGAGCTTGTATGGATGGCTGCCGCACTCCGGTGGGGACGCGAGAATGTCCCGTCCAAGTTTCACTGATACAATTTAGTCATGGAGTTCATCCATAACGAGAAGCACCGCTCACACCGTGTGGGTTGGATGCGTGCCGCCGTTTTAGGCGCCAACGACGGGATCGTGTCGACGTCCTCGCTTGTGATCGGCGTTGCAGCCGCGGCATCAGCTCATCATGAGATCATGATCGCCGGCGTTGCGGGCCTTATAGCCGGAGCCCTGTCGATGGCCGCGGGCGAATATGTTTCTGTGTATTCGCAGGCAGATACTGAGCAGGCGGACCTTGAGCTCGAGAAACAGCACCTTGCAGATGAGCCGGAGTTCGAACTGCAGGAGCTGTCCGCGATATATGTGGACCGCGGTTTAGAGCCGGAGCTTGCACGTGAGGTGGCAAGGCAGCTCATGGATCACGATGCTCTCGCCGCTCACGCCCGTGATGAGCTCGGAATAACCGACACATCCACGGCAAGACCGATCCAGGCTGCAGTTTTCTCGGCTATAAGCTTTTCTCTGGGAGCGGCGTTACCGCTCACCAGCGCATGGCTGTCGCCGAGAGAAAGCGTTATCTGGATCACAGCCGTGGCGTCACTGATATTCCTGACGATCCTGGGAGCTATTGCTGCACACGCGGGTGGTGCCAGCCGCCTTAAAGGGGCGATGCGAGTCCTTTTTTGGGGAGCGATCGCGATGGCGGTCACTGCAGGTGTCGGCAAACTCTTTGGAGCTAATGTATGACGAGCGAGGAGCACAATCGGTACATCTCATGGGTCTTTCTCGCTCACGCAGGTTTTCAGATCCTGATGATGGTGCTCATGCTGGCGATATTTAGCATGTTCTTCTTCATCGAGCCGGGGAGGCCCGGCGGGCCGCCACCGCCGCCGAAGGCACTCTTCGGCGTTTTGATGGCATTCATGTCGGTCATATATCTCGTATTCACTTTGCCATCGCTCATTGCGGCATATGCTCTCAGAAAAAAGAAGAGTTGGGCCCGCATGGCCTCGATAGTCGCGGGTGTCATGAGCGCAATGCATGTCCCCATCGGGACAGCCGCATGCGTTTACTCGCTTTGGTTCTTTCTTGGCGAGAACTGGAAGGAGATCTATCCGGTAAACGCCGCATCAACGCCTCGGCAGCAGCTGCCGGAATTCGATCCGGCGAAATGGCAAGGCGGGTTTGAAACGGATGAACAGGGAAGGGCCGTGTTCCAGCATGCCGAGCCGCCCGACTGGCGTTGACCTTACCGCCGCGGGACCTCCTCGCCGATGGTCCACACTACGACGGAGCTCGATAGCCCGTGGCCCGACATGCGCCCCGCCATCATGATGATCGTTTCTCCGCGCTCGACCACACCGGCGTCGATAAGGGTCCTTTCACCGACCTTCATTAGCTCCCCCGTCTTATCTTCCTGGGTACTAAGCAGGTCCATGCTAGTCGCGGCACCGTCGGACCGTGCATCGCTGCCCATCTCGAGCTGCTCGTGAAAGAAGGGCTGCACCCCCCACATGAGGGCGAGCTGGTCACGCGCCTCTCTTGAGGTAGTAAGTGCAAACGTCTGGAGGCCCGAGCGGAATGATGAGAGTCGCCGGGCCATCAGCCCTGACTCGGTAAATACGGCAACCTTCTCCGTTCGCATTTCACTCGCAGCATTTACGGCCGCTTTGCAGAGAGCCTGGCTGGTGCGGCCGGTAGGCGGGAGCGAAAGCTTCACCGGCTCCGGCAGCTCGTCCGCACGGACGCTCTCAGCCGCGTCAATGATCCGGGCCATCGTTGCTATGGACTCTACAGGGTACTTGCCGGAGGCTGTCTCCGCGGAAAGCATCACCGCGTCGGAGCCGTCCCAGACAGCATTCGCCACGTCCGAAGCCTCCGCACGTGTCGGCGTTGGACTTTGGATCATCGACTGCAGCATCTGTGTCGCGGTAATCACGAAGCGGTCGTGTGCGACGGCTTCTTCGATGATCCGTTTTTGGTAGACCGGCACTAGTTCGACGCTGGTTTCAACGCCGAGATCGCCTCTCGCGACCATTACACCGTCGGTTGCCTCGATGATCGCCTCGAGATCCTGGATCGCCTCCGCTTTCTCGATCTTTGCGACGAGCAGGGCGCGTCCTAAATGCCTCTTGTTCAGTTGCTTGATCAGGTCTTTGACCTCTGTGCAATCCGCCGCGGTGCGTACGAAGGATAAGGCGATGTAATCCACGTTCTGGGTCATCGCCCACTCGAGATCTGCGCGATCTTTTTCCGTTAGCGACGGGATCGGCAAGGGAGTGTGAGGAAGATTGATGCCTTTCCGCTCGAGCAATGTGCCGCCGACCCGGACAGTTGTCACGACGTCGGTAGCTGTTGTGCTGTCTACCACCAGCTCGATAGCCCCGTCGTCGATGAGAACTCGACTGCCGGGGGTTACCGACCGGGGCAGCTCGTTGAAGTTCGTGCCGACGATCTCACTTGTTCCCTCAATGTCACGTGTAGTGATCGTGAAGGGCTGCCCCTCTATGAGCTCTACACCTTTGCCGTCTCTGAGACCTCGGGTCCGGATCTTGGGTCCGGAGAGATCCACCAGTATCGAGAGCGGCAGGCCTAGTTTTGTCGCGGCATCACGGGCCGTACGGATGCGCTCCGAATGCTCGTCCTGCGTCCCATGGGACATATTGATCCGCACGGCGTTGAGCCCCGCACGGAGCATCGCCTCGATCGTCTCGGGCGAGCTCGACGCGGGCCCCAGCGTTGCGAGGATCTTTGCTTTTCGCATAGATGTGATTTTAACCAAGCGGCGGCGAACCTACCAGTTTCACAACTGCCTCGGCATTACAAAACCTTTACATGAAAGAACCTGGCCGCGTGTTAGAGTGTATCTAGCAATATTTCTTGCCAATGCGGGGCCTACTACTTAACAGGACGAAAGCCCGCATCAGAACCGCTACTTAGCACGTTGAGGCCTGCCGGCCCCTCTCGTTACCTAGCGAACGCACTCCTGAGACAGCAGGGTAACGATAAATGAACTCCGAAAGATCGCCGCAGGACAGCGGCCAAGACGAACTGGATTCGTACGAATTGAACGACCGCCAGAATATGCTCCAGCTGATCTCGCGAAACATGGACGTGATCCGGCGTGAGACGAACATGGGCGTTAAGCTCGATCCATCCATCCTCAGAGATCTTGAGGAGGAATATCGAAAGCTCTTAGGCGGTCTCGACGAGAAGGCTAATAGCCGCTCCCGTCATCCCTTCATTGATAAGACCGTCCGACGATAGTTCGAAAGCGGGAACGGTCCATCAGGGCGCGGCTCCTCAACCGTCTCCTCAGATATCTCCGCTCTGCGGAACGGGAACCGAAGAAATCGATTCTGCCCGTTCAACGCTGTCTAGTGGCTGCAAGTCACCTAAAAGTGCCCTCACCCCCTCCTTGGTTCCATCGAGGAGGGGCGTCTTCCTTTGCGGGTAGATCTCCTCGACGCAGCCGATCTGTCTCTAACCCTGCCGACGGAAAGCGTATGCGGCCTTACTGAGATGGGTTGCTAAG
>Ga0070658_10002403_pt1 | contig 15680 bp, 10 predicted proteins | sample KBSC13metaG_FD_64664 | JGI IMG/M metagenome (GOLD analysis project Ga0070658, IMG submission 64664) | Corn rhizosphere microbial communities from Kellogg Biological Station, Michigan, USA - KBS C1-3 metaG | ecosystem: Host-associated > Plants > Roots > Rhizosphere > Soil ...
CGCGCGCTTTCAGGAACTCCAGCGTTTCCTCCTCGTGCCGGCGCAGCTTGCCGCGCTCCGGGCCGCGCGGCTTCCACTCCTTCGTCCCCGCTGGCGGCATCACATCGCCGGCGAGATAGGCCTCGATCAGGACCGGATGGATGTAGTACTTCCGGCAGACGCTGCGCGTGTTGCCGAGCTTTGCCTTCGTCCGGTCCACCGCGGCGACGATGTTCTTCTCCGCCTGCTTCTTCGTCGGCGCCCGTCCCATCTCGCGCAGCGCCTCGGCGGCGAGCATCGTCCCGGCCCAGGTGCGGAAGTCCTTCGCCGTCACCTCGCGGCCGGTGATGTCGCGCAGGTAGGCGTTGATGTCGCTCGCCTCGACGCTCTGCTTGCGACCCTCGTCGTCGATGTACTTGAAGAGCTCCCACCCCGGCAGCTCCTGGCATTCCTGCACGATCTTCGCGATCCGGCGGTCGGTGATCGAGACACTGTGCTCGATCCCGCTCTTGCCTCGGAACTCGAAGTCGACCTTCGCGCCGGCGACCGCGACGTGCCGGCGCCGCATCGTCGTCAGCCCGAACGAGTTGTTCTCCTTCGCGTACTCGTCGGTGCCGATCCGGATAAGCGTGCGCTCGAGCAGCCAGACCACCGTCGCCATGATCTTGTCGCGCGCCAGTCCCGGCAGGGCGATGTCGCGTTCGACCCGCTCGCGGATCTTCCACAGCACGTCGCTGAGCGCGAGCATGCGATCGAACTTCGATTCGTCCTGTCGCGCACGGAACCGCTGGTGATAGCGGTACTGCTTTCGCCCGCGTGCGTCGCGCGCCGTCACCTGCAGGTGTCCGTCGGGATCGGCGCAGATCCACACGTCGGTCCACGCCGGCGGAATCACCAGCGCGCGGAAGCGGCGCAGCTGTTCGCGCTCGCGGATGACGCGACCGTCGGCATCGAGGTACGTGAAGCCGCGCCCGTGGCGGCGGCGCCGGATTCCCGGCGTCGTATCCGTCACGTATCGCAGCCCCGCCGACTCGGCGGCGTCCACGTATTCTCGAGCGAGCGACTGTGCCACACGTCCTCCGCGAGCGTCCGCTGCACCGATCCACGCGCACGTCAAAGTCCGCCGGATTCCCGGCGCCTCACAGCCAAGACGGCGCGACTCCCCGGGCGGCAACTTTCGCGACGAGCGCGCGCGCCGGGGCCCACCGCTCCCCCGCGCCCCGGCCCCCCGGTATGTTGCGGGCATGCTCTTCGCCCTCGCCATCGCGGCTGGCGGCGCCGCAGGCACCCTCGCCCGCTTCGGAATCTCCGCCTGGATGGCCCCCCTTGCCGTGCGCTTCCCCTTCGCGACGCTGCTGATCAACGTCGTCGGCAGCTTCCTCATCGGCTGGCTGAGCGGCGAATGGTCGCCGGTGAAGGATCTCACCGTGCGCGCGGCGCTCACCATCGGCTTCTGCGGGGGCTTCACGACCTTCTCGACGTTCAGCATCGAGACCGTCCGCATGCTCCACGTCGGCGAATCGCGCCGCGCCGCCACCTACATCGTCGCCAGCCTCGTGCTCTCGATCAGCGCCGCCGCGCTCGGCGTCGCGCTCGCCCGCGCCTCGTCGCGGACCGGACACACGCACGTCAGCAGCCGCTGATCCGCGCTGCCTAACGCTCGACGGACTCCCTCCACACCGCCCAATGTCCGACCTCGATACCTTCCTCGCCGCCAACGACACCCGGATTCACGCCGAGCTCTTCGACTTCCTCCGCATCCCGAGCGTCAGCGCACGCTCCGAGCACAACCCTGACGTCGTCCGCGCCGCCGAGTGGACGGCGGCGTCGCTGCGCAGTGCGGGGCTCGACTCGAAGATTCATCAGACGAAAGGCCATCCGGTCGTCGTCGGCGAGTGGCGGAAGGCAGTTACCGGTGCGCCGACGATCCTCGTCTACGGCCACTACGACGTGCAGCCGGCCGAGCCGCTCGAGCTCTGGCACTCGCCACCCTTCGAGCCGACGATGCGCGACGGCCGCATCTACGCCCGCGGCTCGGTCGACGACAAGGGCCAGCTCTTCCTCCACATCAAGGCGCTCGAGGCGCACCTCAAGACGCGCGGCAAGCTGCCGGTCAACGTCATCGTCCTCGCCGAAGGGGAAGAGGAAGTCGGGAGCGAGAACCTCGAGATGTTCATCGAGTCGCACAAGGATCTGCTGAAATGCGACGGCGTCATCATCTCCGACTCGGCGATGTTCGCCCCCGGTCTGCCGAGCATCCTCTCGTCGCTGCGCGGGCTGGCCTACTTCCAGATCGACGTGAAGGGACCGGCTGGCGATCTGCACTCGGGGAGCTACGGCGGCGCGGTGGTGAACCCGGCGATGGCGCTGGCGCGCATCCTCGCGACCTTCCACGACGCCGACGGCCACATCGCCATTCCCGGCTTTTATGACAGCGTCCGCGCGTGGCCCGACCAGGTGCGCACGCAGATGCGGTCGCTGCCATTCACCGATGAAGGCTTCCTCCACGAAGTCGGTGCTCCAGCGTTAGGCGGCGAGAAGGGGTACTCGACGCTCGAGCGCATCTGGACCCGCCCGACCTGCGAAGTGAACGGGCTGCTCAGCGGCTATACTGGCGAAGGTGCGAAGACGGTCCTTCCCGCTGTCGCGATGGCCAAGGTCAGCTGTCGCCTCGTGCCCGATCAGGATCCGGCGCAGATCGAGGCGGCGATGAAGGCGCACGTCGCGCGGGTCGCGCCGAAAGGCGTCACGGTGACTGTGACGCACCTGCACGGGGGCCGGCCGTGGCGCGCCGATCTCGACGGTCCGCTCTTCGATGCGGCGAAGCGCGCGCTGAAGGCTGCGTTCGGCAGGGAGCCGGTGATCACCGGTGAAGGCGGTTCGATCCCCGTCGTCGGCGATTTTCAACGAATTCTCGGCGCGCCCGTACTCCTGGTGGGCTTCGGGCTTCCCGGTGAGAACGCCCACGCGCCTAACGAGTGGATGAGCGACGAGAATTTCGTCAACGGAATGCGTGCGATTGCCGCACTCTGGGACGAGATCGGAAACGGAGGGGGATGATGACGATGAGAGCGGATGCGAGACGGTTCTGGCGCGACGTGGTCAACGGAAGGGTGCAGCTCGCTCTCATCCCGGTCGCGCCGATCATCCTCCTCCCGTTCATCATCATCGGCTTCGTCATCGTCTTCCCGCTCTGGGTGGCCGGTCTCGCCGTGCTCGGCCTGCTCCGCCTCATCGCCTGGGTCGTCGACAAGGGGATCGAAGCCGCCGGCGGCACCTTCCGCTTCAGCCCACCGCTCGCTCGCGCGTTCGAGTGGGTGAAGACGTTCGGCGGACTGGCGCGAACGATCTCCAGGAAAGCGGCGCCACCCGGGGCCGCCTGACGGCCCGGTGAGAGGGTACTCCGGGTAGCGGGACGAGAGAGTACTCCGGGTAGCGAGGTGAGAAAGTACTCCGAGTAGCGAGGTGAGAGAGTACTCCGAGTAGCGGGACGAGAAAGTACTCCGAGTAGCGGGACGAGAAAGTACTCCGAGTAGCGGCGCGGGAAGTTGCTCGGAGTAGCGAGCTGATCCTACCTGAAACCGATAACCACAACCGGAAAACGAAGCGCCCCGCGCAGTCTGCGCGGGGCGCTTCCGCTTTCGCCCTCTCCCTTCTCGAGAAAGCTCTCACCTCGCTACTCGGAGTACTTTCTCGCCCTTCTACTCGGAGTACTTTCTCGTCCCGCTACTCGGAGTACTTTCTCGTCCCGCTACTCGGTGTACTTTCTCGGTCCCTCTACTCAGGTACGTTCGAACTACTCGCCTCTTAGAATCGCCATTCGCGGGTAATGAACGCCCCAAACACCTCGAACTGTCTGAGCGTGGTGTTCGGGTCGAGCGACGGGGCAATCACCGGCGCTCGCGGCTCGAGCGTCGCCTCGTAGATGAAGCCCTTGCTCGTGCGCTGCCGCAGCGCGATCCCCGGGAGGCCGGTGCCGGCCGCGCGGAGCGCCAGGTAGGTGCGCGGGTCCACGTATTTTCCAAGTTCGACCTGCGTACCGGTCAGGAAGTCCTTGATCCCGTTCGGTGTGTACACCTCCGGCGCGACGTCGTTGGGCGTGATGTTGAAGACGTCGGCGCCTAACGATCGCGACGCCTCGCCCTCGAACTGGTCGGCCACCACTCCGATCGCGACGCCGGCCAGCCGCTTGTACGCCATCGCGGCACCGGTACCGACGATGTTGCCGCCGGCGTTCCCGCTCGATGCGCTCGATCCCTCGTTCTGCAGCAGCGACGACGACGACCGCCCGAACGCGAGGTAGCTGAGCAGGTCGGACTGCGACAGCGGCGGCTGCGCGTCGCTCTGCAGCGTCAGCTTCGGCCGGAGCAGCGTTCCGCCGATCAGCACCTGGATGTTGAGCGCCGACTGCTGCGGGAGTGTCACCTGGTACTCGCCGGTCACCTGCAGCGTCGGGTTCATCGGCTCGCCGTTCGCCCCGCTCGCGCCGATGAACATCGCCGACCCGCGCTTGATCGTGAAGCGCTTGGTGAGGAAGGTGTACTGCCCGTTGTCCGTGCTCACCACCCCGTCGAGGGCCAGCGTCTGCTTCGCCCGATCGACGTGGACGGTCAGCCCTTCGTCGGCGGTGTAGATCTCGACGTTCGCCTCGCGCGAGCGCACCCACGTGTTGCGCGAGACGTTGAGGGTGACGTCCATCCGCAATCCCGCCAGCAGCGGCGACTGCGTCGGCAGCATCTCGCGGTCGGTGACGACCGACGTGTCGATCACGTTGAACAGCGCCGGATCGCCGGCGCTGATCACCGACTTGTTGTCCGATTCCGGGATGTAGATCACGCCGCTCCGCACTCGCGCCCGACCGCTGATGTACGTCGCCGACATCGGACCCGCCATCGTCAGCTCGGCGTCGGCGCGCAGCATCCCCTTGTCGTTGTCGAGCACGCGCGCGTTCTGCGCGAACAGGTGCAGGTCGAAGTCGGGATTGCTGAACGACGACACGCCTATTGTTCCCGACAACCGTACCGGCCCGGATGCCGTCCCGGTGATCGAGTCGACGTAGACCGTGTCGTTGCGCATCCGGACGAAGCCCGCGACGTTGCGCATCTGCATCCCGCTCGCGACCAGCTTGAAGTAGCCGCGGTCGAGCGCGAGCGCACCCGCCAGCTGCGGCTTTGCGATCGTCCCGCGTACCGCGATCTTCCCGGCCGCCCGCCCGGTGACGCCGGCCACCGCATCGGTGAACTTCGGGATCAGCTCGAGCGGCAGACTGTCCGCGACGAGGTCGAGCGTCACCGCTCCGCGACCGAGCCGGCTCCCGGTGTCGGTGCGCTGGAGCGCGAGATCGATCGGCAGCTGGCCGCTCAGCGTCGCCATCGCCGCCCCTCCGGCGCGTGACGCATCCATCCGCGTCGTCAGCACCCGGCGCGCGTAGCTCAGCGTCCCGTGGAGCTCCGGCACCGTCGTCCCGCCGTACGATGCGTGTGCCACGCCTAACGCGAGGCGGAAGCGCGGGTCGGCGAGCGTCCCCTCGATCGTCCCGTTCACCGAAAACAAGCCGTCGAACGGGAGGTCGCTCTCGAGCAGCCCGGCGATGTCCGCGACCTGGAAGTTGTCGATCGCCACCTGCAGCGACGCGTTGCCCTTCGTCGGCAGCAGCCCGTTCGCGTAGATGCGGCCGTTCGCGCCGTTTCGCAGCTCGAGATTGCGCACCTCGATTCCGCGTGCGCCCCATCGGATCGCCGCCGTCCGCGTCCCGCGCCACACCGTCGTGTCGAAACGGAGCTGCGACCGTGCAAGGCGAAGCTCCTTCTCGTCGAGGCGGAGGACATAATCGCCGGCCAGCGAGTACTCGCGCACATGATCCTGCCAGACTCCGAGGTCGACGGTGCCGGTGTTGTTGCTGTACGAGAGCCGTGTGTCGACGCTGTCGAGCGCGAACCCCTTCACCGACGCCGCATCGAGCTGCACGCCGACCGCGAACTTCGACTGCGGAGTGAGCGCGTTCGTCCACGCCAGGTCGGCACGTGCCGCGCCGGCGGTACTGCCGAACGCGGCGAAGTCCGCCCCGGCCATCCGGGCGCGCGCATCGAAGCGCGACAGGCCGCCGGTGATCGTCGCCGCGAGCTGCAGATGACCCGACACCGAGTCGGACCGCACCGGAGGCGGGATGTTCGCCTTGAGCTTCGGCGCGGGCGCACCGGTCACCGCCCGTTCGACCTCGGTCGCGCGCGCCAGGCGCAGCGAATCTTCACGCGCCTGCGCCATCGCCTTCGCCACCCGCGCCGGTCGTGGGACGACCATCCCGGTGTCGTGCGGGAAGAAGCGCGCGAAGCGCTGCAGCGAGTCGAGCTGTCCGCGCACCACCATCTGTCCGCTCCGCCCCGGCGCGAGCCCGAACGTTCCCGACGCGCTCACCACCGCGCGCGATCCGCTCAGGACGAGCTTCTGGGCGGTGAGCATCCCGTTCGCGATCCCGACGCGCAGCGACGCGCTGTCGATCGCCAGGCTGTCGTACTGCGACGCGGCCACGTCGGCGGTCGCGGCCATCGCCATCGTCGCCGGCGAGAAGCCCCGCCCCTTCGCCGCCATCTTCGCCGTGATCGACGTCTGCGGCAGCCGGGCGATCACCGTGTGCGCGTTGAAGAGCCGCATCGCCGCCGCCAGATCGTACCCCTTCTCCGCGCTCGCGAGGTCGAGGGTGCCGCGGACGTCGAGCTCTCCGCCCGCCGCGAAGCGGAGCGACGAGTTCACCGCCAGGTTGTGCATCGTCCCCGTCAGGCGGATCGGCCCCGCGGCCTCTCCGCGCAGCTCGAGTGCGGGCGCGAACCGCCCGACGGTGTAGAGCGACACCGGCCGCGCCCGGGCATCGACGTCGAGCCACATCCCGCCGGCCGTGCGCACGATCGCGCGCCCGGTCAGCCGCGACCGCGCGCCATTGTCGATGTGCGTCAGGTCCCCGTTCGCGACCAGCCGCGTCGTCGTCGCGCCGTCGAGCGTCGCCGTCCCGACGACGATCCCGCCGACGGGCAGCGTCGGCATCCAGTGCTTCGCCAGCGCCACCTGCACCGGATCGGCGCGCACCTGCAGCGACCGCGCCTGCACGCCGCCGCCCGGGATCATCCCGACCTCGCCGACCGCCGAGACCTCGCTCGTGCCGTCGGCGACGTCGGCGAAGCTGACGTCGGTGTTCACCTTCATCGCGTGGATCCCGCCGGCCAGCCAGAGCCGGCCGCCTAACGTTCCGCGCCGCGGCGAGATGAAGCCGGGCACCATCTGCTCGATCGTCCGCGTGTCGAGCGACGAGACGCGGAGGTTGGTGTCGTGGAAGCGCAGCGAGTCGCCCAGCGCCAGCCCGAAGCTCCCCGTCGCCTTCGCTCCGTCGAGGGTGATGTCGGCGTTGGTCGCGACGTAGTCCTGCTGCTTGCCGACCCACGTCATCACGAAGTCGAGCGAGCCGCCTCCGTTCGCCGGCAGCCGCGGATAGAGCCAGCGCAGGTCGCCGGTCGCCACCGGCGCCCCGTGCAGCTTGAGCGCCATGTCCGACGACGCGTACACGTACTTGCCGTCGCCGGTGATCCGCGAGCCGGGGAGCTTCGCGTCCGCCTTGCTCCACCACAGCGAGTCGCCGGTGAACTCGAACGTTCCCTTGAGGTCGCGGACGTCGACCACCGGCGGCAGGAACGGTGCGGCGATCATCTGCAGCGACGCGACCTGCATCAGCTTCGTCGGCTCGGCCGGATCGGCGAGGCGCACCTTCGGCAGCCTGGCGTTGATCCGGTCGAAGCTCATGATCTTCTGGTAGCCGCCGGCGACCTGCTCGATCCGGTTGCGCGACTTCCCGCCTAACGCGGCGGCGACCGCGCTGTCCTGCTGCGCCGCCGTCAGCGACGTGTCAGCGTGCCATGGCGTCTTCACCACCATCGACCCGTCGACGATCGTCACGTTCGAGAACGAGATCCAGCTCCCGAAGCCGTGCGTCGTGTCGGCCGGGTTCGACGGCGTGCGCGGGAAGATCCGGTCGAAGTTCCACTTGCCGCCGGGCGGTCGGTCGAGGACGATCACCGGCCGCGTCAGCGTCACGTCGTTGAGCGCGACCTTCTTTCCCATCAGCGCCGCCAGCGAGTAGCGCACCTTCACCGCGTCGGCGACGAGGAACGGCGCACCGCTGCTGTCGGTGATCGAGATGTCGTGGATCGTCGTCCCCGTCAGCAGGTTGCCGTCGATCTTCCCGATCGAGAGCCGGCCGTGCACGTGCGACTTGAGCACGTTGAGCGCGATCGAGCGCACCTTGTTGTGGCCGTAGCTCGTGCCGGTGAGGACCCAGATGCCGATCCCGACGATCGCGATGATCGCGATCACGATCCCGGCGATGATGTTCAACGCGCGCCGCATCAGAACGCCTGCCCGATCGAGAAGTGGAACGTGAGCCGGTCGAAGAACGAGGTCGCCGGCTCGTAGAGGTATCGCTTGTTCAATCGCACGATCTCGCTCTGCCCCTGCGAGTTGTGCCGCTCGGTGTAGACCGGCAGGCTGTCGGCGACGACGGGGTTGTAGCCGACGTCGACCCGGATCGGCCCGACCGGCGACTGGTAGCGGATCCCCGCGCCCGGCGTCACCGCGCCGTGCGCGCTGGCCAGGTCGCCCAGCCGCGACGCCCCGACCAGTCCCCCGTCGACGAACGCGGCCCCGCCGATCTGCCGCCAGATCGGGAAGCGCAGCTCGACGCTCCCCTCGAGGAGCGACGCCCCGCCTAACGGCCGGGGAGTGAAGTCGCGCGCCGGCAGCGTCTTGCCGGTCGTGACCGGCCCGTTCGGGTCGCAGTCGGCGATCGCCGAGTACGACGTGTCGCACCCCGTCAGCGTCGCCATCTTCCGCAGCGGGATCGTCAGCGCCCGCGGCCCGAGCTGGTTCTCGCCGTAGCCCCGCACCGACTGCGACCCGCCGGCGTAGAACCGCTTCCGCGGATGAAGCACGTCCTCGGCGTCATTGACGCCGAGCGCGGTCCCGGTGCTGCCTAACGCGCGGACCACGCCGGCCCGCGCGTGCAGCGCCAGCACGCTCGAGCGGAGTACCGTCATGTACGTCGCCACGTCCACCGTCGCCCGGTTGTAGCGGTAATCCGACGCGGTGAAGGTCGATGCATGCTCGAGCTCGAGCTTCCCGAGGATCCCCTTCGTCGGCGAGAACGCCTGGTCGGTACGGTCGATCTGCGCCGTCAGCGTCACCGGCGACAGGCGCTGCGGCTTGCGCTGCGCCTTGATCGTGCCGCTGTCGCAGACGCCGAAGTAGACGCAGAAGTAGAGGTCACCGGCTTCGATCCGCGTGAACTCGAAGCGGTAGCTGGCGCTCGTCGGCGCCCTGATCGCGATCTCGCGCGTGAATGTCGCCTGCGTCCCTTCGCCGCGGTCGATGAACACCCCCGGCGTCGCCCGCCGGTGCGCGAAGACCCCGACGCCGATCGTGTTGCGCGCGCTCTGGAACCAGGGTTGCCGGATGTCCGCGCTCGCCTGCCACGTCGGCTGGAGGAACGGCGCTCGCGCCGACGGCGTGTCCTTTTCCATCACGGCGCGGAAGAACCCCGCGCCATTCAGCTGCTGGCTGAGCAGGTTGCCGACAGCGCCCTGGATGTCGAGCTGCCGCGCGCCGCCGAGGAAGTCGAAGTGCTGGAAGCGTGTCTGCAGCTGGAAGTAGTCGACGGTGTTGAAGCCTCCCGAAATCCGCGCTTCACGAAGCGGCGCTTCGCGCACCGAGATCTCGAGGATCTTCACGCTGTCGCCCTGCGGCGGCACCACGATCGCCGCGTGGCGGAAGAGCTGTGATTCGTAGAGGTTGCGCTGGCTCTCGATCACGTCCGAGCGCTTGAAGATCTCTCCCTCGTGCAGCACCAGCGAATGCCGGATCGTCGCGTCGGTGATCTTCTCGTTCCCCGAGATGCGGATCTCCCCGATCGTCGCCTGCCACCGCGGGTTCACCGCGATGTCGACGTCCGCCCAGTGCACGCTGTCGTACACCGCGACCGTGTCGACGCGGACGACCGCATCGGAATAGCCGCGGTCCGCGAGCTTGTTGCTGATGTTCACGACCGACGAATCGAGCGCGAGCAGGTTGAGCGGCTTGCCGACCTTGACCCGCATCGACGTCCGGATGTCCTTCGCCGACAGCACCGGCGTCGCCGGTCCGACCTCGATCTTCCGGATCAGCGTCGGCGGTCCCTCGTGAATGCGGAAGGTGAGGGCGACGCCACCCGCCACCGGCGTCACGACCGTGTCCACCGTCGTCTCGCGATAGCCGCGCTTCCAGTAGAAGACGCGGATGCGCAGCACGTCGCGCGCGAACTCCGTCCGGTCGAGGAAGAAGTGCGCGTAGACCGCCTTCGACTTGGTGATCCAGCAGATCGGCGTGAGGATGATCCCTCGGCAATGCGACGCCTCGGTCGAGATGCTCTGCTGCAGCTCGGAGGTGTCGAACGCCTTCACCCCGCGCAGCGACAGCTTCATCACCTCCGGCGCCTCCCGCTCGTCGGCGGCCGCCGTCTGCGCTGAAACGGAGAATGGCCAGGCGAGCAGCATCGCTGCCCCCAGCGCCCAGAGAGCGTTGCGGATGTTGACCATGGCGCCCCCCGTAAGTGCAAGCGATGGGCCGCCACCTCCCCGCAAAAACAACGAAGGCCCCACCACCCGTGGGGCCCCCAATCAGACGCCTCTCCCCCCCCACCCCAGATCTTTCAGCCCCTCCACTCGTGCACTTTCACCCCCTCTACTCAGAGGATTTTCAGCCCCTCTACTCCTGCACTTTCAGCCCCTCTACTCGTGCACGTTCAGCCCCTCTACTCCTGCACGTTCAGCCCCTCTACTCGTGCACGTTCAGCTCCTCTACTCAGAGCACGTTCAGCCCCTCTACTCAGAGCACGTTCAGCTCCTCTACTCGAGCCCTTTCCCTCCTCGCCCTCAAAGCCCCGAAAGCAGCGAGTCATTATTCTGCGTTCCCGCGATCCGCTTGATCAGCCATTCCATTCCCGCCTGTGGCGGCATCTGGCTCAGTCCCCGCCGCAGCGTGTAGACCGCATCCAGCTGATCAGGGCGGAACAGCTTCTCCTCGCGCCTCGTCCCGCTCGTCGCGATGTCGATCGCCGGATAGATCCGCTTCTCCGCCAGCGACCGATCGAGCTTGATCTCGGAGTTGCCCGTCCCCTTGAACTCCTCGAAGATCACGTCGTCCATCCGCGAGCCCGTCTCGATCAGTGCGGTGGCGATGATCGTCAGCGATCCGCCGCCGGCCGACGCCGGGATCGCCCGCGCCGAACCGAAGAACGCCTTCGGCTTCGCCATCGCCTGCGCATCGAGACCGCCGGACAGCGTCCGGCCGGTGCCACGCTCGGCGGTGTTGTGTGCGCGGGCCATGCGCGTCAGCGAGTCGAGCACGATGACGACGTCCTTCCCCTGCTCGACGAGTCGACGCGCGCGCTCGAGCACGATCTCCGTCACCTCGACATGGCGGGCCGCCGGCTGGTCGAAGCTCGATGCGATGACTTCGCCGACCCCCCACGAGATCGCCTCGCTCACTTCCTCGGGACGCTCGTCGACGAGGAGGATCAGCAGCACAGCGTTAGGGTGGTTCAGCGCGACACCCTCGGTGATCGCGTGCAGCAGCGTCGTCTTGCCGGCGCGGGCCGGTGCGACGATCAGCGCACGCTGCCCGAATCCGATCGGCGCGATCAGGTCGATCGCGCGACGAATGAGCTCCGCGCCACCCTTCGCCGGGCGCCCTGTCTCGAGGAAGAGTTTTCGTTCGGGATACGACGCGGTCAGCGTCGCGAAGTCGGGGCGTCGCGCGGCGTTCGCCGGATCGTCGCCATTCACTGATTTGATCTCCGCGACCACGATTCGCCCGCGCTGGTCGCGCCCCGTCGTCGCCTCGATCAGGTCTCCGCGGCGAAGTCCGATCTGCCGCACCATCTGCAGCGGGACGAACGCATCGCCCGGCTCGGCGAGGTAGCTGCCGGCGGCGCGGCGGATGTAGCCGCCATCGCGCCCGAGGTCGAACCATCCCTTCGTCTCCGAGTCGGCGACCACCGGAAGCACCGGCCCGCGATCCTGCTGCTCGGCGCCGCCCCCGCCGCGTCTGGGTCCGCGTCCACGATTGCGCCGCCCTCGTCGCCCACCGTCGCGATCGCCCTGTATGTTGCCGTCGCGATTCCCGTTGCTGTGATTCTGGTTCTGCCCACCCTGTCCGCGACCGCGCGGATGCTGGTGCCGCCCCCGTCCACCACCCTGCGGGCGCCCTCCCCCGCCGCCCCCGACGTTGCCGTCCCGCATCGGCATCTCGTCCCGGCGCGGCTCGTCGCGCCTCGGCTCATCGCGCTGCTGCATCCCGCTGTCCGCCGGCTCACCGCCGCCACCCTCGACCCGCTCCGGTCGTTCGCCGTGCTCGACTCGTTCGACGCGCTCGACACGCTCCGGCGGCGTGTACGGCTCCGCACCATTCGACTCGGCGCGCCCGGTGCCGTTGGCGCCGCCGCGGTCCACGCTGCCGCCGGCGTCTCCGCCGTCGACGTCGCGATACGGGTTCGGCTCGGCCACGTCACCGCCAACGTTAGGGTTGGACGGACGCGGGCCACGGCCGCGGCGGGAGGGGCGACGACGTTCGTTCATGCAGCAATCACGGGTGAAGGGGTGTCACGGTACTGGTGGATACGCGACGACGATCGCGATGGACGATGTCCGCGGCGCGTCTGTGCGATGATGACTCTGGTCGGCGCATTGCAGCCAAGCGCCAGGTCGTAGTGTGTGCTCGCGCGCTCGTGGCGCGCCGTGTGTCAGTTGCGAGTGTCGTGCTGTGCCTGCGCGCCGGGCGCGCGGTCGTACTGGAATGCGGGGATCCTGCCGCGTGCCGCTGCACGCGCCTCGTGCTGCCGGTGATCAGCGCGGAAATCGCCCACGCGCTCGTCCGGTCTGCGTCTCTGCCTGGAGCGGCGTCTCCGCATCGTCAGCGACGCGGGGCCACATCCTCCCAACCGATCCTGCAATGCACATCGCGCCTGCGCGACACACGATCGTCGATCGGTTCGCGGCGACGCCAGCAGCGCCGCCACGGATGCTCCAACATCGCATCCCGATCCCGTTCGCGCAACCCGCAGTCGGAAGCGGCCGCCCGATCCTGGTCCGCCAGCGGGAGCGAAGTTCGTGCCCACGCCCGGCGTTATCCCTGCTTCTTCGTCGATACCGCGTCGAGCTTTCGTACGAGCGCCACCAGCCGCCGCGTGCTCTCGATGATGCGCCGCACCGCGGTCGTCGCCTCGGCCGGAAGCGGCTCCATCTCGAGGAGCTGCGCCTCGGCGAGCACCGCCGTCAGCGGGTTGTTCATCGCGTGCTGCAGCCCGAGCGCGATCTCGCCGGCGGCGAGGAGACGCTGCGTCCGGCGCAGCTCGTCGCGCGCCGCCGACAGCTCTTCGGTCCAGCCGCCACCGCCGACCGCGCGCTCGACCGTCACCGCCATCGACGGTCCCAGTGCGCGCATCTCGATCTGCTCGATCGCTCCCGCCGAGGCGCCCTTCTTCGCCAGCGCATCGTCGCGTGCCGTCACGACGAACGCGAGCGCCGACCGTGACGCCGACGCTCGAACCCGCTGCGCAGTCTCCCCGGCCGCGACGGCGTCGGCGGTCGCGTCGATGAAGATCAGCGAGCAGTCGGCGAGCGTTGCCGTCGCATCGGGCGCGGCCTCGCTGAAGCTCGCCGTCGGGAGCGCGGCCGCGACTGACTCGCGCACCAGCGCGATCACCGCGTGCGAGCCCGACACGAGTCCGATTCTGATCGAGGGTGATGTAGACGATGCCATTCCGACTCTCGAGAAGAGCGGTGCGGGGTGCGCGATGTGCGCATCCTCGACCGCCGGTTAGCTTTTGTTCCTATGATCTCGCCATCCGCGTCCGACCCGTCCGTCGCGACGGGCACCGCGGCCGACGTCGCCGCCGCGGTCGCGTCCTTCGAGCGAACCGCCGACTTCGCGGCGCTCATCCGCACCCTGCAGGCGATCGCCGCCACCGCCGACGCCGACAGCCTCATCGCCGCCGCCGAGCCCTGGCGCGATCGCGCCGAGATCGCCGGCCCGCTCTACGAGCGAGTCGTCGACCTCAGGCCTAACGATGCGCGCGCGCTCGTCGCGCTCGCCAACGCCTACTGGCTGCATGGACGCGGCGGCGACGTCGTCGGCGAGCTCGCCGGCCGCGCCATCGCGGCCGATCCGTCGAACCGCGCGGCGTGGCACCTGTGGGCGCTGTCGGAGTCGGACCCCCGCGCCCGTGTCGCCCGCTGGCAGCAGGTCGCCGACCGCTTCAGCGACGACGATCTCGCGCGCGCCCTGCTCGCCGACAATGCCGCGTCGCTCGCCGGCGCCGAGAGTGACGAGCATGCCCTCGCTCTCGCAATCCGGACGTACGAAGACCTGCTCACCCGGGCCTCCCGTCCCGAGCAGCGTGCAGCGCTCGAGAAGTCCATCTCCACCCTGAAGAGCTGGTCGATATGAAGGACGAACCGACTCCCCCGCGCGGCTCGCTCGCCGAGTTCCGCGCCTTCCGCGAGAAGATGAACGCCGAGATCCTCGGCGAGGACAACCTCGTCATCAATCGCTTCTTCAATCTCGACGGGCGAGCCTACGAGCCCGGTGCGCTCGACGTGAAGACGAAGGAGCTGCTCGGGCTGGTCGCGTCGATGGTGCTTCGCTGCGACGACTGCATCACCTATCACGTGGTCCGCTGCCAGGAAGAGGGGATCACTCGGGAGCAGGCGTTCGAGGCGTTCAGCGTCGGTCTGGTCGTCGGCGGCTCGATCGTCATCCCCCACCTGCGCCGGGCGGTCGCCCGCTGGACGGAGCTCGAGGACGAACGCCGTTAGGCGGTGGCCGTCCGGGGCGCCTCGGGGAGGACGGCATGCAGCCCGTCGAGGACGTCCTGGAGGTCGAACGGCTTGTGCAGGGTGGGGCAGTTGCAGGCGGCGATCAGCTTGCCGGCGCGCTCGGTGATGTCGCCGGTCATGAACAGCGTCGCGGTGCGGAGGTGCGGCTGGACCGCGGCCGCGAGCTCGAAGAAGACGTCGCCGCGCATGTCGGGGATGCGAAGGTCGATCAGGAGCGCGTCGAAGCGCTCGGCACGGATGAAGCTCGTCGCCGTCTCGCCATTCTCGACGGTGACGACATCGTAGCCCGCGCGGCGCAGCGCGATCTCCAGCGCCTTGCAGATCGATGGCTCGTCGTCGACGACGAGCACTCGTGCGCGATGTCTTGATCCGTGTGACTGCATCCGATCCTCTCCCTCACATGTCGTCGAGCTCCACCGCCGGCGCGAACAGCCGCGCCGCGACGCGCTCCACGAATTCCTGGGGGCTCATCGTCCCCCGCGCTTCGAGCGGGCGCGTTCCGACCAGCTCGAGCATCACCCGGTTCAGCACCCGCGGTTCGCTGTAGCCGAGCTTCTCCGACACATCCTCCAGCAAACGTCCCGGATCTCGCAGGAAGGCGAACGCCCGAAGCGCCCGCGCCGCCTGCACCAGCATCCTCGGCGAGGTGAACCCCGCCGCTTCCAGCACCCGGTACAGCTGCCGTCGCGTCATCCCTGCACCCGCTGCCAGGTCGTCGACCGTCGAGTAGTGCTTCGGTGACCTGATCATCCGCGCGACGGCGGTCCCGACCCGCGGTGGCAGGCCGGCCAC
>Ga0070658_10002410_pt1 | contig 15652 bp, 14 predicted proteins | sample KBSC13metaG_FD_64664 | JGI IMG/M metagenome (GOLD analysis project Ga0070658, IMG submission 64664) | Corn rhizosphere microbial communities from Kellogg Biological Station, Michigan, USA - KBS C1-3 metaG | ecosystem: Host-associated > Plants > Roots > Rhizosphere > Soil ...
GTCGCGCAAACGGGCGGCTGGCAAGACGACCCGCTGCGGCGATCGGGGAGGCAACGATCGCCGAGGCTTCCATGAGCGGTGAAAGGGTGGACGCGACGGCGGGAGCGAACCGTCGCGCGATGGCACGCGGCAGGAGCTGGCCGAAGACGACGACGAGTGCGGCGAAGACGGCAAGAGTGAAGACAAGCTCCTTCACGTCGCTCGCATGATCGGCTGCGATCAGCTCACCGCTCAGCACGAGAAGCAGTGCGACTGCCGAGCTGGACGCGATGACGAGCCGCTGCGGACGCTCGAGATAGGCCAGTGCCACCGCCGATCCGCGCAGCCGTTGCTCCACCCAGTGCCGCAGCCAGATGCGGCTGACCGAGCGCATCGCCATGCCCCCGGCGGTGAGCGCCGCGATGAACACCAGCGCCACGGCCAGCGGGCCAAGCTCGAGCATCACGAGCGAGCCTCCTGCACCTGCGGGTGCAGTCGCTCGAAGTACACCCGCTCGATCCGGCGACGACGTACTCGCTCCACGACGAGCCGGTAGTTGCCGACCTGCACCGTCTCCCCGGCACGCGGTACGCGCCCGAACAGCTCGTACACGAGGCCGCCCACGGTCTCCAGGTCGTCGCGCTCGAAGTCCTGCGCCAGCAGCTCGGAGAGCTCGCTGAGCGGCACGCGGCCACTCACCCAGAAGCGCGAGCCCTCCTCCTGCTCCACCTCGGGCTCCTCGTCGTCGTACTCGTCGTGGATCTCCCCGACGATCTCCTCGAGCACGTCCTCGATCGTGACGAGGCCCGCCGTGCCGCCGAACTCGTCGCTGACGATGGCGATGTGGGTGTGACTCGCCTTGAAGTCGCGAAGCTGCTCGTCGATCGGCTTCGAGGTGGGGATGAAGCTGGGAGGCCGCACCAGGGTCTGCCAACCGAGCATCGGCTCGTCGTCATCAATCACGAATGGCAGGAGATCCTTGGCGTAGAGGATGCCCACCACATTGTCGAGCGTGTCATCGTAGACAGGAAAGCGCGCGTGCTCGGAGCTGCGCACCCGGTCCACGACCTCGCTCCAGTGCGTCGTCTGCTCGATGCCGACGATGTCCACGCGCGGCACCATGACCTCCCGCACCGCGGTGTCGCCAAGGGAGAAGACACCGTGCAGGAGCGCCTGCTCGTCGCGCGACACATCGGCCTCCGCAGCGACCACCTGCCGGAACTGTTCGGTGGCTTCCTCGCGTTGCTCGGCGCGCTCCTCCAGCGATGGCGCGGGGAGTACCCGCTCGAACAGCGCGTCGAGCGCGCTGCCGGTGCGCAGGACCGGCCAGAGGAGCACGTCCAGCGCATCGATCATCGGGGCGAGTGCGATGGCGATCCGTGGCGCCGTGACGAATCCGATCGACCGGCAGACTCCCTCGACGATGATCACGATGAGGAGCGCCGCGGCGATGGCGATGACCGCGCCGCGTAGGCCAGCGCGTGGCTCCAGCGTGAGCCAGTGCACCACCGCCGCGCCCGCCACCAGGTGTGCGAACACCCGCGCGAGCGCGAGCGCGCGGTGCGCCCGCTCCCGTTTTCGCAGTTGCCCGAAGACGGGCGGCGTGGGCGCGGGATCGAGATCTCCGCCGAGCAGCGCACCATCGGCCGCCGCGGCCAAGCCGGCGAAGGAAACGGCCGCCGCCGCGACGACGAGTGGAAGCGCGCTCAACTGCCCACCTCGCTGCGCATCACGGCGCCCAGCAGCGACTCCTGGCGCCGCCACATCGCCGAGCGGTAGCGCTCATCGCCCTCCGGGTGGTCGTGCCCGACCACGTGGAGCACGCCATGAACGACGAGCCGCAGCAGCTCCTCCCGCGCCGGCTGTCCAGCGGCGAGCGCATTCCGCCGCGCAATGTCCGGCGCGATGTAGATGTCGCCTTCGAGCGGCGCGCCGGCATGCGTTGGCGTCAGGCCAAAGGAGATCACATCCGTCGGTCCACGGTGCCCGAGATGCCGCCAGTTCAGCGCCGCGATCCGTCGGTTGGTGACGAACGCGATGGACAGCGTGGCATCGCGCACACCCTCGGCGCGAAGGACGCGGTCCGCAGCGCGGGCCACCCGGGCACGAGCCACCGGAATTCGCACCGACTCCGTGGCCACCTCGACGACGCGGCTCACCGCGGAATCGCCTCGATGGAGGGCGCCGGCGTCGGATAATCAATGCGGCCGTGGTACATGCCGCCCAGGACGCGGGCGAACTCGCGTTTCACCACCGTGAGCTGGCGCAGGGTCAGCGGCGCATCGCGGAGCTGGCCCTGCTCCAGACGTTGTCGCACCACGGCGTCGATGACCTCGCGGATCCGCTCCGGTGTGGGATCGGCGAGCGTCCGGGTGGCCGCTTCCGCGCCGTCCGCGAGCATGACGACCGCCGTCTCGGCACTCTGCGGCACCGGACCGGGATAGGTGTACTCCGCCGGGTTGGCAACGCCACCGTCGCGTTCGCGCGCCTTCTCGAGGAAGAAGGCGATCGTCCCCGTGCCGTGATGCTCGGTGATGAAGGCGCGGATCGATCGGGGCACGTGCTCGGCGTCCGCGAGTTCCAGTCCCTCACGGATGTGGTTCCGGATGATCGACGCGCTGGTGTTCGGTTTCAGCTTGTCGTGGAGGTTCCGCCCGCGAGGCTGATTCTCCACGAAGTACTGCGGCTTGGCGAGCTTGCCGATGTCGTGATAGTACGCGCCGACCCGCGCGAGGAGCGAGTTCGCGCCGATGGCGCGGCACGCCGCCTCGGCGAGGTTGGCGATGGCGATGGTGTGGGCGTAGGTGCCCGGCGCCTCGAGGCTCAACCGCTGGAGGAGCGGTCGGTTGAGGTCGCCCCACTCGAGCAGCGTAAGGTGCGTCTCGCGCCCGGTGATGCGCTCGGCGAACGGCATGAGCAGCATCGCGGCGATCACGCTCACCACCGCCGTGCCCGCGCCGCGCAGGATGGCGAACAACAGCTCTCGCGTCGAATGCGCGCTGGCAAGCTCGGTTGCGGCGAGCATCACCGCCGTCGCCGCGGCGATGATGAGCATCCAGATGTACGAGTCATCCCGCTGCGACGTCGGCCGAACGGCGAGGGCGGCCGCTCCACCCGAGATGAGCATGACGAAGAGTGCGCCCTCGATGCGATACGCCGGCTGCGCCGCGATCAGCGCCGCGACGAGCGCCACCGTCGCCACGCTCATGCGCCGGTCGTAGAGCGCGCTCGTCACCACCCCGATGAACGCGATCGGCACGAGCTCGGGAGCGCCTGGACGAACGCGTGCCACCACCGAAGCGACGATTACCACGAGCAGCATCATCGCCGAGAGCAGCGCGAATGACGAACCGCTCGCGAACACCGGTGGCCGGCCGAGGCGCAGGGCGAGCGCCAGGCCGCCCAGCAGCAGTGCGTTCGCGGCGAAGGCGCCGAACGCCGACGGGATCGGACGAGCGGGCGTGCCGAGGCCGAAGGTCACGGCAGCGGCGAGCACGAGAACTCCGGCCGACGCGAGTGCTGCGCTCATCGCGCCATGATTCGCCGGTCGGATGCTTCCCGAGGCTCCCTCGAGCTGCGCCCGCAGGTTCACGTGCTAGTCTCCGTCCTCCGCGTACGCCTTGATGATGTCGCGCACGAGGCGATGGCGTACGACGTCGGCATCCGAGAAATAGTGGAAGGCGATTCCCTCGATGCCGGGGAGGATCCGCTCCACCTGCATCAGCCCCGACTCCTCGCGCTTGGGCAGGTCGATCTGCGTCTTGTCGCCCGTGATGACGATCTGCGAGTTCACGCCGAGACGGGTGAGGAACATCTTCATCTGCAGCGCCGTGGCGTTCTGCGCCTCATCCAGGATGACGAACGCGTCGCTCAGCGTGCGGCCGCGCATGAACGCCAGCGGCGCGATCTCGATGACGCGCGTCTCGAGCGCCTTCTGGATTCGCTCCGGAGGCATCATCTCGTCGAGCGCGTCGTAGAGCGGCCGCAGGTAGGGATCCACCTTGGCCTGCATATCACCGGGAAGGAACCCGAGACTCTCCCCAGCCTCCACCGCTGGCCGCGCGAGCACGATCTTGCGCACCTTCTTTCGCGTGAGTGCGTCCACCGCCGCGGCAACGGCGAGATAGGTCTTGCCCGTGCCGGCGGGCCCGATGCCGACGACGATATCGTTCTCGGCGATCTTCTGCAGGTACTCCGCCTGTCCGCTCGTCTTCGCCTGGATGAGGCGACGCACGCCCGGCAGCGCGATGCGACCCTCATGCGCGCCGTCGCCGCCGTTGCCGTCGTCCTCGCTCAACCGGAGCACGTCGTCGGGCGTGAGATCCATGCGCTGGCGGGCGCGATCCACCATCCGCCGTCCGATGTCCGTCGCCCGTTCGACGAGCGGCTGCGGCCCGGTGATGGAGAGGTTGTCCCCGCGCAGGGAGACCTTCACTCCGCACAGCCGGGACAGCTCGATGAGGTTCGCGTCGTTCACGCCGGCGAGCGTGAGCATGTCCGCACCTTCGGTCGACAGCTTCTGGGTTACCGATCCGTCACTCACGCGGGCTGGGATTCCAGGGTGATGTGCAACTCCTCCAGATCCGCCGCCGGCACGGGCGAGGGTGCGCCCTCGAACAGGGCGCGCGCCGCCGTCGTCTTCGGGAACGCGATCACGTCGCGCAGCGACGGCGCGCCGGCGAGCAGCATCGAGATGCGATCGAATCCGAACGCGATGCCACCGTGCGGTGGCGCGCCAGCCCGAAGTCCCTCGAGCAGGAAGCCGAACCGCGCGCGCGCCGTGGCGGCGTCGATGCCGAGCAGGTTGAAGATCCTCCCCTGCACCGCCGGATCGCTGATTCGGATGCTGCCGCCGCCCAGCTCGGTGCCGTTGAGGACGAGATCGTAGGCGAGCGCACGCGCCATCCACGGCGCACTGTCGAGCAGCGCGACGTCTTCCGGATGCGGTGCCGTGAAGGGATGGTGCACGGCGCCGAGTGCGCCGGTGGCCAGATCGCGCTCGAACATCGGGAAATCGGTGACCCAGAGGAATGCGTTCACGCCGCTGGGCACGAGTTGCATGCGCTGCGCCACGTCCTGACGGACGCGGTCCAGCGCGGGGTTCGCGATACGGTCCGGCGCAGCCACATACAGACCGAGCTCACCCTCGGAGAGTCCGAGTCGATCGGCGGCCTCGGGACCGAGGAACTTGGCAGGCGGCCCCTCGAGCGTCCCGCTCACGCGCTTGAGGCGCAGCAGGCCGGCAGCTCCGGCGGACCTGGCGATGGCCTCGATTTCGTCGACCTGCTTCCGCGACAGAGCGGCCCCACCCGGGATGCGGATGCCACGCACGCGCCCACCCGCGGCGAGCGCGCTCTTCGTCACGGTGAATTCGGCGTCGCGAAAGACGGCGCTCACATCCTCGATCTCCAGACCATACCGCATGTCCGGGCGATCGATGCCGTATCGTTCCATGGCGTCGGCATATGCCATGCGCGGTACGCGCCCCGGCACTTCGCTACCCCCTTCCTTCCACAGCGCGCGAATGAGCCCCTCGGCGAGCTGCATCACGTCTTCCTGGGTGACGAAGGATGCCTCGATGTCGATCTGGGTGAACTCCGGCTGACGATCGGCGCGCAGGTCCTCGTCGCGGAAGCAACGCGCAAGCTGGAAGTAGCGGTCGAAGCCGCTGACCATGAGCAGCTGCTTGTAGATCTGAGGTGACTGCGGCAGCGCGTAGAACTCGCCGGCGTGCACCCGGCTCGGCACGAGGTAGTCGCGCGCGCCCTCTGGTGTCGGCTTGGTGAGGATCGGCGTCTCCACCTCGAGAAAGCCCGCATCGCTCAGGTAGCGGCGGGTGCGCTGGAGCAGGCGATGGCGCAGGATGATGTTCCGCTGCAACTCGTCGCGCCGGAGGTCGAGGAAGCGGTAGCGCAGCCGAAGCTCCTCCGCCGGAAGCTGCTCGCTCTTGCCGCGCGCTACCGGAATGGCAGGTGTCTCCGCCAGCCCGACGATGCGCAGCGAGTTGGCGCGCACCTCCACGTCGCCGGTCGCCATGTCCGGATTCCGCATGTTCTGCGGCCGCGCAACGACCTCGCCCTCGACCAGCACCACCGTTTCGGCGCCGAGCGCCGCGGCGCGTGCCGCGAGCTCTTCACCGGTAAGTGACGGGTCGAACGAGACCTGGACGATTCCCGCCCGGTCGCGGAGATCCACGAAGACCAGACCGCCGAGGTCGCGGGCACGGTGGACCCAGCCCGCAAGCCGCACGACGGCGCCAGCGTCCTCCAGGCGCAATGACCCGGACAGGTGGGAACGATAGGAGGTGGCCAGCGCCGTCTCAGCCATGCCGGAGCTTTCGGGAAGAAGTGCGCGCGAACGACGCGATGCGGGGAGTGCGAAAGCTATCGGCCGGACGGGTCCGTCGGTAGCGCTGCGCTTGTCGGAAGAGCCTTGATCCGCTAAGCTCAAGTTCATGCGGCGCATGACGTTCGCCGCGCGAGCGGCCCCGCCAGCGCCGAGTCCGCCGACGAGTCCGCCGCTATGACCCCACGAGAGAATCTCCTCAATCTCACCCCCGACGACGCCGAACGCCGGCTCGCTGTCGCGATGTCGGAGCTCGGCCAGCCGAGCTATCGGGTGAGTCAGGTCCTGCGGCGGCTATGGTCGGTTCCGGCGCCCTCGTTCGAGGCCATGACGGAGCTGCCAGCCGCCTTGCGCGCCGAGCTGAACGCCCGGTTCGAGTTGCCGCGCCTCGAGCTCGTCGTCCGGCAGCGATCCTGCGATGGGACCCAGAAGTTCCTGTTCAAGGTCCGCGACGGAGAGGCGATCGAGACGGTCGCGATCCCGGAGGGCAATCGCGTCACGCTCTGTATCTCGTCGCAGGTGGGGTGTGCGCTGAAGTGCGCCTTTTGCGCCACCGGAGCCATGGGTTTCTCGCGCAACCTCGAGGTGCACGAGATCGCTGGCCAGGTTCGCGAGATGCGCCTGATCGACGAGCCGGTGAACGTGACGAACATCGTCTTCATGGGAATGGGCGAGCCGCTCATGAACTGGAAGGCGGTGGACCCGACGCTCACCATCCTCAATGATCCGCAGGGGCTCGGCATCGGCGCCAGGCACATCACCATCTCCACCGTGGGCGTGCTGCCCGGCATCGTCGCACTGGGACAGCGCAAGGAGCAGTTCCGCCTCGCCATCTCCATCCACGCGCCAACCGACGAGCTGCGACGTCAGCTCATGCCGATCAACACCAAGTTCCCGCTCGCCGAGGTGATCGAGGCGGCGAAGGTGTTCGACCGTCGTGTGACGTTCGAATACGTGATGCTCGGCGGGGTGAACGACGGCCCTGAACAGGCGCATCAGCTCGCAGCGCTCGCTCGCGAGTGCGGGGCATTCGTCAACCTGATTCCGCTGCATCCCGGCGGCTCCCAGGGATTCACGCCCACTTCGGCGAGGGACATTGCCCGCTTCGCCCGGCTGATCCGTGAACGAGGCGTCGAGGTGGCGATCCGCAAGAGCCGCGGGATGGACATCGCCGCGGCGTGCGGGCAGCTACGGGTCGAACGGCTGGGGCGGCGGGCTCCACGTGCGGCCCAGCAGCACGGTGACGTCCAGGTAGCGTGAGCTGTCGCGCTGCGTGCGCGATGTGGCTGGCTTGATCACCTTGGCCACCGCGGCGGCCCACTCCGGATGGCCCGTGCGGTCCAGCACCAATGTGGTGTCGAGCGTCGGGCTGGCGTTGCCCATATCGACGACGTCGAATCCCTGATCGCGAAGCAGGCGGGTGGCGCGGCGCGCCAGCCCATGTTTCCCCGTCGTGTTGAGTACCTGCACCCTGACGCGCACGCCCTCCGGCGCACGGGGCAGCTCCTGCGGTGAGAGCACGGCGGCCAGAGTGCTCGTCGTAGTCGTCGTCCGCAGCGCATGCACCACCCACGCCGCTCCGGTGAGCACGATGACGGCGAGTGTCAGCGCGAACGCGGCGAGTCGCTTCATCGCACCGTGTTCCAGAGGCCGACGGCCTCGGGAAATAACCGCATCCCCTCGCGCAGCGACCACTCCAATCGATTGCGCAGCACCTGGCGGAAGGTCGCGTCGAAGTCGTGCGGCACCTGAGACGCAAGGTACGCGCGATCGGTGCGTGAGAACTTGCGGCCCGGCTCGAGGTAGTCGGCCATGTACAGCGCTCGACCGAGCCGCCCCCACCGTGCGGAACCGACAGTGTGGTAGCGAATGGCGTCGAGCAGCTCGATGCGCGTCTCCCCGTCCTGCTGCAGTCGCTCCGCCGCGGCGGGTCCGTGCAGCATTTCGGTGGTGTACTCGGGCAGGTCGCCGGCAAGCCGCCGCAGCTCCGTCTCCGGTGCGTCGCGGAGCGCGTCGTGGTAGCGGCCGGCGTCGTGCCAGGCCTGTGCCTCTTCGGGCGGGAGCCGCAGCGCCGCTGCCCATTCGTCGAGCAACTCCGTGACACGCATGATGTGCTCGAGTCGCCGCTCGCTCACGCGGGCCCAGGCAGGCATGGCCAGCGTCGCCGAGCTCACGCCGCCACCATCGTTGCGTCGAGCTCGGCGAGCTCACGCTGCCAGAAGTCGCGGTAGGGCAACCCTGGATGTGGAAGCATGAGCTCGCGAGACTGCACGGTGAGGCTGCCGAAGCGCACGATGTCGACGTCGATCGTCCGCGCACCCCAGCGGCGGCTGCGCACGCGTCCCAGCCCGTTCTCGATGCGCTGGACGGCGCGCAACAGCGCGTGCGGCGTGAGTCGCGTCGCGATGCACAGCATCTGGTTGAGGTACGGCCCCTGCGCGCCCGAGCCGAAGGGTGCCGTCTCCTCCACCTGGCTCGCTGCGACGAGCCGGGAGCCGGGCAGCGTCGCGATCGCCGTGCGAGCGCACGCGAGGTAACCCGCCCGATTCCCTACGTTCGAGCCGAGCGCAAGCAATACCCGCTCAGTCACGCTCGCGCTCCACGACGATCTCGGCGTACTCCAGCGGCCCTTCGAGCATCACGTGTGGCTTGCGCACCGCAACACGCACCGATGCCACCTCGTCCAGCGCGAGGAGCGCATCGGCGATGTCATTGGCGATCCCCTCGAGGTAATCGATCGGCTGACGCTCGAACCGATCGCGCGTGCGGCGGTAGACCTCGCGATAGTCGAGCACTTCCGAGCTGCCGGCAGCACGGCGGAGGGTGACGTCCACCTCGAGCGGCTGGGGCAGCGTACGCTCGTGGTCGAGGATGCCGACCCGCGCGTGGAAGCGCATGCCGGCGAGGGTGACTTCGAGGCGATTGGAGGGAGAGGAGGACACGGCGCGCAACGTAGGACGATCACCGACGTCGGTCAATCAGCCGACGCTGGTGATGCGACGCGTGAGCTCGTTCAGGTAGTTGGCGACGCTGCGCAGCTCCTGCGTAGCGCCCTCCAGCTCGCGAAGCGCGTCGGCCTGCTCCCGCGCCGTCTGCGTCACCTGTTCCGCGCCCTCGCGGTTTCGGCCGGAGATCGCCGAGATCCGCCGCACCCGGTCGCTCAGGTTGGAGAAGGCGAGCTCCTGCTCCCGCGAAGTCAGCGCGATCCGTTGCGCGCCCGTCGCAGCGCTCGCCGTCGCGTCCACGATGAGGTCGAGGGCCTCCCGCGCGTGGCCGGACAGCGTCTCCACGTCCTGCACGATGTTCTCGCCCCGCGACATCTGGAAGGCGACCCGGCGCATCTGTTCCTCGAACTCGCTCACGATATCGCCGGCCTCGTCCGACGCGCGTGCGCTCTGTTCGGCAAGCTTGCGCACCTCGTCAGCGACCACGGCGAATCCCTTTCCCTGCTCGCCCGCGCGCGCCGCCTCGATGGCGGCGTTGAGCGCGAGGAGGTTGGTGCGGTCGGCGAGCTCGCGAATGACGGCGATGAATTCGGTGATGCGCATGACGCTCGCCGCCAGGCCGGAGATCTGGGCGCCGCTCTCGCCGACGAAAGTCTTCGCGCCCACCAGCCGCTCGATCGCCGTTGCGATGGTGTGTCGGTGCTCGGTGGCGATCTCCGTGGCGCGCTGGCTGGCCTCGGCGGCCTCGCTGCCATCACGCACGACGTCCTGCGTGGCCGAGTGCAGAGCGCGCGTCACGTCGAGCGATCGTCCCACCTGCTCGCCTTCCTCGGCGATGCCGCGCGTGATGTCGGCGATGGTGCGCGCCACCGATTCTCCGCCGCCGCGCAGCGCCCGGGCCGAGGCCGTGAGCGTGTCGAGCTGGGAACTGACCCGGGTCATCGCCTCGCGCAGCGGACGTCGCAGGTCGTAGATGTGAAGGGTGGTCGCCAGCTGGAGCGCGAAGCGCCGGATGAGCGCGATCTCCTTGGGGGTGTAGGCGTCGGGCTTGTGGTGCTCGAGCTCGAGCAGCCCGACGGTGCGGTCTCCGAATCGAAGCGGCAGCAGCACCACGCTGCGCATCGGCGACGTCGAGACCTCGATGCGCTCATCGCGCTGCACGTCGGGCACGTTGATCACTTCCCCACTCTGGAGCGACTCGGCGCGAAGCGCTGCCAGCTCCGGGCGGAGGTCTGTCTCCGTCTCGAGGTAGCCGAGGTCGCCGCTCCAGATCTGTTTCAGCGCGCCTTCCTCGAGGCGCGAGATGCGGAAGGTCTGCCAATCCACGAGCCGGTGAGCCAGCAGCTGGATGCGGCGGAAGGCGTCGGCAATGTCCACGTCCGAGGAGACGATCTGCTCCATGGCGAGGATCTTGTTCAGCTCCTCGGCGGCGATGGACTCCTCGAGGATCCGCTTCACGAGCAGGCCCGCGCCGAGCAGGACCACGCCCACCACGCCCCAGCCGACGGGACTCAGGTTGAGGACCGTCAGCAGGATGAGCGCCACGGCGATCGCGCTCGCGCCGAAGGCGATCACCTCGTAGCGGAGAATGAGCGACTTCTCCTCGTCCACGAGCTTGTCGCGCAGCAGCAGCGTGAAGTAGAGGAGCATCCGGCTCGCCACGAAGTACGCGAGCATGAAGAGCGCGAGCGCTGCCAGCGTATCGGTGGTGAGCGCCGCCTCGCCACCATTGAGCGCCGTGACCGCCCACGCGTACACGCCGTACGACGAGAACAGCGCGATCACTTCGCGACCGCCGTTGATCCACGCCGCCTGAAATCCCTTTCGCAGAAGGATTCCGTCGGCGATCAGGATGCCGAGCCACAGCGCCAGCGCACTCGCCGGCGGGCCCACGAGGAGCGCGCCGGAGAGCGCGGGAATGGCGAGCAGATTCAGCGCGCCATACTTGGTGAGCGGAATCTGCTGCGAACGCAACGCGACGACCGGAACGAGCAGGACGAGAATGCCGAGGCCCTGTCCCATCCAGCGCTGGTCGGTGACGAGAGCGGCGGCAAGCAGCGCGAGGCCGACCGAACCGACGACGCGCGCGTACGCTCCGAGAAAACTCCTCATCTAGGCGTCGTCGATTGCGCGTCTGAGCGACGCCGCGAGCCGCAGCGCGGCGTCCACGCTCTCATCCGCTGCGCGCACGATGGCGCTGCCCACCACCACGCCATCCGCGAGCTTCGCGACCGACCGTGCCTGCTCGGGACGCGAGATCCCGAACCCGACGCACAACGGAAGACTCGTCGCGGCGCGAAGGCGCGCCACCGTCGCCGGCAGTTCAGGGGGGAGGTCAGTGCGTTCCCCCGTCACGCCCAGTCGACTGATGAGATAGACGAACCCGCTGCCCGTCCGCGCGATCGCGCTCATGCGGTCGCTCGGTGTGGTCGGCGCCACGAGGCGAATGAAGTCCAGCGGCGACCGTGCGAACCAGGCTTCGCGCTCGGGATCCGCTCCGAGGGGAAGATCGGTGACGAGCACGCCACTCGCGCCCGCATCCGCCGCGCGACGGAGGGCGTCATCTCCACCGCGCAGCAGCGGATTCAGGTAGCTGAACAGGACGACCGGAATGCCCAGCCGGGCGTCCGAGATGATCTGGAGCACCTGATCGAACCGCACGCCGAGCTCGAGCGCCTTCTGCGAGCTCGCCTGGATGACAGCGCCGTCGGCCATCGGATCGGAGAACGGCACGCCGATCTCGATCACGTCCGCGCCGTTCGCCTCCAACCCCTGGATGAGCGCCACGCTCCGCCGCACGTCGGGGTGCCCCGCCGTCACGTACGGGACGAAGGCACGCCGGCCGGCCGCCACCAGCTGCGCGAAGCGCCGCTCGATCGCGTCAGACGAAGTAGTCGCCAGGCCTGATTCCATATCGTTCCGGGTTTTCCGTCTTGATGATCGTGCGCAGGTACGCGCCTTCGGCGTTCTGCTCCGAGAGGTCCGCCAGATTGCCCGGATGGAGCAGGTTGCCCATCGAGTCGCTGATGACGCGAACGATCGGGCGGGAGAGCATCTCCGGAATGGAATTTACCGAGTGCACGATGCCCAGCTCGAAGGTGTCGAGCACCACCAGCGTGCCCACCGGGTAGATACCCGTCAGGTTGATGAACGCCTTCACCACCACCGGGTCCATGCCGCGACGCGGATTGTCGCGCATCTCCTGCAGCACCTGCGCTGGCGAGAGCGGCGTCGTCTGGTAGGCACGACGCGACGTGGCGGCGTCGAAGCCGTCCGCGACCGCGACGATCTTGCTGAACATGCTGAGCGTGCGCGGGCGGATGGGTCGCGGATAGCCCGTGAGGTCCAGCTTCATGTGGTGCTCGTGCGCGACGATCATGGACCGGTACGGCAGCTCCTGCTGTCCGCGCAGCTGGAACAGCGCCAGCGCGCCGAGCCAGGGATGCGCCGCGATCAGGCGCCACTCGTCGTCACTCAGCCCGCCGGGTTTGTTGATGATCTCCGCGGGCACCCGTGACTTTCCGATGTCGTGGAACAGCGCCGCCATGCCGAGGTCGTACAACTGCACCTTGCCGAAGCCGAGCCGCTTGCCGAGCGCCACGGAGAAGATGCACACGTTCACGCTGTGTGTGAACGTGTACTCGTCGTAGTCGCGGATCGTCGTCAGCCCGATGAGCGAGGTCTCCTCGTTGAGTATCTGGTCCACGATCCCCTGGACGACGCGCTTGATCTTCTTCACGTTCGGGCTGCGTCCCATGCGCACGGACGTCATCAGCTCCCGCGTCACCGACACCGACTGCGCATAGGTCTTCTTCGCGATCTCCTTGGAGCGCTGGCGCGACTCGTCGTCCATCGCCTGTTCCCTCGGTTCACCGAGGTCGAACATCGCGAGCTGCTGCTGCGCGAGCTTCTCCGTGAGCTGCGCGAACCGCGCCGCCGGCGGATCGTTGGACGGCGCGAGCAGCAGCGCGAGGAAGCGCGACCACTCCCGCACCGACGGCGCCGCCGAGAGCTGAAGGGAGCCGATCCCTGCTCCCTTGAAGACGGAGAGCAGATGGCTGAAGCTGGCGTAGTTGTCGAGGTCGAGCCGCAGCCGCACGCCATTGATGAACACGAACTCGCCGGACACGCGGATCTCGAGTTCGTGCTCGTGCTTGAGGAGTTCGGCGCAGAGCGTCGTGAGCTCGTCGGCGGACTTCACCACCGCTGCGTTCTCCAGCGGGTACAGGCGAATGGCGCGGAGCGCGGCGTAGAGCGAGATGATCAACGCCTTGCCGGCGCGGCGGACGTGGGCGTCGCCGCTCGAATCGCCGAATGACGTCGCCAGGCCCTGCGTCGCGCGCGGCGCGCCGGCCGGCGGCAACGGGTGCGGGGCGCCCGAGTGCGGGGCCGTCACGCCGTCGCTCCGCGCAGCGCGCGCGACACGGCGTTCCGCACCACGACGTCCTTTTCGTTCGCGGCCTTCTGCAACGCGGCCTGCGCCGCCGGCGTCGCCACCTTCCCGAGCGCCATCGCCGCGCACGCCCGCAGCTCCGCGTCCGCCCGAGGGCCGAACAACGACTTGCCGTTCAGCATTCCGTCCAGCGTCTCGACGCCGCCGTCACCGCACATCGCGCCGTACGCCTCGAAGATCGCCATCTTCTCGCTGAGATCCGCGTCGCGCACGCCACGGCCCTTGACCGCGACCTCGAGTCTCGGCAGCGCGGCGCGGTAGCTTCGACCCTGGATGGAGCGCGCGGTCGCGACCCGGACGTCCCGGTCCGCGTCATCGAGCCCGCGCTCGAGCGCCTGCATCGCGCCCGGCGTGCCGATCTCCGTGAGAGCCTGCACGGCGGACACCCGCAGCTCGGCATCGGCGCCGGCAAGGACGTGGGCGAGCGGCGCAACGGCAGCGGGCGTCTTCAGCGCGCCGGCGCGACGAATGGCCTCGAGCGCCACGGCGCGGTTGTCCGAGCCGATCAGCTTGACCAGCTCGGCCGTATTCTGTCCCGCCAGGCGCGACGCCGCCTGCTCGAGCAGTGGACGCAGCTTCGGTGTCTGCAGCCGGCCCAGCCACTCGAACACCGTGCTCAGCGCGGCCGGCCGGAGCTGCTCGAACAGCTCTTCCAGTTCGGCGAGGGATGGCAGCGTCTCTGATTCGTCGAGCGACTGCAGCATCTGCGACAGCGCGTCCGGAGCGCTCAATCGCGACGACAGCGTGGTGAGCCGCTCGTGAACCGGCTGCTGGAGCTCCACGGCACGCCGCGACGCCACCATCGCCTCGCGCAGCAGGTAGCCAACGTTGTGAAACTGGCTGCCCGTCAGCATGTGCAGCATGAAGTTGTCGAGTATCTCGGCGACTTCCAGACGGATCTCGGAATCGGGCTGCTGCTCGAGGATGTCGAGCAACAGCGCCACCACGCTCTGGCGCAGGTCGCTCTCGTACTCGCGCTTCACCTCCGTCTGGAGATACTCGATCTCCTTCTCGTCGAGGAAGTAGAGCGTCGAGTCGAAGTCGGCCATGCTGATGACGCCAGCGCGTGTTTCCTCTTCCTCCTCGTCGCCGCCGGTGTAGCTGGCCGGATCGATGCGCTGCCCCGTCGGGCCGCCCCCCTCGGCCAGCTCCTCGAGACCGGCGAGCGCTTCGCCACCTTCCGCCATCGGGACATTGGCGTCGACCATCACGTCCACGTAGCGGTAGCGCAGGAAGCTGAAGTCGCCCTGCCAGAGGAGGGTCAGCAGATCATCCTCGTCCGGTGACGCCTTCCGCACTCGCTGAAGGATGTCGAGCAGCTTGCCCAACTCCTCGTCGTCGAAGCCGCGGAGCAAGCGCAGCTCGCGCACGCCGTCCTTGTAGAACGTCCACGGCAGGCTGTCGCTGCCTTTGGACCGCTCCTCCAGGACCGTCTCGCCCGCGTACTTCACCTCGCTCTCGGTGAAGCTGAGCACCAGCTCCTCCGTCTGCTCCCAGATAGGAAGAAAACCGGCGCGCAGTGCTTCCTGCGCGGCCTTGTAGACGGGATTGTTGGGGAGGTAGAGCTGATGCGCCCGAGCGGCCTTCCCGAAGAGCCGGAGCAGCTCCTGGATGAGCGGAAGGTCAACGGCCGATTGGACGAGCTCGAGCTCCCGCGCTGGTGGAGCCGACGGGGAGGTCACGTTTCCAGGATACCCATTTCCATTACCTGCACCACATCCTTGTCACCTCGGCCGCTGACGCACAGCAATACGACGTCGGTGGTGCTCCAACGGTCACGTTCGCGCTCGATCCAGGCCACCGCGTGTGCGGTCTCCAGCGCCGGGATGATGCCCTCCAGCCGGCTCAGCGTCCGGAATCCCGCCAGTGCTTCGTCATCGGTGACGGCGACGTAGGACGCGCGGCCGCTGTCCTTCAGGAATGAGTGCTC
>Ga0070658_10002411_pt1 | contig 15651 bp, 9 predicted proteins | sample KBSC13metaG_FD_64664 | JGI IMG/M metagenome (GOLD analysis project Ga0070658, IMG submission 64664) | Corn rhizosphere microbial communities from Kellogg Biological Station, Michigan, USA - KBS C1-3 metaG | ecosystem: Host-associated > Plants > Roots > Rhizosphere > Soil ...
TAAGGGAAGTTGCTGCCGATCACGAAAAGCGTGTCGCAGTCCTGCATCATGTCCCAACTGGCCTTGGTGCCGAGCAGGCCGATGGCGTTGGTGCAGAAGGGGATGTCGTCGGGAATGACGGCCTTGCCGAGCCACGATTTGGCAATGCCGGCGCCCAGCTTTTCGGCGACGGCGACGACTTCGTCGGTCGCCCCCAGCGCGCCTTGGCCGACGAGGATCGCGACCTTCTTCCCCTCGTTCAGCACGGCCGCGGCGGCGGCAAGGTCACGCTGCTTCGGCACGATGTGCGGCGTCACGTGGCCCTGGGCGATGCTGCTGAAAGCGTAGTTGTGCGCCTGCTCGGGCTCTTCGTACGCCATCTCCTGCACGTCTTTGGGGAAGATGATGCAGGTGACCGTTTTCTGATCCATCGCGATTCGGAAGGCCCGATCGATCGCATGCCGCGCGGCCGCCGGCGAACTGACCGTGGTGACGTATTCGCTGGCGACGTCTTTGAACAGGCTCTGCAGGTCGACCTCCTGCTGGTAATGGCTGCCCATTGCCGTTGTCGCGGCCTGGCCGAAAATCGCCACGACCGGCTGGTGATCGAGTTTCGCGTCGTACAGCCCGTTCAGCAGGTGAACGGCGCCCGGCCCGCTGGTGGCCAGGCAGACGCCGACTTCGCCGGTGAACTTGGCATGGGCACACGCCATGAACGCGGCCAGTTCTTCGTGCCGCGCCTGGATGAAGCGCGGCTTGTCACCCGCCTTGCGCAGGCCCTCGCCGAGTCCCGAGATGCCATCGCCGGGGTAGCCGTAGATCCGCGTAATACGCCATTCTTGCAGACGCTGGGCGAAAAAATCGCCGACGGTGGTGGCCATGACGTCATCCTTTCTGCGATATCCGTATCAGGAGTCTTCGATCGAGATCAGCGCGATGCCGCTCGCGGAATCGAACTTCTTCCGAAGATGGGCCGGTGTTTCAGTGAGGATAAGCTCGAGCGTTGGGCGAACGATCGCCCCCTTGAGATGCCCGCCGTGCGCCGTGCCGTCGGACTTGCCGACGACCAGGTGCGCGTGGACTGCCGGCTTGCCGTCCTTCGTCGCGACATCGCCGGCGAGGGTCAGCACTTCGACCTGTTCATTGATCTCGATCGATTGGTATTTCTTCGTTTCCCAGTTGAACCAGCCGACGGTGACGCGCTCCAAAGCCCCGATCCCGGTGAAGCTGGCGGCCGCGAGGTTCATCCGCTCGGCGAAGCGGGAGAGGGTGCTGAATGCCTCGTCGCCGCGGTCGAAGATGAGGGCGAATGTTCGCAGTCCATCGGCTGCCGTGTAGAGCTGCTTGTGCTTCATCGGGCCCTCCGGACGACAAGTTCGTGCGACTTTCTTCTGACAAGCGAACGCGCGGTAACAGGCAACCAGGTCATTCGAGATGCTGCCTGGAGCGACTGCCAAGCAAAATGCTCACCACGGCGACGCCTGCAAACAGTGCGGTCGCGGTCACACCGACGCGTACTGCTGCCCGCCGATGTTCGCTGCGCTTGCGCCCGACCATCGCCGCTTCCGGCGGCCCGGGCAGTCGAGTTTGCTGGTGCTTGGCGTACTGAATCACCTGCGCCAGGTGCATCGCCTGGCGATGCGTGCCTTGTTCGATCTGCTCCCGGCAGGAAAAACCGTCGGCGATGATGATCGTGTCGTCGCCCGCATCACGCACCTTCGGCAGGATGGAGCGCTCGCCGGCCGCGACCGCGACGTCGTAATGCTCCCGCTCAAAGCCAAACGCCCCGGCCATGCCGCAGCAGCCGGTGTCGGGGGTGTGGAAATCGACGCCCATCTTCTTCAGCACGTCGATTTCGCCGTGGAGCTTGCCGTTTTCCTTGTCGCCGATTTCTTCGAGCGATTTTTGATGGCAGTGCCCGTGCAGCATCGCCTTGCGCGCCAGTCGCGGGGGTTGATAGTGCGGGGCCCGCTGGATCAGGAACTCGCCCAGCGTGTGCGTGAGCTCGCTCAGCCTCTTGGCATCTTCGTCGTTCGGCATTAGATCGATCAACTCATCGCGGAAGGCCGCCCAGCAACTCGGCTCGAGCACCACCATCGGGACGCCGCCCCGCAGATACGGCCGTAGTGCTTCAAGGTTCTTCCGCCACCATCGCTTTGCCGTCGGCAGGAAGCCGTAGTCATACAGCGGCCGGCCACAGCACAAATCCTGTTGCGGGACGATCACGCGGAAACCGGCGTCTTCCAGCGTCTCAACGGCGGCGCGGGCCGTATCGATGTGAAAATGGTTGTTGAAGGTATCGGGAAACAGCACGACGGGATCGCCGCTGGGGTTGTTGACTGGGCGGGACTTAAACCACTGCTGCAGCGTCTGGGGCGCGAATTGCGGAATCTTCCGCGCCGGGTGAACGTCGGCCATCCATTTCGCGATCGCGCTCAAGCCCGGTGTCTGGGTGGCGAGATTCACCAGTGTCGGCGCCAAGCTCGCCAGCCGCGACCAGATGTGGATGAACCCGAACGCGAACATGTGCCGCGGCCGGATGCGGCCCTCATAATAATGGCTGAGGAACTCGCTCTTGTACGTCGCCATATCGACGTTGACCGGGCAATCGCCTTTGCAGCCTTTGCAGCTGAGGCAAAGGTCAAGCGCCTCGTAGACTTCATCGCTTTTCCAGCCGTCCTCGATGACTTCGCCGTTCATCATCTCGAACAGCATCCGCGCCCGGCCTCGGGTGGAGTGCTTTTCTTCGCGCGTCACCATGTAGCTGGGGCACATCGTGCCGCCGCCTTCGCGCCGGCATTCGCCAACACCAACGCATCGCAAGACGGCTCGGGCAAAGCTGTGCCGGTCGCCGGCGTACGAAAAATGCGTCTGCGGCTGCGGCGGATTGTAATCGGCGCTCAGGCGGAGATTGTCGGTGATGCCGTACGGCTGGCCTGTAGGGGTGACGGTTTTGCCGGGGTTCATCCGGTTCTGCGGATCCCAGATGCGCTTGAACTCGACCATCGCCGCGTACAGTTCGTCGCCAAACATGCGGTGTAGAAACTGGCCACGCGCCTGTCCGTCACCGTGCTCGCCGCTGGCGGTACCGCCGAAGCTCATCACCAGGTTGACGGCCTCGTCCATAAACCGCTTGTACTTTTCGATCCCCTCCGCCGTGTACAGATCGAATGGCACGCGGCAGTGCACACACCCTTGCCCGAGGTGGCCGTAGATCGACGGGTGGTAATCGTATTTGTCGAACAGCTCGCGCAGCGCCTTCACGTACGCCGGCATGTACTGGGTCGGCACGGCCGAATCTTCCCAGCCGGGCCAGCCGTCGGGCACGCCGGGAACCCAGGCCGTTGAGCCGAGTGCGCCCTCGCGCACTTTCCAGATCATCGCCTCGTGCTTCGGATCGTCGTAATTCCGCACCCCCGTCGGCTTCAGTCGGCCGAGTTGACTGACCGCATCGATCATCTTCTGCGCCCGCGCATCGGCGGCTTCGCGCGTCTCGCCCTCGAATTCGGTGAGCAGGAATCCTTTCCCTTCCGGCAGCAAGTTGATGTCGGCGTTTTGGTCGCCCTTGGCTTTCACGTAATGGAACAGCAAATGATCGATCCCCTCGCACGCGATTGGGTTGAACTTCAGGACGTGCTCGGCACATTCCGCGGCAGTGTTCAGGTCGTCGAAGCCGAGCATGACGACCGTGCGCGCCCTCGGTGCCGGCACTAAGTAGAGTTGAGCGTCCAGAATGGTGACGAGCGTCGATTCAGAGCCGACCAAAGCGCGGGCCACGTTGAAGCCGTTTTCTGGAAGCAGGTCGTCAAGGTTGTATCCGCTGACACGGCGCTCAAACCGGGGAAATCTTTGCCGAATCGCGTCGCCGTACTGGTCGACAAGCCCCTTGAGCTGGGCATAGATCTCCCCGCGCCGCCCGCCGGCCGCGATGATCCGCTCCAGTTCGTCCGGCGGCGTCGGGCCGACGTTCATCTGGCAGCCGTCGTAGGTGATGATGTCGAGCGAATGCGTGTTGTCGCTCATCCGCAGGCCGAGGCCATTGTTTTTGCTCAGCAGTGAGTGACTGCCGCAACTGTTGTTGCCGAGCATGCCGCCGATCGTGCAGTGATCGTGCGTGGCCGGATCGGGCCCGAAGAACAGGCCGGCCTTCGACTTGGCCGTCTCCCGGAAATGATCAAGTACACACCCCGGCTGTACGCGGCCGAGCTTGTTCTGTGCGTCGATGTCCACCACATGGTGCATGTACTTCGAGAAGTCCATTACCACGGCGACATTGCAGCATTGCCCGCCAAGGCTGGTGCCGCCGCCGCGGGAGAGGATCGGGGCGTCATACTTTCGACAGAGCTCGATCGTGTGAACAACGTCGTCGGCATGGCGGGGAAGGACCACCCCGATCGGGGCCTGGCGGTAGTTTGACCCGTCGGTGGCGTAAAGCGCCCGGCTGCCGTTATCGAACCGCACCTCGCCCTCGATGCACTGCTTCAACTCCCGCTCCAGCGCTTCGGCTGTCGGCGGGGCTATTGCCGTGCGAGCATCGTCGGAGGCAAGCCGGCGGAACCGCTCGTGCTGACCCTGCTCGCGAAGCACCTTCAGACTGGTCCCCATGAGAAGGCTCCTTCCCTGACGGTCACTTTGAATGTAGGACGGCTGGCCGACGTCGAGCAGACATTTTCGCAATTTCTGATGCGATTCCGCAGGAAATTGCATGCGTTGCCTTTGTGATGAGTGGCGGGCAAAGTCATCTTCGGGCGCGTGAACCCAGGGCGGTCATCGCCAATCCCGCCAGGCCCGCCGCCGCGACGGCGGTCAGCGATTTGCGGTGCTTGGCCAGCCAAAGGGCAGGACATTCTGTCGACGCCCGGGCGTCAAAGGAACCGTGCGCGCCATAATCCTTCTCGTCATCGACGGGCGCGAACAGGTTGTCAGGCGCGTGCGGATCGCGTGGCTGGTCGGTCTGCTGAGCATCGAAGCCCGTTTCGCCGAGATAGCGGTCGAGTAGTCCCGGGATGATCTTGTTACCGGTGATGGCTTCGATGGCTGACGCGCCCACGTCGAGATCGCGCGGCGCGTTCAGCGATGCCCAATGCACCGCTTCCGCCGCCACCTCCGGTTGGAAAATCGGCGGCACCGGCTGGCCCTTGTGCGGCAGGCGCGAGCGCACCCAGCCGAACTGCGGCGTATTCAGCGCCGGCATGTGAACCATCGACACGCGCACATTGCTGCCGTCGTGGAACAGTTCACTGCGCAACGAGGCCAGGAATCCGACCACCGCATGCTTGGCCGCGCAGTAAGCGGATTGCAGCGGAATGCTGCGGAATGCAAGGGCGCTGCTGACCTGGACGATGGTTCCTCGGTCGCGCGGCAGCATGTATTTCAGCGCGGCCAGCGTGCCGTGAACGCTCCCGAGGTAGGTGACTTCGGTTACCCGCCGGTATTCATCGACCTGCATCTGTCGTACGGGCGAGAACACCGACACCATCGCGTTGTTCACCCACACGTCGATCGGCCCGAGCTCGGCTTCGACACGATCGGCCGCGGCCTGCACGGCGGCGGCGTCGGCGACATCGCACGGCAGCACGAGCGGCTGGCCACCGCGCCTGCTCACGTCCTCGGCCGCGCCCGCCAGGCCGGCGCGCCCGCGGGCGATCAGCCCCACGGCCGCGCCCTCTTCGGCAAATCGTCGCGCCACCGCCCGGCCGACACCGGCGGAAGCCCCCGTGACCACTACCACCTTGCGCCGTTCAGACGGCGAATTGTTTTGCGTCGCCATGTCGTAAGCGTAGGCCGTGACCCGGGCGGGAGCGATCCGGTTTTAGCTCGCCATTGACCGGTTTCAGCACGCCATCGAACAGAAGAGCATCGACCCGGACGTGATCATGAAAATATTCGACGTGCCGCAGCGGTCGGACGCAGCAGCCGACGTGCGCATGCAGTTGCGGGCCGCAGTGGGCCGAGAGCGGCAGGTGATGCGCTTCGCAAATTGCGGCCGCTTTCAGAAACCCCGTGTAGCCGCCGCACCGCGTCGCGTCGGCCTGCAGGCAATCGACGGCGCCGGCTTCCAGCATCCGTCGGAAATACCCGGGCGTGTAGCCATATTCCCCGGCGGCGATGTCGATGGTCGCCGGGGCACGGTCGCGAAGCAGGCGAAGGCCCTCCAGGTCGTCGGACGACACCGGCTCCTCGAACCACCGTACGTTGGCTTCGTCGGCAAAAAGCTGCGCCGTTGCCACCGCCTGCTTGCGCGAGTAACCGCCGTTGGCATCGATGAAAAGCTCAGCGTCGTTGCCGATCGCGCCGCGGGCGACACGCACGCGATGCCGATCGTTGGCCGCATCACGCCCGATTTTCATCTTCACGCGGGGGATGCCATTTGCTACCCAGCCGGCGAGCTGCCCCGCAAGCGTCGCGTCGTCGTAACTGGTGAATCCGCCGCTGCCGTAGATCGGCACGGCGTCGCGAACGGGACCGAATAGCTCAATCAAGGGCAGGCCGAGAGACTTGGCTTTCAGATCCCACAACGCCACATCCATCGCTGAGATCGCAGAAGCGCAAACGCCCGCACGGCCATCATTTCGGACGGCGTCGGTCATGGCCTGCCAGCACCCTTCGATCGCTGCAATCGAGCGTCCGACGACCGTTTTCGTCAGCACGTTACTTATGATTTCTGCCGTAGCCTTTGCGGCGTAGGTCCACCCAAGCCCGACTTGGTCACCGCTGCGGGCATGGACGACGACGACGGTCGTGTGATCCCACTCGGCCGTGCCGTCCGATTCCGGCCGGTCGGTCGGCACGTCAAACACCTGAACGTCGAGAGAACGAATTGTTTCAGGCACCATCTAGTTGCTCGCAGATTCGGCAATAAGTCCATTTATAGGCGAGCCGGCGGGGCATAACCGGCATTTTTTCCTGACGGAACCTGCGGCGGGTCCCACTGACGGCGGGCCGCGGGTCAACCTACACTTCATTGGGCGAACACTTCGATGTCGAAAGCGATGGCCCTCGATGAACGGAACCCAACCAACGGCGAACGAAAGGATAAAGCGCGCTTTCGAGCCGCTTTCCGCGTCCGAGGATCGTTTTGCAAGCCTGGAAACTCGAATCGGGGACGCCCACTTCGTGTTGGTGGGCGAGGCCTCGCACGGCACGCATGAGTTCTACGAACTACGCAACCAGATCACGCAGCAGCTCATCCGGCACAAAGGTTTTACCGCCGTCGTCGTGGAGGCGGATTGGCCTGACGCGTGGCGGGTCAACCGGTATGTCCGCAACTTGGGAGACGACGCTACCGCCTCAGATGCACTTTCGGGCTTCCGCCGATTCCCGCAGTGGATGTGGAGGAACACGGATGTCGTGGCATTCGTCGAATGGCTGCGACAGTGGAACGAATCGACATCAACTCCAGTCGGGTTCTACGGCATGGATTTGTACAGCCTGCATGGGTCCATTGCGGCGGTGCTGAGCTACCTGGACAAGGTCGACCCGGCGGGTGCCCAGCGGGCCAGGTATCGCTATGGCTGCTTCGAAGATTACGGCGAAGACCCGCAGGCCTATGGATACGCCGCTGGATTCGATCTCGGCCGTAGTTGCGAAGACAAGGTGCTCGAGCAACTCATCGAGCTCCGCCGCCGCGCCGCCGACTACGCGCAGCGTGACGGACGGATGGCCGAAGACGAATACTTTTATGCCGAGCAGAACGCGCGGCTGATCACCAACGCCGAGCATTACTACCGCGCGATGTTCGACAGGCGAGTCGATACGTGGAACCTGCGCGACACGCACATGGCCGATACACTCGACGCGCTGACAAAGTACCTTGACGAACACGTCGGGCGGACCAAGGTCGTCGTCTGGGCTCACAACTCACACCTCGGCGACGCCCGCGCCACCGAGACCGGCGAAGGCGGTCAACTAAACGTCGGCCAACTGGTCCGCGAGCGTTTGCCAGGCCAGAGTTTCTCGATCGGCTTCACCACACACGACGGAACTGTCACTGCGGCATCCAATTGGGATGAACCGGCCCAACTCAAACGGGTGCGTCCGTCACTGGAAGGCAGCTATGAACGGCTGTTCCACGACGCAGCGGTTGATCATGGCATCCTTTTCCTGAACGAGGAAACGCCAACGCGTGAGATGCTGCTGGAGTCACGCCTGGAGCGGGCCATTGGGGTCATTTACCGGCCCGACACCGAGCGATGGAGTCACTACTTTCACGCGCACTTGCCGAAGCAATTCGACGCGGTGATCCACATCGATCGAACATCGGCCGTGCGCCCACTCGAGCGGGTTGCGACCTGGCATGACAACGAAATGGAAGAGACCTTCCCGAGCGGCCTGTAGCCGTCAGCCTTTCCCGCGGAAAATATTCGCCTGCTTAAAGCGGCGCGCTTGCGTCGCGAATGGTTCTCGCTCCGGAATTCATCCCATTCGCAATCCGGAGGCCGCCTCCACCTCGCGCGCCGCCTGGCTGTTGTCCGGCAGCAGCTTCCACAACTCGGTGACTGCGCCGCGTGCGTTGGCCACATGTCCCGCCTTCACGGCGGCATCGCCTTGTGCGATGAGTTGGGCCGCGCGCTGTTCGTTGACGAACCGCCGGCCCGGTCGCTTCAGGGCCTCGAAACGCTCAAACCAGTACCAGTCGGCGTCGCGTACGATCAGCCAGTGAATCTTCCATACCTCGTCGTGGACCCAGCGCAGCCCGCGGGCGTCGTCTGCGTCGTGGAAGGCCTCGTACTGCTCGTGCAGCTTCTGCAGCTGCGTTTTGGCCGCGTCGCTTCCGCGATACTGAACGAGGTGCTGGATATAGATGAAATCGCTGCGCAGCTTGCGGTCGAGCGACGGGGCGGCCGAGCCGACGCCGAGTTGCTCTTCGATCTGCGTGATGCGCAGGCGAATTCGCCGCACATCGGTGCTCAGGCCGGCGCTGGCGTCGGGGTCGTCCTCCGCCACGCGTTCGACCGCGGCGACGCGCTCGGCCAGATTTTCCGCGGCCGATTCGATCGCCTTCAGCTGCGGCAGCAGATCCGGCTGGTCGGCGAGGTACATCTCTTCACGCACGGCGTTCAGCCGATCGAAACACGCGTCAAGCTGTTGCCGCAACTGCGAACGGGCTGTCGGCGGATCCGGCACGTACACGTCGTCGGTAAACGCCTGATTCAGCACCGGCACAAAGACTTCGGCCGAGATTTTGCGCGACGTGTCGATCCTGATGACCAACTCCAGCGGGGACCCCTCGGGAATGGGCCGCTTGATCTTGTCGGCCCGCACGTGGACACAGCCGGCCCACCACTTTTCGGTCGGGTCGTCGCTGACGTCGGTCTCCCAGAACTTGATCGGCAGCGTCGCGTCTATTTCGCTCGGGCGCAACGTGCGGTCGGCGGTGTAGGTCTTGCGCACCTCGGCCGGCAGGGGGATGTGACGCTCGAACACCGGATCGAGCTTCGTGACGCCGTCGGCGGTGGTAAGCTCCACTGCAATGGTGTGTGGCAGCGGTGGGGCGGCCATCGGCAGCATGAAGGTGATCGTGAACGAGGCGGGTTCGGCTTCGACGGTCGATCCCTTCGCGTCGCGCGCGCTCACGGTGAACCGCGTCGACGGCTTGCGGTCGTTCAGCAGCACTTCCGTTTGCGCACAACCGCCGGCCATGGCGATCCAGCCGCTGGTCCAGATACCGCCGCTGCTTTCGATCTTAATCTCGGCTACCGGGCTGCTCGGATCGCACAACACGGCGACGGGTGACGTCGCCGTGCCGCTGGCGCGCTCGTATGCCAGTTCCAGCTTTACTTTGCCGGGCGCGACAGTCGGTGCCGCGGCAGGGGCAACCGTGGTTTTCGGCTGCGTCGAGGCATACAAAGCCGCACCGTGAGAGACGGCTGTCATCGGATCCAGCGTGTGGTCGAGCTTTTCCCCCAAGAGCGAGACCAACGCCGCGCGAACGGCAGGAATTTTTGTCGGCCCGCCGACCAGCAGCACCTTGTCCAGGTCGGCGGCGTTAACACGGGCGCCGTCTAGCGCCTTGCGCACGAGCATCAGGCAATCGTCAAGGAACGGCGTCAAGAGCGATTCCACCTCCGCCCGCTTCAACGGCAGCGTCAGTTCGATCGGCTTGCCGTCGTTATCGTCGCCGACGTCAAACAGATCAATTGTCGTTTCGTCCGACACTGAAAGGGCGATCTTCGCAATCTCGGCCTGGCGAATGACTGCCCGCATCAGCCGGCTATACGCGGCGGGATTGGTCTCGGCGGTCGGCAGGTTGAACGCCTGCGACAGCGGCTGCCAGATCGCCTGTTTCGCGATGGCGCGATCTACATCCTTCCCGCCGAGGCGGTTGTTGCCTTGATGATCGAGCACCGCCAGCCGGCCGTCACGCGTGGAGACAACCGCAATATCGAGCGTGCCGCCGCCAAGGTCGAACACCATCCATCGCTGGTCCTGGCTGCTGGGCGATGCGCCGTACGCCACGGCCGCCGCGATCGGTTCCTGCAATAGCACGGCCTGTTCGAAGCCCGCGAGCCTCGCGGCACGGCCGGTCGCTTCACACTGCAGTCCGCCGAATGCTGCGGGAACGGTGATGACCGCCGAATTGATTTTCTCGCCGCTCTGCCGCTCTGCGTCGCCGCGCAACAGCTTTAGTACCTCAGCGGACAACTCCTCGGCCGACAGCGATTTGCCGCTCGCCGGAAAATTCAGGCGATCGCTGAACCCCATCCACCGCTTGAATTCCGCCTGCGTGTTGTCCGGGTCGGCTACCCACGCGTCATACGCCCGCTTGCCCACCAGCATCCGGCCGCTCTTGCTCACGTACACCACCGACGGCACGACGTTCATCAGGTCGGTCGTTTGAAAAACCTTCACGTCACCGTCGCGGCACAAGGCGATGCTGCTGTTGGTGGTGCCGAGGTCGATACCGAAATCAATCGTGTCTGACATGATTCTTGCTGCCTTCTTCGTTAAAACGGACGAGTCCCGCGCCGCACGACGATTTCTGCCGCCCGAACGACTTGGCCGTTGCGGAGGATGAGCGGAGAGACGGTTTCATCGACTACCGATTGGCCGGTAGGGGTGCCTGGGTCGTCCACGGTGTCGACCACGACGGCATTCAACCCCGCATCAAATGGCCGACCGTCGAGCGACTGTGCTTCGACGCCGATTCGGGCGAGCACGTCGCCGATCTGGCGAAGCGAACGCTGTGCGAGCGTCGTCGATCCGCTGCGCACCGTGGCCAGCCATGCGCCCAGTCGCCAATGCTCGGTTGCCAACGTAATAACGTCTGCGGGGGAGACCGTAGGATCAGGGCTCATGCAGGTTTTCTCCGAATGAAGGTCGGGTGACGGGCTTGATCAGCACGCCGTTCGGGTCAGGAAAAGGTTTCCTGCGCGATGGTGCAGCAATTCTCGGAATGTCGGTGAAGGTGGGCCTGAGATTCACGTTGCTGGCGCTGTTGCTACCGCTGTTGTCGCCCAGGTGCATTAGCCCGCGCAGGGCCATTGAGGCGACAATGGCGAGCCAGCTCCACCTTCCCCAGCCAGACTTGCTCTTCGCGGCCTGGCGGCCGCTGACCCGGGAGACGAGCGATTTGCGGCGCTGAGTAGATCTTGTAGCGATGACGTGTTTCAGTCGCTCCAACTCGCGGTGAACCTGCAGTTCCGTGGCGGTACCGCCGGCCTCCGCGAGGGCGTTGTGCAAACAATCTTCGGCGATTTTTAACTCGCCTGACCATTCCCAGCCGAGCGAGATCAGGATCAACAACTCGGCCGCACGCGAGCGGACGCGCTCCAATCGGCCGGTGTCGTTTGCCGCCACGTGGGCGATCGCTGCCACCGCCGGCTTGACCTGGCGTTCGAAGGATGCCGCCGCTGGCTCGACGAGGCGACGATTCTGTTCGTAGAACGGTTCCGGTTCGACGTGATTCGTGCGAAGACGTTGGCGCAGATCGTATTCGACCTCGTTGGCGCGGGCGTTGAAAACGTCTTCCAGGCGGTCGACCAGCTCACGTACGATCGGCCCCGAATCCGGCACCTGGGCGGCGGCGTCAACCAGTGAAACGACCGCCTCTACGCCTAACTGCTCAAAGGCCGAGGCGGCCCCACGCACCAATCCCGCGGCCACGGCGGCCGGCACTGCGTTGAGCGCAGCGGCCCGCTCTTGCGGAGAACTGGCCTTATCAAACCGGCCCGCCGTCTCGGCCTCGGCCAGCCATGCCGACAGTTCGGGCGAATGGAAGACGCTCAACAATTCGCCGATCACCTTCGGCCAACCGGGTTGCTGGTTCGGCTGCCATGCCGTTTGCAACAGGCGCAGCGCACGGTCGTGACGGCTGACGATCGATGCATCGTCGCCGGCGCCGTCGTTCGGCTTTTCGAGCAGCCAAAGCAGCCGGTGTTGCAAACGCGAATGCGGCTGGTTCAGCAGCGATACGGCCTGCTCGATGTCGGGCTTGCTCCGCCGCACGGGGCCGAGCTCGGGCAGGTCGAACGGCGTGGGCGGGATACGCGACGGATCCGGCCAGAGGCGCATCGACCGCGCCGCCGCCACAACGGCCGACTGCGTCGCCGCTCCGCTCAGGCCGAGCGTGCGAAAGGCGTTGGCAGCGAGGGTGTCGCGCGTGATCGGGTCCATCTACGTTTCTATTTCGGGTGCGACGCCAGTTTCGTGAGGTCACGCGTCGCGTCGGCATCGCCAGCGTTGGCGGCCCGCCTCAGCCATGATTCGGCCATCCGCTGGTCGGCGGGAACGCCCACTCCGTCCGCATAGCATTGCGCCAACGCCCGCATCCCCTTGGTGCTGCCGGCCTCCGCCGCGCGGCGAAACCACGATATCGCCGTCGCGGCGTCGGGCTGCTTCGCGTTTGCGCCGACGCCGTACAAGCCGTCGCGGTAAATACGTCCCAGCGCCAGCATTGCTTCAGGGTCGCCCCGCATGGCCGCCGCTGTGTAATCATCGACGATCAGCTTGTCGTTGGCATTGTTGCTGTTCGACCGCTCCAACAGCCGACCGAGGTTATAGAACGCCGCCGCGTTGCCGGCCGTGGTCGCTTTGGTGTACCAGCGGCGGGCCTCGGACGGATCGGCCGGCACTCCGGTGCCGCTGGAGTAGAGGTATCCGATGTTATTGGCCGCCTCGGCGCAGCCGGCATTGGCGGCCTGCGTGAGGAAATCGATCGCCTCCCGCAGATCAGGCTTCTCGATGCCCTCTGCACGGATATCCATGCAGGCAAGGTTGTTTATCGCGGTATGGTCGCCACCTTCGATGGCCGCGGAGTAGAAAAGACGCCTGGCCATTTTCAGGTCGAGCGGCACGCCGTCGCCGTGCCAGTAGCGTACGCCCAACTCGGTCATCGCAGCGAAGTTCCGCTTTTTCACCAGCTTCTGAAGCTCATCCGGCGAGTGCGGGTCGGCCGGGCCGGGAGCTTGCAGGCTCTGCATCATCTGCGACAGCGCATCCCGCGTCGGATCGCCGCCGGCAAAGGCGCAGCGCGCAATGAAGAGCGAGACGACTGGAATCCAAGGCCGCACGCCAAGGATCATAATATGTGGGCGCAAGAATGCGCGGTGTTGTTCGTCAAGACGTTTATCGGTCGTGCCGCTCTACGCCCAGTGTCACCGCGGTACGGATCGCGCCGCGTATATCCGTATCGGTTAACGGACGATGGTCCGCTCGACGCGGGGCCCATCGGATTCCAAATCCAGGGTATTCCCGAACGCCGACACCCGACAGCGGCCGCGACCTTCCGCGACCACGCCGGCAGTGCTGCCATGACGCGTGACCACGACGGCCAGACCGCGTGACTCGATTCGCATGTCGTCGGCGACCAAAACGTCGCCGTCTATCAGGCAGAGCACCGTCCGATCGGCGCGGCGAAGTACCGATGCGTATCGGCCAATCAGTTGTGCCCCATGCTGGTCTACCTGCAGGCCGTCTCGCGAGAAGTAGTGAATATGGTCACAATTTCCGCCGCGAACGCGTACGCCGACGGCCTTCCGATTCGTGCCGTAGATTGCGGCCGCTGTGATCGGCGACTGCCCTACGCTCAGCGGGCGCAAGATTGCCAGATAATGCTGAGGCGCCTCCGCCCGTAGTTGCAGATGCTGCATGGCGAACGTTTCCTGGGGTGTTCGCCGGTATTCGAGCATCGGCAGTGCCTCGACCGACGACTCGGCGAACGTCTGCCCCGGTAGAACGACCTGCAGATCCGTCCCGAATCGCCCGCGAAAACGGTAGTCGTTGCCGGCGTGCGCGGTGCAGTCATCGGCCACCGCCTGCAGGTGCCAGAACGATGGGGTCGAAGGATCGATATCAAGCTCGTCGTGCAGAATTACGTATTGATCCTTCACCCAAAGCACTGTCCGGCTGTCGGCCGGCTTCGGGTGTTGGTAGCGGCGATAGGCTTCGTCGACGAGGGTGTGTTCACACGTGTCGCTGAGGAACACCGGCATCCCCGGCTGCAAGGCGAGGGGATGAACGCCTTGGCAGAAATCGATCGCGTCGGAAGAAAAGAATCGTTCGACGTGCCCGGCCGACAGCGGCATGTGGGTGTTGTAGAACGACAGCGTCGTATGCCGCCACGTCTCGCCGGCTTCGCCGCCGTCGTAGATGAGCGGCTTTCCGTCGGCGAAAAAGAGGATACTCCCTTCGCTGCGATGGTATCGATAACCGCCGGGGCCCTGCTTGAAGAGCAGGTAGGACTCGTCTTCGCTGGCGAAATTGCTGCGGAAAATCGCGCCAAAGCCTTCGAGACGGCGGCTGTGGAGTGGGGCAGGCTTGGACCCCAGCCGAAGATCTTCCGATTCGAGCCGGCAGAACAGCAGCGGGACGTTTCCGAAATAAGTGCCGTCGGATCCGCCGGACAGATACGTCCAGAGCAGTTCGTCCGCGAATTGAGGATCGGTTTTACGGAACAGAGTGCTCGCCAGCGCGTAATGTTCCGGGGGCCGTGGGCCGAGCTGGGCGTGATCGCCGATGGGAGCGATCCGGCGCGCTTTTTCGCTTGCGCGATACGCGGCGTCGTCGCAGCCGTCGCGCAACGTTTCATACGAGCGAGGCTGCGGCGGCGTCAGCAGCAGGATGCCCCAGCGCAGAAACTCCTTCAGCCGCGGCAGCGTCGTCGGATCGAACAGGCCGGCGGTGCTGAGGTGAAACAGCAGGTTCATCCGGCACTTGCTCGCCTGCAGGTAGTAGCAGGCCGGATTCTCGTACCACTTGCCGCTGCCGGGCGTGCAGTAGACGGCGAGCGATCGTTCCATCAGCTCCAGCGCGTGATCGATGAATTTCTGCGAATCGCTGTGGCCACGGAAGACGATGCCGATGGTGCCGACGACGTCCACCCGGTCCGCCTCGAAGTTGGCGTTGCGGCTGCCGAACTGCCAGTTCATGAGATCCGGGGTCATGTACAGGTGGCCCATCAAGATGAGGAACGCGCGCACGAGCCGTTCCTCGTCGGCCGTGAAGACGCCGGTAGCCGCGAGCAGATCGTACTCCTCGGCCCAGTGCGTCAGCGGGCGAGCACCGACCGGGCTGTACATGTCACTGTAATCGCGGCCGAGCAGCGTCATGCGGGAGCGGATGTGTGCGACGCCGACGAGCTGCAATTTGCGACGCCATAGCTGCAGCGGATCGCCCTCGACCAAGGCGCAGAGGCTTTCGCTGCTCGTATGGCCGGTCCGATCCTGCTTGATC
>Ga0070658_10002413_pt1 | contig 15642 bp, 15 predicted proteins | sample KBSC13metaG_FD_64664 | JGI IMG/M metagenome (GOLD analysis project Ga0070658, IMG submission 64664) | Corn rhizosphere microbial communities from Kellogg Biological Station, Michigan, USA - KBS C1-3 metaG | ecosystem: Host-associated > Plants > Roots > Rhizosphere > Soil ...
TGATGTAGTCACTCGTCAGCGCCGCACGCAACGTCTTCGGCTGGCCGTCCGAACCGGGCACGGTCTCCTCCCCCGTGGCACCGATCGCTGCAATGATCTCAGAAACGAGCGCGGGATTATTGGTGGCGAAGAGCCCCAGGGAATCTCCCACCTCATAAACCAGCCCGGATCCCGCGAGCGAAATCTCATGATGCCGCGTGTCCTTCCCCGAACCTTCCCCGGACAGCTTGCGATTGACGGGATGCACGGCAGGAAAAGGATTCTTGCGCGAGTAAAGCGAGGCAGGATCAGACGACATAAAGGGGGACGAGCTTAGAGTCGTCACATTTCCCGGGCAAGCGAAGTTGGGCGAAAGATCTAGGCCACCGCCACCGTCACCAGCCGCCGAATCAAATCCTCCCACGTCACAATCCCCATCTGCTTCCCTGCGACATCGAGCACCACCGCCATGGTCACGCGGGCGGCGCGCAGCTTGCGCACGATGCTGTAGGCCGGTTCGTTGTAATTCACCTTCACAATGCGGCGCTGGTAACTCTCGACCACACCCCGGCGCCGCCCGTCCATGGCTACGTCGAGCACGTTCACGAGCCCCACGACTTCCCCGGTCTCGCTCGTGAGCGGCCAGCGGTCGATATTCCCCGCGTGACTGCGCTCGATGAGATCCTCGATCGCGGCGCTCGCGGGGATGGTTTGCACATTGGCCAGCGGCAGCATGACGTCCACCGCCTTCACGGCCCGGAAATCGACCACGTTATGAATCATCTGGCGCTCGTCCTTGCCCAGAGTCCCCTGCCTTTCGCTCTCGATCGTCAGGTATTTGAAATCCTCGCGGGCCACGAACAGCTTCTTTCGCTCGGCGGGGCGCTGCCCGATCACGACTTTCGAAATTTGGTAGCCCACGAAGTGCAACGGCGAAAGGAGCAGATCGGCGAGGCGCAGCGGCCCGCTCAGCGCGGCGACCGCACGATATGGAAAACGGCGAAAGAGCGACTTGGGCAGCAGCTCCAGGCCGACCAGGTAAACGGGTAGGAAGACCACGAAGGCGATGACGTAGCCCAAATTTCCCCAGAGCCTCGCAAATTCCTGGGTGGCCAGGGTCATGGCGAAAATGTTCATCAGGTTCGTGACGATGAGCACGGTGATGAGCAGGCGTTCCGGCTGTTCGAGCAGACAGTTCAGCACAATGGCCGCGCGGTCGCGATGCTTGAGCCGGTGCTTGAGGCGCACCCGGTTCATCGAGAGAATGCCCGCCTCGATGCCCGAAAAGACGAACGAGATGAGGAAGCAGCCGAGGACCGCGAACCAGATCACGCGCCCTCCTCCTCTCCATCCGCCGCCGATGGCGTCTCGTGCACGACGAGCACTTCCTCGACCCGCTTCCGCGAAGTGCGCCGGATGGTCAGCTTTACATCATCGATCTCCAATTGCGTCCCCGGCCGCGGCACGCTGCCGAGCCGGTTGAAGATCAGTCCGCTGATCGTGTCGATCCCCTCTTCCTCCAGCTTCGTGCCGAGCAATTCGTTGATGTCCTCCAGGCGGGCGCTGCCGTTCACGATGAGCTGCCCGCATGCGATCGTCTCAATATAGAGCTCCTGCTCGGCTCGCGGGACCGCGTCGCTGATGATCTCCTCCACGATATCGGCCAGCGTGACGATGCCCTCCACCCCGCCATGCTCGTCGACGACGATCGCGAGGCCTTGCGGATGATTGAGGAAGCTCCGGAGGAGATCGATCGCCTTCATCGTCTCCGGCACATAGGAGGGTGGGACCAGCCGTTCCGTGTAGTGCGCGGGACTGGGCGACAGGAGGAAATCGCGCGTGTCGAGCACGCCGAGGATGTCGTCGGGCGTCTCGCCGTAAATGGGCACACGCCGGTAGCGCTTGGCGCGCAGCCGTGGCACCAATTCCTCGTTCGTCAGGTCGTCCGGGAGGGCGAAGGCATCGACCCGCGGGGTCATGCAATCCTTGGCCATCTTGTCACCGAGCTTGATGATCTCGTGGATCATTTCACTCTCGGTCTCGTGCAGCGCCCCCTCCGCGGTGCTCAATTCGACGAGCGTTTCGAGTTCCTCTTCAGTCAGGACGTGTCCCGTCTTGAGCCCCGCTGGCGTCACCATTTCGGCGATCTGCTCGCTCAGGCGCTGGAGCAACCGGGACACCGGGTCGAAAGCCCGCATGACCGGGCGCAGCACCCGCACTCCAATTTTGGCAAACCGATAGGGGTTGGCGAGCGCGGCCAGTTTCGGCAAAAGGTCGCAGACGAAGACGACCAGGGCGAAAATAAGCAGCGCCGCCGCCCAGAACGGCACGTGCACGGAAGCCACCCCGCGCAACAGATAGAGGCAGAGGAGGATCAGCGGAAAGTTCGTGAGCGCATCGCAAAGCAGGATGACGCTCAGCAGCCGGCGGGGATTCTCCAGAAGGGCGGCCAGGGCCTCGGCGAAGCTGGCCTTCCGCTGCTTCAGCCGTTCGATGTGAAAGGGCTGGAGCGAGAAGAGCGCGGTTTCGATGGCGGAGAAGACTGCGGAGGCGGCGATCAGGAAAAGAAGAACCAGCGCAATCAGGAAGACGGTCGCGGGAGTCATCGCGGGACGCCCGGACCGGACGCATCTGGAATCGAACGCACGTCAGTCACAACCGCATTTGACGCGAGTTTGGCTTCGTTGAAAAGCCTTCTGTCTGCGAACCTCGGTCCAACCGCTCCCGATCGGTTGCGTTTCCAGATCGTTTCACGTAAGGAACCTCCCCGCTTATTGTCGAGGAGACGGAAGGAGTGCCCGCGAATCACACGAATGACCGCGAATAAAGGCCTCTTCATTCGTGTCATTCGTGTGATTCGCGGGCTCAATCCACCTTTACCAGCCTATTTCACCGCTTCTCAGAGATTTTCACCGATGAACCGTCGCGAAGCCATCCAACGAATCACTGCCATCCTCGGCGGGGCGCTGTCCGCCCAATTGACCGCGGGACTCCTGGGTCAAGTGATCAACGCTGGGTCCAGCGTTTCTGTGACTCCGGGGCAACAAGCGCTTCTGGCGGAAGTCGCGGATACCATCATCCCGACCACCGATACCCCTGGGGCCAAAGCCGCCGGGGCCGAGCAGTTTATCATCCGGGTCATGCGCGATTGCTACCCGATGAACGAGCAGGTCGAGTTCTATGCCGGACTGAATCGGCTTGATACGGACAGCAAGTCTCTGCGCGGCAAAACCTTCTGCGAGTTGGACGCCGCGAGCCGGGGCGAGATGCTCAAGCGTGCGACCGTCGGTGACAGGCAGTTCTTCCTGTTGCTGAAACATCTGACGATCGCGGGGTATTTCACGTCGGAGATCGGGGCCAGCAAAGCTCTGGAATACCTCCCAATTCCTGGCCGCTTCGAGGGCGATATTCCCTGGAAACCGGGTCAAAAAGCGTGGGCCATATAAGGGCATCGATCGAACAGGAACCCCGCACTGAGATTCTTCACGCTTAGCATATGGCAAATTTGAACATCGACACGGCTCATGTGATGACCTACGACGCGATCGTCATCGGATCCGGAATCTCGGGCGGTTGGGCGGCGAAGGAATTGACCGAAAAAGGGCTGCGAGTCCTGATGCTGGAACGCGGCCGGCAGCTCGAGCACGTCACGGGCTACGAGAACGCCTTCAAAGCACCTTGGGAACTCAAATACGGCGGACGTCTGACGACTGAACAGATCGAGTCACATCCGAAAGTCTCCCGTGACTATCCGTATAACGAGATGACGGAGAAGTACTGGTTCAACGATTCGGATTCGCTCTACAAGGAGACGAAGCGTTTCGACTGGTTCCGGCCGAACATCGTGGGCGGAAAATCGATCATGTGGGGCCGGCAGTCCTATCGGCTGAGCGACTTGGATTTCGAGGCCAATCTGCGGGACGGCATCGGCGTCGACTGGCCCATCCGGTATCAGGACCTGGCGGAATGGTATTCCTACGTGGAGCGGTTTGCGGGAATCTCGGGTGAGAAGATGGGGCTGCCGCAATTGCCGGATGGAGAGTTTTTGCCGCCGATGGAGATGTATTTCGTCGAGAAGGAGGTAAAGCAGCGCATCGAGAAGACCTATCCCGGCCGGAAGATGACCATCGGCCGGGTCGCCAACCTCTCCAAAGCCGGTGAAGCGCAGTTGGGCGTCGGCCGCGCGCCGTGTCAGTTCCGGTTCCGATGCTCCTGGGGATGCCCCTTCGGCGCCTACTTCAGCACCCAATCGTCCACCCTGCCCGCGGCCGCGAAGACGGGGCGCCTGACGCTCCGCCCGGATTCTGTCGTGACGGAGATCACCTACGACGACGGCACCCAGCGGGCCACGGGAGTGCGCGTGCGGGATGCCGTGACCATGCAGGACCGCGAGTATTTCGCGAAGATCATCTTCGTTTGCGCGAGCGCCCTCAGCTCGACCGCATTGCTGATGAACTCCATTTCGGATCGTTTCCCCGAGGGGCTGGGCAATGATTCCGGGGAGTTGGGCCGGAACCTCATGGACCACCACTTCCGGGCAGGCGCCACTGGCACCTGGGAAGGAGCCCTCGACAAGTATTACTATGGGCGGCGGCCCAACGGGATCTACATCCCGCGCTACCGGAATATCGGCGCGGAGCGACGCGACTACATCCGCGGCTTTGGCTATCAAGGAAGCGCCAGCCGCCAGAACTGGGAACGCAGCGTGGCGGAGCTTTCGTTCGGTGAGGATCTGAAGGCGGAACTCACCCAGCCGGGAGAATGGACGATGGGATTGGGCGCCTTCGGCGAAACCTTGCCCTACCACGAAAACCGCATGCGCCTGGACAAAACCACGCGGGACAAATGGGGCATGCCGGTCGTCGTCTTCGACGCCGAGTGGCGGGACAATGAGAAGAAGATGCGTGTCGACATGGCGAATGACGCCCGGGAAATGCTCGAGGCCGCGGGGCTCAAGAACGTGGTCGCGTATGACAAGGGCTCACCCCTGGGCTCCGCCATTCACGAAATGGGCACCGCCCGCATGGGCCGTGATCCGAAGACCTCGGTCGTGAACGCCCACAGCCAGCTCCACGCCGTGAAGAACGTCTTCATGACCGATGGCGCCTGCATGACCTCGGGCGGTTGCGTGAATCCCTCGCTGACCTACATGGCTCTCACGGCGAGAGCCGCCGATTTTGCGGTCGAAGAAATGAAGAAGTTCAATCTGTAGAACGCCGCGCGAAACGGTTGTCCCCCCACTTCCGTCTGTCCGATGAAAAAAACCGCCCGCATCTCGGCCTTCGTTCAGCAACTTGGAACCGATCCCACCCTCGCGCTCGATCCCCGCTATCAGGGCTATTTCAGTTGCTTCAACGCGCAACAGTACTATGAGGCCCACGATGTCCTGGAAGATCTCTGGCTCGGTGAGCGCGATGAGAATTTCCTGTTCTTCAAGGGGCTGATCCAGGTCGCGGGCGCCTTCGTGCATTTGCAAAAGCAATTCCAGCACCCCGAGCATCCCAAGCATCGTCCCCGGATGCGGCCGGCCGTGCGGCTTTTCGAAATCGCCATGAGAAACCTCGCGCCCTACGGCCCGCAACACCTGCACCTCGACGTCGCGGCGCTGCTCCGCATGTGCGAGCACTACGTGGGCGAAATTGTGGCCTCCGGCTTCGAGCGTAATCCCTGGCAGCCCGACAACGCGCCGCAACTGCACCTCCTTCAGGCGTGAGCGACTGGGACGTGATCGTCATCGGCGCCGGCGGCGCCGGCCTCATGTGCGCCATCGAAGCGGGCAAACGTGGCCGCCGCGTCGTTGTGCTCGAACACAACGAACGCGTGGGAAAGAAGATCGCCATCTCGGGCGGCGGGCGTTGCAACTTCACCAACCTCGGCGCGGGGCCGGATAACTATCTCTCGGCCCAGCCGGACTTTTGCAAATCCGCGCTCGCCCGTTACACGCCGTGGGATTTCGTCGCGCTCGTCGAAAAGCACGGCATCGCGTATCACGAGAAGAAACTCGGCCAGCAATTCTGCGACGGCAGTTCGAAGGCGATCATCGACATGCTTCTGGCCGAATGCGCCGCGGCGGGCGTGGAGATTCGGGTCAATTGCCGCGTGGAAGAGGTTCGCAAGCCGGAGCGCTTCCTGTTGACCACCAATACCGGACCCATCGAAGGCGCGGCGCTCGTCGTCGCGACCGGTGGACTGTCGTTCCCCAAGCTGGGCGCCACCGATTTCGGACACCGGCTCGCGCGGCAATTCGGGCTGAAGCTCACGGAAATCAGGCCCGGATTGGTTCCGCTGACCTTTGCCCGCGATGATGTGCCGCTCGGCGAGCTGAGCGGGCTCTCGCTGCCCGTCATTGCTCACAGTAACGGCACTGCATTCGAGGAAAACCTGCTCTTCACCCATCGCGGCTTGAGTGGCCCGGCCATCCTCCAAATCTCGTCTTATTGGAGGGAGAACGGGGCGATCGAATTCGACCTGCTGCCCGGCCAGAATGTCGCGGATCGGTTGCAGGAAGGACGCCGCGAAGCGCTCGACGCGGTGAGCCTTCTCAGCCGGGTCTGGCCGAAGCGTTTTGCCGAAACTTGGAGTGCGCGGTACGCTCCGCCGAAGACGTTTCCGCACTATAAGGCCCAGGAACTCGCGGCGTTGTCTTCACTGCTCAAGGCATGGCCGCTGCATTTTTCGGGAACGGAGGGTTATCCCAAAGCGGAAGTCACGCTCGGTGGCGTGGACACCGCCGAGCTTTCCTCGAAAACGATGGAAGCACGCCGGGTGCCCGGATTATTTTTCATTGGCGAAGTGGTGGATGTGACCGGATGGCTGGGAGGCTATAACTTCCAATGGGCGTGGGCCTCCGGCCACGCCGCCGGTCAAGCCCTATGAAGCGCCGTTCCGCCCCACCCACCAAGGCCGCCGCCATCGACGCGGTCCGTGCGATTTACCAGGAACTCGCCACGCGTCCCATCGAGCGCGCCTGCGTGACCCGGACCGAATGCTGCCGTTTCCGCCTCACGGGCCGCACGCCTTTCCTGACCAAAGGCGAAGCTCTGGTGGCCGCGAAAGCCTGGCGCGCGACCGGCCGCACCCGGCTTCCCGAGTCTGCGGATGGCGCCTGTCCCCTGCTCGATTCGGCGACCGGGAAGTGCCGGATCTACGAGGGTCGCCCCTTCGGTTGCCGCACGCATTTCTGCGCGGCGGCCGGCGGGCCCTACGCACGCCGGGATGTGGTCGATTTGATCCATCGCCTGGAAGAAGTCGACCGGGCGATGGGCGGCGACGGGGCGCTACCGTTGCCGGCGGCAGTGGAACGAGCCTTGCGAGAGTTGTAGCAACCTGCGAATTTTCCCGACGTCTCTGACGTCTGTGGCGATTGCTTCGGGAACAGAATTGCAACTACCTGTTGCGCTCCCCCTCCAGTCATTCTGAGGAACGAAGAACCTCTGACTTCTGCCTTTCCTCACAAACCACGCTTTAGATGCCGGAAGAGATCTCAGGTTCTTCGCTTCGCTCAGAATGACGATCGAGGGAGGCCGCCAGATTGCAAAAGCACCGCGTGGCTGACCAGATCGTCAGATTGAATTATTACGCCTCAGCGTTCACAAGCTGCTTCAGGACCAGGTCGGGCCCACTCCAACAATCAATGTGACGCAATCTTCTTCGCCCGGCGGAAGGCATCGATCGCCTTCTTCGAGTTCCCCTTCTTCTCGTAGAGCATCGCCAGTTGCTGCCACGCCTCACTGAAACCCGGGTCAATCCGCACTGCCTCTTCGAACGCGGCGATCGCCTCATCGTCCTTGCCCGTCTGCATGCAAAATTCACCCCGCGTGTAGGCTTCGCCCGTGCGTTCCACGGTCGTATTGGCCGGCAACGGAGGTTCCACGGCCGCAACCGAACCAGGCGCGCCCGGCGCGGGCTTCGGAGGAGCCGGCATCCTGACCAATTCAGCCTTCTTTGCGAGGGCGACATTCAGAGATTCCCCCGGCGGGATATGGGTGATCTTCACGCTCGTCGTGCACCCCCATAACGCCAATGAGAGCCCCGCGAGACAGAGGGTTCTTGTAATTGAAAAGATTGGGTTCATGGCAATTCTTGCGATTATGAAATAGCACGATCTTTGCCGTATCGCGAATTTTCTTCTACAGCTCCTCGACAGTTGAGGCAAGTGCGCTTCTAGTCCGTCCATCATCATGCCAGGCCGCAACCTCGCCAAACCCTTCGCCATCGCGGGCTTTATCCTCGCCGAAATCTACATGCTTTTCACCGTGCTTGCGCCCTACGGGCACGAGACGCATCCCCTGCCCATGCCGATTCCGGAGGCTGAAACGATCCCGGCGGGCACCCCGCCTCCGACGGATGTGAAGATCTGGCGGGTGCTCGTTTGCTCGGTGTTCTTTGGCCCCTTTGGCGCCGTCGTCGGGACTGGGGTCGGACTTCTGGCCAGCGGTCTCCGCGGCGACTTTCGGCAGAACGGCCCGAAACAGGACAGTCCTTCCAGGACAGTTTAAGGCGTCCGTTCGCGCAACGCCCCGACGGCCGCCTCCAGTCGCGTCGCGATAGCCTGCCAACCGGCGCGCTCGTTCGCCACATCGGCAAATTGCAACGGCGGGCCGATCCGCAAATGGATGGGCAGCGGCAGCGGCATTTTGCCTTTCGGAGGACAGGCCTCGAACGCGCCGTGCAGGTAGCAGGGCACGACCGGCACCGGCGATTCCGCCACGAGCATCCCGAGGCCCGGTTTGAAGCGGCCCATGCTGCCATCACGGCTGCGCGTGCCCTCGGGAAACAAAACATAGATCGCGGGGTCTCCGATCAGCCTTTCCCGCAATTGTTTCATCGCATGCGGACCGCAACTCTTCCTCCACATGGGCAGGGCATTCAACATCATCGCCGAGAAAAGCACCATCGCCGGCGTCTCAAAAAAGACATCCCCCGCCGCGATCGGAAAGGCGGATTGCCGCAGCCTCCACGGCAGCGCGGAGGCCAGCGTGAGCGCATCGAGATGGCTGGTGTGATTCGCCACCATGACAAACGGAGCCTGGGCCGGCAGATGCTCGCGGCCATCCACACGCAACCGGTGATAGCCGCGCAAATATCCTCGCACCGCCAGGCGCCACGCCGCCTGGGTGACGCTCGCCACAAGGCCGGTTTCGCGCTTCAGGCTGCGCAGACTTTCCTGCGGTTTCAGCCCGTGATCCCCCGCCGGCTTGTATTGCCACTCGTCCATTTAGTTTCCGGTAAAGACGCGCACTGGCTGGTCGAGACCCACGCCCAGGAAATAAGCAAGGTAATGAAACATGGCCGGTCCGACGAAGATCAGGCTGTCGAAACGATCGAGCAATCCACCGTGGCCGGGGATCGTCACGCCAAGATCCTTGACCCCCAGGTCGCGCTTGATGCTCGACATCACGAGGTCGCCCCATTGGCCGGTGACCGAGAGCAACAGCCCAAGCGCGATCAGGTGCTGGGGCCGGTCCACCGCCGTTCCCGGCGCGATGAAATGGATGAGGGTCGCGAAGAGCGCCGTGGTCAGGATTGCCGCGCCAATCGCGCCGCCGATGGTTTTGTTCGGGCTGGTTTGTGGAGCGAGCTTGCGGCGTCCGAAAAGCTTGCCGCTGCAATACGCAAAGATGTCGTTCATCTCGACGCAGAGCAGGATGGAAAGCAGGAAGGCCGAACCGCGCTTGTCATTGGCGAAATAGCCGAAATGGCCCAGGCAAACTCCGAAGAGCGAGAAGGAGAAGATCCCGAGCGCCACGCGCTGGATGTAACCTTTCGGCTGGTCGGCGAATAAAGCCACGATGACCAATGCCGAGATAGTCAGCGAACTCAGGGCCACGAAGAAGGCGTACCAATGGTCCGCCTCGGCAAACGTGACCAGCAGGATGCCCAGCACCACCACGGCGCTGATGGCGCGCTCGCGGAACAATCCGGTGGCCCGGGAAAACTCGCGATAGCAAAGGAGAGAAAGGACGCCGACCCCGATGATCGCCGTCAGCCGATGAATGAGGAGCGGCGCGACCATGAGCGGGGCGAGCACGAGCCATGACTTGTAACGGGTCCAAAGATCCGTCCGCAGCGCCAGTGAAAGCTTCCCGGCCTTGTCCAGCGCGAGGAAGATCAGCGGCGTGATGGCGAGGACACCGATGATGAAAACCGTGATCCAGAAAGCGACGGGATGAATTCCAAGCATATCAGTGAACGCGATTCCGGAGAAACGTGGCGATACGGCGTAGCCGCCGGATAGAGGTAAACACCCCACCCAAGATCACGAGCACGAGGGCGCATGGGAAAAACGTCACCCCGCTATCAAGCATGACGGCAGTGGTGTCCGAGTGCTGATCCACCATGGACGAATTCACAGAAAGAGCCGATGAAGTTGCGGGAAAGATCGCGAAAAGCAGGCACGTCACGGTCATCACAAACATCCGCTGCTGCTTGGCCATTGGCCCCAGGAAAATCTGGCCGGCCCCGACGCTCGCGCCCAGGGCTCGCACGTAAGCCACGAAGAGGGCCACGACCGCAGCTTCGAGTCCCAGCACGGGACTGCTGCCTGCGGCGTATCCCGCGCCGATGAAGATCGCCGTGTCTGAAACACGATCGGGCGCCTCATTCCAGAGGTCTCCCGTCGGTCCGCCCTTGGCGCCTTCCACGGCCACCATGCCGTCGAGGAGATTGGCGATGAGGCGAAGTTGAATGAAGGCCGCCGCCGCCAACGCACAGCCACGCATGGCCCAGCCGTGCGAATGGGAGGTCGCCGCCAGGGCCGCGCCGGCCGCGCAGCCGAAGACGATGCTCGCCAAAGAAATCGCATTCGGCGTCGCGCCACCGCGGGCGAGCCGGGCGGCGAGATTCTTGAAAAGGGGCCAGTCGCGCGTATTGAGAGGGCGACGGCCCGAGGGTTCTGTCGGCATGGGTCAGCGGCCCATGAAATACATGCCGGCGATGAGGAGCGCCATCCCGCAGATGTTCGCGGGTTTGATCGGGGTGCCATAGGCCCACAAGCCGATGAGCGCCGCGAAGATGAACGTGCTCGCATAGACCGGATAGAGCGTAGTCAGCGCGCCACCCTTCTTGAACGCCGCCACGAAGAGGACCATCACCGCCACGTAACAAACCACGCCCCCGAGCAGGCGAGCATTCAGCAAATAGCTGGCGATCGAGCCCCCGGCCCGTTCCGCACCGCTTTTGTAGAGAAATTGCCCGACCGCGCCGAAGAGCGCCGCGAGCACGAAGAGAACAATCGAGAGAGGTGGCGTTTTCAAAGTCAGCTCATCGCATCCGGCGCCTGGCCGAGTTGCACCTTGAGCTTGGCGATCTCGTCGCGCATCTGATCCCGCCGCTGCTGGAGCACATTGACGTGCTGTTTGGCCCGCTCCAAGCCCGCCCTCACCGCCTCGAGTTCGGTCTTGAGCCCGTCGCGCTCCGACTCCACGGCGTGCAATTGGTCGAGCCCCTGTTCCAGTTCGATCTGCACGGAACCAACACTCGACTTGATCGCCTCGCGTTCCTGCCGGGTCTGCCGGAGTTGCTCGTGCGCGCCACCGAGATCGGTATTCACCTTGGCGAGTTGCGCCGACAACCGGTCGCATTCGCCGCCCAATGTCTGGCTCTTTTCCTGGGCCGCGACCATGGCCTTCACCGCATCCTCGGTCTTGGTCCGGAGCGCCTTCTCGGATTCCCGCAACTGCCCAAGCTCGTCTTCCAGGTGGCGGATTTCCGTCTCCTTGCCGGAAAGCTTCTCGACGAGTTGCTCGCGGTCGCTACGGCCGGTTTGCCAGTTCAGCCGCAAATCGCCCGCATCCTTGCTCACCCGCTGCAACTCCGCCATCAGCGAAGCCACCCGGCGGTCCGACTCCACCTTCAGGGCGCCCGTCGCCACGATATCGGCCCGGAGCTTTTCCTGGGTGCTCGCGGCTTCGGCAGCCGCGGCCTTGGCGGCGTCGATTTCGCGCTGCAACCCTTCGGCCTTTTGCCGCAGGTCCTGCAATTCCTTTTCCTTGTCCGCCACCTGCTGGCGTTGCTGGTCCCGTTCGGCCTGCGCGTTTTCGAGCTTCTGCTGGGTCTCCGCCAACTGGCTCTCGCGACGGTGCAGATCGTCCAAAAGGCTGTCCACCCGCTGCTGTAAATCCTTCGCTTCCTCCGTGGCTTCGTTCAGGGCGGATTTGAGCTGTTCGCGCTCTGCCGCGGCTTCGGCCGCTTCCTGCTTGGTGCGATCAAATTCGTTCTTCGCCGCCTGCATCGTCATCGATGCGGTGCGTAGCGCCTCTTCCCGGTCGGCCAGGTGCTGCCGCGCTTGATCGCGCTCGGTCGTGGCCGCGTTGAACTGATTGCGCAGATCCTCCAGTTCCCGCTGCGTGGACTCGTGTTGATTCGTGCGGGCCGTCAGCGCCTCGGCATTTTCCTGCGACCGCTTCTCCGCTTCGGCGAGCTTCTGTTGTGCCTCTTCGCGCTCCTTCGTGGCCGCGGAAAGAGTGCCTCGCAATTCCTCCAAGGACTGCTGCGCCGCGCCGTGCTCGTTCCGCAAGGCTTCCATCCCCCGGGCCTGCTCCTGCGATTGATTTTCCAGTTCCGTGATCTTCTGCCGGGCTTCATCCCGCTCCCGGGCGGCAGTGTCCAGGGTGCTGCGTAAATCGCCGTGTTCGCGCTGGAGGTTGCCGTGATCGTTCTTCAGCGACTCCAGCGCCTGCCCGTCATCCCGTGACCGGTTTTCCAGTTCCGCGATCTTCTGGCGTGCTTCGTCGCGCTCGGCGCTGGCGCTGGTCAGGGTCCCGCGCAGTAGTTCCAATTCCCCTTGAATCGCATTCCGCTCGTTCCGCAGCGATTCCAGCCCCTCCTCGCTCTGCCGCGCTTGCCCCTCGATCTCAGCGATTCTCTTTCGTGCCTCCTCGCCTTCGGTAAACAGGCGCTCGATCGTGCCCTTTGCTTCCGCGAGTTCCTTCTGGGCGTTTTCGAATTGCGCCCGTGCCCCGGCGAGCGCTTCGTTCGCCTTGTCCACGTCGGAGTGCCGGTCCGAGAGGTGCGTGCGGGCTTCATCACGCTCGGAAGTCAGCTTTTGCAGATCTTCATGCAACCTCTCGGTGTGCTCCTTCGCCGTGGCCAACTCCTGCGCCGCGACGCGGGCGGCTTCCAGTTGTTGCCGCAGGTTGGTGAGTTCCTGCTCCTCGTTGGCGAGATGTGCGCTGGATTCCTCGTAGCGGGTTCGCTCGGCTTCCAATTCGGCGCGCAATCTGTCGGCTTCCGCTTTGGCGGTGCCGAGTTCCTCCACGCGCGCGGAGGTCGCGGACCGCTCCGATTCGATTTCCGAACGCAACGCGACTGACTCCTCCCTCAGCAATTTCACCTCCGCTTCCGCCTGCCGCAAAGCGTCCCGCTCGGCCGTAACGGCCTTGAGGTCGTCCTGAAGACGGGAATTCTGCTTTTGGAGATCCCCAATTTGTGGCTGTCCGCGCAGAGCTTCGGCCAGTTGATTTCGCAATTCGGCGCGCTCCTTTTCGCCAGCAACCAATTTTTCCTGAAGAACACCCTGGCCGGGAACCGGCGGCGCGCTGGCGCCTTCCAGCCGATTCTTCTCCGCCACCTGCTTCAATTCGGTTTCCGTCCGCTCCGCCACGGTCTTGAATGAGTCCCGCTCCGCGGCGATCCTTTCCAATTCCGTGCGCAATTGGGCGAGATCATCCTCCACATGGCTCTGATCCAGGCCGTGGGCGCGCAACCCATCGCGCTCCTTCAGGGTGGCCTCGAGGTCCCCACGCAGTTTGATCAGTTCGGCACGCGAGTTCTCGGATTCGGCGCGGAACCGGGCGGCTTCATCCAGGGCCGATGCGAGTTCCTTGTGCTTGCGCTCCAGTTCTTCGTAGGCGCTTTCCACCGATCCGGCGTGCGCCACGAGCCGCCGCCGGACCACCATCGTGACAGGCCCCTCGCTGACCATGGGGATGACGACCGTGCTCCGGCAATTGGGGCAATCGACCTGCATTCCGGCCGCGCTGGCGTCCACGGCAATTCGCTGCCGGCACTCGGGGCATTGGAACTTAATGTCGGCCATAGGGGTCGGAACGGGAAAAAGTAGCGCAGGTGGCGTGCCAACGCGAGTCCACCTAGACTGGGATGGCACAGTTTTAAAGGAGATTTTGCTGCCTGCGCTGCGTGACCGCACGTAATCTGTCCTCGTGCCCAAGGAAAAAACCTATCGCGTCAGCCAGCCCATGGAACTGCTTTCGTTCCTCCTCTCTCTCCCAGACCACCTGTCGCGCAAGGATGCCAAGAACCTTTTGCGCTTCAAGGCGGTCGCCGTGCCGGGCGTCCCCGCTCCCCGGCATGACACCCCTCTACGGGCCGGCATGGAGATCCGGATCGCCGCGGGGAAACATACCCCGGCCGGGACCGTGCTGCCCAGCGGAGTCGAGATCGTCTACGAGGACGAATCCGTGATCGTCATCAACAAGCCCGCCGGTTTGCTGACCATCGCCACGGAAACGGAAAAGACACGCACCGCCTACGCCCAGCTCACCGCCTACGTGAAGGAGCGGTCGCCCAAGGGCGATGCCCGGATCTTCATCGTCCACCGGCTCGACCGCGAGACCTCCGGCCTCCTCGTCTTCGCCCGGAGCGAGGAGGTGAAATTCGCCATCCAGCGCAGCTGGAAAACCGCGAGCAAAAAATACCAGGCCGTCATTCAAGGCACGCTGACCCCGCCCCAAGGCACCCTTCGCAGCGAGTTGATCGAAAGCGATTCGCTGCGCGTGCACACCACCCGCCCTGGACACGAAGACGCCAAGACCGCAATCACCCACTACCAGACGATCCGCTCCGGCAACGAGTTCTCGCTCGTCGAGTTGACCCTCGACACCGGCCGGAAAAACCAGATTCGTGTCCAACTCGCGGAAGCGGGCCACCCGATTGTCGGTGACGAGAAATACGGAGCAACCGCCGACCCCGCCCGCCGCCTGGCGTTGCATGCCGTCGAATTAGACCTGCGGCATCCGGTCTCCGGCGAGGCACTCCATTTTGCCAGTCCGTTGCCGGACAAGATCCGGGGGTTGATTGGGAAACGGGAGATAGCCCCGATCGAGAGCAGAGAGACAAATCCGGAGGTGAAAAAAAGTCCGGGACCCAAGCCTTCCGGTTCCCCGGCCCGGCCTGGCAAGCAGCCCTATCAGCGCAAACGATAAAGTTGGAGGACGGCGCCCGCGCTCGGATCGGAACCCCAACCGCGCCAGTGGCGACGCCGGGCGCTCGAGTGCCGGCAGCCGCAGGCTGCTACACCAGCCCCGGCACGCTAGCGGAACTGCTGCTGCCGAAGCTGTTCGTCTCGACGTTCATCTTCTGGAGCATCTGCACGAAGAGATTGCAAAGCGGCACGTTGTTCTTGGCGTCGAAGCCCAGGTGCTGCCCGTGCTGGAATCCGCCGCCGGCGAGCAGGATCGGGAGATTGGTTGAATCGTGGCTGTTCGCGTTGCCCAGGTTGCTGCCCAGCAAGACCATGGTGTTGTCGAGCAACGGCGCGCCGCCCTCGGTCTTCTGCTTTAGTGCCGTGAGGAGCTTGGCGAAGGCGCCCATCTCGGCCATCTCGATGAGCTCCAACTGGCGAATCTTCTCCGGGTCCTGACCGTGGTGGGAAAGGTTATGATGGTCGATCGTCACTCCGGGCACGGGCGGCACGTCACCGCG
>Ga0070658_10002419_pt1 | contig 15623 bp, 10 predicted proteins | sample KBSC13metaG_FD_64664 | JGI IMG/M metagenome (GOLD analysis project Ga0070658, IMG submission 64664) | Corn rhizosphere microbial communities from Kellogg Biological Station, Michigan, USA - KBS C1-3 metaG | ecosystem: Host-associated > Plants > Roots > Rhizosphere > Soil ...
CCGCAGCGTTTCGGCCGAAAAACAGTTTGGGCCGTCGCTCTGGCCGCGTTGGCGATCATCGGCGTCGTGTCGCTGGAATGGACCGTCGAATCACGCGAGGCCGAGGCGGCTGACATCGCCAGGAAAGTTGCCGACATCTCGCCGCAACTGAAAACGGCTAAAGCCGCCGTCGCCAAGCTCGAATTCGGCCGGCCCTACTTCGCACCGCACCCGCCGCAGCTTGATTGCCTGAAGGCCATCACCAACGCCTTCAACTACAACGAGCCGATCTTCGCCGACAACGTTCAGCTGCGCGACAGCGGCACCGGCACTCTTGGCGGCAAGGCGGCCAACGGCACGCTGCCACTGTCGCTGCTCGATCGCATGAAGGCCCAGCCGCAGCTGTCGAACGTGCAGCTTTCCAGCCTGCAGAACAACACCGGCAAGGAGAAGGAGACGGCCTTCAGCATCACCTTCGTCTTCATCCCGGGCCCCTTCAACACGGCATCTGCCACCACAAAGCCTTCCAGCACGGGGGCCACCAAATGAAGCTCAATCCACGTGAAAAAATGATCGCCGTCGGCGTCGGCCTGGTTTTGGCGCTGCTGGTGCTCGATCAGTTGCTGCTGTCGCCGATGTTCGAGCGTCTGGCGACGGCCGACGATTCGATCGCCCGCGATTCGCAGACGCTCGAGCAATACAACGGCATCACGCGCAACGGCGTGCTCGCCAGTGCCCGCTGGCGGAAGATGTCCGAAGGCCACATCGGCACCGACGCGTCGGCCGCCCAGAGCCAGTTGCTGAACCACATCAACGACGTCGCGCGCAACGCCGGTGTCAACCTGGCATCGATCAAGCCCGAGCACGGCGAGAAGGCCCAGGGCTTTGCCCGCACCGGGTTCCGCGCCAGCGCGAACGTGACGATGTCGACGCTGGTCGCGTTCCTGCAGCGGCTCGAATCTCCCGGTTTGCCGGTGCGCGTGACGGATCTGCAGATCAAGGCGAACAAGCCGGGCATCGACGATCTGACGGTGGATCTGGGCATCTCCACGATCTACAAGCTGTCGGCCACGGAGGAAGCCAAGTGAAAAGGACGTTGTCGTTGGCCATGTTGTTGGCCTGCCCGTTATTCGCGTTCGGGGCGGATCGGGCGGATGATTTCGCGATCCTGAGCCAGAAGAACATCTTCATGCGCGATCGCCAGCCGCCGCCCGATCCGTCGCGCTGGGCATCGCGATCGCATGAGACACCGCGGCCCTACGTGCCCGATCCGCCGGCCAAGTCGTTCGTGCTGCGCGGCGTGGTGATCGAAGACAACGAGCTTCACGCCTACATCGAAAATACCCGCACCGGCGACGTGACCCGCCTGGTGCCCGGTGATGCGGTGGCCGACGGACATTGCGTCGGCATCGCGCTCGATGCAATCGCGTACGAACAGAACGGCAATGTGCAGTGGATCGATATAGGGCAGAACCTGCTCGGCTCGACCGTCGCCGCCCCGCCGCCCACCACAGCGCCGGCCGGCAGCACCACTGCCCCCAGCACCGGCCCTTCCAGCAGCGGCACGACCGCTTCAGACCCGGCCCTTAGCTCTATCGAACAACGCCTGCGCGAGCGGCGGATGCGGACCCAAAGGAACAGCAAGTGATTTTTACTTCCATGCCCCAGCACAACACTTCCCGATCGCGCAAACTCATCCTCGCCGCCATCACCGCCGTCGGTTTGACGGCCGGCCTCGCCGTCGCACAGACGACGACAACACAGCCCACTTCGCGCCCGATCCGCGAATTGACCGGCGTCGTGCAGAAGAACGGCAAAATGACGCTCAACTTTCAGGACGCGTCCATCGACGTGATCCTGGACGAGCTTTCCTCGGCCGCCGGCTTCATCGTGGTGAAGGAAGTGAAGCCCCAGGGCCGCGTGACGCTCGTCAGCCGGCAGCCGATCTCGCCCGACGAAGCGATTTCGCTGCTGAACACCGTGCTGCGCAACGCCAACTACGCCGCGATCCAGCAGGACCGCATTCTCAAGATCGTCGACGCCTCGGCCGCCAAGCGGCTGAACATCCCCGTGCACACGGGCAGCGATCCGGACAAGATTGCTAACACCGATGAGTTGATCACCCAGGTCATTCCGCTGAAGTACGCCGATGCGACGCAGCTGAAGACAGATCTTCAACCGCTGGTCAGCCCCGATGCCGATTTCACCTCGAATGCCTCAAGCAACGCGCTGGTGATCACCGATACCTCGGCCAACGTGAGGCGCGTCGTGCAGATCGTGGCCGACCTCGATACGTCGGTGGCCGACTCGATCGACGTGAAGGTGTTCCAACTGGTCTATGCCAGCAGCACCGATGCGGCCAAGCTGATCAACGACGTGTTCGGCAACCTCGACAGCAGCCGCCCGCAAGGCAGCAACGAGAACGCCGGGGGCCCGGGCGGCCCCGGCGGGTTCGGCGGCCGCGGCGGATTCGGGCGGATGATGCAGCAGGCGATGGCCGCCGGGCAGAGCAAGCGTGCTAAGGTCACCGCCGCTGCCGACACGCGCACCAACAGCGTCGTCGTCACCGGCCCGGCCGATGCGCTGGTGAATGTCGCCGATGTGATCAAAAAGCTCGACTCAAACCCCGAGGCGCAGCAGAACGTCTTCGTCTACCGCCTGCGCAACGCACAGGCGCTGAACCTCGAAGCCGTGATGAATGCCCTGTTCAACGGCACCACGATCACCGGCCGAACGCAGGTCAGTAACGCCGACCGGCTGCGGCAGGCCCGCAACAGCGACAGCATCACCGGCACCACCTCCTCCACCGGCGGCGGCGGCACGAACGGCAGCCGCGGCGGCAGCGGCTCGGTCAGCAGCAACAGCTTCGGCCAGATGAGCGGCTCGCCGCGCCTGAGCAACAACGCGCAGCAAACGGTCTCTGACCTCACCAACCAGGTTTCGATCATCGCCGAAACCGACACCAACTCGCTGCTGATCAAGACCGCCCCGGCGAACTGGGAGCGGGTCAAGGGCGTGCTCACCGAACTCGACCGCCAAGCGCCCCAGGTGCTGATCAAGGTGCTGATGGCCGAGGTGACGCACGACAAGTCCGACGATATCGGCGCTCAACTGTCGATCCTGAACCTCCGCAGCAGCGGCAACGGGCAGAGCGGCGGGACGAACTTCTCGATACCGACGGGGGCCGGCGCCACGGGCATGGTTGTGCAGTTGCTCGAAACGAACTTCACCGCGACGATCCGCGCGCTGGAGGCCGAGGGCAAGATCGACGTGCTCAGCCGTCCGTACATCCTGGCCAGCGACAACCAGCTCGCCAGCGTGACGGTCGGCCAGGAAGTGCCGTTCATCACCCGCAGCCAGCTCACCGACGCCGGGCTGCTGAACAACACGATCGACTACCGCGACATCGGCATCCTGCTGGATGTCATCCCGCACATCAATCCGGACGGCATGGTCATCCTCGACGTGGCCCCCGAGATCAGCACCCTGCTCGATAGCACGGTGCAGGTGAGCGAGAACGTCAACGCCCCGCTGATCAACAAGCGCAGCGCGCAATCGCGCGTCAGTGTGCGCAGCGGCCAGACGATCGTGATCGGCGGCTTGATGCAGGACAAGCTCAACACGACGGTCAACAAGGTCCCGCTGCTGGGCGACATCCCGTACATCGGGGCCCTGTTCAAGCGCACGCAGACGGATCGTTCGAAGACCGAGCTTCTGATCTTCCTCACGCCGCACATCGCGACCGATCCGGATCAGCTGACGAAGATGGGCGATGACGAGGTGAAATCGACCAAGCTGCTGCCCAGCTCGGTCGGGCCGGGCGTCTATGACGATCACCGCCACGGCATGGACGTCGGCGAACCGCCGGCGGCCTCGCAACCGTCGTCACCGCCGGCCATCGAGGTGCCGCAGCCGCAGCAAGTGCAACCGTAGTGAGCGAGTTCTGGTCTCTCTCCCTGGGGAGGTTCGATGAGGGATACGGAGGCAGTTGACTCTTGAGCGGCGCCAACGCCCAGGAGTCAGCTGCCCATTTTTTTCCTCAACTGCCCTCTCCCCAGGGAGGGGTAAAAGCGGCGCCAGTCGTTAAAATACTCCGCGTGCAACGCCCCATCGCCTGCTCGCTCGTCGCCGCCCTCCTGATCAGCGGCTGCACGTCTTCATCGAAGCCTGTGAACAAGCCCGGCCTCACCGCCGCGGCGAAGAACGCCGACAGCGAGCCCGATTCGGCCACCGACCCGTGCGCCGCTCGATTGCACGACATCTGCGGCGGCCTGCTGCTCTACTACCTCACGCACAAGCGGCTGCCGGCTAATCTTGATCAGATGCAGTCGATGCCTGAACTCGACGCGCCGCTGACATTCACCTGCCCGCTGTCGAAGCTGCCGTATATCTACAACCCCAACGGCATTATGCTGGCGGAAAAAAACCAGCGGATCGTGATGTACGACGCGTCGCCTGCGCACGCCGGGCCGCACGGGGTGTACCGCTGGGCAATCAGGATCGACGATCCGGTGCCCGGCCAGCCGCTGGTGGCGCAGGTGATCGCACTGCCGGAGTCTTTCTTCCTGCTGCGCCCGCCAGAGCGGGTGTCGCCGCTTTCGCAGCCTTCGAACCGGCCGCCGCCCGTGGTAGTTCCACAACCCGCCCCGCCGCGGCGATAAAGCGTCGCCGCGATGGCGTGTTCGGCAGACAGACGCCGCCGGTGAAGCTGCCGAAGCTCGGCAGGATCAGCAGCGTCGGATCCATCACAAAACACGGCACCTTCACGCCGCTGCCGTCGAAGTCACTGAGCGTGACCATCGGATGCACGTGCCCGGCGATGCTGGGCTTGGCCGGGTCTGCATGATCGGGGTCGTGCACGAACGTCAGGCCTCGCTCTTCGAAGCTGTTTTCGATGTGGCGGATGCACAGCTCGTCCGCCATTGCGCCGGCCTTACGATCGTGGTTACCCAGGACGAGGTCGATCGCGACGCGGTCGTGCCTCTTGCGCCATGGCATGACCTGCTCCATACACACATGCGCCTCGGCCGCGTGGAGAAAATCGCCGACGATGATCAGCCGCTCGGCCTTGGTGTGTTCAAGCAGAACCGATAGCCGGCCAAGGTCCTTCTCCGTACACCCGCTCGGCACCGGCACCCCGCCGGCGCGGAAACTCGCGGCCTTGCCAATGTGAACGTCGGCCACGATTAGCGCGCGGGCCAGCGGCCAATAGATCGCGCGATCGGCATAGGCATCGAAGGTGAATCCGGCGAATTCCACGGCTTTACTGAAAGGATTGTACGGCATCGCCATCCTTGGCAGGGTTTTTTGTAGGGGCGACGCATGCGTCGCCCGTTGAGCTTCAACACGCTCGGCGGGCGAGGCATGCCTCGCCCCTACGAGAATCATTCTTCCATCTTCGCGGCTTCTTTCTCCAAGAGCGCCACCATCCGCTCGATCCGCTCGCCGGCCGCTTCGACTCGAACGGTTTGCGATCCGATCCGCTGCGCCCAGATCGGAAACGCCATTGGCGTGAATCGCTGCGGCTCGATAAGCACCATACGTTGCTGGCCGAGTGCCTTCAATGAATTTGTGAGGCGATTGATCTCCAATTGCTGCTCCAGCACTTCGCGCTGCGCCTGCTTCAGCAGCAGATTGTCCGGATCGAATTCGCGGAACACGTCGTAGAACAATTCCGTCGAGGCCTGCAGTGCCCGCGTCGTCCGCGGCGCTCCCGGCGACGTCGCCATCACCAGGCCGGCGATGCGGGCGATTTCGCGGAACTGCCGCTTGGTCAATTCGCCGCTGTTGAGGCAGGCCAGCAGGTCATCGAGCACGTTTTCGGGCGTCAGGATCTCGCGCCACTCGGCCTTATCGATGTGCGGGTCGGTCGGCATCATCAGTTCGATGCCGTAGTCGTTGTAGGTGGCCACCACCGGAACGTCGAACTTCCGCTTGATGCGGTAGCCCAGCATCGCCCCCAGCCCCTCGTGCACCAGCCGGCCGAGGAAGCAGTAGACGAAGTAGTGGATGCCCTCCTTCGACTTCGTCCGCTCGATCAACAGTTCGTCGTGCGCCGGAATGGCCGACCAGCGTTGCTGCAACTTCAGCAACGGCATCAGCGCCTTCATCTCCAGATCGCGGAAGTGGCCGTCGCGCGCTTCTTCCAGTCGAACCCGCACCGCATCGCTCAGCTGCGTCGACAGCGGAAATTTCCCGCCCGGCCAGCTCGGCACGCTGCCACGCTTGCCTTTTGCGGGCCGACATCGCACGACCATCTGCCGCATGCTGATCATCTCCAGCGCACGCCCGGCGAAGACGAACGTGTCGCCGGGGCGAACCTTGCTGATGTAGCTCTCCTCAATCGTGCCGAGCCGCTTGCCGCTGGTCATCACGATCTGCATCACGCCGTCGCTGGTGATGGTGCCGATCGCGATGCGGTGCATGCGGGCAAGGCTCTCGCTGCTGACGTGGAACAGGCCGTCCTCTTCCAGACGGATGCGGGCGAAACGCGGGTAGGCTTTGAGGGTGGGGCCGCCGCGGATGCAGAAATCCATCGTCCATTGCCATTCGAGGTCGCTCAGATGCTGATATGCGTGCGTTTTTCGCACCTCCGTCAGCAGATCCGGCTCATCGAAGCCGCCGCCGCTGGCAAGGGTGACGACGTGCTGGGCCAGCACGTCGAGCGGCTTATTCAGCGGCACGCGCGGTTCCACGCGGCGATGCTCGATCCCTTCACGGGCCGCGGAAAATTCGATGAGCTCGAAGGCGTGCGTCGGCGCACACAGTACGCGGCTGACCTCCCCCGGCCGATGCCCGCTGCGGCCCGCGCGCTGCATCAGTCGGCCGACGCCTTTGGGGCTGCCGATCTGCAGCACGCGATCGACCGCGGTGAAATCGACGCCGAGGTCGAGACTGCTCGTGCAGACCACCGCCCGCAATTTTCCCTCACGCAACAACTGCTCGATCTGCTGCCGCAATCCGCGATCGAGACTGCCGTGGTGCACCGCCAGTTGGCCGATCCAATCGGGCCGAGCCTCCGTGATCGCGCGGTACCAGATTTCCGCCTGCGCCCGCGTATTCGTGAACACCAGCGAACTGCCGGCCGGCTCGATCTGCTCGATGACGCTCTCCAGCATCCGCAGGCCCATGTGGCCACCCCACGGAAATTTCTCGATCGACGGCGGCAAGAGCGATTCGACCACCGTCTTCTTATCCAGGTGCCCTTGCACGAGCACGGCGTCCTTATCGCCGTGGCCGACGAGCGCCGCCTTCGCCTGATCCAGGTTCGACAGCGTCGCCGAAAGGCCCCACGTGCGCAGGCCCGGGTTCCAGTGCCGCAGTCGCCCGATGCCCAACTCGGCTTGCACGCCGCGCTTGGTCGAAAGTAGTTCGTGCCATTCATCCGCGATCACCGCTCGCACACCGGCGAGGCTTTCGCGGCTATTCGTGTAGCTGAGCAGCACCGACAAACTTTCCGGCGTCGTCACCAGCACGGTCGGTAAGCGTTCGCGCTGCTTCTTTCGCGTCGACTGCGTGGTGTCACTCGTGCGCAGCTCTACCGACCAGTTCAGCCCCAGCGCATCGACCGCCCGCTGCAGCGCCTGCGTCGTATCACCCGCCAGTGCCCGCATCGGCGTGAGCCAAAGGATGCGGAACGGCTCGGTGCTGCCGCGAAGCGTTTTGCGACCCAGGTTCCCCTCGGCCAGTCGCTCCATTAGCGGGCCGCCGAAGACGCTGAGCGTTTTGCCGCTGCCGGTCGGGGCGTGGACGAGGCCGCTCTTGCCGGCGAGATAGGCGGCCCACGCCTGCTTCTGGAACTCGAACGCCGTCCACCCGCGGGCGGCGAACCAGGCGTCGAGCGACGGATACACAGGCGCAACAACGGCGGCGGGCATACGGGAGATTTTAGGGTATCAGCCGCCGTTCGCCTATCGCAGGTCGATGCGATCCCGCCGGCCGGAAAATTTTCCGGCCGGCTGATCCTGGATAAGCTATCCGCATGGCAAACGATCCTCGTGAATCCCTGAATGGGAAAGCGTTGGTGGTCAGCGATCTTGTTGATTATCAAACTGGCTCGGTGGTCAGCCGGGTGATTCTGAAGCAGAAGACGGGAAACGTTTCCCTTTTTGCCTTCGACGCCGGCCAGGAGCTCAGCGAGCATACAGCGCCGTTCGACGCCCTCGTCCATGTGCTCGAAGGGGAAGTCGAGGTCACAATTTCGGGCAACCCGCTGCGCCTCGCCGCGGGGCAGATGGTCATCTTTCCCGCCGGCCAACCGCACGCGTTGAAGGCCGTGAGCCGTTTCAAAATGATGCTGACGATGATCCGGGGTTGATGCGTTTGGGGCCCGCGTATCCGCCTATTCGCTGATCAGCAGCCCGACCGGCCGGCCCGCAAATACCTCGGCGATGTTGGCGGTGCCACCGACGGTGACACCCTCGTCACCGAACGCATCACGCCATTGCTTGCCGGCCGGCAGCTTTAGCGTGGTCCCTTGCCAAACGCCGGCATCGAGCTTCTTCTTCGAATCGAAACCCGTCAGCTTCGCCAGGTTTTTCGCCACCGCCACGACCGCCGTCACGCCGTCGTGCGTGCGGCTGAAGGCGAATACGTGATCGGCCGCCCCGCCGGCGGCTGTGAGCGGCTGGTAGTCACCCGCGGTGAACAGGCCGGGATGTTTCTTCCGCAGTTCCAGCACGCGGCGGTGCAGGAAGAGCTTCGCCCGCGCGTCTTTCGTCTCGGCAAAGAGTGAATCGACGTCGGCCGACACGACAGCCTTCAAGGCTTTCTCGCGCACCGCGTAATCCACCGGCCGACGGTTGTCGGGATCGACCAGGCTCAGGTCCCACATCTCCGTGCCTTGGTAGGTGTCGGCCGCACCGGGGGCGGCGAGTTTCAGCAGCGTCTGCGACAGAGACGTCAGCCGGCCGAAGTGGGCAATCTTCGCCTGGAACGGAACGAAGGTCTTGTGAAACTGCGGCGACTGCTTCGGATCGAGCACCGCGGCCACGAACTTCTTCACGGCCGACTCGTGCGGCTCGCTCGGGGCCGTCCACGTCGTGCGCACATTGGCCTCGCGGATCGATTTGAGCACGAACGCGTGGAACCGCTCGGCGAAGGCTTCGTCCGCAGCGCCCCCCTCGAGCTCGACCGGCCATGCGCCCAGCAGGCCCTGGTAGATCATGTATTCCTCGTCCGGCGCCGGCGACGGCAACCCGCCGGTCTGGCCGCGGAACTTTCCGTTCGCTTCGAACCAGCCGCTGACGACTTCCCGCCACTGCTCCGGCACGTCGGCCAGCACACTGATCCGGGCGCGCACGTCCTCACTGCGCTTCGTGTCGTGCGTACTGAGCGTGCTCAGTGCGTACGGGTATTTCTTCGCTCGATCGGCGAAATACGCGTGCAGCTCGTCGTTGCTGATGCCGAACTTCGAGGGCTCGCCGCCGACTTCGTTCAGCGAAATCAGGCGCTGGTACTGGTAGAAGGTCGTGTCTTCGATGCCCTTGGCGGTCGCGGGCGCCGTCAACTGCTGGAAGCGCCGCGCGAACGTGCGGGCGGCAGCACGATCCTCGGACGTCGCGCCGGGGAAGCTCTTTTGCAGGAGCGTCGACTCGATGAAGTCGTAGATCTGTCGGCCGACGGTTGGGTTGCGCTCGACCGCTTTTTCGATGGCCGAATGCAGCGCGGCTTTGTCGGCGTCCGAGATCTCCGGCCCGGTGATATATGTGCGGTAGAGCGGAAAGGCCGCGATCACCTCCGTCAGCGCCGCCGCCAGGCCGCTGGTAGTGAAATCGCGGGTGTCGCGGTTGCGCTGCCCGATCCGATCGAGCATGCGCGCCAGCCGGGCCAGTTCGCTCGGCAGGAGTTGGCGGAGGACGATTTTCTTGTTCTGGATCACCACCTCGTCGTAGCTCGGCTGGTCGCCGATCAGGTCGTGGTAAGTCTTGTCCATCGCTTCTTCGGCGGAAGCGTTGACGAACAGGCCGTTGACCATGTCGAGGAAGTCGTAGCCGCTGGTCCCGTCGACCGGCCAGATCTGCGGCAGCGGTTCGCCGAGGGCGAGAATTTTTTCGATCACCACGTACAGCGGCGGCGGAGCGTATGTGCCCTCTTCCACCCGCTGTTCCAGTTCGGCCAGCAGCGTGCCACGAACGCTTTGCCAGGCGGCGGCGTCGCCGCTGAATTTCTGCTTGGCGCAGGCGAGCAGGAAGTACGCCTGCAGCCGGCGGAAATATTGCAGCGGATCGGACAGGCCGTCGGGATGGTCGATCCGCAGACCGGCGATCGTGCCGTCGGCGAGGCGCGGGAGGATGAAGCTGTGTGCCGCCTCAAAGACGTCCTGCCGTTCCATCTGCAGCGCGGCGAGGTCGTTGATCGCGAAGAAGCGGCGGTAGTTGATCTCGTCGGGGCCGACGCGCCAGCTGGCGAGGCGGTAATGCTGCTTTTCGAGCAGCCCGTGGAGTTGGTCCGGGTCTTTGGCGAAGTTGCCGGCGGCCTGCTCGAGGGCCTTGCCGATGGCCGCACTGCCGCGGCAGAGGTCGGCGAGTTGTTGCTTGACGCTGGCCGCATCGGTGGCGGTGGCGCGGTCGGCAAATTCGAGAATGGTCTGTACCGCCCTTTTGTCGGCCGGCGACAGTTTTTCGGCCGCGGTGCACAGCACCGTCGAATACGTGCGCGGCGCGATCGGGAACAGGTGGTCGTAGAACTTCACGAACAATCCCCCGACGGCAGGGTTGAACGAAAGCTGCAGTTCGCCGCTTTGCAGAGACTCGCCGTACTGCTTGCCCAGGCCCGGCAGCAGGATTTTTCCGTTGAGCTCCGGCCGGGCGGATTGGTCCCAGGCGACGTCGAAATACCCGCCGTGCGCGCTGTCGCGGCCGTTCTCCAGCACGTCGTTCCACCACTGGTTTTCGTTCGTCGCGACACCGACGTGATTCGGCACCGTGTCGAGGATGTGAGCTAGATTGTGCTGCTTCAGCGCGGCATTGAAGGCCCTGTAGTCTTCGTCGCTGCCGATCTCCGGGTTCAGCCGCGTGTGGTCGATCACGTCGTAGCCGTGCGTGCTGCCGGGGGCGGCGCGCAGGTAACTGCTGCAATAGACGTGCGTGATCCCCAGCCCGGCCAGGTACGGCACGATGGCCGTCGCGTGCTTGAAGGTGAAATCCTTGTGCAGCTGCAGGCGGTACGTGCTCTCCGGCGGACGGCGGAGCGTCCTGGCGTACTCGATCGCACCATCGGCGAGTGCTTTGACGTCGGTGGCGGTGGATGGGGTCATGACAAAATCTCTTGGGCGTGCTTATCGAAGGCGACTTGGCCGGTGCCGCTTTGGACAATGCGGGTTTTGACCTCGGCTTCGTCGATCGGCGCCGGGGCCAGAAGCGTGGCGCAGTGGGTGGTGAACAGCCAGCCTTCGTTTTCGGTGTCCGGGGCGGCGATGCCGGCGCCGCCGAATCGCGGTTCTTCGGTCGCCAGGATTGGCTTCCAACGCTTTCCTTTCGGCGGAGCCAGCAGCGGCTCGGGCGCGGGGACGAGCGCCAGCTCGTAGCTGTAGTTCACCAGCAGCAGCCGGTCGTCGTGATCCGGGCCGAAGAAGCGGAGGATGAAGGCGCGTTCCGACAGCACCGCCCCGTCGATATCGCCGCGGCGATGAACGCGGGAGAGGATCGGGTCTTCGCGCCGCAGCCGCAGCAGTTCCTTGTGCAGCAGCACCATCTCGCGGTGGCCGGGCTTGTCGTATTCGGACCAATCGAGCTTGCAGGCGAGGAAGGCTTCTTCGCTGCAGGGCTCGACGACCGATTCCAGAAAAGCCTTGGTCGCCATCGAGGGGAACTGGCTCAACTCCTTCGCCCGGCCGGCGCAGACCTTTTGGCCGAGCTCGCTCTGATGGTCGGCGAAGAAGTAGAACGGCGCCGACGCGGCGAATTCCTGGCCCTGAAACAGCATCGGCGTCTGCGGGCCCAGCAGCAGCAGCGCGGTCATCGCGCGGACGCTGCCCGGGTGGCCGATGCGGTGCAGGCGTTGGCCGGTGCCGCTGTTGGCGATCTGGTCGTGGTTCTGCAGGAAGTTGACGAAATTTGTCGGCGGCAGGTCGAGCGCGGGCGTGCCGCGACGCTTCTTCTGCCAGTCGTAGCGTTGGCCCTGATAGATGTAGTTGTATTTCGCGCCGCTGACGAATTCCTGCGCCCGACCCGGGTGATCTCGGTAGTATCCTTCGCTTCGCCCGCAGACCGCGACACGGGCACTGTGGTGAAAATCGTCGTTCCACAGCGCGTCCATGCCGAAGCCGCCCTCGTTGATCGGGCGGACGAGGTGCGTCTGCTGCGGCTCGTTCTCGTTGATGATGTAGATGTCGCGCTTGCCGCCAGCCTTGCGGGCGGCTTCGGTGATGTCAGCCAGAATGTGCTTCGGCGACGTATCGACAATGGCCTGCGTGGCATCGATGCGGAAGCCGTCGAGGTGGAACTGCTCGATCCAGTAGCAGGCATTGGCAATGTAATACTCGCGCACCGGGCCGCTCTGTTCGCCGTCGAAATTGATGGCGGCGCCCCAGTCGGTCATCTTCTTCTGGTTGAAGAACTTGTCGCTGAAGACGGGAATGTAGTTTCCGTCGGGCCCGAGGTGGTTGTAGACGATGTCGAGGATGGCGCCGATGCCGAGCGCGTGGCAGCGGTCGATAAAGCGGCGAAAATCATCGGGTGTGCCGTAGTTCTGCGAAGGGGCGAACTGGCAGACGCCGTCGTACCCCCAATTCCACCGGCCGGGGAAGGCGGCGACGGGCATGATCTCGAGACAGGTGATACCGACGTCTTTGAGCAGCGGCAGCTTCTCCATCGCGGCCGTCCAAGTGCCTTCGGGCGTGAAGATGCCGCAATGGAACTCGTACAGCACCTGGCCTTCGCATTTGACGCCGCGCCAGTTGCCGTCGGTCCACTTGAACGCGCGATGATCGACCACTTCAGAAGGCCCGTGCACGCCTTCCGGCTGGGATTGCGTGGCCGGATCGGGATAGAGATTTCCGTCGTCATCGACGCGGAAGCGGTAGCGCGTGCCGGCGCCAACGCCTGCGACGAAGACCGAGAAGTAGCCGTCCTTTTCCGGTTCCATCTCGACCGATCGCCCGTCGGTCTCCAGAACGAGAGTCAGCTTCTTGAGCTTCGGCGCCCAGACGCGGAAGTGCGTGCCGTTGTCGCCGATGACGGGCCCGACCGGCACGCCGGCCGGTCGTTGGGATGCGGTTTGTGTCGCCATGGGGATCCTCTACCGCACGCGCTGATCCACGCCGACCGGCACTGACCGGGCCAGTGCGACGCGTAGGCGTTCGACCTCGGCCGGAGTCATTTCCAGCTCGGCCTCGTCGGCCTTCACCGTCCGCAGCAAGGCGAGTGATCGGCCGTAGAGCGGGAATTCCTGCTCGCTGACGAACGCGTTGTCCTCCAGCTTTCGATCCTCGGCGGCGGTGTCGATCAGCAGCTGCCAGACGTCGTGGTCAACTGTCTGCGGCAGCTTGAACGGGATCTGCTCCCAGTGCGCATTCAACAGCAGCAGCAGCGTTTCGCCTTTCACGGGTTCGCCGCGGTCATCGACTTCGTGCATCAGGTCGCCGGCCAGCCGCACGCCCATGCAGCGGACGCCGGGGTTGTTCCACGCTTCGTCGTTCATCTCGCTGCCGCCGGGCTCGAAGAACGAGATGTCCTTGATGTCCTTGCCGCGCAGCGCCCGGCCGGAGAAGAATTTACGACGCTTCAGCGCCGGCTGGTCGGCCCAGATCTGCGTGCAGCGTTGGCAGAAGGCAAGGAACTTTTTCTTGCGCTCGTCCAAGTCCCAGTGGTCCCAGGTGATCGGATTGTCCTGGCAGTAGGTGTTGTTGTTGCCGTTCTTGGTGTGGCTGAGCTCGTCGCCGCCGTACATCATCGGCACGCCCTGGGAAAACAGCAGCGTGGCGAACATGTTGCGCTTCTGGCGCTCACGCAGTGCGATGATGCCCTTGTCGTCGGTCGGCCCTTCGACGCCGCAGTTCCAGCTGCCGTTGTCGTTGCCGCCATCCTTGTTGCCTTCGCCGTTGGCTTCGTTGTGTTTTTCGTTGAAGCTGACGAGGTCCTGCAGCGAAAAGCCGTCATGGGCGGTGATGAAGTTGATGCTGGCGTACGGCCGGCGACCGCCGCCCTGGTATAGATCGCTGCTGCCGGCCAGGCGGGTGGCGAAATCGCTCACCAGGCCGCCCTCGCCGCGCCAGAAATTGCGCACGGTGTCGCGATACTTGCCGTTCCACTCCGTCCAGAGCACCGGGAAGTTGCCGACCTGGTACCCGCCCGGGCCGACGTCCCACGGCTCGGCGATCAGCTTCACCTGGCTGATGATCGGGTCCTGGTGGATGATGTCGAAGAACGCGCTCAGGCGGTCGACATCCTGAAGTTCGCGCGCCAAGGCCGACGCCAGATCGAATCGGAAGCCGTCGACATGCATTTCGGTCACCCAATAACGCAGGCTGTCCATCACCATCTGCAGCACGCGTGGATGCGTCATGTTCGGTGTATTGCCGCAGCCGGTGAAATCCATGTAGTAGCGCTGGTTGTCGGGAACAAGACGGTAGTACGACTTGTTGTCGACGCCGCGGAACGACAGCGTCGGCCCCATGTGGTTGCCTTCGCAGGTGTGGTTGTACACCACGTCCAGGATCACCTCGATGCCGGCCGAGTGGAACGTGCGGACCATCGATTTAAATTCCTGCACCGCACGCCGCGGCGAATCGCTGCTGCTGTATTCGAGGTGCGGCGCGAAGAAATTGAGCGTGTTGTAGCCCCAGTAATTCGTCAGCCCCTTGTCGAGCAGGATCTGGTCGTCGACATGGGCGTGCACCGGCAGCAGCTCGATCGCGGTGACGTTCAGCTTCTTCAGGTGCGAAAGGATCGCGTCGCTGCACAGGCCGCTGTAGGTGCCGCGCTTTTCCTCGGGCACGTCGGGGTGCAGCATTGTCAGGCCGCGGACATGGGCCTCGTAAATGAGCGTCTTGTGCCACGGGGTGCGCGGCGCGCGGTCGTCGCCCCAGGTGAAGGCGGTGTCGATCACCATGCCCAGCGGACAGTTGGCCGAGTTGTCGCGCTTGTCGAACGTCAGATCGTCCTTCCCCTGCTCGTAGGCGAACATCGACCCGTCCCATGTCGGCTGCCGGCCAATGGCCTTGGCGTACGGGTCGAGGACGATCTTGTTCGGGTTGAAGCGGTGTCCGTTCGCCGGATCGAAAGGCCCGTGCACGCGGTAGCCGTAGAGCTGGCCCGGTTCGACGTCGGGCAGGTAGCCGTGCCAGACCATGTCGGTGTATTCGGGCAGCGGGATGCAGGTTGACGGTTCCTTGGCGTCCCAGGCGTCGAACAGGCACAGCTCGACCTTCGTCGCGTGCTCCGAAAACAAGGCGAAATTGACGCCCGCACCGTCGAACGTCGCACCCAGAGGATAAGGTCGGCCTGGCCAAACACGCATGTTTTTCGTTCCTTTCGCGTTCAACAATAGGGGGGCAGAAGACGCCGGAGCAACTTATGAGAACAACGGAAAGGCCGCTGCGCGGGCGGCGGTAAAATGCGGATGAAGCTACGTCAATCCACGATAGGCACCGTTCGTAGGTAAATTCTAAGACGTGTGCGTGACCTTAAGTCGATGCCGCGTAG
>Ga0070658_10002420_pt1 | contig 15622 bp, 15 predicted proteins | sample KBSC13metaG_FD_64664 | JGI IMG/M metagenome (GOLD analysis project Ga0070658, IMG submission 64664) | Corn rhizosphere microbial communities from Kellogg Biological Station, Michigan, USA - KBS C1-3 metaG | ecosystem: Host-associated > Plants > Roots > Rhizosphere > Soil ...
GGCACGCTGTGCGAAACCCGCGACTCGCGAACCCGCCGTAATTCGCAAGCGCGCGACCCAAGTTACCGACGCCGACGATCATGATGGCCCAGTCCTGGGTAAGTCCGAGCTCACGCGAAATCTGGAACACGAGATAAGCAACCTCGTAGCCGAGCCCGCGGGTTCCGTAGGAGCCGAGATGCGAAAGATCCTTGCGTAGCTTGGCCGAGTTGACCCCCGAGGCCGCGGCGAGCTGCTGCGACGACACCGTTGTCACACCATGGTCAGCCATCGCGTTCAACGCTCGCAGGTAGAGCGGCAACCGGGCGATCGACGCCTCGGGAATGCGGTCCGGGTGGCGCGACAGCTGTCTCGGCGCCGGGATGCCCTCATGCGCAGCAATCTCGACGTCGCTGGCGGCGCGCTGCACCGGGGGTACGCCGGTGCCCCGCGAACGACTTTCGGGACTGCTGGCGCGCACTCGAACTCCGGGTCGAAGGGTGCTTCCAGCGTAAGGCCTTGTGAACACGCGCACCAAAATGGCGATCTTGAGCGAAGCCGCCGATCAGGCCTCGCTGCGACCGAGCGCGGCCCGCAACCGCTGCTCGGAAACCCGCCAGAAGCCGACGATCACGTTGTCGACGATCAATACCGGGATCGATTCGCCGTGCTCCTTCATCAGGGCCGGGTCGCGCGTGATGTCGTGCTCGACGTAGCGCTCGCCCAGCTCCCCTGTCACTCGCTCCACCACTGCGCGCGCGTCGTCGCACAGGTGGCAGCCGGGCTTTCCGAGCAGGACGACGCGGGCCGACTCGGCTCCAGGTAACTGCTCAGACATCGATTGCTCAGACATCGACACCGCCGGTCGGGCCACCGGCTGCAAAGCAGCGCAACGCGACCAAAAACAAGGTCGAGAGCAAAAGCATGGTCGAGAGCTTACGCCGATGTGATTACTCCACCCAGGTGAACGTCTGGCGAATTGCCCGATTCATTCGGATTCCCAACTCAAGCAAAATCCGGCTTCCGCCGACCTCATGGCTGTCGCTGAAGAGCCGAACGGACGCATCCGCGCCTCGGCAATCACGAAAGGACCAGCCATCGTGCGCCTGCCCGAACGCTTATGCCTGCGGTTCCCCCGCGTCGGCACGTTCGTCGCTGCCTTCTCGGTGGTGGTCGCCTCCGTCGCTGCAACGACAGCGCTCGCCACGCCCGCCTTCGCCAGCCCTTCGGGCGACCTGGCCGCGGCAACCAACAACTCGCGTGCTGCCGCCGGTCTGCCCGCCCTGCAACTGAACGCCCAGCTCAACTCGGTGGCGCAGGCATGGGCCAATCACCTGGCGGCGACCAACGACCTGGAGCACAACGGCGCGCTGCGCTCGGAGGTGAGCAACTGGACGAACCTCGGCGAGAACGTCGGCATGGCCGCCGACATCTCGTCGGTGCAGCGGGCGTTCATGAACAGCCCCGAGCACCGGGCCAACATCTTGAACTCGAAGTACACCGAGATGGGCGTCGGCTCGGCGACCTCGACCTACCCGAGCTGTGGTTGCACCGTGCTCTGGGTGGTCGTCGACTTCAAGCGCCCCGCCACGGCGGCCGCGCCGGTCAACCCCGCGCCGGTCAAGCCCGCCCCGCCGAAGGCCGCGCCGGTGCACAAGGCTCCCCCGGTGGTCACGCCGGCCAAGCCGGCCACGCCCGTCAAGCCGACCAACAAGGCAGCGCAGCTGAACAAGGCGGCGCAACCGACCCCGAATCCGGCGACCACGAACGCGGCCACGGCGGCAGCCGCACCGGCTGGCCCGAGCGCCTCGTCGTCCGCCTCGGCTCTGGGCAGCAAGCTGGCTGCGGCGGCGGCGAATCCCGACGGCGCCACTACCGACCCGGTCTCGCGGGTGCTGACGTTCGCATCGGTGATGTCGCAGCTACCGAGCTGATCGGCAGACATGAATCGGCCGCGGCACCTCGGACAACCGAGCTACCGCGACCGGCAGAACGCGGCTACTTCTTGTTGCGCCGCTGAACGCGAGTGCGCTTGAGCAGCTTGCGGTGCTTCTTCTTCGCCATCCGCTTGCGGCGCTTCTTGATTACTGAGCCCACGAAAACCTGCTTTCCTGCGGGGCGAGAACCACCTCGGCCCACGATCTCGACCAACCCCGCGATCGGCGGGTGCGTAGAGCCTTGACGACACGGCCGACGACGAACGCGACCGACGACTGACACGGCCCACGACGAACACAGCTCATCGAACACAGCTCATCGGCGAGCAACCGTCGCGCCCGCGCGGTCTCTAGCGTAGCTGCCCGAAGCCGATCACCACGTGGCGGTCATCGACCGGGTGAATCAGCCGGCTTCGATAAACGCGTCGCGCAGGTACTCGTGCACTGCCTGCTCGGGCACCCGGAACGAGCGACCGACGCGGACGGCGGGCAACTCACCCGAATGCACGAGCCGATACACGGTCATCTTCGACACGCGCATCAACGCGGCCACCTCAGCAACCGTGAGGAACCGCACCTCGGCCAACGCTTTGTCGCGTGGCCGCTCACCAGCACCCATGACGCACCGAACCTTCAGCACGCGACGGGCGCCGGCTTCCCCTCCGGCGACGACGATCACGCACGTGCGTCACTGAGAGTAGCGAGGATGTGGCCAGTGGGGAAGGGCTGGCTTTCTGAGGCACCAGACCACCTCCGAGTGGAGTGAGACGGAAGGCATCCCCGCGGACGCGCAAGTCACACCTACCGACGCGCTGTCGCGGCTCGCATCACCGGCGCAGGGGCCTGATTCGACCATTTTCGAGCCTCGCGATCTGGTCATTCCAGCGTCGGGCCGAACGCGCGAGCGAGCAAGTAGGCGATCATCGGCGCGTAGAGCGGCGGCGCGACGTTGTCGTCGAGGGGCACGCAGACGGCGACGTCGCCCTCGGCCTCGCCGACGAACAGTGCCGGATCGTTCGAGTCGGCGAACCCGACGGTCGGTACCCCGGCTTGTCCGGCTGCCCCGGCGAAACCGTGATCGGCCATGACCAGATCCGGCGGGGCCTGCCCGGCGGCGGCGAGGTTCGCCAGCATCACCTGCATCGGAACCGGCGAATGGGTGTGCAGCAAGTTCGCGCCCTGGCTCGCGACCGCCACGCCGAGGACGTGCCGTACGTGCCGCTCGTGTGGCTTCCCGGCGCGGTCGATGTCCTGCCAAACCGCGGGCGAGATGAGCAGCTCGCACCCGGCGGCGGCCAACGCGCGAGCAACTTCGATGTGGACGACGAGCAACCCCGTCGGGTGGCCGGTGGCCATCAACACCCGGCCTTTCGCCGCCGCCACCGCCCGCAACCGGTCGGCCATCGCGTCGAGCCGCTCGATCGTGAGCTCGGGGTCGATCGTGTCGTCGCCGGCGTCGTACATCGGATCGGGGCTGATGCCGCAACGCGCCGCCATGACCTCGAGCACGTCGTCGAAGGTCCAGGGGCCTCTGGGTTCGAGGCCGAACAGGTAGCCGGGGTCTCGCTTGGCCATCAGGGCGAAGTTCGCCAGGTTGTTCTCGCGGCTGGTGGCAACGGCACCGGCGATGCGGCTCTGCGTCAGGTACGCGATGAGTTCGGCGCGGCTCGGTGGATTCATCGGCTTACCAGACTCCGCTCAGGTCGAGACCGTGACAGGGAAAGACGGCACGCATCGTGGCGAGGATCGCGCGATCAATCGGATCCGAAGGATCGTGGCCGTCGGCGAAGTCGCGGTAGTCGGCACGTTCGCCGTCCGACATCGTGGTTGGCGGTTCGACGCCGGTGCACCGCGCGGCCTCGGCTCGCCACTCGGGCGGGATGACGGTGGCCGGGTCGAGCGGGCGGCCGGAGGCTTCGGCGAGCAGGCGGGTCCAGGTGCGCGGGACGACCTCGGCGAGTGCATAGCCGCCGCCGCCGACCGCCACCCAGCGGCCGCCGCAGACCTGATGGGCCAGCGCATGGATCGCTGCGTGGGCGGCCGACTGGCCGTCGACGCTGAGCGCGAGCTGGGCCAGCGGGTCGAGCCGGTGGGAGTCGCAACCGTGCTGGCTAACCAGGATCGTCGGCGCGAACGCGGCGACGAGCGGTGGGACGACGGCGTGAAACGCGCGCAGCCAACCGGCGTCACCGGTGCCCGGCGGCAGCGCCACGTTGACGGCGAAACCCTCGGCGTGCGGACCGCCCGTCTCGTCGGGAAATCCGGTACCCGGAAACAGCGTGTGGCCGTTTTGGTGCAACGAGATCGTGAGCACGCGCGGGTCGTCGTAGAAAACGGCCTGCACGCCGTCGCCGTGATGAACGTCGATGTCGACGTACGCAACCTTGTCGGCGCCGTTGTCGAGCAGCCACCTGATGGCGATGGCGGGGTCGTTGTAGACGCAGAATCCTGACGCGTTGCCTGGCATGGCGTGATGCAGGCCACCGGCCACATTCACCGCATGCAGTGCCCGGTTCTCGTGCACCTCTTTCGCAGCAGCCAGAGTCGCGCCCACAACGCGGCGTGACGCCTCATGCATGTGCTCGAACACCGGAACATCAGCGGTACCAAGGCCGAACTCGATGGCGTGCCGCTCGGCCTTCACCGCCTCGAGATAGTCGGCTGCATGCACGGTGAGCAGTGCGGCGTCGTCGATCGGCTCGGGCGCGATGATCTCGACGTTGCTTGCGTCGAGCACACCGAGGGCACGAGCAAGGGCAATCGTGAGCACGACGCGCACCGGCGCGAGTGGATGACCAGGGCCGAAGTCGTACGCCGCTAAAGCGTCATCCCATGCGACGGCGAGTCGATGCTGCGGCTCTGCGTCGTCCATCGTTTCACCGTATCGGGCAGCCGGTGCGGCGCGAGTTTTGGTTGCCTCCGATCGGGCAGGCGAACTAGCGGCAAACGACGCAGGAGGTTGCAATGGGCCGCGAGGAAGAACGTGAGACGTTGGCAGGGTTGCGTCCGGAGCCGGTTCCGCAAGTGGATCTGGAACGCGCGTCCGGCGATCCCGACGACCCGGGCACGCGGCTGGTGCCAGAGGGCGATCGCCGCGGAAAGAGCGACGACGAGACGGCACGATCGGCGTTCGAAGCGGATGATCCCGATGCGGTGCCCACTGACGTCACCGACAGCGCGCATTACCAGGACGAACTCACCGAGGTGCGCAAGCAGGCGAAGTCTGGTGAAGTCGTGCTCGAGGACGACGACTTCCCGATGCCGCCAACGTCGTACGGCAACTGACGGAGCGGGCGGTCCGCGGTATACGCCCTACTACTGCTGGGCGAGTTCGCGCGAACGATCGCGGGCCGCTTCGAGTGCGGAAAGAAAAGCCGCGCGGACGCCGTGATTCTCGAGTTCACGAATAGCCGCGATTGTGGTGCCCGCGGGCGAGGTAACGGCTTCACGCAAGATGCCCGGGTGCTCGCCCGAATCGCGCAACATCACCGCAGAACCCACGACGGTCTGCACGATGAGTTCGTGGGCGATTGCACGCGGCAACCCGAGCAAGATGCCGGCGTCGGTCATCGCTTCGACGAGGTAGAACACGTACGCCGGCCCACTACCCGACAACGCGGTGACGGCGTCGAGTTGCGATTCAGGCAGCCGAATTACCTTGCCTACAGGGCGAAACAGGTTTTCTGCGCGTTCGAGGTGGTCAGGGCGGGCGTGTGCGCCGCTGGCCACCACACTCATCGCCTCGCCGACGAGCGCCGGAGTGTTGGGCATCACGCGCACCACCGGAACACCCTCTACCAAACGCTTTTCAATTGCGGACGTCGGAATTCCCGCAGCGATGGTGACGATCAACCGGTCGGGTGTGACGGCCGACGACAGCTCGGTGAGCAGTGCATCCATGTCTTGTGGTTTCACCGCCAGCACAAGGGTTTCTGCGACCTTGACCGCCTCGGCGTTAGCAACTGCTTTTACGCCGTAGCGCTGCGACAGTTCTTGAGCACGTGCTTCGTAGCGTTCGGTGATGACGATGGCGTCGGGACTGGTTCCTGCCTTCAGTAGGCCGGAAATCAATGCCTCGCCCATCTTGCCCGCGCCGATGACCGCGATCATGTCGTGTTCACTCACCTTCTGCTCGGACCTTTAGCTGCGGTGCCTTGCCTTGCGCTGGGTTATCGGCTACGCCCATCATCTCCTGGATGCCACCGCACGAAGGAAGAAGGCGAGGTTCGCCGGCCGCTCGGCGAGCCGCCGGGTCAGGTACGGATACCACTCGGTGCCGTAGGGCAAATACACCCGGACCTTCTCACCGCGGGTGGCCAGTCGTCGTTGCTCATCAGGCCGGACGCCGAAAAGCATCTGGTATTCGTACTCATTTCTCTCGCGGCCGGCCTGCAACGCCATCGCGGCCGCGATCGCAACCAAACGAGGATCGTGCGTGGCCACCATCGGATAGCCCTTGCCGTGCATGAGCACCCGCAAGCAGCGCACGTACGAAAGGTCGACCTCGGCTTGTGCTTGGTACGCCACCGACGACGGCTCACGATATGCGCCTTTGCACAATCTGATGCGGCTGCCCTCGCCGGCCAGGTCACGACAATCGCTTTCGGTGCGCCGAAGGTACGCCTGCAAAACCGCACCCACATCAGGGAAATCGGCTCGCAATTGGCGCAGTGCGCCGAGAGTGGCGTCGGTGGTGGTGTGATCCTCCATGTCGAGCGTGACTGTGGTACCGGCCGCCTTCGCTGCGGCACATACCGTGCGCGCGTGATCGAGGGCGATCTGTTCGCCGTCCGACATCAGGGCTTGACCGAGGGACGAGAGCTTGAGCGAGACCTCTGCGAACTCGCTGAGACCGGCCGCTGCGATCGCGTCGAGCAGTTGGACGTAGGCATCGGCGGTGGCCTGCGCCTGTACGCCATCAGTCGTGGATTCGCCGAGACGGTCGATGCTGACAAGGAGTCCGTGGGCGACCAGTTGCCGGGTGGCGACCATCGCATCTTCGAGGCTCTCGCCGGCGACGAAACGGTCGATCATGCCGCGCGAGAGCGGTGCGCGAACCACGGTTCGCTTGATGCGGTTACTTCGAGCGGCAGTCAGCAGAACGCGGCGCAGCACGGTTGCGCTCTCCCTCCGGCACGGTGGATCGAGTTCAGGGGTCCTCAGGCTACGCGGTGGCCGGGCGGCAGTGCTGCAACTCAGGCGGCAGCGCGGCACGTCACCGACCCGGCGCGACCCTGATCACTGCCAGGCGGACGACGAACGCCTCCGTCATTTCACCCTCGGATACATCGGCGGGTGCGTTAAGGCCCGCATCGGTCACGGCGTCGGTGAGCAGCGCGGCCTCGCGTTCGACGAAATCGCGAGCACCCCGGGCGCCGAGCGCGACGACGTAAGACTTCGACCGCAGTTCGTCGAGGACCACTTCACGCGTGACCTTGCGTTGCCAGCGCACGCCGGCAGTTTCGACGTCGAACTCGGGAAACGCTGAGGGGATCGCCTGCCACATCGAATCGAAGTGCCGGTCGACCTCGTTCGTGCTGAGTGCTGCCAGTCGTGCCCGGTGTTCGGCAAGCCACTGTTGCTGACTGGTGTCGGGGGTGTTCCACCACAGGGCCAACGCGCCACCCGGTCGAACGACACGAACAACCTCGGCCGGTGCGCGATCGAGATCGACCCAATGCCACGACTGCGCAAACGTGACGAGGTCGAAACTGCGATTTGCGAACGGGAGCGCGTTGGCGTCGGCTTGCAAGACCGGCACCTGCGGTGTGCGCTGCCGCAACACCGAAAGCATCTTGTCGCCGTGGTCGACAGCGACGACCCGCGCCCCGCGTTCAACCATCGAACGGGTTGCTTTGCCGGTGCCTGCGCCGATATCGGCGATGCGCGACCCGCTTAAGAAGGTGCCTGAGAGTTCTTCGATCGTGTCGAAAAGCTCGTCGGGATAACCCGGTCGGCCGGCGTCGTACTCGCGCGCAACGACGTCGAACTTCGACCGGTTCATGCCGCCGAGAGTGCCAAGGCGTTGCGCGTGAAGGCGAGCGATTCGGCAAGGTCGGCCACCCGTTCGTCGTGCGTTCCAGCCTTGCGAGTATTCACTTCGAGCACGACGACGCCCTGATAATCGTTACGTACCAAGGTTTCCAGCAGTTCTCGGCACGGCTGGTTGCCACGCCCCGGCACGAGATGTTCGTCATTGCGCGAACCAGTGCCGTCGGCCAAGTGCACGTGCGTCACCCGATTGCCGAAGCCGTTCAACATCTCGAGAGCATTGCTGTGCGAAACCGCAGCGTGCGAAACATCGAGCGTGACATTCGGGTATTTGGCGTCGAGCAACGACCAGGACGGCGAGTAGGCCGCGATCTCCACACCGTTAGGGCCCCGCTGGGGGAACATGTTCTCGACGGCGAAAATCACGTCGGTCTCGTCGTGCATGCGCACGATGCCGTCAGCGAATGCACGCGCATAAGCGCGCTGCCAGCGAAACGGCGGATGCGTGACGACCACCTTCGCACCCAAGCGTTCGGCCGCAATCTGCGAACGCATCAACTTCGCCCACGGATCGACGCCCCACACCCGTTGGCTCACCAGGAGGCACGGCGAATGCACAGACAGCACGGGCATCTCGTGGTAGTCGATCAAGCGCCGCAAGGTGTCGGTGTCTTGGCTGAGTGGATCTCCCGAAACCATCAGCTCGACACCGTCGTAGCCGAGGCGACTGGCCACCTCGAACGCGACGGCAGTCGACTCGGGCCAAACAGCGGACGTCGACAGTGCGACCAGCGGCTGGGGAGCCTGGTGATCGGCCTCGGTGTCCATACGCCCGAGCCTATGTCGGCGAGGGACCGAAGCGGGCTCTAGGCTGTGCGCATGCCAGCGAAGCAGGGCGTCAACGAGCCCGCGAAGCCACCGGCCCGCCAGCAGCCGATAATGGCGCGCAAGCCTGCAGTGGCGGGTCCGATCACCAAGGTGAAGCGGTCAAAACCGATCCCCGAGACTGGCTTGGATTTCGCGCGCGACTGGGTCGAGTTCATTGATCCGGCCGATCCCAAGCAGATCTATCGCTGCGATCTCACCTGGCTGACGTCGCGCTGGACCTGCATTTTCGGCGCCGGTTGTCACGGCATCGTTCCAGGCCGCCCCGACGACGGGTGCTGCACCCACGGTGCGCATTACTCCGGCCGCGACGACGAGAAGCGCGTACGCACGTTCGCCGCCGAACTCACGCCCGAGACCTGGCAGTACTACAAGCAGGGCCGCAAGGCGATCACCGAACTCGAAGACGGAAAACGCAAGACGCGGCGAGTCGACGGAGCTTGCATTTTCTTGAACCGGCCAGGATTCGCCGCCGGCCAAGGCTGCGCATTGCACGCGCTTGCGTTGAACACCGGTCGGCATCCGTTGGAGACCAAGCCCGACGTGTGCTGGCAGCTACCGATCAGGCGCACGTTCGATTGGGTCGACCGGCCAGACGAGACGAAAGTTCTCGTGATCACGATCGGCGAGTACGACCGCCGCGGATGGGGTGCCGGCGGCCACGACCTCAAATGGTGGTGCACGTCGTCGCCCGAAGCCCATGTCGGCGCGGTGCCGGTTTATGTGTCGTACGGGCCTGAACTGACCGAACTCATGGGAGAGCAGGCGTACGCGCAACTCGTCGAGCATTGTGAACGACGGGTCGCCGCGTCGTTGCCAGTGGCACCACACCCGGCAGATCTGCCGACGGTCAACTAACCGTCGCGGCGGCCACGGTAACTTCAGCGTGGCGGTTCGCGTCAGCGCATGCGGAACGGCTTCGGCGGTGCCGGTAGGTCGATGCGTGGGCAGCCGGCGAGGCTCAAGCCGGCAAATGCGAGCGCCTCGTCGCACAACGATGTAACGGTATAGCCGCACCGACTGCCGGCCACAGTGATTGTGGCGCGAAAAATAGTGATCTCGTACCGCCGCGGAATGCCGTACGCCACCTGAATACTGCCGATTAGTGCGGCCTGATCGTCGGCTGTTTCGTGGTGACCGGCCCATGGCCGCTCGTACAACCGCCAACACCCGGGTTCGGTGTGCCAGTTACCGCCCTGGCGAACGTCCTGGATGCGCAATTCTCCAAGGACAAGCCGTGCGCTGTCTTCACACAAAACCGCTGCGGGCCGGATCACTTCGGTGACGGTGACGTCGTCGTAGAGCAAGCTGGCTAGTGTTTCCATGGCTTCGCTCTTGCTATTGGAGTTTGCGGTGCCGAGCACGCCGCGGGCGACATTCGCCCGGTGCTCGATCGCTTGCTGGTCAATCGCCCATTGGTCAATCGTCATTGCCTTTGCCGCCCTTTCCTGCTCGCTATTCAACGGTTTGAAATGCTTAGGGATATTGTCGATTTCTTTGCTTCGACCGAGATCAAGATCTGCGATCGACGAGACTATCGGCGGTGATCGATAGCGGATGAGTAACTTTTCTTTGCCTTGCAGCCGTCTGCGCTCAAACCGGCATTCGGCGCAACTAGCTGCTGTGCCGATCGGCCGTACCGGACTAGCCCGACGATCATGGCGCATTGCGCCGGGCTCTCCACAGCGCCGTTGCTGCTTCGCCGTTTTGTCGTCGGCGGCCAGTAGCCTTCGACCATGCCAAAGACAGCAGGGCCGAAGAACGCCAGACACCAAACCTTCAAGTGCGGCGAGTGCGGGTGGGAGTCGCTGAAGTGGATGGGCCGGTGCGGTGAGTGCCAGGCTTGGGGAACCGTCGAAGAAGTCGGTGCGCCGCGGCTGCGAACGGTCGCCACTGCCGCCGTCACCAGTGCTGCTCAGCCGATCGGCGATATCGATCCCGAAGCCGCCCGTAGCCGCCCGACCGGTGTCGACGAACTCGACCGAGTGCTCGGTGGTGGGCTCGTTCCCGGCGTGGTCGTGTTACTTGCCGGCGAGCCCGGCGTCGGCAAGTCGACGTTGCTGCTCGATGTGGCCGCCAAATTCGCCCGCCCCGATTTCCCGACGCTCTACGTCACCGGCGAAGAATCCCGCGCGCAGGTGCGGTTACGGGCAGATCGAGTCGGTGCGCTTTCGCCGAACCTCTTCCTTGCGGCCGAAACCGATATCGGCGCAGTTCTCAAACACATCGACGACGTCGCGCCGAGCCTGCTCGTCGTCGACTCGGTGCAGACCATGGCGGTAGCTGAGGTTGATGGCGCCGCCGGTGGCGTCACCCAAGTCCGCCAGGTGGCGGCCACCTTGATTGCCGTCGCAAAAGAGCGCGGTATCGCAACGGTGCTCGTCGGCCATGTCACGAAAGACGGCTCGATCGCTGGGCCACGCGTGCTCGAGCATCTGGTCGACGTCGTCTTGCAATTCGAAGGCGAGCGACACTCGCGGCTTCGGCTCGTGCGAGCGGTGAAGAACCGTTACGGCGCATGCGACGAAGTCGGCTGTTTCGATCTCGGCGAGCAGGGCATCGTCGGGCTCGCCGATCCCAGCGGCCTGTTCCTTACCCGCCGCAACGATCCGGTGCCCGGCACGTGCGTGACCGTGGCGCTCGAAGGCCGCCGTCCGATGGTGGCTGAAGTGCAAGCACTGGTTGCTCGATCGAGCCTCGCCACGCCACGCCGTTCGACGTCCGGGCTCGACAGCGCCCGGGTGTCGATGGTGCTGGCGGTCACCGAGCGGCGAGCCCAAGTCAACCTTGCGAACGCCGATATTTTCACTGCAACAGTCGGCGGGGTGCGGCTCACCGAGCCGGCGAGCGATCTCGCGGTTGCGCTAGCTGTGGCAAGTGCTGCTGCCGACCGGCCGTTGCCTGCAGGGTTGGTGGCGGTCGGTGAAGTCGGCCTCGCGGGTGAGGTGCGGCGCGTCGACGGCGTTGAACGGCGGCTGGCCGAAGCGGCTCGGCTCGGCTTCACGCACGCCCTGGTACCGCCGAATCCGGGCCGGGTTCCCGATGGCATCTCGATCAGCGAGGTCGACGACTTGCCCCGCGCGATTGCGGCCGCATTTCGGGCCACGGTCATCCCGTTGAAGCGGCGTTCATCGCCCTGACATCGAGTTGACACCGTATTGCCAGGGATTCAGCCGGGTTGCGCGCGCATGACGACCTAGATCGACGGTTAGAATCCCGGCAGTTGATATCTCAACGCCATCTGCTTGGAGCATTGGAGCCCCGTGGCACCCAGCGAGCGGTCCGACCGCATCGATCGCGCCGTTGACGATCGCTTGCGCGCAACTCTCGCCACGATTGCGCCAGGCACCGAACTGCGCGACGCACTCGAGCGCATTCTGCGTGGCAACACCGGCGGCCTCATCGTGCTCGGGTACGACAAGACCGTCGAATCCTTGTGCACCGGCGGCTTCAACGTCGATATCGAAACGTCCGCGCCGCTCATGCGAGAACTCGCCAAGATGGACGGCGCGATCGTGCTCGACAGCGGTGGCGCCCGCATCGTCAAGGCCAACGTGCACCTGCAGCCCGACCCGAGCATTCCGACCAGCGAGTCGGGCACCCGGCACCGCACCGCCGAACGCACCTCTAAGCAAGTCGAGTTTCCGGTGATCTCGGTCAGCCAGTCGATGCGCATCATCGCGCTGTACGTCGGCGGCCGCCGGTACGTGCTCGACGACTCGGGCGCGATCCTGTCGCGCGCCAACCAGGCGCTTGCCACGCTCGAGCGCTACAAGCTGCGCCTCGACGAAGTCTCGGGAACGCTGTCGGCGCTGGAGATCGAAGATCTGGTCACCGTGCGCGACGCAGCCGCGGTCGCGCAACGGCTCGAGATGGTCCGCCGCATCGCCAGCGAAATCGAGGGTTACGTCGTCGAACTCGGCACCGACGGGCGGCTGCTCAGTCTGCAACTCGACGAGCTGTTGGCCGGCGTCGAGCCCGAACGTGAACTCGTCGTCCGCGATTATTTGCCCGGTGCCAGTGGCAAGCGCACCCGCACGGCCGACGACGTCCTGAACGATTTCGACGCGCTGTCGTCGTCCGAGCTGCTCGACCTCAGCACGATCGCCCGGTTGATGGGTTACGCGGCCGGGGCCGACGCGCTCGACGCCCCGGTGAGCCCGCGCGGCTACCGGCTACTGGCGAAGGTCCCACGGCTGCCCAACCTGGTCGTTGACCGACTAGTCGATCATTTCGGCGGCCTGCAGAAGCTGCTCGCGGCCGGAATCGATGATCTGCAAGCGGTTGAAGGCGTCGGTGAGACGCGGGCGCGTAGCGTGCGTGAAGGATTGTCACGGCTCGCCGAGTCGTCGATCCTTGAGCGTTACGTCTAGCAACAGGCGTAACCTCTAGCGCGAGCGCTACACCGAGGAGCAGCACCATGCCGTTCGATCTCCACGAGCTGCTCGCGGCACGTCGCGGTGAGAACTACGAGCTTCAGGGCCAGTTCGTCAACCATCAGGTGCCGCGGGTGCTGCACGCGATCGGTTTCGACAAGATTTACGAGTCCGCACAGGGCTGCTACCTCACCGACAGCGAAGGCGATCGCTACCTCGACATGCTCGCCGGGTTCGGTGTGTTCGGGGTGGGTCGCAACCATCCGGTCGTGCGTAACGCCCTGCACGATCTGCTCGACTCCGGCATCGCCGACATGGTGCAGTTCGACGCGCCGCTACTCGCCGGCATCTTCGCGGAGAAACTGCTGGCGAAGGCGCCCGGTCTGGATCGGGTTTTCTTCTGCAACAGCGGCTCAGAGTCGGTCGAGGCAGCGTTGAAGTTCGCCCGCGCAGCCACCGGCAAACCGCGCATCCTCTATCTGGATCACGCCTATCACGGCCTCACCGCCGGAGCCCTGTCCGCTAATGGGGCCGTCGAATTCCGCAAGGGCTTCGGCCCGCTGCTGCCCGGCACGCCGATCACCCTCGGCGATCTCGACGCGTTGCGCAAAGAACTCAAGAAGGGCGACGTCGCGGCGCTGCTCGTCGAACCTATTCAAGGCAAGGGTGTACACATCCCGCCGTCCGGATTTTTGCTTGCTGCGCAAAAGGAATTGCGTGAGCACGACGCGCTGCTGATTTGCGACGAGGTGCAGACCGGGGTCGGCCGCACCGGGCGATTCTTCGCCTACGAGCACGAGGGCGTGCAGCCCGACATCGTCGCGGTTGCCAAAGCGTTGTCTGGCGGGTTCGTTCCGATCGGCGCAACGCTTGCCAGCAAGGCAGTTTTCGAGAAGGTCTACTCGTCGATGGACCGCGTGTTCGTGCACGCCTCGACCTTCATGGGCAACGCGATGGCGATGACCGCAGGCCTCGCAACGCTGAGCATCGTCGAAGACGAAGGCCTCGTCGAAAACGCCGAGAAGACCGGCCGGCTGCTGCGCGAGCAACTGCAAGCTTTGACCGAGCGCTACGAAATGCTTGCCGATGTTCGTGGGCGCGGACTCATGGTGGGCATCGAGTTCGGCAAGCCGAAATCCCTTAAACTGCAGGCTGGTTGGCGAATGTTGCAAGCCGCCCGCCACGGCTTGTTCGCGCAGATGGTGGTCGTACCGCTGTTCCAACGACACTACATCCTTACCCAGGTGGCCGGCGACCACATCGACGTCGTGAAGTTGATCCCGCCGCTGATCGCCGGCGAAGCCGAGGTCAACACGTTCATCGAGGCTTTCACCGACGTGATGGACGACGCCCACAAGGGCAGCGGCCTGATGTGGGACTTCGGCCGCACGCTGGTGAAACAAGCCGTCAAGCGCTGACGTTGCGGCTGCTCGCGCGTAGCTCGTCGGTGCGAAACGACACCGGCGGCAGGTATTCGGTCATTAGCGTGCGCTGCCACCAGGCACCCGTCTCGCGTAGCTCACGCCACGTCGAGAACCGGTAACGGTAGAGCAGCGCCCGAATCGTGTTTGGCGGTTCACCCGGAAATGGGTTATGGCGTAGGAGCCTCGCCGTCCGGATGTCTCCTTCTAACAGGTGGGTGACGAGGGCACTGAACCACGGATGCCTGTGCGGCGACGACATCGCGGCGAACCACATCAGCCAGTCGAGTCGAAGGTGGTAGGGCGCGAACTGCCGAGGCAGCCGTTTGGGGTTGCCCGGCTTGCCCTTGAACTCGTACTCGAGCCAGCGCGTCGCTGGGGTAGGAACGCGGTCGCTGGTGCCTTCGATCACGATCTCGTCGCGATGTCGCGTGATGCTGCCGAAAGCTCCATAGGCGTTGACCAGGTGATAACGGTTAAAACCGGCGTTCATCAATTGCCTGCGCGATAACAGGTTTCGTGCCGGCCAGTAGCTCAACACCGCTATGCCAGCCGTGAAAGTCAAAGCGACGACGACGAACCACGTCGGCGTCGCCGACGGCGTCACGTGGCCGTAGTGGCCGAACGCGTGCGCCAGCGACGCATCGTCGATCGCAGCGAACGCCAGCACGATCGTCGCCCAGTTTAGCCACGAGAAGTTTCCCGAAGATACCAGCCACAGCTGGGTAACCACGATGACTGCGGCGCCGATCGAGGCCACCGGTTGAGGGAAGAACAGCAAAAACGGGACGACGAGCTGCGCCACGTGATTGGCGCCCACCTCGACGCGATGCACCGGCTTGGGCAGCCTATGGAAGAACCACGACAACGGCCCTGGCATCGGTTGGGTTTCGTGGTGGTAGTAGAGGCAGGTCAAGTCACGCCAGCACGGATCACCGCGCAGCTTGATGAGCCCGGCGCCGAATTCAACTCTGAACACCAGCCAGCGGATCAGCCACATCACGGTGACCGGCGGGGCTACGTCGTCCGACCC
>Ga0070658_10002421_pt1 | contig 15621 bp, 9 predicted proteins | sample KBSC13metaG_FD_64664 | JGI IMG/M metagenome (GOLD analysis project Ga0070658, IMG submission 64664) | Corn rhizosphere microbial communities from Kellogg Biological Station, Michigan, USA - KBS C1-3 metaG | ecosystem: Host-associated > Plants > Roots > Rhizosphere > Soil ...
AGTGATTGAAGCAGGCTCAGCGGGCTTTCGCTTGACCGGCGACGCACACGCTTTCGATGCGGAGCTGGCCGGGTTTCGGGCCGTCGTGCGGGACCGGCGTAATTACCATCGTGTGCGTGCCGGCTGATAGTGAATTAGAAATTTCCCGCCACATGAACAAGCGGCCCTCGCCGAAGCGGTGGGTGTCCATGCTCCACACGTCGGTCGGCGGATCCTTTTTGCTCGGTTGGTACATTACCGGTTTGCCGTCGATCGCGACCTTAAAGCCCATGCCATTCTGGTCGGCTTCTCCGAAGATGCCGACGAACGTGCCGCTGAACGTCACCGACAGCGGCTCGATCGGCCCTTTTGTTGCGTCGCAGGCGAGCACATCGCCCATCCACCGGCTCGACAAGCCGTCGAACCACATCGACGTGCGGTAGGTGAGCGCCCGCGACCAGCCGGCCGGCGCAGGGAGCTCGATCAACCGGATGCGTTGGCGCGTCATGTACTGATCCGAAAAGACCGGCTCGGCCGGCACATGACAAACCATCTTCTGCGCCACGGCCTGTTCGTAGGCGTCGCGCACGGCTTCAAAAAACAGGCGATACCCTGGGTCATCGGGATGCCCACCGTCGATCGGCCAAAGCGCTTCTGGCGTCGTTTCGCCGGCGTCGATTTTCGACTGAATGTAGGCCAACCCATCCCCGACCGGCGTGCCGTATGCGGCCGACAGCTTCTTGTGCGCGATCACGCGCAGCAGCTTCTCCGGGTGCCAGTTTTTGCCGACGTTGAACTTGAACCCGAACACGCACTGCACCACCGGAATGTCTCGTCCGATCATCGTCCGCAGGAGTGCTTCGTAAGATGCCAGTGTCGTCGGATCGTCGCTGGTCAAGTCGTCGTTGGCTGTAAAGTCGAGGAACACGAGGTCCGGATCGCGCGACAGCACGTCGCGCTCGACGCGGAACATTCCGAGCTTCGAACCCGTGCCGCCGATGGCCGCATCGTGGAACGTGATCGGGGCCTTGGGGTATCGCTCGCGGAGGTACTGCGCCATCAGCGCGCGATAGCTCGTGCGTTGCGGATCGGTCGCGTTGGCGCCCCAGGTGAGCGATCCGCCGAAGAAGACCACGGATAGCGGTTCGCCCGCGGTCGCACGGCGATCGAAGTCGGCGAAGGATGCCGATCGGCCGTCCTTTGCCATTGCCGGGGAGGCGGATGAGATGAAGCTGCCAAGGAGTGTCATGATCGCCATAAAAATTGTCAGGTGCTTGGGCATAAATGTTGTCAGATGTCTAGGGACGTCCAGGCGAGCCCGCCGCGACAGCGGAAGGCGCCAGGCTGAGTTTGACGAGCCGCTGGTTCGCGCTGTCGAACACGACGCACCGTTCGCCTGCGGCCGCGATCGTGGTGGGATTGCTCAGGTGTGCCAGATCGTCGCCCGCATGATCGGCTTCGCCGAACGACGCAACGAGCGCCGGCTTGTCGCCACCGCTGTTGAACAGTAGCACGCGCTGGCGGGCCGAATCGCTCACCCACAGACGATCGCCATCGCCGGCGAGCGTGATCGAATTTCCGAAGTGCTCTGCCTCGCCGCTGCCCCAGTTCGACCAGCGTGTCTTTTCTTCCCAACCATCGCCGTTGGGCGCGAAATCAACGACAGCGCCATCGATCGACGCCCAGAGGTGGGAACCGCTCGAAGCAAGGCTGGTCAACGTTCCGATGGGTGAAGCCGCCTTCAGCGCGATCGGGCCCAAGCCTCCTCCGGGCTGGCCGTCGCGGCCGAGGCGCAGGGCGCAGCCGGTGCCGTGGTCGTCAATGACTAAGCCGACTATGCCCTTTTTCGTCTTGCTGACGGCGAACCCAGCGATTTTTTTCGGCCATTGATTGGCGGCGGCATCGATGGCGTCCATATCGACTTCGCCGTTGACCGAACCGTGCGCGATCGCAGGCTTGTTCTGTCGCACCATCGGGGCAGCCATGATCTGCTCGTCGAGCATCGCTACCGGGCCCGCTCCGCCGTTGGCGTCAGATTCAACAGTCGCGCGGAGCGGCTGATCGCAGCGATCATCCCACCGCCACGACCCGCCGAGCCACCAGATCGTGCCGTCTCGCCCCAGGCCGATACCGTTCGCCTGTGGCACCGAGCCGATCCGCCGGACCAGTTCAAAGCGCGTTTGCGCCGGTTCCCACGCTGCGAACTGCACCACGCCGCCGGCGCCGGAGATGGCGACGAGCCCATCGCGCAGCGCGGCCAGGCCGCGGGGTACATTCACTTCGACGTTCGATTCGAGATGGCCGATGAAAGAACCGCTGCCGCCGCCCAGGACGACACCCGGATCGGCATCACCCGCGGCGTTGAAGCGCCGCAGCGTGCCGTGCCACGCCCCGCCGTACCAATAGCCGCCCAGGAATTGAATCCGGTCCCCCGGAACGGCCATTCCCTTGCCATCCGGCGTAACGTCGGTTCCGTCCGCGATGCGGTAGATGTGCAACCGCTGATTCGCAATTGCCGCCACGCGGCCGTCGGGCAACAGTTCGACTTCGCGCGTCGGCGGATCAATTTTCACGACGTTTTTGCTTTCACCCGTCGCCGGGTTGAAAACGAATACGTCCGTGTCCCGCACGCCCGCCACCCAGCCGTCGGCCGAGGAGAAGGAGATTTCATCCGCCTTCACCCCATCGAGTTTCTTTGGGCTCTGGTCGGGGGTGGCGTTGATGTTGAGCGTGTAGACATCGTCCCTGAGGTTCATCACCAGCAGATCGCCGGCGAGTGCGATCGATTCTCGGGCGTTGCCCTTGTTGCCGACCGGAATCTTGAAGGATTCGATCTGGCGCCCGTCGAGCGTGTAGCGATTCAGCACGCCGGTGCCGGCCCGGCTCCAGAGGGTTCCGAAGCGGTCTTTGACGACGCCCGAGCCGATGGTGCCTTCGCGATTGGCGTTCGGACCAAACTTCACCAGCGTGGCCCCTTGCTCGCCAGAGTTGCCGGCGATCCCTTCACAACGCAGCGCAGTCACGTCGGCCGCGAGTAATTGGCCCGACAGCAAGGCCGCTACCGCGGCTGCCACAATGGCTCGCCCGAACCGGCTGAAATGAATCGCGTTCATCGGCCGCCCTCCTGCGTGTAACGCAGCGTTCCCCACATGTTCGGGTTGATGGCGATTTCACCCGGCACATCGCTCACCAGCGCGGTCGATTGGTTCGACCAGTACGACCGTAGCAGATCGATGGAGCCTGCTTCGTCGCCATAGATGACACCGAAGTCGCCTTTGAGCGAAACGTCGCCCGACGCCGGCAGACCGAGTTCTGCCAGCGGCACCGTCGCCGTCAGTGTGTATCCGCCCTGCATGCGTTTGACGGTGATCTTGGCATCATCGAGCCGCGTCACGCGGTCGACGTTTTCCGCCCGCCACGGACTGGCGAAGCCGACCGGCTTGGCGTTCGGATCGCCCGTTCGATAGTCGTACAGCACGGCCGCATTCTCCTTGCCCATCGGGCCGATCAGGAGGCGTTTATCGCCCTTCACTGGCTCGCTGCGGTCAGGGCGGGCATTGGCGTTCGTGGAGAATTCGAAGTTCACACTGTCGCCGGTCTTAAACAGCATCGTCCAATCCGATCCGTTGTTGACCCATGGCGACGGATCGCGCACCTGGTAAGCCAGGTGAAGCTGATCGGCCTGCCGAACCGCCCGAACCTGGGCGTACGGGAACGGCCGATTGGCGTCGCCCCATTGGGCGACCGGATCGCCCGGCCATTTCGAAGGATCGGCCTCGAGCTTTGCGTCGGCCGGGAGCGTGGCGATCGTGCCGGCCTTGCCCTGCTGCTTCGCGGCCACCGCCCGCACCGCCCGCCGCGCCGCCGCCTCGATCTGGTCGGCCGACACCTGCAGCGTTCCGTCGCTGCGCTTGACCTGGTCCAAGCCATCGATGCGGAAGATGCGGTAGTCGGTCCCGCCGCTCTGCAGATAATAGGTATTGTCGCGATCGCTCCGTCCGAAGGTACCACCGAACGGCTCGCCGCCGATGTGGTAGGCGTCGCGCTGCTGGGTAACACGCACGTCCTGGAAGATTTCGTCCAGGTACATCCCGTCCGTCGTCATCACGAAGAATCGGCCGTGGTTGCCGTTGAGGATGGTGACGTCGCCTTGGTCGTCGAGCGGCGCATCGCCGAGGAACCAGAGCGCCCCCTGCATCACGCCGCGTTCCGGCAGCGGCGCGTGGTGTGATCCGTGCACGCCGATCCAGTTGTTTGGGAACGTCCACTCGACCTTGCCGCTGCTGTTCACGCCCGTCATCGGCGAAGCGTTAATCAGCAGCCGGCCGGAACGGTCTTGTTGAATAGCTTGGATTTCGCCAGTAGGCAGCGTGCCGCTTCTCTCATTGGCGATGGGGACGGCCGCATCGAGGGACTGCTTAAAGTGGTAATCGGGCGCGCCCGATGGCAGGTAGCCATTGGCGGCGATGGTGACGGCGGCCATCTTGTTATCCGCCTTGCCGAGCAGTCGCAGATCGAGCGACGGCTCGCCCGCGCCCCAAGCCGGGCCGATGATCGTTCGCGTCGGCGGAGAGATTTCGACTTCATCCGGCTCGATCACGTCGTCGCCGTTGCGATCGACCCACATCAAGGATCCGTAGTTGCGCAGCAGCTGCTCGTTCACCGTCACGCGGTCCTTGAATGGACCAGTGACCCGCCCGCTGCCGTCGTCATGGCCAAAGAGGGATTTCAATTCCGGCACGTCGGCGATGCCTTTTGGGAGCGTCCAGCGGGGGAATTGTGCCACCCCGCTCAGCGTTCCGCATATTGCCCAGAGCTTGGCGGAATTGTCTTTCCGCAGTTCGTACACCGACGTGTAGCGCCCCTGCCCGATCATGAAGGTGCGGCCGTCGCGGTGGACGAAGGTGTAGGAGTTGCTGGGAAGCTCGTTATCCATCTGGCCCGGCTTGGTCGGGTGATACAGCGTGGCCAACGGCTGTGCGGTTTTGGCGGTAATGTCGAGATTCCAAAGCGCGCCCCCGCCGACCCAGTGCGAAGCGTCGCCCAGATCGAATCCGCCGCCCGGCGAACCGTAGCGGGCCGGGCCGAGGTATTCGGTGATGAATTCGCCAGTGGAAGCGTTCCAGACGCTGTTGCGCCGCGGCTGCGGATCGGTCTCGGTCACCCACAATTGGCCGGTACCATCAATCGCGATGCCGTGCGGTTGGTACATGCCGTCGGTCTTCCAGGGCCCGTTCAGCGGGCGCCCCCCCTGGCGCCCAATCTGCCGAACGAGTTTGCCGCTGGTGTCGAACACTTTGACGTTCTGGTCGACGCCATTATCGCTAATGAAGATGTCGCCGTTCGGCCCGATCGCCAGCCCTGTGGCAACGCGTGCCGTCTTTTCTTCGCATCCTGAATCGTCATTCCCCGGTGCGTACTGCATTGGGGCGCTCAGCGTCGGCGTGAACAGTGGCGTGGCCTTGCCCGTGCCCGGATCGAACCGCACCACCGATTCGCCCGAGAGCAGCACGAGTTGCCCGTCATGGGCCGCGATGAAGCCGGGGCGATCAACCGTGAATCGTTGAACCACCTCGCCGCTATCGCGGTCGAGCACGAGGATGGCATTGTCCTTGCGCATCGACACGTACAGCTTGCCGTCGAGCGAAGCGGCTCCGGCCAGATTATCCGGCAGCGGCGGCGAGCGGCGGATGCCCTTGCGCAAGTCGGTGCCTTCGTATGCGTTCTCCGAAAGAACGACCTCAGAGGCTTTCCGCCCGAACGGCACCAGCCGCCCGTCGAGGTCGTACCGCAGCAGGGTCGCCGGCCGCAGGCATTTCCACTTGCCGCCGCCGAGTTCTTTCAGCGTGTTGGCGTAGCCGGAATAGCCTTCGTACAGCGTGTAAAGGTACTTGTCGTCGACCGCGAGAAACGCTGCGCCATGGCCGATCTGCGCCGGCTTGTTCACGTCGGCGATCTTTGTGCCGTCGGGCTTAAGCTCGATCACGGTGTTGCCGGCTTCAGAAAGGATACTGCCGAGGAAAATGCGGTCGCCCAGCGCGGCGGCGGTCATCGGGTTGCAGTGGTCGCTCAGCCAGCCGCTGCCGGGCGTTCCGTCGCGCCAAGGCGGCGAGCCGTGGTTATAAAAATCGAACACGTACACCGGCCGAATGCCCGGGTGCGAAATGGCCTTCCAACTGTACTGCCCCGGCGCGACAAGCTTGCCGTCGTCGTCGAGGCCGTCCCAGGTGACGTCGACGGTTCCCTTGGCATAGTCCTGGCCGGAAATCAGGTTGCGAACGCGGCGGCCGGCGGCGTCGTTGATTACCACCGTCAGCCGGCCATCCATCGGCTGATCGACCTGGAACGTCATCGCCTGCTTCCGTTCGGCAATTGCCGCACGATGCTCGGCCAGGCTCAGCGGTGCCCAGAAGGCCGCATCAGTTGGCAGATCGGCGTGGGTGGCGCGATTGTCGGTGCAGCGAAAGCGCTCGCAATCCAAGTCCGTCCCGTTCGGCCCGCCCGGCCAGCGGACGGCGAGAGCAAGCCGCAAATGGTCCCAGTCGCTGTCACGATCCGCCAGTTGCGACGCCGGCACGTCGAAGATGAAGCGCGTTGTCCCTTCGCGGACATTTGTAACCCGTACACCGGGGCTGTCGTTCTTGAGGATCTGGCTTCGAGCGGCGGCCACGCCGAGCGTCACCTTCGGATCCGGCAGCCCCGGACCGAGTGCGTCGACTTCAACGGCCACCTGAAGGGTTTCGCCGACGCGATCCATCGCATACCTCACGCGAGGTGAGGCCTTGGAGGATAGCTGCGAGAAATCCTGAACCTGCAGGCTCGCGGGTTCGGCCGAGTAGAGCGTTGCACCGCCGGCGAGCACACCCGCAACCGCAAGGGCGAGCGCTGATCGAGCGATCCTCATGAGTTGTCCTCCAACCACCTGCCGGGCAACGTCAGATCGCGCCGGCCTCCGCTTCCTTCAACGTCTATCCCACTATCCGGTATCCAAATAGTATGATTACATTCTTCTGCAGCAGGATACTCGTTCTACCTTACAATGTTGAAACGGGATCTTTTGTATAACAGGGTTTCGGCGAAGGAGGAGGAGTTGATGTCGCAGCGCATCCGAATCGGACTGATCGGCCTGAACTTCGGCCGGCACATCGTTCCTGCTCTGACCGCCGGCGCGGGACGTGAATATCTGGACCTGGTCACCGTCTGTGACGCAAACCGCGACCGCGCGCTGGCCGTCGCTGCGGCGTCGGGCCGGAAGCCGTCGTTCGATATGGACGAAGTTCTGGCGGACCCGTCGATCGACGCCGTCGGCCTGTTTACCGGACCCGTCGGCCGAGCGAGCCTGATCCGCAAGATCATCCGCAGCGGCAAGCACGTCGTCACCACCAAGCCCTTCGAGATCGATCCCGACGCGGCCGAAGACGTACTGAACGAGGCCCGAAAGCTCGGCAAGGTCGTGCACATGAACTCGCCGGCGCCGGTCCTTCCGCCCGATCTGCGCCAGGTGCGCGACTGGCAAAATCAATTCGACCTCGGCCGCCCCATCGCGTGTCGGCGGGATGTATGGGCTTCATACCGCGAGCAGCCTGACGGCTCGTGGCAGGATGATCCGAAGCAATGCCCTGTCGCGCCGATCTTCCGGCTTGGCATATACCTGATCAATGACATGGTGCGCCTGCTGGGTGATGTCGAAGCGGTGCAGGTCACCCAATCGCGCTTGTTCACAGGTCGGCCGACCGCGGATAACGCGCAGCTCACGCTACAATTCAAATCCGGAGCGATCGGCAGCATCTTCGCCTCGTTCTGCGTGGGCGACGGACAGCCGTACCGCAATTCGATGGTGCTGAATTTCGCCCGTGGGACGATCTACCAGAACACTTGTCCCGGCGGCGGGGAGCGCGGCTCTCAAACGGCGGCTATGTCTCTGGTCACCAGCGGTGGCGAGAACGGGCCGACAGTTTACAAGGCCTCACCGAGCGCCGTCAGCGGCGGCTATCAGTGGGACGCGTTTTACCGTGCCGTGCGAGGCGAAGCGCTGCCGGATGAGGTTACAGTCGCCCAGATCGTGTCGGGTCTGCAGGTAATCCGTGCAATGAATCGCGCTTCTGAAACCGGCACGTTAACTCGCGTCTAAGGTTCCTGTTCACGAGTCGCGTCCAGGCAGGTTTGGCGATAATAAGTTGAGCCATAAACCATGCAGCGCGACGGCCGTAGTCCGCGGGCCGGGCCCGAGGACTACGGAGGCATTTCTCAGCGGAATGCCTGATCGAACGTGAAGTTCGTGCGGCCCCAGATGACGTTGTCGGGACGCGAAGTGGCCACCACACCGCCGGCATCCGTGCGAATAAAGATGGCATTGCACGGGAGCGCCTGGACGCCACCCACGCTGCCGCCGTTCAGCAGGAACACATCGGAATCGGTCGTCGTGCTGGGCTGACGGTAATTAAACCAGAAAACCGAGCCGTCCAGATTCGCCACATTTCCACCGGCTGGAAGGCCAAGTGACGAGTTCCAATGGTTCGTCTCGGAGCGGCTCACCTGCCCCCCCTCGATGACGATGCAACGATCCGCGAACATCGCGGGCAAGCTGCCCGTTGCCGGAAGCGTCCTCTTCATCCGACGGGCGACGGTGTAGAACTTGGCTTTTTTCAAGCGAACGTCGCTTGGGCTCAGGAGGAAGAAGGAGTAACAGTGCCTGAAGTAGTTACCAGGCCGATTCTGCTGAGCGGGACACACCAACACCTTCGGCGGATTAAATCGCGCGTTATAGAAAATTGGTCCCGTCACACTCGGCGTGACGCCTGGGGGGTACTGGTCTGACACGCCGCAGTAGCGCCCGAGAAAGTTGATGTACTCGGGAGCATTGCTGTAATCCCCATCAAGACATGCGTTAAACCGCTCGGTATCGGGCAGATAGTCGCGGTAGTCATTGTTGTACATGATCTCCGCCATAGCCAGCTGGCGCAGATTGGACGCACAGGCAGTGCGTCTTGCTCCTTCACGTGCTTTGCCCAATGCCGGCAGCAGCAACGCGATCAAGGTCGCGATGATGCCAATCACGACAAGCAGTTCGACGAGCGTAAAACCGCCAGGCCTGCAGCCGGTGGTGCGTCGTTCGCGCTCTTCGCCGGTGCGGAATTTGATCGCCGATGCGTACGCTTCGTTGCGAATGACCACGGGCATCTTTTTCTCCTTCGCTCGTTAGTTGCGCTTCCCCAAACGCCTCTGCACCATCGTGCCGGCAAGAGATATGAGCCGGCCGTCGCAGTGCACTTCTCCCCGGCGAATCGCCAAGTTTTCTTAAATGGCCTCCAACCGCGGCTGCAACGCACCTTCAAAGAGACGCGCCATGCCGCGAATGTCCCTCAGCGGAACGTCTGGTCAAACTGCGTGTAGGTGCGACCCCAGATCACGTTGTCGACACGTGAGTAGCTCACCGCCCCACCGGTGCCGGTCCGGACGTAAATGGCGTTACAGGGAATCGCCGTCGCGCCACCCACACTGCCGCCGTTGAGAAGGAACACATCAGAATCCGTCGTCGTGCTCGGTTGGCGGTAATTGAACCAAACGACCGAGCCATCCAGATTCGCTACGTTACCGCCGGCCGGAACGCCGTTCGTCGCATCCCAGTGATTCGTTTCGGAGCGGTCGCCTTGAGCAAGATCGTTAACGTTGCAGCGATCCGCGAACATCGCCGGCAGATGACCCGTCGCGGGGATCGTCTTATGCATCCGCCGTGCGACGGTGTAGAACTTGCTCTTTTTCAAGCGAACGTCGGTCGGGCTCACCAGGAAGAACGAGTAGCACTGTCGGAAATAATTGTTGGGACGGTTCTGCTGAGAAGGACAAATCAACGCCTTCGGCGTGTTGAAGCGGGCGTTATAAGCGATCGGTCCCGACGCACTGGGCGTGACGCCCGGGGGATACTGGTCTGATACCCCGCAGTAGCGCGCGAGGAAGTTCTGGTATTCGGGAGAATGGCTGAAATCCGCGTCAACGCAGGCGTTGTTGTACTCTATCGCGGGCAGATAATCGCGGTAGTCATTGTTGTACATGATCTCCGCCAGAGACAGCTGACGCAGATTTGATGCACAGGCCGTCCGTCTTGCCGCTTCACGCGCTTTGCCCAGCGTCGGCAGAAGTAACGCGATCAGGGTCGCGATGATGGCAATGACGACAAGTAACTCCACCAGCGTAAAACCGTAATTTCCGGGGGATGTCAGGCGCGCCAAACGCCTCCCGTGGGTGTGGAATTCATTTGCCGATGCGTTCGCTCCATTGCGGATGGCCACTGGCATGTCTTTCCTCCTAATTGTCCTTGAAGCGCTTCACGAACGCTCCTGCACCGTAGCACCGGCAAAAGATGTGAGCCGGCCCTCACGCTACACTGCACTGCCTCCAACAATCATCATTTATATTCCTCTATCATAGTATTTCAAACAAAAAAATTTACTTAAGAACAAGCCGAGGGGAATTACTTAAGGCGGGCAGAGCCCAACCGGTCGGCGATGTCGGCCTGATGGCCCCTTAGCCCGTTAAATCGCTGGCAAACCGCGCCGGCACGCGGAAGCACGTTTCGGACGGCTTCCCTGACTTCCTCTCCTGATCGATGATGCGCAGACAAGTCGTGATCGTCTCCCGCGCGTCGAAGCCGACCCGAGTAAACGGCAGCAGTGACTCGTTGGCCGACGGAAAGTTCTCGTGAACGACGACCTGTAGATCGTGCGGCACCGAAACCCCGGCAGCCATCAATCCCGCGGTTGCCGGATCGATGAAATGGTTGTCGGCGAGCAGCAGCCCGTCCGGGCGATCAGCCGGATTCCGGAACAGAAGGTGCACCAGCGAAGACACCGTTTGGCGCGAGTCGGGCAAAATCGGGTGCATCCAATATGGCGGGCACTCGACGTCATGCTTTTTCAGCGCCACGCGGACATAGCTATTCGCCGAGTCTGCCTCGGGAATCAGGATGGCGATCGTCCTGCACCCCTTGGCCGCAAGATGACCGACCGCTTTGTCATAGAAGTCGGCCGCATCGGTCGTCACTGTCGACACGGCGCTGCCGCCGATCTTCATCGACATGCGTGAGATCAACACCTTCGGCACGCGTGTTTCGTGCAGCAGCGGTGCCTGACGCAATCGCGGCGTTACGCCGACGAAAATCATGCCGGCCATCAGATGATGACGCGCCGCGGAAAACAGGTCCCTGTATTCCCGCACGTCGGCGTGGCCGTCGACATTGAAGAAGATCTCCACCGCCGGCGAACCGTCCGGCCGCTGGATGCCGCGCGCCACGTCGAGCAGCGTCGTCCAGTAGCGGTTCCAATGATCCGTGTTCGACGGATGCGAGGGGAACGCCAGCGTGTATCGGCTCAGGTGCGGCGGCGACTTCGCTACGCGCGTTTCGCGCCGGCCGTACACTTCGATGAAACCTTCGCGGACGAGGCGGTCGAAGATCTTCTGGACCGTCACCCGGCTGACGCCCGTTTCCACCTCGAACTCACCGCGCGACGGTAAACGCTCGCCAGGCTGCCATTTTCCCAAAACGATTTGCTCGCGCAATTGCTGCAGAATCGCAGGCTGCTTGTGTTTACCCGGCTTGGCCGGTTCTGCCTCCGCGTCTTTGCTCCGCCGGTGTCCCATTCGCTCATCACGATACGGGACCGAGGAAATGCCGGCAATTTCGAGTGGTATCGATGATTCGCCGATCACAATCATAGAATATAGATCGCGAAGTATATAATTGCCAAGTTTTTTTGGCATTTTCGTCTCCTAAACGGCGGGGGTAATACGAACTCAAACGCTAGCAGGCTTCGTTTCGGGCGCGCATTTGGCTTCGATAGCGGAGCGGGGTGACTTCCATCGCCACCTTGAACGCCCGAGTCATGTAATCGCCCGAACCGAAGTCCGAACTGGTGGCCACCCGGGGGATTGGTAGATCGGTTTCCAGCAGGAGCTGGCAAGCCCGTTCCAAGTGCACGCGCCGAATTTCGCTGGCTGGCGTGCGGCGCAGGACCTGCTCGAACTTTCGCTCGAGCGATTTTCGACTGCACGGCACATGATCGAGCACGTCCTCGACGCCAATCGGATCACTGGCATGTTCGCGAATGTAGCGCAGCGAAGCGGCCAGGTCCGGGTCGTCGATCGCGAGGATCGCGCTCGACCCGCGTTCGATGACACGGGTGGGAAGCACATGGATCGTGTCGGTCGGCGGCTTCTTTTTCGCCATCAGCCGATTCAGCGGTGAGGCCGCGCGTTGACCGATCAATTCCGATGGGGTTTGAATGCCCGACAGCGGGGGCGTCGCCGTCTCGCATAACAGATCATCGTAGTCGCCCGACAACACAGCAATCTGGAAAGGCACATCGATACCCGCCACGTTGCACGACTCGATGACGGCCAGGCCGCGCAATCCCCAGCAGAACACGGCGCAGGATTGGCTCAGCGACCTCAGCCACTCCGCCAGATCGTCGCGTCGGGCCTCATAGCTCGCCAGACGGCGACGCGGCTGGTAAAGCGAGCGGCAGCGATGCGTCGGCAATGTCCGACAGATCCGCCAATGGTCGCCCCCGCATTGCCGCGAGCGATTCGGCGAGACGGACGGCCTCGTAGCCACTGGCGAAGGTCAACCGGTCGAACGTCCATGGCACCCATGTCGCCGCCGTTTTGATTTTGGCAAGCCCTTTAAGCAGTTCGCCATCCTGCTTTTTCGACACGATATCGATGTCGAGCGCCGGCGCGCCGCCGTCAAGGGCGAAGCCGGACGACAGCGTAGCGTCCAACGGCTGAAGGCCGTGTGCGAACGTCAGCACCGTTGCAAGCTCGCCGGTCCGTTCACCAGTTAACCTCGTCTTCTGAACGCGGAGCTTGTCTTCCAGCGAAACCTCCTGGGCGACGATCTGCCATCGATCGACGACCGGAGGAAGCGCCAGCACTTCCTCCTGTTGCCGGGGAACGCCGATCGCGTTCAGCAGAAGGTCTAGCGTATCAACGGTAAGCGTGTCGCGCTGCGCGACACCGCGAACGAGCAGGTGCAAAAGGCCGAGTTGCTGGAGAAATGCACGCTCCCATCCCGCCCCGCTCGGGGCGAGGCCGGCGAGTTCGGTCACGCGGCGACTCCTGGCGCCTGCGCGTCGATCAATCGCCGCGCCTGTTCATCAAAAAATCCGTAGCCGCGTGACGGGATGGCCGCCAGGCCGCCGCGTACCAGATCGCTCAGCCACACGTCCAGCGCCGCCAGGCCGTCGGCAATTCGTTGTAGCCGCGCATCTTTTCGCTTCTGTTGCGCGGCCAGATCTACCGGCGGCGGCGGCGCTTCGGCCTTTTCGCGTTTCTTCTCCGCCCGATCGGTGCGCCCGGCGAACCATTCGGCCACCCACGCCGGGCGCTCAGCGGCCGACACCTGGTTGGCGGAGAACAGAAAAAGCAGGCCGAGGGCATGTTTGCAGGGAAACTTTCGACTCGGGCACGAGCACTCGTATGCCGGCTCCGAAAGATCGATTCGTACCTGATAAGGCTTCGCGCCGCTGCCTTTGCATTCGCCCTACAGGGCATTGGCGTCGGTACCTGATGACACCCAGTGCCGTGCCGATGCCAGTCGCCGCCCCGCGGAGATGCTGGCGGCATCCGGGACCAGACCTTGAACGCGCTCCGCCGTCCAGTCCGACGTTAACCACGATTGAAGCCACGGCGCGGCAGTTATCAATCAAGAAGCGCCATCACTTCTTCGATTGACGCGGCTTTACACGTCCAATGGTTTCCCGTTTCCGCGAACGATGAAACGTTGTCGGTTAGGCCAAAGTCTTCCCGCTCGCGATCGTCGACCATGCCGACTGCCCTGCCGCACTCACCGCGGCAATGCGGTAGTAGTAGGTCGTGTTCGCCGACAGGCCCCAATCAATGTAAGGGCCCGTGTACTGCGAGTTGGCGAGGGTCGTGTAGGTGCTGAAGGTGGAACTTGTCGAACGCTGGAGCACGAAATAGCTGGCCGAGCCGGTCGGATCGGTCCATGAGAGCGACAACTGGCTGTTGTTACCGCTGACGGGCGTAATCTGGATGCCCGTCGGCGCTGCCAGGGCACCGCTGCCGGTTTGGAAGGCCACCGTCGACGTCCACGCCGAGATCGTGGAGCCGTTGTCGGCCCGCATGCGGTAGTAGTACTGCACTCCCGGCGTCAGGCCCCAGTCGGTGTAATACAGGCTGTTCGGCACGGCCGTGCGCGTCAAGTCGATCGTGGCGAAGGTGGAGCTGGTCGATCGCTGGATCGTAAAGCCCGTCTCGTTCGTTGAGTTGTCGGTCCAGGTGATCTGCGCTTCGGTCGTCGAACCGTTGTAGGTGCTGACGGCGAAATTCGTCGGCGCATTCGGTGCACCGGCGGTCGCGGGAACGGTCACGGTCGCAACATTGCTGTTGGCGCTGACTTGCGAGCCGACCACCGACCGGATGCGGTAGAAATACTGCACGCCCGGCGTCAAACCCCAGTCTTCGTAGTACGAGCTGCCCTGCACCGACGTGCGGGTCACATCGATGGTGGCGAACGTAGAACTCGTCGAGCGTTCAAAAACGAACGACCCGGCGTAGTTGGTGTTGTCTTTCCAGGTCAGCATTGCGTCATTTTTTCCGCTGACGACGGTGGCAGTCAGATTCGACGGCGCCGGTACCGCAGTCGCGACGGCGGTGGCGGAAACCTCGGCCGAGTCGGCGCTTTCGTTTGGAGCGCCGGGGTCGGTAACAACATTCCCGTTGATGGCGGTGACGATGTAGTAGTACTTCGTCCCGCTCGTGACGGCCGAATCGGTGTAGGTGGTGCCGGTGATGCCGGTGGCGATCGGCGTCCAATTCTCCGCACCCGGGGCCGTGCCGCGGTAGACGTCGTACGTCACCGCGCCCGTCGGCGCCGTCCAGTTCAATACAATGCCGCTGCTGCCGGCCGTCGCGGTGACGCCGCTCGGGGCACTCGTGATCGTCGTGGCACTGCCGCCGTCGAAATCGTTGTAGCCGGCGACGTTGAAGGCCTGGATGTGGTAGTCGTAAAACGTGCCGGGCGTCAGACCGGCATCGATGAAGTCGTATTCCGTCGGCGTGGCCGTGTTCAGCCCCGGCAGCACCTGGTACAGCTCAAAGGCGCCGTGGTTCACCGCCCGCAGCACGTTATAGCCCGTGGCCGACGTGCCGGCGTTGTCGGTCCAGCTCATCGAGATCGACGTCGTCGTGACATCGTCGACCGCGAAATTCGTCGGCTTCGCCGGAGAGAACGGGATGCTGACCTGGGCCACGTTCGAATTCGCCGAGCTGCCGGCGGTGTTGATCGCGCGGATGCGATAGTAGTACGTGCCGCCCGAGGCTAACCCGGTGTAGGTGTCGGTATAGCTGTTGGGGATGGCCGGCAGGGTCTGGCTGATCAGGTTCTGCGTAAAGCCGGCGTCGGTGGCGCGGTCGAGAACGAAACCCGTCTGGTTCGACGCGTTGTTCGTCCAGTTCAGTGTAACGCTGCTGGCCGACGCGACGGCGGCGCCGAGGGCACTGGGGGCATTGGGCGCGATGGCGGCATTCGGCGAGAACGTCCAGCTCTGAATGTTCTGCGTCGCCGCGTTCGATCCTGTGCCGGCAGTGAAACCGACGTACGCGGTACTGCCTGTGTAGCTGGCG